>ENA-OQCL01000744-OQCL01000744.1-human-gut-metagenome-genome-assembly--contig:-NODE-744-length-14164-cov-8.507445_pt1 | contig 14164 bp, 12 predicted proteins | sample MGYA00242502_ERZ504586 | MGnify/ENA primary metagenome ERZ504586 (study PRJEB26092, sample SAMD00036316) | human gut metagenome | host: Homo sapiens | study: EMG produced TPA metagenomics assembly of... | reverse complement strand
TGTGCTGAGTCATGTTCAGCGGGTGACGGACTACATTCTCCGTCATGAAAACTACTTCCGCAAGGTCATGGAGGAGCAGCTTCGTGTGGAAAGCAGCGAAAAGCTGACCGTCCTGAAGAAGCAGCTTGCCCGGAATGAGAAGCGGATTGTAGACCTCAAACGGCTGTTCATGAAAATCTACGAGGACAACGCCAATGGAAAGCTGAGCGATGACCGCTTCGACATGATGAGCCAGAGCTACGATGCCGAACAGAAGCAGCTGGAAGAGGAATCCCTCTCTATCCAACAGGAAATCGAAGTACAGGAACAGCAAATCGAGAATATTGAAAAATTCGTCCAGAAAGCGCACAAGTACGTTCATATTGAAGAACTCACTCCCTATGCTCTCCGTGAACTGGTGTCGGCTATCTATGTGGATGCCCCGGATAAGTCCAGCGGAAAGCGGGTGCAGCACATCCATATCAAGTACGACGGGCTGGGGTACATCCCTCTGGATGAACTGGAAGCAAAAGAAAAGGCGTGACCGAAGTCACGCCAAATCTTCCCCATTTAGGGAACTTTTGCAAATACTGTTTTATGGGAACTCTGCTCTGGGGAACTCCCTGTTGTACATATCGCTATCGTCTGTGGCTTTTGGCAGGGTGCGTCCTATTCAGGGGCGCACCCTGTTTTTGTTTTGAGCCTTCACCGGCTTTTTGAGCTTCAGCACTCTGCTTCCTGAATCAGGATCGTCAGCTGCTTCTGAACGCTGTCATCTGCTGTGACGGTCAGATGAATTTCACCCGCAGCTTCTCCTGCACGGATCACCGCCATACAGCAGCCGTCAAAGGTCTCGCTTTCCGGGGTGTCGTAACGCTCCTCGGAGCAGGGGTTTGCGCTGCCTACGGCTTCCAGAATGCCTGCACCCTCCAACTCCACCTTCAGGGTGTGCTTGGTGTGCAGATCTGCGGTGCCATTTGCATCCACGAATTGGATCATCACAAAAGCGGCATCCTCGCCGTTAGCTTGCAGGGTCTTACGATCTGCTGTAAGGGTCATCTGTGCATCCTGTGCGGTGCGCAACGTAAACTCGCCGTCACACACACCGCCGGTATAGCCCACAGCCTTCAGCTCGCCGGGAGTGTAGGGCACACTGTAGGTGGCAGTAAAATCCACCATGGCACGGCGGCCCAGAGAAGCTCCGTTCAGGAACAGCTCCACCTCCTCCGAGGCGGAGTACACATCCACCGAAGCCGTCTGTCCCTCAAAACCGGGCCATGTCCAACTGGAAAGGTTATCCTTGAACATCCAAGGCGTTTTGCTGGAGGTCTGACCGTTGTGTTCCATTCGCAGCACTGCCAGATAGGGCGCCTTCCGCAGACCGTAAACGATCTCCCGCAGATAGCTGATGGGGCGGCGGTTGCCCAGCAGATCCAGATCTCCAATGTAGGCGGTGCGTTCCGGGTAAATGCTGCTGAAGTTGGCACCACCATCGTAATGGAAGATGCCGCAGCCTGCCTCCCCCAGATAATCGTAGCCAGCCCATGTGAAGTCGCCAATCATGTGAGGATTCTCCTCCACGATGCGCCACAGCCGCACGATGTCTGCTGGGTAAGTCTCGGTGCCTAGCACTGCCTTGTGGGGGTGCAGTTCATGCTCCAGCACATGGCGTCCGGTAAGGTAGTTCAGACCGATCACATCGCAGGAATCCTCGCAGCCGGACAGCGCCTCAGTCAGCAGCGGATGAGTGGCAAAGTAATCACCCTTTTCCCCGGACATCAGGCTCATAAAGCTGTTCAGGGCATTGCTGCCGCCGCCATCGCCGCCGGAGGGACCGGGCTGTGCCGGGAACTTTCGCATCACATCCCCCATGATCTCCCGCAGGCGGTAACCGGCTGCCATAAGGCCGTTGAGGGCGTTGGTGGTGTAACGGGTGGGGTCCAGCTCCCGGAAGGTGTTGCAGAGCCGACGGTTGGTCTCCGCTCCGCTTTCCGAGCCTGCCTCGGAGATCTCGTTGCCCACACAGTACAAAATGACACTGGGATGGTTGTAATCCTTGGCCACCATCTTTTGAATGGTGGGCTTCCAGTCCTGCTCAAAGTACAGAGCATAGTCGTAGGGATTTTTCCGCACGTTCCATACGTCGCTCAGTTCGTCCATTACCAGCACACCGTACCGGTCGCAGGCATCCAGCAGCGCCCGCCCTGCCGGGTGATGGGAGGAGCGGATGGCGTTGAAGCCAGCTTCCTTTAGTTGACGAATGCGGCGCTCCTCGGCATCGGGCAGGGTAGCTGCACCAAGAATGCCGTTGTCGTGGTGGATGCAGGCACCCCGCAGCTTGACGGTCTGCCCGTTGATGCGTACCCCATGCGATGCATCGATGCTCAGGGTACGGATGCCGAAGCTGGTTTCTTCCCGGTCCAGTTCTTCCTCGCCCTCCAGCACCTGCATGGTGCTGGTGTAGAGGTTGGGGTTCTCCGGGCTCCACAGAGCCGGGCTGTCCACGCAGTACCGGAAGGAGACAATTCTGCTTTCACCGGGCTGGAGCAGGAGGTTCTGCCGGTCGGTGAGCACTGCCATGCCCTCCCGGCAGATGGTCTGCTGCAGGGTCACCCGTTCTGTAACGGCGCTGGCAGACTGCACCTGCGCAGTCACATCCACTAGGGCAAAGCCCTCGCCCACCTCCCGCGTGGTGATACGCACGGTATCCTGCGGCAGATAGACCTTGTTGCCCACCAGCAGCCGCACCGGGCGGTAGATACCGCTGCCGGTATACCAGCGGCTGTTGGGTTCCAGACTGTTGTCTGCAATGACCTTCAGCAGGTTGTCGGCACCATATTTCAGGTAGGGATCAGCCTCCACGGTAAACTCCGCATAGCCGTTCACATTCCGGGTCAGCAGCCAGCCGTTCAGGTAGACCAGCGCCGTCTGGTACACGCCCTCAAACACCAGCGACACCGGCTTGCCCTGCCACGCCTGGGGTGCGGTGAAATGCTTCTGAAAAATGTACTCACCGCCGGGGTAGAAGCCGGTCTGCGCACCATTTTTCGTGTCCGGGGTGCGGGCTTCGTGGATCATGGCATCGTAGGGCAGATGCACGGTTTGGGTCTGGGTATTTCCCAGAAAGGAATTCATCCGGGAATTGCCATCGCCCTTTTCTACCGTCCAATCTGCGTTGAAATTCTGTCGAATCATGCCTGTGCCTCTTTCTGGTGTTCAGCATCCCACTTCTTATTGGCCTTTTCCACATCAAGGAAAGCCAGCAGCACTGTAATAATGATGCCGATCACAAAGGGGAAGGTGATGTACAGGTTGAAGATCATCCGAATGGCACTTTCGCTCTGGACCGTTGCCGTGCCCACAAAGCCGCCCAGCTTCAACAGCCAACCCACAGCCGCAGTACCGATGCCGCCGCCCACCTTCACGCCCAGAGAGGAGCAGCTGTACATCATACCGTCCATGTGGACGCCGGTGGTGCGTGTGGTGTAGCCGCTGGCCTCAGCAATAAGAGCGTTCAAAGAGCCGCTGAGGGTACCTGCAAAGATGCCCTTGATGAACATGAACAGCAGGAACATGGAGAGATTCTTCTGCATGGCAAAGTAGATCATGGGAATGCCCAGCACGCTGCTGATGGCGTAGCCCCAGAAGTTGACCTTCTGCATACTGCCGGTCTTTTTGATGAGGACAGGCGCAAAGGCCAGTGCGATGATAACAGGGAACATCTTCATCATGGAGAACTGACCCAGCAGGCTGCCATCGCCCCAGTAATAGGTGGCGCAGAACACACCGGCACCGGTGGTCAGGTTGCTCATGATATAGTACACGATGTAGATGGCAAGGATCATCAGGTAATACTTGTTGTGGACGAGGATCTTAGCGGTCTCGGCAAAGCCATGCTTTTTCTCCTCGGCAACTGCTTTGCCTTCCTCTGCGGCTTCGCTGGTGTTGCCGCTCAGTTCTTCCTCCGGCAGCTCTTTAACTGCAAGGCAGCTGATGGTGTTGACCACCAGACCAACGATCGCGAAGATCAGAGCCGTGGTACGCCAGCCTGCAGCACCGCTGCCGAACTTCTCCACCATGCCGGTAACGGCAAAGCCCATAAAGATGTTGGTGACGACCGCAAACATAAAACGGAAGGAGCCCAGCTGCACACGCTCATTGTTGTTCTTGGTGATCAGTGCTACCAGAGAGGAATATGCAATGCCGTTGGCAGTATAGAACACTGCGTTCAGTGCCGTGTACACGATGAAGAAGTAGATATACTGCATGGTGGTGCTGCCAGCCGGGATGGCAAACAGCAAAAACAGGCAGAGGGAAACACCTACCTGACCAAACAGCATCCACGGACGTGCCTTGCCCAGCTTGGAGTGGGTGCGGTCGATCAGGGTGCCAAAGATCACATCGCTGATGCCGTCCAGAACCTTGGAAGCCAGCATCAAAGAGCCAATGATGGCGCTGTCCAGACCCAGTGTTCCGGTCAGATAAAGCAGTACAAAGCTGGAAACCAGACCATAGGAGCAGTTAGAGGCCAGATCGCCAGAACCGTAGGCCAGCTTCTGATACCATTTCAGATATTTTTTCTCTGTCGTTGCAGTAGCAGACATGGGGATTCTCCTTTCAAGATGTGCTGTATCATTCACGGCGACAGAATGCGTCTGTCGCTTTACAATTTTTTCAAAATCACTCTATAATAAAGCCATCGGCCGCACAGCTTTTACAGAATGTTTTTGTATTGTGCCTATATTTTAGCAATTCCGTTCACATTCCACAATGACAGCATCGTGTGCCGCATCCATCAGATTGTATCATATTCGCACATTGCGGAAAAGGAGACTCTTTCATGAAACCGGATTCCACCAGCTATGAGAATATTTTGGAGGTTGAAAACCGGGGCAGTCAGCTCTCTACCTTCTACAAGATCATGTCCCCGGTGCAGATCACGCTGGAGTCCTGTACCGGTCTGGGAGAAACCGACCAATACAGCATTCAGATGTTCTCACCGAATGGCTGCTGGCTGCATGAAAACTCTATGGATGCTTTATTCCGTGCCCTCAGCTCCCGTCCGCTGCACCGCCACGATTATTTTGAACTGATGCTGGTGTTGGAAGGGGAGGTCATCCAACAGATCGAGGAAAAAGAATACCCCTACCGTGCCGGAACCTGTTGTCTGGTAAACCGCAGCATCCTCCATAACGAACGCTTCATTGGCCCCGCCAAGCTCTGTTTTATTGGTCTATCCGTAGATTTTGTCCGCAGCCTGACGGAATCTGCACCCCTGCAATTATTTGAAGCCGAGCGTCATCTGCCGGAAAAATCCCGATTTTGCAGTTCATGCTGGCCAATCTGGGACAGGATCTCCGAAAGGAATATCAGGACCTTTTCCCCACACCGGAAAACACCGATAGCGTTCAAACCCTGACAACGCTCATCGCCCGCATGACCCACATCCTGCACGAACCCAGTACCGCCGCCACCTATTATTTGAAGGGCGCACTTTGCGAACTGTTCGATTTTCTGTCGTCCGGGTTCTATGTCACTCCGGTGCACCTGAGCAGCAGCCCCGAAAGCCTGCTCTTTCTGCGTATCAGCCGTTTGCTGGAAGATACAGATGGTCGGTTGCCTCGCAGCGAACTGGCACGGCTTTTGAATTACAATGGCAGCTACCTCAATTCCATCGTCCAGCGCCGCACCGGTCTGTGTCTTTTCGATTACGGCATGACCTTCTGTTTCCAGAAGGCTGAACGGCTGCTGCGGGAAACAACACTTTCCGTCAGTGAGATCGCCCTACAACTCAAATTTACCAACCGCACCCACTTCTACGAACTGTTCCGGCAAAAGTACGGCATGACCCCGCAACAATGGCGCAAGATGCAGAAAAGCGCAGAGCACTCTGAATAAGGTGCTCTGTGCTTTTTGTTTTATCTCAATTTTTCAAATCAATGCCTGTCAAAATAGCATATCCCATGCATAAGTCCTACTATCACTGCTTTACTGCAATAAAATTTGCAAAACCATCTTGACGCGCTCCGCAATTCATGATACCCTTTATCGCAAATCCCACCAAATTTGTAGAAAAGTACAGAGCGGCGAGGATTTATTCTCCATGAAGATTTTTACCGCCCCGCAACACACCCGATCAATTTTGCCGCCGATTCACCCGACAAAATCATCGCTGCGCTGCGTGGGCGGTATTTTTCTTTTTCACAAATAAAATCTTATGTAGTTGTTCAATCTTCCAAAATTTGATTTTAGTTGTTGACTGCACAACCGTAAAGTGTTATTCTTGTGCTTGAAAGAAGCAGGTTGTAGTGTCCGCACTGCGCCCGGCTTTCTTCATACCGAACCTTGAATCCTTCATAAGCCGTCTGAACGAGATACTGCGCCATGACCTCACACTTTCTGTGGGCGAGCCGGACAACGCCGCTGCAAAAACAGGGGCAGGAACTGCGTTCGGTGTGAACGGTGACCATGAGCAGGGGCTTTGCCTTTTCACACGTTTTGCTCTGCAAAATTTTCAACGTGCATTGCGGTTCGACTTCTGAAATTTTCAGTGTTGCACGGAAAGGGCGAAAGCAAGTATCGACCTGTGGCCACAAATTTTCAATGCTTGAAAATGTTCTGTCACATGGTCTGTCACTTGTTGGGGAGTGCCTTCCCCAAACCCTGCTCCAGCGTTGCGCTGGTTTCAGCGCAAAAGCGGCGTGTCGCATTACATAGCCCTCTCCATCCCGGAGCGGGCATTTATCATTTTCACAGGAGGTCGAATATGACTGAAATGAAAAGTCCGAACGCACACGCACGAGAGAACCGCAATGACACGCCGCGAAAACGAAAGACACACATCATCAAAGTCAGGGTGACCGCAGAAGAAAAACTGCGGATCGCATACGCCTGCAAAGAACTCCACCTCACCCAATCCGAACTCGTCCGCCGCGTCCTGTACGGCGTGAACGTCAAGCACACCGTTGTGGTGGCGCAGGGCGGCGAGGATGCACTGGCGGCGCTTGCCGCCTTGTCTGCCCAGTGCAGCAAGGTAGGCAGCAACCTCAACCAGCTTGCACGGCACTTCAACTCCGGCGGCAAAGACACCGAGCAGCTCCGGGCGCAAATTCTGGAGGAACTGTCCGCACTCACGAACTTTCGGCTGAAAGCCGAAGAAACGGTTGGTGAACTGTATGGCAACCATCAAGCATTTGACCTCGAAAAACTCTAACTATGCCGCCGCCGAAAGCTATCTCACCTTTCAGCACAACGAGTACACCGGTCTGCCCATTCTGGACGAGAAGGGCAGACCCAAGCTGCGGGATTCGTACCTGCTCGACACCCTTGAGTGCGGCGAATCTTCGTTCGCTATGGCCTGCCTGATCGCCAATCGCAAGTACGGCAAGAACGGCAGGCGGGAGGACGTGAAGACCCACCATATATGGCGACATCCGCCAAAGCGGATGCTAATATATTCGTGCGCAGCACGCACCGCTGGCCATACGAAGTATATCATCAGCTTCGACCCGAAGGACGCAGTAGAGAACGGCCTGACCATGGAGCGGGCGCAAGCCCTTGGCTTGCAGTTCTGCAAGGAAAATTTCCCCGGTCATCCCGCCATCGTCTGCACCCACCCGGACGGTCACAACAGTGCTGGGAACATCCACGTCCACATCGTCATCGGCAGCTTGCGTGTCCGCACCGTGGAACGGCAGCCCTTCATGGACAAGCCGTGCGACTGGGAAGCGGGCAAGAAGCACCGCTGCACCTCTGCCATGCTCCGGCACCTCCGTGTCGCTGTCATGGAGATGTGCGAGCAAGCCGATCTGAACCAGATCAACCTGCTGGAAGCCCAAGGCGACCATGTTTCGGAGCGCGAGTATTGGGCGCAACGGCGCGGACAACGCCGCCTCGACCATGCCAACGCCAAACTTGCCGCCGAAGGGCAGCAGCCCACCCAGACCGTCTACCAGACCGAGCTGGACAAGCTGCGAAAGCAGATCTACGCTTGCATTAAAAACGAACTCTGCGATAACTTTTTAAGAAAACTTCGTTTGCTTTCAATAGCTTTTCATAGTATTCACGATAAGAACTGCTCAATCGCCGCATAGCAGGGATAAAAACATCATTGTACCCGTTTTCTCGATTTAACTGTGCGAATAGTTCTTGAAGTCTGTAACCCGGAGTGTTTTTGTACGCGTCAGATGCTTTGACTTCCTTATACCGCTCAAACATCTCCCTATTATCTTTCAGATATTGTTCAGGGTCTTGTATTGCAGCAGCAACACTTGCAGCAGCTTTTTTTGACACGTCAACAAGATCAATCGTTTTCGCAGCATCGTCGAGATATTCTTTCAAATCATCCGGGATAACAATATTCACACCGTCTAAAAAATCAATTATCGTTTCAAATGCATCTTGCTGTTCGTCTGTTGCAACCCTCTCATTCAGGTACGGTGCAAAATGGAGACTGATAAATTTCCCGAAATATCCCGGAAAACGGTCAAGCAATCTTGAAAGAATAGAGCGCTTCGTTTCGAGCTGGCTCAATTGCGCCCGGGCATCCTCCCAATTCTGGTTTCTCGCAAGCATGTGGAGTAATTGTTGTTTCGCTTGTATATCCGAAATTTCCAGTTCTTTCTTGTCGCATATAGTTTGAAAGGATAAATAGTCATTCTCTGCCAAAACCGTTTTAATGTCCGATACTGATATTCCAAGCCCGCGTAAAACTGCGATTTTGTTTAATTGGATGACATCATCCTCTGAAAACACCCTGTAACCATTTTCCATAATTTGAGGGCGAGTTAAGCCTTGTTCCTCATAATACTCAATCGCCTTTTTGGTAAGGCCACATCTCTTGCAGACTTCATTGATAAGCATATTATCACCTCCACTAGTATGATAAGCCCACCCCCAAGGGGACAGTCAATAGCTTTTTCAAAAATTTCTCTTGATTGGGCAAGGTGTGTACGATATGTAATGCCATCTCCTGCATTTTCTTTGTCCACAAATACCTCCGTGATATACTTCGGTTTTATACCCAGCGTTCCGATTCTTGCCTGATCGAACGCATTACGCCGATTGGCATCTTTGGTTTTGCAATAAAACTTGATTCCCGCAGCCGCCAACGCATCCGTGATGCAGTTGCATTGGTAAGGATCGGAAACTGTTGCAATTTGTGATTTGAAAAGCTGCTCTAACATAAATACCCCTCCTACCGATCGTTTGAAAAGGACACAATTTCAAATGTCTTTATTGGAATAACGTAATTTAATCTCAATTTATTTCGTTCGTCCATAAATTTCCAAAAGTTTGTGTGTCTGTATATAAATCTTCTGAAAATTTGTAGCACAATCACAATGTTTTTCATTTGGATAAATCGATAGAACCACTTCGTCCGTGAAAGACTGTGACCCTGCCCGGGTGGATAATCCCTTCCTCATCGAAGAGCTGTCCGAGGAGCGTCCCGGCATCCTGCTGTGGATGCTGGAGGGGTTACACCGTCTGCTGGCGAACCGCTATCAGTTCACCATCAGCGAGCGCTCCATCCAGAACCTCGAAGCAGCCATGGCGGACAGCGATAACCTGACCCAGTTCATGCAGGCCAGTGCGTATGTCCGCTTCAAGCCCGACACCGAGGAACGCTCCACCTATCTCTACCGTGCCTACACCAAGTGGTGCGAGGATAATCTGGAATCGCCTGTTCCGCAAAAGAAGTTCAGCCAGTTCCTGCTGAAAAATGCAGGGAAGTATGGCCTGACCTTCTCCAAGCACATCTTTGGGCTGCTGCTTCGGGTCAGGAGCGGCAGGCCCTTACATATTAGCCAGCCCACAAGGGTGCAGCTCAACCGGAGCTGCGCCGGGTCTGGAGAAGTGCAAAGGAGACATGCCTATGGCGAATGTCCGCAAAAATTCCGCCAAACTGACCCGTGAGGACTTGAAAATCACGCCCGAATCCCCTACAATGAAACGTCAGGAACTTGCAGTTCCATGCGAATTTTCTGTCAGAAATTCCATGGTAATTTCTGACGAAACTTCGGACCAAACCCCTGCCGTAGAACCTTCTGACCAGACCAGCAAAACCGTCCGACACGCCCCGCTTGTCTACCGGGTGGAGGAGATTGCCCAGCTTTTGGCGATCTCCAACCGTGCTGCGTACAATCTGTGCAACACCACGAAAGACTTCAAGGTGATCCGCCTCGGTACCAGCATCCGGGTAAGCAAGCAGAGCTTTGACGATTGGTTTGCAGCGGTCTGAGGGAGGGAACATCTATGGCATCTATTATGCCGATGCCTGCCAAGGCAGGCAAAAACATATTTGCGCGCAGCGCACACTGCTAGGCATACGAAGTATGAAACGTGGCAACACGTATTCCGTCCGATACAACTACAAAGATCATGCTGGCAAGCCCTGCAAGGGCTGGGAAACCTTCAAGACCAAGGCCGAAGCGCAGGAGCGCAAGATCACGGTGGAGAAGGAACTGCTGGATGGCACCTTCCTCGTGCCCGACACCATGACGGTCGAGGAGATGCTGTACAAGTGGATCCCCATTCAGTCCAGCAAACACAAGTGGTCTCCCAAGACCTACACCCAATCTGTGGCGATGGTGCAGAACCTCATCGTGCCGTATATCGGAAAGCGGAAGGTGCAAGACCTCCGCACCTATGACATTGAGCAGTTCTACGCCACCCTGAGCCAGACCCCCTGCGGGCAGTATGTGCACGGTGTGAAGCAGGAGTTGACGGAAAATCAGAAGAAGCGGCTGTTATCCAGCACGTCCATTCACGAAGTCCACACGCTCCTGAAGACCGCCTTTTCGTATGCCGTTGACTGGGATCTGATCCACAAGTCGCCTACTCCCCGTGAAGCCCCCAAGATCAACACCGAAGAACGGACCATCTGGGATGAGCGCACCATGTTGGCGGCGCTGCAGACCATCGAGAACCCCGCTCTGCATCTGGCGGTGCACATGAGCATGATTCTTTCCTTGCGAGAGGGTGAGATCCTCGGCTTGCAGCCGGGAGACCTCGACTTTGATGCAGCAGACGGACGGGGAACCATCTCGGTGAACAAAGCCCTGCAGCGTGCCGACAAGGTCGCCTTGTCCAAGATCGACCCCACCCAGATTTACCACATCTTCCCCGACCAGCGTGAGGGCAGCAGCTCCGCACTGGTGCTGAAGAAGCCGAAAACCAAGAAATCCAGCCGCACCCTTTATCTGACGAGACCCTTGAAAGAGGAACTGCTGGCTTGGCTGGAAAAGCTCCGTCAGGACGAGCTTGCCATGGATGGCAGATATCGCAACTGTGGCCAGCTCTTCCGCCTGCCCAACGGTATGCCTGTTGCCCCGGAAGCCCTTTCTAAATGGTACCGCACTTGGCGTGCAGAGCACCCGGAGTTTGAGAAGATCGTGTTCCACGGTCTGCGCCACTCCAGTGCCACTTACCAGTTGATCGAATCCGGCGGCAACATCAAAGCCGTGCAGGGCAACACCGGTCACGCCACCACCGGCATCCTGATGGACACCTACGCCCACACGCAGGACAAGCCCCGGTTGGAGCTGGCTGAGAAGCTGGAAGCAGACTTCTATTCACAGGACATCAGCTCTCCCAAATCCGGCTCTGTGCCGGTAAAAGAAAATCTGCCGGACAGCATCCAGATCACCCCGGAAGGGATGCTGAAAGTTGTCCGACAGATGAACCCCGAGCAGCGGCGTGAGTTCACCCGCCTGCTGTTCGCCTGAAAAAAGTATGGAAAAAACGCTCACGATGCACAGAATGCAGACAATGCAAGGAAAAACACGGCTTTCCCGCCGGTGTGCAAAAAGTGTGCAAAAGTGTGCAGAGCCCCAGAAAATGGAAAATCCCACGAGGAATCTTACGATTCTTCGTGGGGTTTTGGTGCGCTCGAGGGAACTCGAATCCCTGGCCCTCTGATTAAAAGAATGGCCGCTCTAGGATTCGGCTGTTTTCGTCATTCATTTTTACATAGAATTATCGTTGTTTTTGTGCTTGGTCGCACATTCTTATTTCCGGGCATTTTTTAGTGAATAAGGCAAAAAATAAGGCACTTTCTAGAGGACACCCAACAATGAACAGAAAAAGAAGCAGCCCACAGACCCGGCGGAATTATCCCCGCCCCCTGTGGGCTGTATTTTTGTTTCCGAGTTATGCGTGGTTCTCTTCCCGAATCCGAGTGAATACATCCGTTAGCGCGTCCGCCGCTGCTGCATCCGCCGAACGGATGAACCCGGCGTAAATATCGGTGGTGGTGCTTGTCTTGGCGTGGCCCAGACGGCCAGAAACCGCCGTAACGGGAACGTGGGCGGCTATCAACAAGCTGGCGTTGGTATGCCGCAGACTGTGGAAGTGTACAAGCGGCAGGTCATGCGCGGCCAGAAAGCCCGGGAACCACGTTGTTACCGTCTTGGGGTCGATGGGTGCGCCGTTCCATTTGGTAAACAACAGGTCATTTTCCACAGTCTTACCCTCTATTTCCACCTTGCGCACCCACTCGGAACCGATTTTGAACCGTTCCGCCTTTTGGTGTTTGCGGTATTCCTGTAGGAGCTGCACACAGTCTGCGCCCATCTTGATGCACCGTCGGGAGCGTTTTGTTTTAGGCGAGGTGAACACCGTGCCTTTGCCCGGGATGTATTGCAAGGTACGTTCAATGGAAATTGTACCCGCGTCCAAATCTACATCAGACCAGCGCAGGCCGCAAATCTCGCCGCGCCGTGCGCCCGTAAACAAGGCAAGCTGTGTAATGACACTGAATTGTGTTGGCGCATCCTGCAAGGCTTGCAATAGCCGGGCAACGTCCAATTCTTCGAGGGCCTGCACGTCTATCTCTTCGGCTTTGGGTGCTTCTGCCCGCTTGCAAGGGTTTTCCGGCACAAGCCCCCACTGTACCGCCTTTGTGAATACGCTGGACAACATCCGGTGATAGTGCTGCACTGTGTTTCCGTTGAGCCTGCCGCCCTCTCTGGTGTGCTCTGTGAACGCTTTGGAAAGCGGAAGCCCAGCGGCCCGGGAAACCTTTTCCGCCGTGTTCTTGCTCACATTTGCGCCTCTGTGTACGTTCCGCATGGTATCTTCCCCAATGCCTGCCGCCTTTGCAATCTCGCCCCGCTTGCCGTGCGGCAGCAGTTCCAGCAGGGCAGGCGTTGCCGTATAGGTGCTATCTTCCCGTACGCCATGCTCCTCTAGGTTCGAGTAAAAGGCCATGAGGTGCGAGGGCTTGACTTGGCAGACCTTGAGCTGCCCCAGCCCGGCGGAGATACGCGGCACCAAACGCCGGTAGTTGTAAACCGTCTTGGGCTTGAGCTTCTTTTCTGCGTACTCGGTGAACCACCTCTCTATCAAATCATCCATCTTCATAGAGGCTTCAAGCGAAATGCCGTTGCGCACTTCCTGCTCGAATGCGTCCGCCTGCCGTTTCAGCTCTCTTTCCAGCTTCTTCCCAGTCATTCCCGGCGGAGGCGTATAGGTGCGGTTTACCAGAACCTGACGGCCCAGACGGTCATATCCATTGGAAACCCGGATGCAGTAGGAGCAGGAGCCGTCTTTCTTCACCCGCTTTGTTATCTTTGCCATGTGGTTACACTTTCTGTGGGACTGCGCCCACGCTGACAGCGGCAGAGAAGCCCCGCCGGGCGGCTTTAGCTGTTCTTGTGGTCTGTATCTTTGGGAGCATCCCCGGCGGCGTCCTGTGCATCCTGTGCGTTCTCTGGTGGATGTTTTTCCTCTCGCTGATATTTATAAATTTGAGTAAGTTCCTCAATTCTTTCTCTTGCAACACGCTGACCGTCTGCATTCAGTTCCTCATAGTAAACGACAATATCCCGCAAGTCGGGCGGCAAAAAACGGAACAACTGCAAAAGTGCGCTTCCGGATTCTTTTCCTATCTCGTCTACGGCGGTCCACATTTGATTTTCAAGGACAGAAAGTGCCTTTGCGGCCTTGCCGTTAGTTAATACCGGGGTTATTTTTCCTGTTTCAAGCGAATTTTTGCAGCTCCCCTTTCAGTGCTTTGGCTGTATCCTCTGCATCAAAAAGAGAACGCTGCACCGGGTCTGTGTCACCGTAAAGCAAATAACCGGGCGTAACCCCCAAGGCATCCGCGAGCTTTCTTAAAGTTTCAATTTTAGGATTCCGCAAATCATTTTCCCACTGGGCAATACCAGCCGCAGAAATCCCCAAT
>ENA-OQCL01000743-OQCL01000743.1-human-gut-metagenome-genome-assembly--contig:-NODE-743-length-14166-cov-2.957761_pt1 | contig 14166 bp, 17 predicted proteins | sample MGYA00242502_ERZ504586 | MGnify/ENA primary metagenome ERZ504586 (study PRJEB26092, sample SAMD00036316) | human gut metagenome | host: Homo sapiens | study: EMG produced TPA metagenomics assembly of... | reverse complement strand
CGCCCGCATCTCCACAGGTAGGGACAACCCTAGGGCAAAAACAGCAGCTCCCCATCCAATGCGTCGCCCCGTATGGTCAACAGCCCCATAGCCCGGCGGCTTCCGCCTCTGGGCCGGCTGGGGCTGCCGGGATTGAGCAAGGTCACTTCCCCGCCCTCATCCAGGAGGGGCACATGGGTGTGGCCGAATAGTGCTGCGTGGCAGCCCAGTTCCTTGGCCCTCAGGTGCAGGCGGGTCAAACCGGCTTCCACCCCATAGGTATGCCCATGGCACAGGAAGAGGCGTTTACCGCCCAGTTCCACGATCCGCTCCGTCACCTGGTTGGTGCCAAAGTCCGTATTGCCCCGCACACCATAGACAGGCACATCCGTAGCCTCCAAGGTTTTTGTATCCCGCACATTATCGCCCAAATGCAGCCAGGCGTCCACATGTCCCGCCAGCTGGATGCATTCTTCTATAGCCCACCGATCCCCATGGGTGTCGCTGATTACCCCAAGCCGCATGTTGCTTCCGCCTCCAATGCCGCGCACAGGGCTTCCAGCGCCCGTTTCCGATGGCTTACTTGATTTTTTTCCGCCGCGTCCAGTTCGCCAAAGGAGCGCTGGAAAGGAGGATAATAGAATAGAGGATCATACCCAAAGCCGCCTTGGCCTCTAGGCGCCCGAAGCAATTGGCCCTTAACCTCTCCCCGAACCACCAGGGGCTCCCGACCCCGCCGGGCCAAAGCCACGGCGCTGACAAATTGGCAGCCCCGGGCCTCCTCCGGCACCTGCTCCATATCTGCCAGAAGCTTGCGGTTATTGGCCTGGTCGTCATGGCCGGCGCCCCCTGCGTAGCGGGCGCTATAGACCCCCGGCGCGCCGTCCAAGGCGTCTACCATAAGCCCGCTGTCATCGCTTAAGGCCGCATCCGCCCAGGGGGCGGCCGCCAATACTTCAGTGGCTTTTTTCAGGGCGTTCTCCTCAAAGGTCGCCCCATCCTCCACCACATCGATGTCCAGCCCTGCTTCCCCCAGGGTTTGTATGTCCGAAAAATACCCGCCCAAGATCTCCTTGATTTCCTTTACCTTGTGGGCGTTATTGGACGCAATGATCAATCGCATGTGTTTTTCTCCTTTGTATATATGGGATTGCTTGGCTATTTAAATTCGTTCACATATACCGGCGCATCCACCTGAACGGTATGTAGGGCATAGGGCTCGCCCTCCACATAGATATCCACCCCGCTCACCGGCTCCACCTCGTTGGCGGTCAAGTACAGGGCCTCTTGCAATGCGGCGCATAACCCCTCGGTGTTTTCCACCGCCATAAACGCTTCAGAAAGATCCACCCGGGCGATCCCATCCTCCACCGTGGCTTCCAGCAGGGCCGTTCCCTCTGGGAACCCTCGCAAGCCGTCCGCTGCCGGCCCATCCAGTAGGGCTTCCACCGCCCCGGACAAGGTCGGGACTTCCAGGCCATACCGGGTCACCGGCACGTTTAAGCTGGCCGCAGCATTGGGGAAATATAAGGTCATGGGATGGGCGTTTCCACTGGATACGGCCAAGGTTCCCTCCTCCACGTTTAACGGGAGGGTACTAAAGGCCTCAGAAATATCCGTCCCATGGGGTAGGGCGGCAACCTTGGCTCCATCCAAGGTGACCTGCACGGTATGGATGGAATCAAACTCCGTAAGGGTATTGACAATGCCCGTTACCATGGCCTGCTCCGCCGCTGCATCCGGCAGCTCTTGCAAGCCGGATATATCTACCACCGCATTTCCCTCGTCTCCAATCCGCAGGGTAAAGCTGGCCCCTTCCGGTACCGGTGCTTCCAAGCCCATCTGTTCCGCTGCCGCCCGGTTGGCTTCCGTATCCACCAAATAACCAAGGGCCGCTTTCCCGATCCCTCTTCCCAGGGAATCCGCTTCATCACCGGCACCACAAAGCCGTCCTCTGCGGTATAATATAGCACCGTCCTGCGGAACCCTGCCTCGCTGTCTTCCTCATATGCCAGATCCTCGGCCTGAGTCTGCGCCTCCCGGCCGCAGCCCAGCAATGCCGCCGATGCCAACAGCAATATGCCCAGTCCCATCCAAAGCCCTTTACCCATCGGATCTTCCACCTTTCCATTGAATTCTTGCTTCTATAGCCATATTCGGGAAAGGCGACAAACATGCTTCCGGGTCGGGTTTCTATGCCTTTTGGATCTGTAGGACCCTGGCCTCCTCCGGGGTGACGTAGGCGGTTTTTGTTGGTGGTATAGATCACCATGCCCGGCTTGGCTCCGCCGGGTTTTTTTCCACATATTTCCGCGGCGTATAGTCCACCGGCACGTTCTCGCTGCCCCGGGCCTTGCTATACCAAGCCGCCAACAGGCATGCTTCGTATAAGGCTTCCTTAGACGGGGCTGGGCTTTTGAGGATCACATGGGAGCCGGGGATCTCCTTGGTGTGCAGCCAAATATCCTCCCCCGCCGCCTTGGCGGTCAAAGCGTCGTTTTGTCGGTTGTTCTTGCCAACAAAGATATCCGTCCCGTCGCTGGCAATAAAATGCATGGGCTTGGAGGGGGGAACTTTGGGCTGCTTTTGCCGGGCAGTCCGGGCTTTAAGATAGCCCATCTGCCGCAATTCCTCCGTCAGCTCCGCCAGCTCCCCATCTTCCGTGCATTTCCCCAGGTTGTCCAGCTGGCCTTCCAAATAAGCCAGCTCCTCCAGGGCCTCCGCCTGCCGGGCCAGGGCCGTTTCCCGAGCTGCCTTGGCCTTTTGGTATTTACGATAATACCGCTGGGCGTTCTCGCTGGGCTATGCTGGGGATCCAGAGGGATCGCCACCGGCGCTGGCGGGTCCAAATAGTAATTCAGCACCGCCGCCTCCTTGGCTCCCGGGGCGATCCCGATGCAGGTTGGCGGTGAGCAATTCCCCATACAGCCGCAGCCGCTCCATCTCCGCCTCGCCCCCGATGGCCGCCTGGTATACGGCCAGCTTCCGCTCGCAGCGCTCGATGTTGTTGAGCAGCGTGCGCCGGATGCCGGCCCCATGGCGCTGCATCCGCCCCTGGGTGTCCTGGCTCTCGTATAGGGCGTCCGAATGCCTCCCACATGGTGTCCATGGGGCGGACCCCATCCAGGTTCGGATGGAAGGGATACACCGCTACGGGCACGTCGCCTTCCCCCAGGGCCAAAGCCGGCGCCATTTTCCCCGCTGCCAGGTCCTGGTAAAAGCCATGAAGCTTTTGGCTCAACGCCAGCTTTTCTTCAGGGTTCAGCTGTTCACACAGGGTCTTATCCGTAAAGCAGGCGCAGAGGGCGGCCGCCATCTGGGGGGAGAGGCCGAAAAAGGCATTGGACAAAGCCTTGTCCACCCGGCCGCTTTGAAATACCGCCGCGATCTGCTCCGGAGTCTGGTTCAGGATCTCCCGCTTGTCCTGGGCGGGCGGCGGAGAATAGGTCAAGCCCGGCAGCAACATCCGCACGGAGCTCATGCCCGGCCCCACCCGCCGGATGGCGTCCAGGATGCGTCCCTGGTCGTCCACCAGGATGATGTTGGAATATTTTCCCATGATCTCCCCAATGAGCCGGTAGGGGGCCAGATCCCCCAATTCATTTTGCGCCTCGATGGTGATCTCCAGCACCCGGTCCATATGGGGTTGGGTCACGGAAAGGATCCGACCGCCGGCGATCCGCCGGCGCAGCAGCATACAAAAGGCCGGGGCGTCCAGGGGATTGGCCCGCTTGCTGCCGGTAAGCTGGGCCCGGGCATGGCTGGGGTTGGCGCTCAGCAGCAGGCGGTAATGGTTGCCTCCCGCCCGCACTGCCAGCACCAGCTCGTCCTTTTCCGGCTGATGGATCTTTTCGATTTTGCCGCCGGCCAGCCAGGCGATCTCCCGACTGGCGGCAAACAGGTTCAGGCCGTCCATGGTCATGGCCATTCCTCCTCATTTGTGCCGCCCGTTCAGACCGGCTCCACCCGGGCGCAGGATACTTCATAAGCCACCCGCTGATCGATGGTGCCGTCCAAAAGGCATTTCTGATATTCCCGGCTTTGCAGGCGTCCTTCCACCCGCACCCGGCTGCCCACCGCCAGCTCCCGGGCCAGCACCGCGTTGCGGCCCCAGGCGATACAGGGCAAATAATCGCTTTTGTTGAAGGAGCGGTTCACCGCCAGGAGCATATCCCCGATCTCCCGCAGAAAGGGCGTGGTGCGGTAGATCACAGGCTTGCATAAAAACCCCGTCAGCTCCACCCGATTGCACGGTTCCACCTCAGGGGGCACAGGCTCCACATGCCTGGCAAACACCGTTAGGATCAGCCGGCTGCCTGTATCCGTATGCTTGTTATAAGAACGCAGCTGGCCATGTATACACCAGCTCTCCCCTGCCCTTGGCAGCTGGGCGCAGAGCCTGCCCGGCAGGGTCACCGGTAGGATATCCACCGCGCCGCTCAGCCGCGGCACCTCCAAATATAGGCTATAAAACGCTTCTCCGTACAGCTCATGGTCCAGCATAGCGTCCCCTTGGACCCGGCCGCTGATGCATATGGCGTTGTCCCCGCTGGTTCGTATCATACAGAATAAGCTCCTCTTAGAAGTTGCTTATACATATTCCGAACTCCGGGGGTTTATTCTTATCGCTGCCTACGGGCGCCGATCACCACATCGTCCAGCAGGGCCATCACCAATAGATCCCCTCTGCCGGCCCGGTTATCGATGCGCACTTCCTCCGTATTGCAAAGGGTCACAGCCCCATGCTTCTGCTCCACGGTAAAGTTATACGGCTCTCGTACATACAGCGCCGCAGCAATGGCCGTGCCATTGGAACCGTTTTTCTTAAAGTCAAAGGCTTTGAGCCCCTTTCCGTTGCGGCCCTGCAGCTCATGGTCGAACACGAAGCTGCGCTTGGCGTAGCCCCGGTCGGAAATGGTGAGCACCTCGCCGTCCTCGCCCACCTGCTGGGCAAAGACCACCTGGTCGCCCGCTTCCAACCGGATGCCCTTTACCCCGGCGGCTACCCGCCCCATCTCCGGGACGGTGTCCCGGGCAAAGCGGATGCTCATGCCCTGGCTGGTGATCAGCAGGATGCTGTCCTCCCGGGCGGGTTCCACCCCCAGCAGCCTGTCCCCTTCCTTGAGGGAGATGGCCGCCACCCGGCGGGTGCGGGCATTGTACTCGCTGCCCTGGGTGCATTTTACATTGCCCTGGGCGGTGTAGAAATACAGCTGGCCCTCGCATTCTCCCTCCTCCAGACAAGCCACCACCTGTTCGTCCTTTTCAAAGGCGATAAGGGCGTTTAAATTGGCAGGCTTCCCATTGAGCCGGGTCTCCGGGATCTCCTCCACCGGCAGGAAGCAACAGGCGCCCAGGTTTGTAAAGAACCTTAGCCGCCGGTCGGTGGCCGTCTGGATCAGCGCCAGGGGATTTTCCCCGGCGCCTTGTTCCGGGTTATACGCCTTGGGCGGCATGCGCCGAACCCGCGCCCCAGGCAGCAGCACCACCAGAGCCTCCTCGCTGACGTGAGCCTCCTCCTCGGGCAGGACTGCGCCCGCATCCTCCTGCATCAGCTGGGTGCGCCGGGGAACCCCATAGGCGTCCCGGATCTCCTCCAGCTCCTTTTTGATCACCCCCCGAAGCTTTTTCGGGGATTCCAAAATGGCGGTCAGCTCTTTGATGAGGGCTTTTACCTGCTTATATTCCTTTTCGATGGCCAACAGCTCCAGATTGGTGAGCCGTTGCAGCCGTAAGTCCAAGATGGCCTGGGCCTGGAGCTCCGTGAGGCCGAAGCGCTCCATCAGCCCGTCCCGGGCCGCCTTTGGGGTCTTGGAGGCCCGGATCAGGGCGATCACCGCATCGATGTTGGCGATGGCCACCATGAGCCCCTCCAAAATATGCTCCCGCCGCTGGGCTGCCTCCAGGTCGAAGCGGGTCCTGCGACTGACCACCTCCTCCTGGTGGCGGATATAATGGGCGATGATCTCCTTGAGGCCCATCTGTAGGGGCTTGCCCCCGGCAATGGCCACCATGTTCACCCCAAAGGTGGTTTGCAGATCGCTATATTTATATAGATACGCCAGGATCTTATCCGCGTCCGCGTCCTTCTTGACCTCGATCACCGCCCGGGTGCCCGAACGGTCGGATTCATCCCGGATATCCGCGATGCCGGCAAACAGGGTTTTCTTCTCCTGGCTTACCTTGAGGATGTCCTCCAAGGCCCGGGCCTTGTTTACCTGATAGGGGAACTCGGTCACCACGATGAGCTTGCGGCCCGCACGGCCCTCCTCCATATGCACCTTGGCCCGCATGGTCAGCTTGCCCCGGCCGGTCTCATAGGCGGCGCGGATCTCCGGGCTATCGAGGAGATACCCGCCGGTGGGAAAATCCGGGCAGGGCATCACCTGCATCAGGGCGTCCAGGGAAACCTCCGGCTGCTCCATTTGCAGCAGCACCGCGTCGATGGCTTCCCTCAGGTTATGCGGGGGGGATGTTGGTGGCCAGGCCCACGGCGATGCCGCTGGCCCCGTTTACCAGCAGATTGGGGAACCGGCCGGGCAACAGCTCCGGCTCCTTGAGGGTATCGTCAAAGTTCAGGGCAAAGGGCACCGTGTCCTTGTCCAAATCCCGCAGCATCTCCAGGGCGATGGGCGCCATGCGGGCTTCCGTATACCGCATGGCCGCCGCGCTGTCCCCATCCACGCTGCCAAAGTTGCCGTGGCCGTCCACCAGGGGCATCTGCATGTTAAAGGGCTGGGCCATGCGCACCATGGCGTCATATACCGAGGTGTCCCCGTGGGGATGGTATTTGCCCAGGCAATCCCCCACGATGCGGGCGCTTTTCCGGTGGGGCTTATCCGGGGTGGTGCCCAGCTCCAGCATGGTATACAAAATTCGCCGCTGCACCGGCTTGAGCCCGTCCTCCACCCGGGGCAAGGCCCGCTCCAGGATCACGTATTCCGCATAGGGCAGCATGGATTCGTGCATCACCGTGTCCATGCTCTTCTCGATGATGGTCTCCCCCAGAGGAAGCTGGGGCTCGTTTTTCTTAGCCATGCCGTACGCCTCCCTTCTCTACCGCGGCCTTGTCCGCAAAGGCGTCCGCCTTGTTGAAATTGGCGAATTCGCTGATATACTCCTTCCGGGGGGCCACCTTGTCCCCCATCAAAACCGTCACCAGATGCTCCACATCCGCCGCGTCGTCAATATGCACCCGAACCAGCGACCGGTTCTCCGGATTCATGGTGGTTTCCCACAGCTGCTCCGGGTTCATCTCGCCCAGGCCCTTATACCGTTGCAGGGTATAGCCCTTGCCCACCTTTTTGATGGCTGCGTTCAGCTCCCCATCGTCGTAGGCATAGCGGATCTCCTTCCCCTTTTGCACCTTGTAAAGGGGCGGCAGGCCGATGTATACATGGCCGTCGGTGATCAGCTCCTTCATGTAGCGGTAGAAGAAGGTCAAGAGGATGGCCCGGATATGGGCCCCATCCTGGTCCGCGTCCGAAAGGATGATGATCTTATCGTATTTCAGGCTGGAAAGGTCGAAATCCTCCCCAATGTTGGTGCCGATGGCGGTGATGATGGAGCGGAATTCCTCGTTGGCCAGCACCTGGTCCAGCCGCTTCTTTTCCACGTTCAAGGGCTTGCCCCGAAGGGGCAAAATCGCCTGGAACCGCCGGTCACGCCCTTGCTTGGCGCTGCCGCCGGCGCTGTCTCCCTCCACGATGAACAGCTCGTTCCGCTTGGGGTCCCGGCCGGTGCAGCTGGACAGTTTGCCCACCAGGGGGGCGTTCTCCAGCTTGCTCTTCTCCCGGGCCATGGTCTTGGCCTTGCGGGCGGTCTCCCGGACCTTGGCCGCCTTAATAGCCTTATCCGCGATGCGGTTGGCAACATCGGCGTTTTTCAGATCCTCCAGGAAGGGGGTAAGCTGCTCCGTCACCACATATTCCACCGCGGGCCGGGCCTCTGTATTGCCCAGGCGGGTCTTGGTCTGGCCCTCAAACTGGATGTTGCGCATCTTCAGGGAGATGATGGCGGTCAGCCCCTCCCGGAAATCCTCCCCGGACAGGGAGGGGTCCTTGTCCTTGAGAAAGTCCATGCGCCGGCAATAGTCGTTGAGCACCTTGGTGAGGGCCGCCTTAAAGCCGGTCTCATGGGTGCCGCCCTCGGTGGTGGGGATGTTGTTGACATAGGAAAAGATGCTCTCGCTGTAGCCGTCGTTGTGCTGCATGGCGATATCCACCTCAATGCCGTCCTTTGTCCCCTTGATGTGGATGGGATCGGGATATACCGGGGTCTTGTCCCCGTTCAGGTAGCGGACAAAATCCGATAAGCCCCCGGCAAAGCAATATTCCTTTTCCCGCTTGGTGCGTTCGTCCAGCAGATAAAAGGTCACGCCCCGGTTCAAATAGGCCAATTCCCGCATCCGTTTGGAGATGGTATCAAACTGCATATCCAGGGTCTCAAATACCCGGGCGTCCGGCAAAAAGGTGATCTTGCTCCCCCGTTTGCGGGTGCGGCCGGTCTCCGCCAAGGGGGCCATGGGCTGGCCGGAATGGATCTTCCCCTGTTGATCCACATAGCTGCGGAATTTTTGATAATAGGCCCTGCCGCCGGTATAGATCTCCACCTCCACATATTCGCTCAGGGCGTTCACCACGCTGGCGCCCACCCCGTGAAGGCCGCCGGAAAAGCCATAGCTATCGTTATCGAATTTGCCGCCGGCGTGAAGCTGGGTAAAGACCACCTCCACCCCGCTGACCCCCAGCTTTTCATGGATGCCCACCGGGATGCCCCGGCCGTTGTCCTCCACGGTGACGGATTGGTCCTTATGCAGGGTTACCTGCACCCGGTCCGCATAGCCGTTGGCAGCCTCGTCCACGGCGTTATCCACGATCTCCCACAACATATGATGCAGGCCCCGCACGCCGGTGGAGCCGATGTACATACCCGGCCGCATCCGCACCGCCTCCAGGCCTTCCATCACCTTGATATCGCTTACGCTGTAGTCCTTGGCCATCCATTCCCTCCATATATTTGGAAAAAAATCCTTTGGTCACCATATACGGTATATGGAACCGTAAAATACCACATTACAGTATAATACAACAGGCCAAAAATGGGCAATGTATATTCTACCCCCCTTCCTCACCACACTACATATAACGATAAGAAAGGAAAGAAAATCATGGACCCCAACGCGCAACTTTTGCAGGACATATACCAAAACACCGTCATGGGCAAAGTGGCCCTAAATCAGCTGATCAAGCGCTGTGAAGACCCCGACTTTCGCAAGGCCATGGCAGACCAATTTGCAGAATACCATCAGGTGCAAACCGAGGCCCAACGTCTTTTAAAGGCTACCCACCTGGACCCCAAACGCCCGCCGGTTTTCCCCTTGCGGGTCCACACCAGCCTGAACCTGCGGCTGGACAGGACCTCCACCCATATGGCGGAAATGCTTATGCAGGGCAGCGTCATGGGGATCGTGGACCTATCCCGTTCCCTGCGCAAATATTCCCTGGCCGGCAACGAAGCCCGGGCATTGGGGGAACAATTACTGCGCACCGAGGAAAACAACCTGCGCCGGCTTCAGCGCTATCTGTAGATTTCCCAAAGCCGAAAAAAGAGGAAGCCCGTTGGCTTCCTCTTTGGCTGTCGAAAAGCCCCCGGGGGGTTCGGGGGCCGCAATGCAGTTCGCAAAGGTCGCGCTGCGTCGGCCCGTGGGGCCTTCCTGGCGCTCCCTTGCTCACTGGGCTTCCGCCTCGCTCCTCCCGCCACTGGCGGCGCTCGGCTTTGCCCTCCGGAGGCTTTGATCGGATTTGGCGACACAAGGTGAATTGTCCCGAAGGGACAAGAGAAGGCCCCCTGGGGGGGTGCGCGTCAAATCCGCAAAAAGCCTTGCGTAGCAAGGGTTTCTCTGCATAGCTCCCTGGCCGCGCCGTAGGCGCAAGGGAGCTATGAAAACCTCGAAAAAAGTGGCGCAAGCCACTTTTTTCGACAGCCAAAGGCCCTGTTCCCGCTGGGAACAGGGCCTTTTTTCCGCAAGGGAGGGGCTCAATAGGTATCGATGGGGGGCTCTACGGAATCCGGCAAGGGGCAAACATACTTGCCGCCGTTGCGCTTGACCACCTCCGCCTTGGCCGCAGCCATCACATCGGGCCGCTCCATGGTGCGCACGGCGGATAGAGCCAGGATCTTAGCGGCGGTCAACAGGCCCTTATGGGCCAGAGGGCTACAAGATTGGGCGGTCATCTGCCAGGTGTGGCCCACATTGCCCACGCAGCAGGTGGCCACGTTGATGTTCAGGGTGGGGACCGCATAGCCCACGTCCCCCACGTCCGTGGAGCCTGCCACCAGGCGCATATTTTGGGGGGCAAAGGGATGGATCTGGCTGTCCAGGGGCTTGGCCAGGATCGCCTCCACCCGGTCCTCCCCGTAGATCCGGGCGATTTCAGAGCGGATGTTGGCTTGCACCTCCGGGTTGTAGGTGTCCAGGAAGCCCTTTGCCAGGCGATAATCCGACTCGTCCCAAGGGGGCGCGCCGATCTCCTCCATGCATTGGTTAGCCACCTGGGCCAGGGCCTGGTTAGGCAGGTATTCGGTAAAGGCCATGGCCAGTTCGCATTCCACCCGGGTATCCGTCATCATAGCCGCCCCTTGGGCCACCCGCTCCACCCGGGCAAACAGCTCCTTCACCTGGGATACATAGGGCGCCCGCACCTCATAGCGCACCACCGCCCGGTCCTGCACCACGTTGGGGGCGGTTCCGCCTGCATCGATGTAGGCGTAATGGATGCGGGCCTCCGGGATCACATGCTCCCGCAAATAGTTGCAGCCCACGCTCATCAGCTCGCAAGCGTCCAAGGCGCTGCGGCCCAGATAGGGGGTGGAGCCTGCATGGGAGGTTAGGCCGTAGAAGCGGAAATTGGCGCCCATGATGGCGTTATAGTGGACTGCCTCCACGCTGTTGGCGGTGGAGGGGTGCCAGGTATAAACGAAATCCACCCCGTCGAACAGGCCGGCCCGGGCCATAAACTGCTTGGAGCCCGCCCCTTCCTCCGCCGGGCAGCCAAAGTAGATCACCGTGCCGCTTTTGCCGGTGGCGTCCAGATAGTCCTTTAGGGCGATGGCCGCCCCCAGGGCGCCGGCCCCCAGGGCGCAGTGGCCGCAGCCATGGCCGTTGCCGCCTGGGGTCACGGGGGCTTTAACGGGTTGCCCCGGGGCCTGGCTCAAGCCGGACAGGGCGTCGTATTCCCCCAGGAAACCCACCACCGGTCCCCGCTCCCGGCTGTATAGGCGCCGGTGAAGCAGGTGGGCATGCCTGCCAGGCCGCTTTTTTACAGTAAAGCCCCTCTCCTGTAGGCGCTGCATTAGCAAGGCCGCGGAGCGGGTCTCCTGAAAGGGCAGCTCCGCATATTCCCAAAATGGCGTCGCTGACCTTGGTCAGCATATCCGCGTTTTTCTCAACCGACTGTTGGATCCATTCCCGGTCTGTCATGGCGAAACTCCTTTTTCTGGCGACTTGTTATTATAGTACTTTGCTTAAAAATTTCCCGGGTCCTGGGGTTCTGGGGTTGTGTGAATAGGGCTTCCGGCGTACCGGATTCCTGTACCAGCCCCCCGTCGATAAACAGCACCCGGTCGCTCACCTCCCGGGCAAAGCCCATCTCGTGGGTGACGATCACCGTGGTCATGCCGGAGCTGACCAGGTCCTGTATCACGTTGAGCACCTCTTTTACCATCTCCGGGTCCAGGGCGGAGGTGGGCTCGTCGAACAGCAAAATCTCCGGCTCCATGGCCAGGGCCCGTACGATAGCCAGCCGTTGCTTCTGGCCGCCGGACAGCTTTACCGGGTGTACGTCCCGCTTATCCAGCAAACCCACCCGCTCCAGCAGGGCGCATGCCTTTTCCTCCGCCTCCGCCTTGGGGAGCTTCTTTCCAGCATGGGGGCCAGGGTGATGTTTTCCAGGGCGGTCATGTGGGGGAATACGTTGAAATTCTGAAACACCATGCCGATCTTTGCCGGTATCGGTCGATGTTGTTCCGCTTATCCATCACGTTGACGCCCCGGAAGTATATATTCCCCGCCGTGGGAGTTTCCAACAGGTTCAGGCACCGTAGAAAGGTGCTCTTTCCCCCGCCGCTGGGGCCGATGATGGATACCGCCTCCCCTTCCCGGATCTGCTCGTCGATGCCCCGCAGCACCTCCAGCTTGCCAAAGCTCTTTTTCAGGCCCTCCACCTGTAGGATGGGCATTCCCTTTTCAGCACCGTTCATTTTGCGCATCCTCCATTCGGCCAATTCTACGATTTGGGAGAGCACCGTGGTCACCAGCAGATAGATCATGCCCGCGATCACGATGGCTTCAATGGGGCGATAGGTGGCCGCCAACACCGTGCGGTAGGAGGTGGTCAGCTCGTTGATAAAGAACACCGAAGCCAGGGACACCTGCTTGATCATATTGATAAATTCGTTTCCCAGGGCAGGCAGGATGTTCTTCACCGCCTGGGGCAGCACCACCTTGGACATGGTGTGGCCCGCGGTAAGGCCCAGGCTGCGGGCCGCCTCGGTTTGGCCTTTATCCACCGCCTGGATGCCCGCCCGGATGATCTCCGCCACATAGGAGCTGGCGTTGATGATCAGGGCCACGATGATGCAGGCCGTATCCGAAAGGGAGAAGGGCATCACCTTGGGCAAAAAGATCCAGAAGAAATACAGCTGCAGCAAAATGGGAGTACCCCGCAGGATCCACACATAGGCCTTGACGAACCATTGAAGACCCGCACCCGGGACAGCCGCAGCACCGCCAGCAGGGTGCCCACCGCCGTGCCCAGCACCACGGTGATGGCTGCCAGCCACAGGGTGCCCGCCAGGCCCTGCATATAAACCGTACCGTATCGCTCCAGTATTTTGATGATGGTATCCATCATAGCTCCATCGCCCCCTATTGAAATTCGCCGGCATGGTCCGGGCCGGCGGCCCCTTCAAATGAGAAGCCGGGCTTGCCGGGGCGGCTTTGACCGCCCTTTGCGCCCGGCCGATAATACGTGGATATGCTGTCGTTTAGTTGATGCCCAAGCTGGCAGCGTATTCGGAATATTCGTTATACCATTCCATGTAGGTGCCGTCCTCTACCACCTGGTCCACCACCTGGTTGATCACCTCCAGCAGCTCGGTCTCCCCTTTGGGCACGCCGATGCGAGCGCCTTGGGTCTCCTCGTCCACCACAAAGGCGAAGTCCGGCACAATGGCCATGCCGCATTCTGGATTGGCCTCCAGATACAGCTCCGCCGTGGCGATGGCGGTAATGCATGCATCCGCTTTGTTTTCCTGCACCATCAGGAAGCCGTCCGTGGTGGCGGATACCCGCTTGAGCTCCTTGTAGGCAGGGACCTGCTCAAAGGCGAAAAGTTCCTGCAGAGAGCCGCTTTGCACCACCACCGTCTGATCCGCCAGGTCGTCCGCGTCCCCGATGGCCCCAAGATCCTCGGTGCGCACCAGCAGGCCGTATTGGATCTCCTCCTGGCTGTAGTAGTAGCCTTTGGACATATCCATGGCCTCGGCCCGGGCGGGGGTATAGGCCAGGGCGGAAATCGCCATGTCGTATTTCCCCTCGGTGACGCTGCTCAATACCGCCGTGAACTCCAAAGGTACGATCCGGCACTCCACCCCCAAGGTCTCGGCGATCAGCTTGGCCAACTCAATGTCCGCGCCCACATATTTTTCGTCCCCCTCCTTGGCAGGGTCGATAAACTCGCAGGGTGCAAAATAGGGTTCCGTAGCCACCTCGATATACCCCCGGGCTTGGATCTGCTCCAGCCGGTTGGCCCCGGGCGCCTGGGTCCCCGCCGGGGTCTGTAGGCCGCCCGCACTGCGCACCGCCGCCTCCGCCGCCAGCACGCCGCTCTGGGTGCCGGCAATGGGCTGGGCCTGCCCCAGGGCCGAACAGGCTGTCAACGCGCATACGCTTACCAGCGCGGTTACCACGAGGATCGCCTTGACGAGATTGGTGTTTTTCATGTTGATGCCCTCCTGCTCTGGCGGCCGGCCGGTTGCTTGCCGAAACCCGCTCGCTCTGTCGCTTTATTACTTTAGCATTATAAAGTGGTAGAGCGATTTTGTCAATGGTTTTTTTACCCTTTTTTGCATTTTCCCTTCCTGAGGGGCCTGGAGACCGAAACGCAGGGCGGGCGTTTTCCCCCC
>ENA-OQCL01000742-OQCL01000742.1-human-gut-metagenome-genome-assembly--contig:-NODE-742-length-14216-cov-2.523955_pt1 | contig 14216 bp, 13 predicted proteins | sample MGYA00242502_ERZ504586 | MGnify/ENA primary metagenome ERZ504586 (study PRJEB26092, sample SAMD00036316) | human gut metagenome | host: Homo sapiens | study: EMG produced TPA metagenomics assembly of... | reverse complement strand
TGCAAGCCCGCGCCGCGGAGGAGGAGCAAACCCTTCCCGCCCTCTCCCAGGGCCAGCAGGCGCGCGCAGAGCGCGCAGACGTGCTCGCCAAGCGCACGGAGCCGCCCAAGCCCTACACGGAAAACACGCTGCTTGCGGCCATGGAGAACGCGGGCCGCTTTGTCGAGGACGAGGAGCTCCGCCGCCAGCTCAAGGACCGGGGCTCGGCACGCCGGCCACGCGCGCGGCGATCCTGGAGCGCCTGATCGAGGTGGGCTACGTGCAGCGGGCGAAGAAGTCGCTCCTCCCCACGGAGAAGGGCAAGCTGCTCATCTCCGTCGTGCCGGAGCCGCTCGCCTCGCCCGAGACCACGGGCCGGTGGGAGAAGGGCCTTGCGGACATCGCGCGCGGCCAGATGGCCCCCGCGCGCTTCATGGACAGCATCCGCCGCTACTGCGCCTTCCTCTGCGATGCGGCCGGACAGCGCGCCGCCCGCGGCCTTTCCGCCCGCCCCGCGCCCCAAAGGCCGCGCGGAAGCGGCCCCGCCGCAAAGTCCGCCGCGGCCCGGCGAAGAAGGCGGCCGCCGCCGCACCCGCGCGCCCGGCGGCCAAAAAACCGACACTTGAGGGCCCGGTCCGCAGGTTTTGGGCCGCGCCCCCTTTTCTCCACCTGGCAAATGTGCGATAATAGGGATGAGGCGGCGTGCCCGCACATAAGAATGAGAGGCAGGATGAAACGAATGCTGTATTCCCAACAGGATATCCAAAACGCGAGGAACCAGCTCCTGCGGCGCATCGGCTTGATGGCCGCGCTGGCCATCCTCCCCAACGTCGCCGGCATCGTCGTCATGTATACGATCCGGATCGAGTGGCTGAGCGTGCTCCTGGGCTGCCTGGGCGGCGCGATGGCCATCTTCACCTGGGGCCTGTTCTGCTACCCGGTCTACGCCTACCTGCGCTATGCGCGGGAGGTCGTCACGGGCCGCAACCACGAGTTCCGCGGCACGCTGACCACCATCGCCGAGGACTCCGTGCGCGAGGGCGTGCCCTGCAAGACGCTCTACTTCCACGACGAGGCGGCGGACGACGAAAAGCTCTGCTACTTCGACCTGAGCAAGTATCCCCGGGAGGGATTCCCCACGGGGCAGCGCTTCGTCGTCTCCGTGCACGGCCAGTCCATTGTATCCATGCAGTCTGAATGAGTGTGAGAAAGGGTGTTTTGCCCCATGCGTAAGGAATCCCGCGTGCTCGTGTGCGTGACGGGACAGAAGTCCTGTGCGCGCCTGATCCACGACGGCGCGGAAATCGCCGCGGAGGAGGGCGCTTCCCTGTCCGTCGTACACGTGGCCAAGATGGGCAGCAACTTCCTCGGCAGCGCCTCGGAGGCGGAGGCGCTGGAGTACCTGTTCGCCATCAGCAAGAGCCACAGCGCGGACATGATGCTTCTGCGCAACGACGACGTCGTGCACACCATCGCCGCGCACGCGCGCCGCATCGGCGCCACCATCGTCGTGCTGGGCAGCGACTCCAACCAGCGGCAAAACCGCCTCTCCCGCGCCTGCAGGACGCCCTGCCCGACGTGGAGATCCGCGTGCGCGTCGGCCTGGCCGACTAATCGCAAGACAAAGGAGGTCCCGCACGTGCTGGACAAATCCATCCCCTATAAGAGCCTGATCATGCGCCGGGAGCCGGCGCCGCTCCCGCCGGAGCCGGCCCTGCCCGCGGGCTTTTCCCTGCGCCGCTATCGCCCGGGGGACGACGTCCATTGGGCGCGCATCGAGACCTCGGTCGCGGAATTTGACGGCGAGGGCGCGGCGCGCGCCTACTTTTCCGAGCGCTTTCTTCCGCGGCAGGACCTCCTGCGCGAGCGCTGCTGCTTCGTCTGCGCGCCGGACGGCCTGCCCGTGGCCACGGCGACGGCCTGGGAGGAGGCGGGCGAGCGGATTCTGCACTGGGTGTCCACCATGCCCGCCTTTCAGCGGCGGGGCCTGGCGCGCGCGGCCGTTCTCCACGCCCTGCACAGCTACCCGCCGGCGCGCAGCCCGTGTGGCTCGGCACGCAGACCTGGAGCCACGACGCCATTCTGCTCTATGATTCCCTGGGCTTCTGCCTGGTGCGAAGCGGGACCCACGCCGCGGCCCACGAACCCAACGGCTTTGCCGAGGGCATGGAGATCCTGCGCGCGGTCTATCCGCCGGAGGTCTTCGACCGCCTCGCCGCCCGCTCCCTGCCCACGTGACCGCTTTCCTGGGAAACGCGCAAAACAGGCCCCGCAGCGCTCTTGCTGCGGGGCCTGTTCTATGCGTCCAAAACGCGCTTCCAATAGGCGAGGAAGTTCTCCCCCATGATGCCGCACACGTCCGCCTCGCTCCAGTTCCGGCGGAGCAGCGCCTCCGCGATCCGGCCCAGGCAGCCGCAGTCCTCCAGCCCCACGGGCGTGCGCCCGATTCCGTCAAAATCCGAGCCGATCCCAACGGCGCGCACGCCCGCGCGCTCCGCCATGTGTTCGATGTGCCGGACCACGTCGTCCACCGTGGCCCGGTGCTCCGGCGGCAGCCCGCCGCCCACGAGAAAATCGTGCGAAAAATTCACGCCGACATAGCCGCCGCGCGCCCCGAGCGCGGTCAGCATCTCGTCCGTCAGGTTGCGCATCTGGTCCGGGCAGAGAGAGCGCGCGCAGGAATGCGAGGCGCAGACGGGGTTCTGCGCGATCTCCAGCACCTGCCAAAACGTGCGATCCGAGGCATGGGAGAGGTCGACCATCATCCGCAGGCGGTCGCACTCGCGGACGACCTCCCTCCCAAAGGGCAGGAGGCCGCGATCGTCGGGGCCCGTGTCCCGGCAGCCCGTCGCGATCTCGTTGCTCAGCGACCAGCACAGGCCAAACATGCGCACCCCGAGCCGGTGGAGCAGGCGCAGCACGTGCAGGTCGCCCTCGAGCACATTGCCGCCCTCGACGGAGAGGAGCGCGCCGATGCGGCCCGCGGCTGCCGCGCGCTCCAGGTCCTCGGGGCTGCGCACCTGCTGCAGGTCCTCGCGATGCACGTCGAGCATCGTGTAGAACGCGTCGATCTCGCGCAGGCCCATGTGCAGCATGGAGCCGAATTCCTCCGGCTCGCTCGTATAGGCCGCGAACGTCATCATGGTCAGGCCGCCCTCCCGCATGCGCCTGCAGGTGACGTGGCGCGCTGGATCTGTCAGCCCCTGTTCCGGGCAGCGCAGCCGGAGCAGGGCGTCGTTGTGCGTATCCACGATCCGCATGGGTTTCTCCTTTGTATGCAAGAGCAGCCCATCGCAATGCGATGGGCTGCTAAAATGGAATCCGGCGATGATCTATCCTCCCGGGCCGTGTCCAGCCAGGTACTTTCGACGCTGAAGGGCTTAACTTCTGTGTTCGGGATGGGAACAGGTGGGACCCCTTCGCCATTATCACCGGAAATTGGATGGCGTTTGCTTTGCTTTTCCTGCTTCGCGCTTTGCACGTTCTGCCTGCTTGGCTTCCTGTGCCGCGCTCTGCGCTTCGCGCACCCTCAAAACCTCATACCGCTTCGCTTCCGCGTTCATCGAGTATCACTTGGCGCTTCCCAGCTTTCGCTTCTCCTGCGCCGCATTCGCTTTTTCTTAGATCAAGCCCTCGACCGATTAGTATTGACAAGCTTTCGCATCACTGCGTTTACACCGTCAACCTATCAACCTTGTCGTCTGCAAGGGGTCTTACCAGCTTGTGCTGTGGGATACTTTTTCTCGAGGGGGGCTTCACGCTTAGATGCCTTCAGCGTTTATCCCGTCCGTACTTCGCTTCCCTGCTATGCCGTTGGCACGACAACAGTTGCACCAGAGGTACGTCCATTCCGGTCCTCTCGTACTAGGAACAGCTCCTCTCATGTATCCTACGCCCACGATGGATAGGGACCGAACTGTCTCACGACGTTCTGAACCCAGCTCGCGTGCCGCTTTAATTGGCGAACAGCCAAACCCTTGGGACCTGCTTCAGCCCCAGGATGCGACGAGCCGACATCGAGGTGCCAAACCTCCCCGTCGATGTGGACTCTTGGGGGAGATCAGCCTGTTATCCCCGAGGTAGCTTTTATCCGTTGAGCGACGGCTCTTCCACTCGATACCGCCTGATCACTAAGCCCGAGTTTCCTCTCTGCTCGACATGTTCGTCTCGCAGTCAGGCTCCCTTCTGCCTTTGCACTCTGCGAATGATTTCCATCCATTCTGAGGGAACCTTTGGGCGCCTCCGTTACTCTTTGGGAGGCGACCGCCCCAGTCAAACTGCCCACCTATCACTGTCCATCGCCAAGCTTATTGCACGTTGTTAGAAATTCAGTAACAGAAGAGTGGTATCCCAACGGCCGCTCCAGCAGAACTGACGTCCTGCCTTCTCAGCGTCCCACCTATCCTGTACATCCGTTACCAAATTCCAATGATAAGCTACAGTAAAGCTCTACGGGGTCTTTCCGTCCAGTCGCGGGTAATGGGCATCTTCACCCATACTTCAATTTCACCGAGTCCCTTGTTGAGACAGCGCCCAAGTCGTTACGCCATTCGTGCGGGTCGGAACTTACCCGACAAGGAATTTCGCTACCTTAGGACCGTTATAGTTACGGCCGCCGTTTACTGGGGCTTCGATTCGCTGCTTCGATTGCTCTGACAACTCCTCTTAACCTTCCAGCACCGGGCAGGCGTCAGCTCGTATACGTCAGCTCTCGCTTTCGCACAAACCTGTGTTTTTGCTAAACAGTCGCTTGGGCCTATTCTCTGCGGCCACCGGAGTGGCACCCCTTCTCCCGAAGTTACGGGGTCATTTTGCCGAGTTCCTTAACAAGGGTTCTCCCGTTCGTCTTAGGATTCTCTCCTCGCCCACCTGCGTCGGTTTGCGGTACGGGCACCCTCAACATTGCCAGCGCCTTTTCTTGCCAGCGTGGATTCACATGCTTCACTACTTGTATTTCGCTCCCCATCACGGCTCCGCCTTACAGTGCGCGTACTTCACTACGCACCAGCCTAACCGCTTGGACCGGCTCTACCATCAACCGGCTCATGCTATCCTTCTGTGTCAACGCTTCGCTCTTGAAGGTGGTACTGGAATCTCCACCAGTTGTCCATCGCCTACGACTATCGTCCTCGGCTTAGGCCCCGACTTACCCTGGGCGGACGAGCCTTCCCCAGGAAACCTTGGGCTTTCGACCTGCAGGTTTCTCGCCTGCATCTCGTTACTCATACCGGCATTCTCTCTACTGCATCGTCCACGGCGTCTTACGATACCGCTTCTGCCAATGCACTATGCTCCTCTACCGCTCATGCTAAGCACAAACCCGAAGCTTCGGTGGTGTGTTTTAGCCCCGGACATCTTCGGCGCATCATCACTCGACCAGTGAGCTATTACGCACTCTTTCGAATGAGTGGCTGCTTCTAAGCCAACATCCTGGTTGTCTGTGCGATCACACATCCTTTTGCCACTTAACACACACTTGGGGACCTTAGCTGTCGATCTGGGCTGTTTCCCTTTTGACTACGGATCTTATAACTCGCAGTCTGACTCCCGTGCATCGTCTTAATGGTATTCGCAGTTTGATAGGGTTCGGTAAGCTTTGTGACCCCCTAGCCCATTCAGCGCTCTACCCCCATCAGACTAACACGAGGCTAGCCCTAAAGCTATTTCGAGGAGAACCAGCTATATCCGAGCTCGATTGGAATTTCTCCGCTATCCACAGGTCATCCCCGCCCTTTTCAACGGACGTCTGGTTCGGTCCTCCATGAAGCTTTACCTTCACTTCAACCTGCCCATGGATAGGTCGCCCGGTTTCGGGTCTGCGTCATGTTACTTCCGCCCTCTTCAGACTCGCTCTCGCTTCGGCTCCAGTCCTCAAGACCCTTAACCTCGCAACATAACGCAACTCGCCGGTCCGTTCTACAAAAAGTACAAAGTCGCGCCTTACTTGCGCTTCCTCTGCTTGTAAACACAGGGTTTCAGGTTCTCTTTCACTCCCCCTCCCCGGGGGTTCTTTTCACCTTTCCCTCACGGTACTATGCGCTATCGGTCACTGCCCGTCGTTAGGCTGGGGGTGGTCCCCCCTGCTTCCCACAGGATTTCTCGTGTCCCGCGGTACTCTGGTACCATCTCGCTATTGTCGCCTTCGCCTACGCGGCTGTCACGCTCTTTGACATCGCTTTCCAACGATCTTCGGCTCGACTATCGTCACTTGTCGATGGCCCGCAACCCCAGGCGTCCGTAGACCCCCTGGTTTGGCCTCTTCCCTCTTCGCTGGTATCCACGCTGCGCATCTCGGCCACCTGTGCCGCGGTAAAATCGGACGTCAGTCCGCGCAGAATAATGTAGCCGGTCACATCCTCCTGGCCGTCGGCCGCGTCTCCGCTATCGGCGGGAAGGGTCACGGCGTTGAGGGTCACGCTGTCCGCCGTCACGGTCACGTCCGCGTCAATGGGCGCGGGCGGCGCCGGGTCATCCGCCGCCACGGCTGCAACGGGGGACACGCCGGACGCATTGCGCGCGACTACCGTGCACCACAAGCGACGGTACGGCCCGCCGCGCTTGCGCTGCGCTTCCACGTTCCACGTCCAGGACGTTCCGGCGACGCTGACGGCGGTCAAGGCCTCGCCGCCCTCGCTCAGCGCCACGGATACCAGATAGTCCTCCGCAGCTTCGGCGTCGGGCCAGGACAGGGACAGCAAGGCGGCTCTGTATGGCGAGGCCAGCGCGGGCGCGACTGACTGCGGAGGCTGGGCGTTGGTGTCGCCGCGCCATTCGGCCCAGAGGGATTGCAGGGCCTCCGTGGCGGCGCGCACCCGCACCCGCACGGGGCCGCGCGCCACGGAAAGGGAAGTTTCGGTCATATTGAAGCGGCCCCGGCTCGACCAGCCACCCTCATCGGATGCCACATGCAGTTCATACCATAGGGCTCCGGGCACGGCGGCCCAGCTCACCGCAAGGGTCGGCCCGGCCTGATCCGCCACCCAGGCCGTAAGACCCAGAGGCGCTTCAAGGCTTTCGGTCACAGGGAGCTGCCCCCTGCCCTGCCACGGCGGCGTGGGCAGATTGTACTGCCAGACCTGCGGCGCGTCGTTGCAGAGCTTGACGGAAGAGTGCCAAAAATTCCTGCGGCGTCACGCCCAGCACGATCATACGGCGCTCGAACATCCGAGTGCGGTGCAGCGCCCAGGTGGTGGGGATGGAATCGCCGCCTCTGGTCAACCACGGAAAGGGACTTTCCATGCCCTGGGAAAGCACGTGGATATAGTCGGCCAGATCCAGGGTCGCCACATATCTGTCGCCTTTTTCCGCAAGCCCTTTCAGCAGCACCGGCCCCCAGGCCGTCCCGTCCGGGCGCGTCAATGAAAGATACAGTTCCGGCGCGTCCTCCCGCCATTCCGGCAGGCCGCGCGCCATGTCGCAAACGAGCGTGAGCGCCGGTCCGGCTTCGTCCCAGGCATCCAGAACGCCGGAAGCCGTCTCCTTGAAGCGCGGATGCGCCACGGACACGATGTCGCCTTGATTCAGCAGATGGCCCATGCCTTCCACCGTGCAGTCCACAAGAGTACGCCGCCAGCGGTTGCGCGCCGACATGCCCTCGGCCACGGCATAGGCATGGTCGCGGTCCACGATGCCGATCATGGTCAGGTTGTAAGGCTCGCGGCTTTCGCTTTCCGGCAGCTTGGCCCGCACGTCGCGGGTCTGAAAGCCCGCAGCCGCGTCTTTGTAAGCGAGGACCACGTCGTCGGGCGTGTCGTCGCTCCATGTGCCGAAAGTTACCTTGAACGAATCCCGCACAATATGACGGGGCGTCAGCTTATAGCGCACGGGCCGGTCCGGTCCGTCCTCCATGAAGGAAAGAATGGTCCCGGTCAGACGCGGGATGACCAGCATGGCGCGGCACATCTCGGCAACCAGTTCCCAGACCAGATAGGGGCCATCGATGTACGCATCGTAAAACCAGCCCTTTTCCGCCAGTCGCGCGTCAATGCTCCACAGGGTTTCGAGGTCGATCTGATTGTCTTCCAGGCGGCCGCCCCACTCCGTCTTGGCGACCCAGCTCACAGCGGCGGCCCAGGAACGGGTGACGACGGGTTCGCTCCAGGTCCGCGTCGCAAGATCGTAGAGCGGCAGCTTGCGCTTAATCACCACCCCCAGCCTGTTGCTGGCGTTCTGGCTCAAGGCGTTTGTGCCCCGAACCCGAAAGGAAAGCACCGATTGTCCATAAGTGAGGGTGCCGGGCAGCATGCCGCGCATGGCCGCCCACTGCACGGTATCCAGTGCGCGCCCGTCTCCTGTGGTCCTGGAGGTGCGCCGCCCTTGCACCTGATAGCGTCCCGGCGTCACATCGCAAGCATGAGTCAAACGCTGGGCCGTGCGCGTGCCGCGCGCGTCGGAGTAGGATTGCAGCGTGGCCCATTCGCTGAGGGGCTTGCCCGCGTCGTCAATAGCCTGATACTGAAATTCCCAGCCGATGCCGAAAGACTCCATGCCGCCCTGATCGGAAAAATGGCCCCAGCCCTGCTGTAAAACCATGTCCAGCAGGATTCGGTAAATCTGCGTTCCGGGCGGATTAACGACATAGGGGCCGATCCATCCTTCGCCTTCACAGGATTCATCATTGGGGGCGAACAACGTCTGGCCGGAAACTTCCGTGGACGTGACAACGTTGTCCGGGAATTTGGTGACCGCATCGCCCGGCGCCACCATTTCGATGTCGCGCACGTCATAGCCCGTGTCTTCCAGCATTTCGCCGTCGCGCCAGAACACGGTTTCCCCGAACTGGATGCTCTCCATCTCGTAGAGGCCACGGCCCAGGGCCACGACATAGTAACCCCACTGCTCATTGTCCACGTACTGTATCCACGGCGTGGTCACGTAGTCATTCGCGATCTTCATGCGGCCGAAGCCTTCCGGCTCCACGTCCCACATGCGGGCCTGATTGCCGCTGCTGTTGACGTTATAGGTGGGCGAAGCCTGCGCCGCGTCCAAGGCACCGCCCAGACCGGCGGGCGCGCGCTGTTGCCCTGCCGATCTGGCCCATGAGGATCATTCCGCCCATATATACGGCGAGACCGGCCGCCGCGCCGGCCACGCTGCCGTAGCCCAGCGCCGAGACGCCGAGCAGCGCCCCGGTTCCGCCGACATACCAGGTGGCGGCGGCAGCCACCAAAAGCACGGCCACCTGGAGAACAGTGCTCAAGACGTTGGAGCCGCCGCCACCTCCGCCGCCGCGCGGAAGCTCGTTGAAGCAGACCACATCGCCGCCGCCCAGCGCCATATCCCAAGTATCGCGCATGCGGACCCTGCCATTGACTGATGGCGATGGTGGGCGCGGGAAAATTGCCCAGCGTCGGAACAGGAGAGCATGGCCTGCCGGGGCGTGACGCCCTCGGCTACTTCAAAACTGTCCACCACTTTGCCGAGGCGCAGATAAAAGACGCTAGCCACAGCCTTCCTCCTTTGCGCGGAGGGCCACGGCCGCGTCCAGCCCGTGGTGGCGATACCAGAGCACAACGGTCAAAAATGGGACCGCAACTCGGCCAGAGGGCTCACGAATCACCCCGGCCTGCTGCTGGCAGTGCAGCACCCCAGATCCCGTCCGTGGTCTGCACGGCAATGCCGCAGTGATCACGCAGACGGGCCATTGACAAAAAAGGCCACGTCCATTTCGCGCGGGGGCACGTTATGGGCAAGCCGCCGCAAACCGTATCGTTCCGGACACATCGCCTTGATGCAGGCTTTGAGGTCTCCCGCGTCGGCCACGGGGATGGGCGGACTGTCGATGCCGAAGAAATCGCGGTGCACGGCGCGCATAAGTTCTCCGCAGGTATAGCTTTGCGGCGGTTGCGGCACAGCGGCCCACGGCCTGCTCAGATAGGCTTCATGCCAATTCGGCGGAAGAAGTCGCGTCATTTGTCCACCAGCCCAGGATAGCCCTCGGGCGTATACTTGCGCCCGTACTTGCGGTTGATCCAGTTCAGCACGGCCCCGGTGGCCGTCATATTGTCCGCGCCCTCGCTGCTTGGCCCGGTCAGGGTGATGCCGGGCCAGACTTCCGCCGGGCCTTTCAGCTCCTCCCCGTGGATAAAGCTGCGATAAATGCAGGAGATGGCGGAGCCGCCCAGGGCCGCCGCCTCCAGGTCGTTGTCCAGCTCGTAGCCGATGCCGCTGACCCGCAGGGAAACTCTCGCCCGGCGTGGTCTCGGATTTTTCCGGCGGGACCAGCTCGAAGGGCAGGCCCCACAAATCTCGACCCACCTCGCCGGGGTTATAGAGGGCATTGCCCTCCAGGCGGCAGCGGAACACCTCGACCTCCGGCCCCACGCCGGACCAGCGCGCCACGCGCGCGGCCGGTCGAAGGTCTTGTGGTTGATTTCCAGCGTATGCAGGATGAGCACATCCTGCGGGGCGCAGGCGTAAGCCTCGGCTATGGCCTGCTGCAATTCAGGGTCAAGGAGCATGCTCTACCTCAATACAGCGAGCGGCTGCGGAAAGGCCGCGCGTCTTGTCCATCTGGTTGCCGAAAACGCTGCGTCCGGATGCGTCGCGCCGGGCCAGGGCCGTATCCAGTTGGGTCACCAGAATCTCGATGTCGAACCCGCCCTTGCCGTCATAGGACGCGGAGGTTTTGGCCGTCATGGGCGTGCCTGTCTCATTGATGAGCACGGGACGGACGTTGAGCACCACGTCGCCGCCCATGCCGCCTCCGGCCATACGCGCCCCGGCATGGAAAGCCCGCGTCTCCGCCGGATTCAGCACGCGCTCGCCGCGTTTCAGGATGGCCGGGTACTCGTCGGCGGCGAACAGACCGCCGCCGTCATGGAAACGCGGGGCCAGAGCAAAGGCAGCGGTCGGCACGCTGCGCGTGGTTGTGGGGGAAATGCCCACCTCGCCGCCGCTGTGGAACAGGCTCACTCCGCCGAAGATGCCGCCCATGAGCTTGCCCACCAGCACATTGGCCATCGCCTGCGAAGCCAGAGAAACCAAAGAAGTGAAAAATTTCTGCGCGGAAAACTCGCCGGTCATGAAGGCGTCGGAGAGCGTGGTGGCGATGGTGCTGCCGATGCTATAGGTCAGATTTTCCACCTGTTTTGCCACATCGCCGTATTCGTCGGCGAAGCGCATGGCCCCGCGTTTGGCCCCGTCAAACAGGTCGCGGGAGTTCTGGAGCTTTTGCAGCTCGACCCATTTGGCAATAAGCTCATCCGAAACGCCACGCTCTGGCGCAGATTTCGGCCTGCAACTCAATAAGCTGATTGGTGTATTCCTGCGCCGCGCCGAAGTCTCCGGCGGCCTCGGCCAGTTCCTTGTAAAACTGCGCCGCCGCCTGGGCGTCCTTGATGCGTGTGGATTTCCGCGAGGCCTCGGTAAGTTGCTCAATCTTCTCGCGGGCTACATCGGCGGGCACTTTGAGGTCGGGAAAACCTTTTTTTTCCCAATCAGCGATGGTGTCTTGCAGCTCCAGGCGTTTGACGGTCTCGCTGTCGCCAGCCAGGCGCGCGATGGTCAGATCCATCTCGCGCAGGGCGTCCGAAGCCTTCCAGGCCCGCTCGGCGGCTTTTTTCCGTCTCGCTTTTTCCGCTCATTTTTTTTGCCGCCGGTACTGACGGGCTTGAAGCCCGGCTGGAGTTCGGGAAGTTCCGGGCCCCCGCTCGCCTTCGCCGGGGCGGGGAGATTGGCGGTCAGCTCTTTGGCGAAGTCCCGGCCCATGTCCAGCACCGGGTGCTCCAGGGTCAGAACGGGCTTGTCCAGAGTAAGCGCGGTCTTACCGGCTGGCAGGCCGGAAGCTGTAACAGACGTGGAAGGCAGCGCGTCCCGGATGAGCCCGCGCAGCACCGTGGCCTGGGTTTGCGCTGCGGAGGCGATCTGGGCCGGAGGGGTTACATCGTACAGTTGGCGCTGATCAAGATATCCCGCTACCCGCGCGGCGGATGTGGACACATCTTTGGCCCCGCCAGTAAGCCCGGCTTTATTCATGGCGGCATGAAGAGACTCCAGACCTTGCATCGCTGCGGAAAATCCGAGACCAATCAGCGCACCCTTAGGACCAAAAAAGCATAGCTCCAATAAGCCCGTATTTCCAAATCAACAGGCATGGAAGAGCAAAAAATCCATAAGAGAACCTAAAGCCGATGTGACGTCGGTAACGGCTTTTGCCGTACTTTCACCCCACCCGGCAATGCGCTCTCTATTTTCCTCCAAATAGGCGCTGAACTCGGTCAGGCTCGTTTTGATAGCTGGCAGAAAGCCTTCCCCGAACGCGACAGCCAGATTCGTGAAGGTAGCCTTTCCTTGGCCTTCCACGCCCCGGAAGGTTTCAAGGAAATTTTTTGAAGCTCTCGTCCGTGCGTCCGGACTTGCTGCCAATCTGTTCAAGGATGTCCGCATAATTCCTGAAACCATTGGCGGCAAGAGCGCTGATGCCCGTCAACGCTTCCACGCTGCCGACAAATTTGCTCAACTGCTGGCCGCTGGCTTTGGCCGCCTGCTCAATGAGCGACAATGCGCCCATAAGGCCAATTTTTACGGATCAGATCGACGCCTGACTTTTCACCCAGCGCATTGATGAGCTTGAGCATCTGCTCATTGGGCTTGAGCAACTCCATAATCATGGCGCGGTACTGCGTCCCCGCCTGTGCCGGGCTGCCCGCCGTCTGCGTGAGCAGGGAAAGGGCGGCGGCCATTTCCCTATACTGCACCGAAGCGAGTTGGCTTACGCCCGCAAGATCGCCGATGACGGGAACCAGCGTGCGCACCGAGGCCTGGCCGTACTCCTCAATGTCCAGAAGCAGGTCCGCGGCCTGGGCCGTGGATTTCAATTCGCCGCGATAACCGGCCATCATCTTGGTCAGGGCCTGGATGGATTCGGCCTGACTGACCCCGGCCACCTTGGCGAGCTTGGAGGCTGTGGTCAGGGTTTCCTGGGACTTGGCCACATCGGAAATGCCCGCAGAAAGCACCTGATAATAGCCGGTGGTCAGCTCCGTCACGCTGCCCAGGGAGGACGGCAGGGAAAGCATCTGCCGCTTGATGTCTTCGGTGCTGCGGCTGGTGACCTTGGTGGTTTCATACAGGGCGGTCTCGAAATCAGCCGCCTGACCGATGACCGACGAAAAGGCCAGGCCGCCGCCCAGCGCGCCCAAAGCTCCGGCCCCCATGCCGGACAGCAGACCGCCGAAACCGCCGCGCAGGCCGGAGAGACGTTTTTTCAGGGCGTCCGCTTCGCGGCCCATGCCGCGAAAAACCTGACTTGCGCGGTCTACGGCGCTGATTTCGACTTTGACGTGCTTATCCGCCACGGCCTATTCCCGGTTTTCCCGTTCTTCCCGTTGCTCTTCCAGGGTGTCGTATTCGAGCGCTTGCAGACCCCGGAACAGCTCCGGGGTTATTGCCATGCCGTGCAGTTCCGCCACCGCGAACGCCGCCGGGTAATCCAGGCCCACAAGGAGCCAGCCCACCCGCCACTGCGTCTGGACAAGCAGCCACAGACGCCAGACCGGCTCATTGGCGGCCAGCAGCGGCACTGGCTCGTTTTCGCAATCCTCGCAGGGCGGCTGCTTGCGCCTGCGCTCGTAATGCCTCAGGCATTGCCCGCAATGTTCGGCCCTGCCGCCGCTGCGGCTTCGGCGGCAGGCGCGGAGTTTCCCTCCAGTATCTCGCCGTCGCTCATGGTTTTGATGATGCCTTCGATTTCCCGCACCTCCTCCAGAGAAAGCACGGGCTGCAAGGAAGGCCAGTCCTTGACGCAGGCGGCCAACGGCTTTTCGCGCCAGGCCTGCTGAAACTCGGTGAGGTCCAGCGTGCGCTCGATCTGGTCCTTTTTTTCGCTGTCCTTTTCCACCTTCCTGGCGTCGGCCAGGCGCTCCTTTTGCAAGGTCCAGTATTCCTTCCAGCCAAAGGGGCGAATTTCCACCGTCTTGCCGCTTTTCAAGGCGTGCTGCCGATACATGGGAGTCTCCTTTATGCGTAACTTCCGACACGGTTTATAAGAGTGTACTGACTGGAGGTCTGGGCCAGATCCACGAAGCCGATGGCCTTGACCTCAATGGTCAGGCCGCCCTTGCCGGAAATCTGCGACCGCCCGTGTCCAGTTCGGATTCAGGCAGGGAAAGCCACAATTCCTCGCCGTTGGCTCCGCTCATGGACACGGCCACGGGCACGGTGGCCGCCATGTCCGCGAGCTGCTGGTATTCGTCATGCTCCATAAAACGGTCAGGGTGAGCGTGCCCGTGGGACTC
>ENA-OQCL01000741-OQCL01000741.1-human-gut-metagenome-genome-assembly--contig:-NODE-741-length-14225-cov-5.608455_pt1 | contig 14225 bp, 18 predicted proteins | sample MGYA00242502_ERZ504586 | MGnify/ENA primary metagenome ERZ504586 (study PRJEB26092, sample SAMD00036316) | human gut metagenome | host: Homo sapiens | study: EMG produced TPA metagenomics assembly of... | reverse complement strand
AATGGCGAATCTTTTAACTTTGGCAGCCCAAAGTTCCCAAATAGAACTATTTGAAAAAAACGTTCAAGGAGATGACTGAGGAAAAGGCTCGGTTGACAGAGCAGCTAAAACAAGCCGAAGAAGATGCAACAACCGATGCAAAGCGTCAAAAGCAACTTGATGATATTCTAAAGGCAATTGACATCGATATCGTTGAGTTAACAGAATTTGATGACACGTTTATCAGAAGAATTGTAGAACAAGTAACTATCCTTTCAAAAGACAAGATAGAAGTCCGGTTCATAGGAGGATTTTCAAAAGTTGGTGATATTCCGACAAAATAATTGTCGACAGAAAAAATGCCGATCATTACTTCATCATTATTGATGGAATAATGGTCGGCTTTTTTGTGTTTGCAAACATTCCATGGGGTTGAAAAAATCTCCTTTATTCTATTATAATAATCAACATCAAGAAAAATCGCTTCGGTGGTTCGAAAAAATGGGTAATCAGATTTTTCAAAAAAAAGTTTTTTTCGAAAACACACCGGAAAATCCGCATGGTTACTGGGTGCCAGTAATTTCGGTCACCAAAGACAGACTGAGTCTAGACGCAATTCGCGTTCGGACTCATTTCTTTTTCCGGGCAAAGTGCTCGCGTTTAAAAACGGCATCTAAAGTGTCTACCCCTTCCAAAACAGAAAACCAATAGCTGAATGAAAGGCTATTGGTTTTTTATTATTTTAACGAATCAAAAAAGTGTTGAGCAGAAAGGTAATCATTTCTATGCTGCCAAGCTGCTGCGGTTTTTAGTATAAAAAAAGCCAAACCTCCCACAACCGCTCATTTGGCGACTGCGGGAGGTTGGCCATGCTTTGCGTTCGTTTTTTGACGCGTCAATAATACGACTGCCTCAATATGATTTGTAAAAGGAAACATATCCACCGGCTGTATCCGCTGCACCCGATACCCGCGTTTTGTCAGAAAGAGCACATCCCGTGCGAGTGTTTCCGGGTTGCAGGAGATATAAACCACTCGCTTCGGCGCAAGCGTCAGCACGGAGGAGAGGAAGGCCTCGTCGCTCCCGGCACGCGGGGGGTCCATCAGCACAACGTCTGCCTGTTCGCCGGCCGCTGCCATATCGCGCATCCACGCACCGGCATCCGCGCAATAAAAGCGGGCGTTTTTGATCTGGTTACGCTTTGCGTTTGCAATCGCATCCCGCACAGCCTCGCGGTTTATTTCCACGCCGACAACCTGCTTTGCGCCGCGCCTGGCGGCAATCAGCCCGATCGTGCCGGTGCCGCAATAGGCGTCTACCACCGTTTCTTGCCCGGAGAGCGCCGCGTATTCCATCGCTGTTTCATAAAGCACCTGCGTCTGCACGGGGTTGATCTGATAAAACGACTGCGCAGAAATGCGAAACACACAGCCACACAGCTCATCTTCGATAAACCCGGGGCCGAAGAGTGTTTTTTCCTGTGTGCCCAGCACCAGGCTCGTCCTGCCAGGATTGATATTTTGCAAAACAGTTGTGATCTCCGGGTGCTTTTTGAGAAGAGCACCGACAAAATGGTTTTTTGGAAGGGAAAACCGGCGACCCCGTCACCAGTACTACCATAACCTGCCCGGTCGAAAAACCGCGTCGCACCAATACATGCCGTAAAAAGCCGCGCCCTGTATCCGCGTGATACGGCAGGAGCTTAAAATCCGCAAGCAGGCGGCGCACTGTTACAATGATCGCATCTGCCGCCTCGTTTTCAATCATGCAGCGGTCTACCGGCACGATCCGATGTGTGCTTGATTGGTATACGCCTGAAATGATCCGTTTTTTTCGGTCGAGCCCGAAGGCCGCCTGCACCTTATTGCGGTAATGCAACGGCCTTTCCATGCCGATCACCGGCTCTACATGGCCGAATTGGCCCATTAGGCCAATCATCCGGCGCTCTTTCCAGCGTAGCTGTTCCTCATAATTTAGGTTTTGCAGCTGGCAGCCGCCGCATTTCTTATAAAGCGGGCAGGGTGCTGCCGCCTTCTGCTCCTTTTTGATTTCCGGCATAATGCCCTCCCTAAAAATTGAAAGAGTGATAAAACGTTGGCATCCATCCATCTGGCCTGATAAAAGCTGATTTCTCCAGTTGGTTCTATTCTATCAGATTTTGCTGCTGCCGAAAAGAGCGGTGAAGCGGTTGCGTAAAAAAGCGTGCGCAAATCATGGCAAAGCCAATTTGTGCACGCGGAGAAATGTTTTGAAAGTTTTTACAACAGGGCAGGTTCGCTGGCTTCCTCCAACCGGCCGCAATACCAGCCGGATACGCCGTCCTTTTTAACCAGTGCCCCTTTTGAGGTTTCCAATATGACCGAAAGCCGGTCGCCCGGGCGAACCGGAATACGGTAATCCGTGCTGTCATCACAGTGCATGGCTTTCCCGCTGCCATAGAGATCTTCGTTTAGAACCCAAAGCCTGCGACCGGTATGCCGATGTTCCACGAATGAAAATTCCGCCTCACGCTTCAAAAGCCGAACGGCGTTATCGGTATACAAGAGGCAAAACGGGTCCTCAGATCCCTCTTGCGGATCCAGCGCCACCCTGACCGGAAAGCCGTCGAAGCTTGCAAAGGTAAATTCCTCCGAATCCTCCGCTGGAATGATCAGCAGGTTAAGCTGCCCGGTGCGTTTAAGGCTGCATCCGCCATCTATGCTGATGATATGCTGCTCCCGGTTGATGATCGGGTTCGCGCAGTCGATCTTGTCGTTATATAGCGTTACAGGCCAATGGCCGACCACGACATATTTCGAAAACCGGAGCCCCTTCTCCAGAAACGCGTCGTTTTTTAAGCATGGATGCGCATCCGTGCCCTCCAATTTGGAGAGCTCCTGCGTGGGCAGGCCCCCGTGCACAAAAATGAAATGCGGCGTTTCAATGATGGTTGGAAGGAACTTCAGAAAATCAAGCTCCTTTTGAAAACCGGCCTGTATTTTGGTGCGCGCCGCCAACAGGTCGAGCGGGGAGCGGATGCGGATGCCGAGCTCTTCGCACATTTCCGAGAGCAGGCAGCCGCCCCAATGGCGCTGCATATGTTTGAGGTAGGGATAAATCTCCGCGATATGCCACCGGCCGATCATCTCCAGCCGGTGGGCGTCGACATTGCCGATTAGCGGATATACGGTATGCGTTTCGCACAGCTCCATCACATAGCGCAAAACGCCAAGGCTGTTCGGCCCCTTTTCGATCATATCGCCTATGATAAACAGAATGTCGTCCTTTGAAAAGTTAGCCGTTTCGAGCGCGCCTTTCAAGTGACCCAATTGCCCGTGGATATCGCTTGTCACAAGGATGCGTCGGTCAGCGGGCAGGGTGAGGCGGTTTATTTGTATTTTCATGAGCTGGCTCCTTTTTATCAATCTTGTTTAACAGCCATGCCTCTACGCTCTTGATCCATTTTTTTGCACACTCTGGACAAAGCCCGAAAAATTCCATCTTGTGGCCGGAAATCTGAAAGCCGGTTTCCCGCACCAATTGTTCTTCGAGCTGTTCAAAGGGGCATACAGACAAGGGAACGCTTTTTTTACAGGACGTACACGTTAAAAAGTGCCTGTGCTCCGCCGCGATTTCATAGCGGGCGATTCCGTCATCATAGATGCTGCGCCGCACAAGCCCTGCGTCCACATAGGCGTCCAGACTGCGGTAAACTGTGGTCAGCGCAAGCCTTGGGAAAGCGCTGCAAACCTCGGTATGTACCTGCTCTGCTGTCAAAGGCGATTGCGCCGCGCTCACCGCGGAAAGGATCGCCCTGCGCTGCGGCGTTTGCCGCTGCATACTACCACCGCCTTTTATGCTGTTTCTTCTTCCTGCCAGCCCTTGCACACATCAATCCAGCATTTGCTGGCGGAAAGTGCGGCCAGCTCATCACAAGAGAGCTCAATTGCGCTGTTGGAACTGCCCGCCGCGGGAAATATGGTGTTGAACCGCTGAAGGGAGATATCCATATAGACCTCAGCCGTCCCTTCCGGCAGGGCAAAGGGGCATACGCCGCCCACAGCGTGCCCGGTCAGGCGCAGCACTTCATCCGGAGCGAGCATCGTCGCCTTCCTGCCGAAAAAGTCCTTAAATTTTCGGTTATCAATTTTGGCGTCACCTGCTGCAACAATCAAAATACAGGTATCCCCATTGACAAAGGAAAGGGTTTTTGCAATCCGCGCGGGCTCGGTGCCCAGCGCTTCAGCGGCCAGTGCTACGGTTGCGCTGGAGGAATCAAATTCATGGATGCGTCCTTCCAGACCCTGTTCTTTCAAAAATGCTCTTACAGTTTCAATTGCCATCGTTATGCAAAGCGAGTATGCTCCGCTTGCCTTCCTCTCTATTTTATATTTTATGCTTCAAGTGCCCCAGCCCGCAGCAACGCATCCACCTTCAGCACAGCTGCCTGCGTTTTGCCATCACGGATTTCATTCTCCAGCACCATGCGCACCGCTTTTGCCAACGGGATGCGCTGCACGGTTAAAAATTCGTCCGCATCGAGGGCCTGCTCGCCAAATGTGAGGCCGGAGGCAAAATACATGTGGATTATTTCGCCGCAATAGCCGGGCGTAGGGTAAAATTTGCCGATATCGCGAAAGTGTTTCGCTTGCGCTCCCGTCTCCTCGCGCAGCTCACGCTTGCCGCTTTCCAGCGGGTCTTCGCCGCGCTCCAGCTTCCCAGCAGGCAGCTCAAGCAGTTCCTCGCCGTAGGGGTAACGGTATTGCCGCACAAACAGCAGCTCTCCTTCCGGCGTGAGGGCGGCGATTGTCACGCCACCGGGATGCTCCACAACCTCGCGCGAGGCCCTTTTCCCATTTGGTAAAAGGGCGGTATCGTTGCGCACCGTGATGATTCGGCCGGTATAGATCGTATTTTTTTCAAGGGTTTCTTCTTTTAAGTTCATAGAGGGTCCTTTCCGCCCGCCACCGCATGAACGCAGGCCGCTGGGCATATATATTGTGAAGAGGCCGCCTAGGCCTGAAGGACAGGAGGAATCACGCTTGGATCAAATCGTTCGGGCGGTAGAGCCCGATTATGAAACCGTGCGCGCGATGCTGGATGCGTTAAAACGCCGCTTCCCACATGCGAGGCTCGGCGTGTGCGGCAGAAGCCTCGGTGGGCGCTCTATTTACACGCTTTCCATCGGCCCGCAGGAAAATCCAGTGCTTTATACCGGGGGCTTTCATGGCCAGGAATGGCTGACCCCGCTTTTACTGCTGCGGTTTTTTGAACGCACGGCAACGGCCGTATGGGAGGGGGACGACTTTTCCGCTATCCCGATTCAGGATGCGCTGCATGGCCGGGGCATGATGATCGTGCCTTGCGTTAATCCGGATGGCATTCAGATTGCGTTACGCGGCGCGCAGGGAGCTGGGCCCTATGAAGCGCTTGCAACTCAAATCAGCGGCGGCGATTTCAGCAGATGGAATGCGAATGCGCGCGGTGTGGATATCAATCATAATTTTGACGCCGGTTGGGAAACACTGCACCAAATGGAGCGGGAATCTGGAATTACCGGACCCGCGCCCCGGCAATATGGCGGCCCTGCTCCGGAAAGCGAGCCGGAAACGCAGGCGCTGGTGCGGCTGTGCCGAAGCCATCCCTTTCGCCATGCGCTGGCCTTTCACAGCCAGGGGGAAGAAATCTTTTGGGAGTATGGCGAACATACGCCGCAGCGCGGCAGGATGATGGCAAAAATTTTTGCCGCCTCCAGCGGTTACCGCCTGGTAGAAAATGACGGCCTCGCAAGCCACGGCGGCTTCAAAGATTGGTTCCTCTCTGAATTTGAGCGCCCGGGCTTCACCTTTGAAATCGGCAGGGGAGAGAACCCGCTGCCCCTGAGCAGCTTTGAACGGATTTATGAAAAGCTGGAGGAAACGCTTTTGCTCGCCGCGCTCATGTGAAGTTTTCATTCAACAGTATTATAACACATTCTGAGGATTCGTCCATGAGAAAATGGGCCGCGCCGGACACCCGGCGCGGCCTTGCTTATTTCTTTGCGTTGCTCGGAAATTTTTTTCTCAAGCAGTATAGGGGAATCCTTAAAACGGAAAGCGCCCATAGAAGGCAGATGCAGCAATAAAGCAGCGCCATGCGTCCAGTGGATAATTTCAGGGGCAGGCATGCAGCCGGAAAAAACACAAATGCAAGCAACCCGCCAAATAAGCTCACCTTACCTGCGCAGGCATTGGCAGCATTCCACTGTGCTTCCCCCTGCATGGCTTCCGCCACGTGGTAGCCGAGCCGAAAATCCGGGAAGGCGGAGTGCCTTTTCCAGAGGAGCAGGCCAAGCGCCAGAGACAACAGCTCGGAAAAAGCATAGAGCAAATACACGGCGATCATCCCGTCAGCCTCCTTCTGAAGCGGCTCAGCAGAAGGCGTCCGAAAGAATTTCCAGCACATCCCCGTCGCTGACCGCGACCGGGTCTACCTCAAACAAGCCGCCCATCGTCTCGCGCGCGTTGCGCGTAAGGGCGGGAAACTCCTCCGGCGACATGCCGAAGGAAGAGAGCGCCAGCCCATCCACGCTGCATTCCTTTTGCAGCGCGTCTAAGGCGGTCAAAAAATCTTCCGGCCGCTCCGCGTCTGATTTGCCGAGTGCGCGTGCCATAGCGGCCATACGCTCCCGGCAGGCGCCCAGCCGGATCAGTTTTTGGTAATATGCCTTGCTGATCGCAATCAGGGCCGCGCCGTGTGGTAGCTTTGGATGATACGCACTCATCGCGTGGGCAATTGAGTGCTCAGAGATACAGCCGGAAAGGGTTTCAACCATGCCGGAGAGCGTGTTTGCCAGCGCAACATCTCCGCGCGCCTCTAAATCCGCCCCATCCCGCACCGCACGCGGCAGGCTTTTCCCAATGAGGCGAATCGCCTCCAGCGCCATTAAATCGCTGATTGGGCTTGCTGTGCGGTTGAGATACCCCTCCGTGCTGTGAAATAGCGCGTCAAAGCCCTGATAGGCGGTAAGCCGCGGGGGAACGGACACCATCAGTTCCGGATCGACAACGGAGAGGACAGGAAACGTTTTTTCATAGCCAAACCCAATTTTTTCCTGCGTTTCTTCATTGGTCGTTACCGTCCATGGGTCGGCCTCTGTGCCGGTCCCGGCGGTTGTAGTCACCGCAACAACCGGCAGCGGCGCGTTGGGTACAGCTTTACCTTTCCCTGTGCCGCCGGAAACATAGTCCCAATAATCGCCCGGATTTCTTGCCATCACGGAAATAGCTTTCGCGGCGTCGATGCTGCTGCCGCCACCCAGGCCCAAAACGAAATCACAGCCCTCTTTCCGGCAGAGCGCCGCGCCCGCCATTACTTCTGCCTTGGTCGGGTTTGGCGTGATCTGGTCATAGAGGACAGCACGCACTCCTGCTTGGGTAAGCTGCTCTTCCACTCGGCCGAGATAGCCGTGCCTTTTGGCGGATTGGCCAGCGGATGTGACGAGCAGAGCCTTCCGGCCGGGCAGTGCACAGCCCCCGAGCGCAGACAGGCAGCCCGCCCCATACAACAATTTGGTCGGTAAATAAAATTCATACGGCATTGAGATACCCTTCTTTCTCCGCAACGGTTTGCCATCGTTTTATATATAGCGCAATATAACGCAGCCTTTCCGAAAAGTCAAGCTTCGGAAAGGCTGTGCATATTCCTTAACATATGATAGTTTACTTCAAATTATTCCAGCGCATGCGTCTATTATTATGAGGCTCTGCAAGAGCAAGCGGCTTTCAATGAAAATCCGACGCCGCTATTCCTGGGTGGAAAAAGAGGTGAGCGAGATATCCCCGGTGGAAGCAGACAGCTCTATTGCGCGACTTTCATCTCCGGAAGTGAGAGTTCCTTTTGAAGATGCGTGCTGGGAGCCGGTCTGCTCGGTTACCGCTCCCTCAAACTGATTTTTTAATTTGCCGGTTCCAATTTGATACGCCAGCCGAAACCCATCCCCTGTGGCCCAGGCAAGCTGGATGTTGCCCACCTCCGTATGCATGGAGAGCGATTTCAATACGCGGCTGCCATCCTCCCAGGCAAGGTTTCCGGTTGCGGCCACTAGCTTTACCGAATCGGCCGAAGTGCGTTTCAAGCAAGTATTTCCCACCTTCACAGAGGATACAAGCGCGCCAAACTGCATGTTCTCAACCGTTAGGCTGCCTACCCCTACCTCAGCGTTCAAAGCGGTATACTTTGCCATGGGCAGATAAATTTCAACGGTGATCTCTGTAAACGAAATTTGATCGGGCAAATGAAGCCCTAGATGAAGCGCTCCGTCTTCCTGCTCCGCATAGGGGAGAGAAGAGAGGTCGTCCACGGAATTCTTTCCATAATACCGCACATACATAGAAGCGCTTTGATCCGGTGTGGAAAGGACAGATACCTTTGCAAAATCGAAGAAGAGGCGAACCGGTTTGCTAGAATCCACGGGGAACTGCATGTGGGTTTCCCCAAGGAATTGCCCTGTGCCGTGCTCATGCCAGCTCTTAATGGAATCGAGCAGGTGGTTCCAGCTACTGTCCCCATCGAGTATGCTGCGGATTTCCCGCGCACCGACGGCGGCGCCAAAGCAAACTGTTAACAACGATGATAATAAGAAAATGACCGTGAGGGCAATACAGGCTTTTTTCATAAAATATTTGCTCCCTTCCTCAGCGAAGCTGCCGATAGCAGGCGCGCAGGCTCCACACAATCAAGAGGATTACCAGCACGCCGGCACTGACAAGCGCAACCGCCAATGAGATGAAAAACAGCGCCAGCAGTGCGGACGATGCAAAAATGCCGGCTGCTATGCTTGCAACCAACACAACCGCCCCGGCCGCCGCCAAAGCGAATCCGGCTGGGATGCCTGGCAAGGCAATCAGAACAATATCCAAAACCAGCAATACGGTAAAAAGAGCCCGATTACCATTGTCCGGAGGAATCGGATAAGGCTGTGCCGCGGCTGTGCCTGCGTTCCTCACAGGCGCAGGATTCGAGGGGGAATCCTGCTTGTAAGCACCGGGCCTCGCTTTGTTTTGTTGCAGGTAAGTTTGTGCAATTTCCTTTGGATCGCCAAGCGCGCGGCAAATTTCCTCTTCCGCCTTGCCCTCCTCGATGCCTGCTGCAAAATGCTCCTCATAATCCTGAAGGATCTCCTGCCGCTCTTTGGCTGGTAGATATAGAAGCGACTGGTAAAGCGTGTTTAAAAAATCATTTTTCGTCATATTGGATCCCTCCAATCAAATGATTGACTTGCTGCGAAAATTCCATCCATTCCGCGTAAAGCTCCTCCTGCGTTTGGATGCCCTTCTGTGTCAGACGGTAATATTTGCGCGGCGGCCCTTCCGGGGATTCCCGCAGCGTTACCTCGAAATACCCCTCATTGCGCAGGCGGCGCAGAATGGGATAAATCGTCCCCTCAGAGATGGAAATTTCACCGCTGATCGCCTCTGCAAGCTCATATCCGTATTTTTCACCTTGGCGCAGCAGAGTCAACACACATAGCTCCAGCGCGCCTTTTTTGAATTGTACGTTCAAGCCGCTTGCTCCCCTCTTTCGCAATGTTTACAAGCTGCTTTCCGGAGAAATCGGAATGCAGCTTTTTGTTCCTATAATATATCACACGGTACTGCATATTGCAATATAGCGGGCGCCAATTCATAAAAATTTTAAAATTGCCAAATGATTTTACGTCCGACACAAAAATATCTTTTTCCACATTGGATATGCTAATCCAAAGAATGATCTCGATCGAACAAAGCATCAGTGTATTCCTGTACACTGATGCAAAAATCAAGATACAAAAACAAACGGAAAATGGTGATAAAATCATGAAACGCATTCAAATCGGAAAGCTCTTTTCCATAGCCGGTCTATTCATTCATTTTGCGGTGGCCTTCTCCCTTCTCGCAGGGGCACAGGGCACAGTGCTCGGCGCGTCGCAGGGGGAGCGCTCCATACCGGATGCCGGAGTTATCCCACAAATCACGGTGAATGGGGAAGAGGCTTACAGCATGTTTGCCCAGGCCGCCCTGCCCCAAAATACGCCCTTTCACCGTGCGGAATCCTATGAAGATGCCGGGATGGAGGCGCTTCTCTATGCCGGATATCCCTTTGACGGCCTCGGATTGCAAAAAAAAGTATGGGGTTTCTGACGATTTCGCCCGCGTGATCACGCAGCAGGCCATCTGGTCCTATATTGAAGGTTGGCCGATTGATTCGAGCGACGGAAGTATCCGCACGCGTTATATCAAGGATCTTCTACAGGCGGCTGAAAATCAAACGCCGCAAGAGCATCCTGTATTGCTTTCGCCTGAAAGCCCGTCTTTCCGGCTTCAGGGGGGATTTTACCGCTCTGAAACGCTTACCCTGACGCAGGCGGATGGCAGCATCGCCATCCATCCGGAAAACGGTATACAGGTGTTGGATGAAGATGGCTCCGCTGTGACAACGCTTCACCAGGGGGACCGCTTTATTCTCGTAGCGCCAGAAAACCTGACAGAACTTTCTTTGCCTGTCACACACCTTTTTCAAGAGGTGGTAGCGGTGCATTATATACCAGACGCGGACAATCCGAAAATGGATCATCTCCTGCGGGCGGAAGCGCAGGAGACGACACGCGGAGGAACCTGGCATTTTTCTCTGCCGGAGCAGCCTTTGAGCGCGAAAGAACCCACCGTTTCCCACCCGGTGGAGAGTATGCAGGCGCCTTCTTATACCTCCGCCCCCACAGAAACAACGGAAATTGCTACCCCTGATACCGGGGACGACGGCATGCCGTTCACGGCCGCCGCCCTGCTGGGCCTATGCTGGGTTGCGTCGGGGCTGATCTTCTTGGGCAAACGGAGCAAAAACGGCAATCGATAGCGCAGGAAAACGGCTAAAAAGGGTTCCCCCCATCCTTTAAGGCCATACGTTTGCGGCAATGGTTAGAAAAGCTGGCCACAGGGCCGGTTTCGTTTTGATCAAATCCAGTTCCGCCTTGACATTTCGGGGCCTTTCCGCTATGATTTTACGGAAGAATAGGAAAGAATTTGGAAGGGGCCAATAGTATGCTTTCGAATACGGAAAAGACGATGGAAAAGGTGGTCGCGCTGTGCAAAGCGAGAGGGTTTGTTTATCCCGGCAGCGAAATTTATGGCGGCCTGTCGAACACGTGGGATTACGGCCCGCTGGGCGTGGAGTTTAAAAACAACGTTAAACGCGCATGGTGGAAAAAATTTGTGCAGGAGAGCCCCTATAACGTTGGCCTTGATTCTGCAATTCTGATGAATCCGCAAACATGGGTGGCTTCAGGCCATGTGGGCGGCTTTTCCGACCCGCTGATGGATTGCAAGGCCTGTAAAACGCGCCATCGTGCCGATAAGCTTATTGAGGACACGGGCGTGAACCCCGCTGGCTGGAGCTTTGAGCAGATGTCCGATTATATCAAGGCAAATAAAATTGTGTGCCCGGAGTGCGGCGCGTGCGACTTTACCGATATCCGTAAGTTTAATTTGATGTTTAAGACCTTTCAGGGCGTGACGGAGGATGCAAAGAACGAATTATATCTCCGCCCCGAAACGGCACAGGGCATTTTCGTCAACTTCCCGAATATTCAGCGCACTACCCGCAGAAAAATCCCCTTCGGCGTGTGCCAGATCGGCAAATCCTTCCGCAACGAGATCACCCCCGGCAACTTTACCTTCCGCACGCGAGAATTCGAGCAGATGGAGCTGGAATTCTTTTGCAAGCCGGGCACAGAGTTGGAATGGTTCTCCTACTGGAAGGATTACTGCCACAAGTGGCTGCTCTCCCTCGGCATGCGGGATGAAAACCTGCGCCTGCGCGACCATGAGCAGAAGGAGCTTTCTCACTACTCTAATGCAACGACAGATTTTGAATACCTTTTCCCCTTCGGCTGGGGCGAGTTGTGGGGTGTTGCGAGCCGCACGAATTTCGACCTGACACAACACCAGAACACTTCCGGCAAGAGTCTAGAATATTTTGATCAGACCACGAATGAAAAATACCTGCCCTATGTTGTCGAGCCGTCGCTCGGTGCAGACCGTGTGGCGCTTGCCTTCCTGTGTGACGCATACGATGAGGAAGTGGTGGATGCGGAAAAGAACGACACCCGCGTGGTGATGCACCTGCATCCGGCACTTGCGCCGATGAAGGCGGCCATCCTGCCGCTCTCCAAAAAGCTCAGCGAGGGCGCGATGAAAGTGCATGATTTGCTTGCAAAGCGGTTTATGGTAGAGTATGACGACGCCGGCTCGATCGGCAAACGCTACCGCCGGCAGGATGAGATTGGCACGCCGATGTGCGTGACCTATGACTTTGACAGCGAGACGGACGGATGTGTGACGGTGCGTGACCGCGACACAATGGAGCAGATACGCCTGCCGATCGACGAGCTGACGGCGTTTATCGAAAAAAGGCTGGATTTCTGAACATTATAAATAAAAGGGATTCTTTAAGGGATGGTGCAAAGCATGTTGCACCATCCCTTTTCGTTTATCAAATTGCCCAAGGAAATTGTTTACAGCACCTTGTCGCGCCTTATTTTTACCAGAGCAAGCACGGCCGAGGCCGCATTTGCCGCCACATAGGCCCACCATACCCCGGTTACACCAAGCAGGGGGGCAAAAAGAAATGCGGTGGGGATAAAAAACACCAGATTTGCGGCGTATAGAAGGAATGCCCATAGCTTTTGCCCAATGGCCTGGCACGCCGCGCCGGATAACATTGGCAGAGGCACGAAAACGAGCGCCGCCGCCAGAATACGCAGCCCCTCGCCGCCGCGGGCGATCAGCTCTCGGTTATCAGTGAATAAGCGGATGAGGGAACCCGGCGTGGCCTCCATAATGAGCAGCAGGACCAAAGCGTAGATAAAGCTGGCCGCTGTACAAAAGCGGATGGTTTTCCGGATACGTTCCGGCTTCCCTGCACCAAAGTTATACCCTACGATGGGGCTGAGCGCCTGCGTGATTGCCGTGAAGGGCATAATGGCAAAGGTGATGATCTTACTGATGTAGGCATAGGTAGTCACTGCGATTGTCCCGCCGGCCTCCCGCAGGAGGTTATTTAGCACGACGGACAGAATGGAGAGGCTTCCCATCTGGATTAGGGAGGGCAATCCGATTGCAAGGATCTCACGTATCTTGTGTAGGCTGCATTTTGCGCCCCTGAAACTTTGCGTTGTAAAGCGGAGAAAAAACAGCACACACATACTAAAGCTGACAAACTGGCAGATCACCGTTGCCAGCGCAGAGCCACGCACACCCCAGCCCAGCACAAGGATGAATACCGCGTCCAGAGCGATGTTGATCGAAATAGGAATTACCCAGATGAGCAGGCCATACAGCATTTTGCCTTCGGCGCGGATGATAGACGAAAAGCCGGTGGAAAACACATTGCCCGCGAGCAGGATCGTAAAGTATTGTTTTGCATAAGGCAGGAGCTCTCCCGTAACGCCCATCACCTCAAGCAGTGGATTGAGCAACGCAAGGCCAAGGATGGTGATGAGAATCGCGGAGCTGTAAAAGGCGAGCATTGCATTCAGCGTGACTTCGCCCGCCTCCTGCTTTTTGCCCTCGCCCAGCTTTCGGGAGATGATCGATGCCGCGCCGCCGCCTAAGGCGGTGGAGATTGCACCCTGTAAAATTACAAACGGAAATACGACGGACACGCCGCCCATGGCGTTTTCACCCACGCCCCAGCTGACAAACAGCGTATCTGTCAGCGTATAGACGGCATTGAGCAGCAGGGCGGCCATGGTGGTTGCTGCAAAGCGGAGCACCAGGCGGGGAACTGGCTCTTCCCCCAATGCGGCCGTGGCGGAAGGGCTCCCGATTCGTTTTGTTTTTTCCGTCATTTTTATTTCAAGCCTCCGAAAGCGCTTTTGTAAAACCATGCGGAGGAGAAAACGTTGCGCCACCAACCGAAGTGCTTTGGCGTGTAGCGGTAATATTTTTCCACCTCCTGGATCAGGCCCAGATACCCCTGCATCACGGCATAGCGGATTTTTTCCTCTCGCGTTACGCGGATGGGTTCATCCGCGACGGCATTATAAGCCGCAAGGGAAGCTTTTTTCTTCTCCAGGGGTTTCTGATATTCGAGGCACACAAAGTCCGCGATCCGGTCGCCCCAAAAGCTGCGCTCCGGGTCGATCCATGCATATTTGATCTCACCGTTTTCCCGGTTGCAGATGATGTTTGGCCACCAAATATCAAAATTGACCATGCAACATTCCGCGTTTTTTTAAAACATCCTGATAT
>ENA-OQCL01000740-OQCL01000740.1-human-gut-metagenome-genome-assembly--contig:-NODE-740-length-14234-cov-2.692777_pt1 | contig 14234 bp, 12 predicted proteins | sample MGYA00242502_ERZ504586 | MGnify/ENA primary metagenome ERZ504586 (study PRJEB26092, sample SAMD00036316) | human gut metagenome | host: Homo sapiens | study: EMG produced TPA metagenomics assembly of... | reverse complement strand
TTCATGGTACAAGTGCTGTAGACCAGGACGCCGCCCGGGCGGACGCATTGCGAGGCGCTGTCCAGGATGCGCCGCTGCAGGGCCGGCAGGGTCCGCAGATCGCTGGGATTCTTGCGCCAGCGCAAGTCGATTTTGTGGCGCAGGACGCCGAGACCCGAACAAGGCGCATCGACCAGGACCCGGTCGGCTTTGCCGGCATATTTCTGGCCGATGGTGCAGCCGTTCTGGAGCAGGGTCCGCACATTCTTGAGACCCAGCTTCTGGGCATTGTATTCGATGAGCCGCAGCTTATGTTCGTGGATATCGCCGCCGTAGACGACGCACGACGGGCCGCCCAGGGTAGCCAGATGGGTCGTCTTGCCGCCGGGAGCAGCGCAGACGTCGAAGACGACTTCGTGCGGCTGGGGATCGACGATATGGGCGACCAGCTGGGACGGTTCATCCTGGATGATAGCCCGGCCATCGCGGAGGCAGGTCAGCTCGTGGATGCCCGGATTGCCATCGAGATAGATGCCATCCGGCGAAATGGCAGCCGGACGGGCCGGCTGGCCCTGCTTTTCCAGCTCAGCCAACAGGTCTTCGCGACTGGTGACGGCCGTATTGACGCGCAGGCACAGTGCCGGGATGGTATCGAAATACTGGCAGAGCCGTTCTGTATCGTCTGGGCCATAGTCTTCCAGCCAGCGGCGGACGAGCCAGTCCTGCTGATGATACGTCAGGGCCAGATAGGCTGTCAGGTTTTTGTTCTTATCGGGAATGATGAATTGGTCCCGCCGGCGGATACTGTTGCGCAGCATGGCATTGACGAACTTGGCCATGCCTTTATTGCCGAATTTCGTCGCCATCTTGACAGCTTCGTTGCAGGCTGCCGATTCGGGGACTTTGGTCATGCCGAAAATCTGATACAAGCCCAGGCGGATAATGGCCAGGCAGACGGGATCGAGCTTTTTCAGCTTGCGCGTACTAATCTGGGAAATGATCCAGTCCAGGTAATTGAGGCAGCGCAAGGTCCCGTAAACGAGTTCTGTATAAAAACGCCGGTCCCTGTCGGCAAATTGATACTTCTGTATCGCCTTAGAGACGACGATATTGCTATACCCTTCGTCCCGGCAGATAGTCAGCAGGCTCTGAAAGGCAATTTCACGTACGTTCATAGATTCCTCCCTATTTCAAAAAAGCACGGGTGAACAGCACAAAAGCAGGGGCAACCGTCTTCTTTGCGGCAGTTGTCCCGCTTCTCTGCATGGAGTCTTGTTTATAGCCGTTCCCCAGCCGTCAAGGTCACACCCTGGAGATATTGGGCAGCAGCCATCCGCTTCCGGCTTTCCGGCTGGACTTCGCGGATGCGCAGGGCGCCGCTTCCGGTCTGGATGGTGAACTGCTTCTTGGTCACATCCAAGATGGTTCCCGGTTCGGCCCCGGTACCTTCGACGACATCAGCCGACCAGATTTTCAGGCGCTTGCCATCGTGACAGATCGTATATGCTGCCGGGATGAGGATCCAGCGTCCGGATGAGCCGTTCCAGCACGACAGCATCCTGGGTCCAGTCGATCTGGGCTTCTTCCTTGGTAATTTTTGCCGTATACGTCGCCTGGCTCTCATCCTGGGCGACAGCCCGGCTTTCATAGCCCTCCAGGTCCGTCAGGACGTCGAGCAGGGTCTGGGCCCCGAGGAGGGACAATTTATCGAACAAAGTGCCCGTCGTTTCCTTGGCATCCAGGGGAATGGCCGCTTTTTTCAGCATCTTCCCCGTATCCATGCCTTCATCGAGGAGCATGATGGTCACGCCGCTTTCAGCTTCGCCGTCCTTGACAGCGTACTGGATAGGAGCCGCGCCGCGGTATTTCGGCAGCAGCGAGCCGTGGACGTTGAGGCAGCCGTATTTGGGGATGTCGAGGACGGCTTTCGGCAAAATCTTGCCGTAGGCGATGACGATGATGACATCCGGTGCCAGGCTGCGCAACTGTTCGATGACGTCGTCACGGCGCATGGAATCGGGCTGGAAAACGGGGATTCCCAGTTCCAGGGCCTTTTCTTTCACCGGCGAGAAAGTCACCCTTTTTGCCCCGTCCCCGCTGCTTGTCGGGCTGGCTGTAGACGGCGGCGATATCATAACCGGCCTGGGCCAGGCTTTCCAGGGACGGGACGGAAAAACTCCGGCGTCCCCATGAATACAATGCGTAACTTATCATTAGTCCCCTACTTTCCGTAAATCCGTCGCTTTTTTCCGATGAACAGATGACCATAGAGATGGTCGATTTCATGCTGGAAAATTGCGGGCCAGGAAGCCTTCCGGTTCATAATGACCGTCTTGCCATGGCGCGTCAGGGAACGGACCTTGATTTTCGAAGCCCGTTCTACCTTACCGTAATATCCGGGGATGCTCAGGCAGCCTTCGGTGTCGACGTTGGTTTCGTCCGACTTTTCCCAGGATTTCCGGATTGATGAGCTCGATGAGACCATGGCCGTCGTCGAGGACGATGAGCTGCAGCGATTCATTGACCTGCGGTGCGGCTAAGCCGACGCCTTCAGCAGCATACATCGTTTCTGCCATGTCGTCGAGCAATTTCTTTATATGTTTATTCACTTTTGTAACGGGTTTCGCCGTCGCTTTCAAGACGGGGTCACCGGCTTTAATAATATTGAGTACTGCCATATAACTTTCACCTCATTGTAATAGTAAAAAATGCTTATTCTGTTTTATTATATAACAAATCTGACATTTTTGCTATCATATCTTTTTAGGAAACGGCGGGACGCCCGTTTCTGCCCGATGGAGGAATGAGTTCATATGCCTGACGGGGCTCGCCACGTGCGATGCCCCTACCCATTATGTAATGCTAGGTCGCCATGACTTACATGGGGTCGATGTCGATGATGACGCTGGTCTGCCAGCAGGCCGGAAGGTGCTGCATGGCATTTTTTGATGGCTGTCAGGTCTTTCCCGGTCAGGGAGAGGACGACGCGGTACTTATTGCGTATCTTCTTGATGACGTCTTCGTAGGGGCCAATGACGGCGACTTCATCACCGTGGTCCTGATTCCAGCTGTTCAAGGCCGCTGCGACGTCGTTGGCTTTGCGCCAGACCTGTTCTTCTGATTCGTCCTGGATTAGGATCTTGGCCATTTCCTGGAACGGCGGATAGCCCAATTCCTTCCGGAACTGGACTTCCTGGTCATAAAAAGCCCGGTAATCCTGACGGGCTGCGCACTGGATGACGTAGTGGTCCGGTGCATAGGTCTGCATGACGACGCGGCCTGGGATATCGCCGCGGCCGGCCCGGCCGGCTGCCTGGGTCAAGAGCTGGAAGGTCCGCTCGCCCGCCCAGTAAGCCGGGATGTTGAGCAGGCTGTCTGCCGACAAGATGCCGACGGCACTGACGCCGGGAAAATCATGACCTTTGGCAACCATCTGCGTTCCCAGGAGAATATCGTATTCATGGCGGCGGAAGGCTTCGATGATGCGGTCACCGCTGTGCTTGCGGCTCGTCGTGTCCTGGTCGAGGCGGATGATACGGGCCGCCGGCAGGAGTTCGTGGAGCTGGGCTTCCACTTTTTCCGTACCGCTGCCAAAGAACTTGATATACTTGCTGCCGCAGGAAGGACAGACGGTAGGAATCGGCTTTTCGGCATCGCAGTAATGGCAGCGCAGATGAGCTGCCTGGCGATGGTAGACCATGGCCACATCACACGTGTCGCACTTGACGACGTAGCCGCACTTGCGGCACATGACGAAGGTCGAGAAACCGCGGCGGTTGAGGAGGATGATGGCCTGCTGACGGGCTGCCAAGGTTTCTTCCAAGAGAGTGAGCAGGGCATCGGAGACGACGCGGTAATTGCCCCGGGCCAGCTCATCCCGCATGTCGACGACCTGGACAGCCGGCAGCGGGCGATGGCCGACTCGTTCTTTTAGTTCGACCAGGACGTATTCTCCCTGCAAGGCTCGATAATAGTCAGCCAGCGCCGGCGTCGCGCTGCCCAGGACGACGGGGCAGCCGTAATACGCGGCCCGCTGGCGGGCGACGGCGACGGCATGATAGCGCGGCGCCTCGTCCTGCTTGTACGAGCTGTCGTGGGCTTCGTCGACGATGAACAAACCGATGGACTGAGCCGCCGTGAAGACCGCCGACCGGGCACCGATGCAGATATGACTCGTCCCGTTCTGCATGCGCAGCCAGTTGTTGCGCTCTCCCCCTGGGACAGCTGGCTGTGCATGACGACGACATCGTCGCCGAAACGGCGCAGGAAGCGGCGGACAATCTGGCCGGTCAAGGCGATCTCCGGCACCAAGACGACGACCTGTTTCCCTTTTTTCAGGGCCTGGCTGGCTAACTGCATGTAGATTTCTGTCTTGCCGCTGCCGGTGATACCGTGGAGGACGTAGGTTTTACCATGCTCATCGCTTCCGATAACCCGTAATGCCTGTTGCTGTTCCGCTGTCAGGGAAAAAGCTTCGTCCCGGGCAAGGCTCGGCAAGATATTCGTCGTCCTGGCCGGCCGCTGGCTCCAGCGGGCCAATCCCGTCGCACAGAGGCGGCGCATGAGATCGCGGCTGTAGCCTTGTCCCTGCCAATAAGAGACAGGGCCTTCGCCCTTGGCTTTCAAGGCCTGGAGCAGTTCCTGCTGGCGGCGACGGCCATGAAGAATAGCTTCCGTATCGTCGGCAGCAAAAGAAAGCCAGTCTTCCATCTTGTCGGCAATCTGGTTCTTATAACAAATCCGGCTGGTCAGGACCTGGCTGGCCAAAGCCTTCTCGACGAGGTCTTGGCCGAACCGGCGGCTCAGTGCGCCTTTTTCACAGCGCCCTTTTCCGGCCACATAGGTTTGTAGCCGCGCTTCGTCCGCTGTCTGCGGCTGGGCCGGTCCGGCCGATACGACATCGCGGCGGACCAGTCCTTTCTTATCAATCATGAACAGGCGCAGGGCATCGGACAAGTTGCAGACGTAGTAATCGCGGATCCAAAGGGCCGTGCGGATCATCTCTTCCTGGAAGCCGGTCTGCGTCGAGAGCAGGCCTTCAATGGGCTTCAGCGTGAAATCAGCCGGCTCCGCCAGGTGTTCCTGCAGGGCGACGACGATGCCTTCTTCCCGGCGATGACCGAAAGGCACGAGGACGCGGCTGCCGACGCGGACAGCCATCCCCTCGGGGACGATATAGGAAAAGGTCTGCTGCAGCCGCTTCGCCGTCGTATTGATGATGATTTCAGCAAACAAAGAAACACCTCCGTAGTTCGTAGCTCGTGGTTTGTGGTTCGTAGGGGCCGTCCTGTCAAGGCGGCCCGCAAACAATGACACTTAAAAAGGGACCGCGCAGTGATGCGACAGTCCCCTTTTTTTGGATGTTCAGTTTATCGAACCGCCTCTTATAAGCCGGCTTCTTTGCGGAGCGTATCGGCTTTGTCTGTCTTTTCCCAAGGCAGGTCGAGGTCGTTGCGGCCGAAGTGGCCATAGGCAGCGGTCTGTTTGTAAATCGGGCGCTGCAAGTCGAGCATGGCGATGATGCCAGCCGGACGAAGGTCGAAGTTCTTTTCAATGAGTTCGACGATCTTTTCGTTCGGGACTTTGCCCGTGCCGAAGGTTTCGACGTGGATGGAAACCGGGCGGGCTACGCCGATGGCATAAGCCAGCTGGATTTCGCATTTGTCAGCCAAGCCGGCAGCGACGACGTTTTTGGCGACGTAACGAGCTGCATAGGCAGCCGAACGGTCGACTTTTGTGGGGTCCTTGCCGGAGAAAGCACCGCCGCCATGACGAGCCATGCCGCCATAGGTATCGACGATGATCTTGCGGCCCGTGAGGCCCGAGTCGCCCTGGGGACCGCCGATGACGAAGCGGCCTGTCGGGTTGATGAAGAGTTTCGTCTTGTCGTCGAACAAGCCTTCCGGAAGTTCCGGTTTGATGACGAATTCGAGGAGATCGCTTTCAATCTGTTCGCGGCTGACTTCCGGGCTGTGCTGTGCCGAAATGACGATGGTGTCGATGCGGACGGGTTTGCCGTCTTCATATTCGACAGTGACCTGAGTCTTGCCATCGGGACGGAGATACGGCAGGGTACCGTCTTTGCGGACCTTTGCCAGGCGGCGGGCCAAACGGTGTGCCAAAGAAATAGGCAGCGGCATGTAGTCGTCCGTTTCGTTGGAAGCATAGCCGAACATCATGCCCTGGTCGCCAGCGCCGATGGTATCGAACTTATCTGTATTGCCTTCCTTCTTTTCCAAGGCGTCATCGACGCCCATAGCGATATCCGGAGACTGTTCGTCCAAGGAGACGAGGACGCCGCAGGTATCGCAGTCAAAGCCGTATTTAGCGCGGGTATAACCGATATCGCGGATCGTTTCGCGGACGATGTGCGGAATATCGACGTAGCACGTCGTAGAGATTTCGCCGACGACGTGTACCATGCCGGTCGTTACCAAGGTTTCGCAGGCAACGCGGGCGTTTTTATCTTTTGCAAGAATGGCATCCAAAATGCTGTCCGAAATCTGGTCGGCCATTTTATCGGGATGGCCTTCGGTGACGGATTCGGATGTAAAGAATTCACGATTTTTAGCCATGAGTGATCCTCCTTAAAAAAAATTCCCCTCATCCATGACTTCATGAGAGGGGCTTCTAATCCCCATCTGCCAGTATATCACTGCTGGAATTAGCACCTTTCATAGCTGAAGGTTGCTGCGACATCACAGGGCCAGTCCCTCCGTCGTCTCTTGATGGTTCTTTATTTGGTTTGCTTATCCATTATAATTCAAGTCTGCCCTTTTTGCAAGCATTTTTTGTTGCAAAAAGCATTGTCTACTAGACGCTTCCCTACAGGCAGGGGTATAATGTCTACAGAAGATAGAAAGGATGATAGATATGACCAAATTGCGGCCTAGAGATATATTCTTCAATGACCCTTATTTTGATTATGCCACCTGCAGCAAACCCGGCGACCTGCGGCTGGCTAAGCGAGTCGAAGTATTCGGCAAGTGGTATAAGACCCCAAACCTGGTGACGACCCTCCTGTCCCAGGAACGGCTGACCTTCAGCCGCTACACCGGCACGGACAAGGAAGACGCCCTGGTCCTGCGGATCTACGAACGGACGGCAGACCGGCTGCTCATCAATACGTATTATACGTCCCAACAAAACCCGGAAGAAATCTACGCCGGCACGATTCACCTCGAACGCTACGACATGGCGCAGACCATGGAATCCTTTTCCTATATGGGCATCATCGACCTGCTCATGCTCCAGACGGACAGCCAGATTCTTGAGCTGACCAACGTCTTTGAAGATGTACAGATGGCCAAGCACGCTGTGGCCCACGCCCTGGGCATTTATCTCATGGCCATCTGCGACCAGCCCTGGTCTGACGAAGCCGTCACAGGCGGCCAGGAAACGCCGGCCATGATGATGGGCAAGGAAAAAGAAGAACTTCAGCAGCTGCGGGAGGAAAAGGCCCAGATGGACGCCGATAAGGAAGAGCTCCTGCGCCTGCGCCTGGAAGCCAAAAACCGTACGACGGTCCTGGCCGAACTGGAACGGCTGCGCCAGGAATTAGAAAGCGAACGGGCCGGCCGCGAACAGGAGCGCAAGCAATATGAAGACCGCATCCGCAAGCAGGAACAGTATATCGAAAAGATCAAGGAAACGGCATCCGGCCAAATCGCCGAACTCCTGGCCCTGCGCAAGGAACTCAACAAGCGTCAGGTACGGCCGGACCTTTCCAGCGGACAGGCGCACCGGAAAGTGACGCCTCAGGAAGCGTCTCGGTCGGCCCGGGACCCGGAAGACCGCGGCCTGGACCTGCCTTCCTTCATGACCCAGCGCGACTATACGCGTCAGCTCGACCGCTTCCTCATGGGCCGTCAGATAGCCTTAGCCGGCGGCGATCCCGACTGGCAGCGCCGCATCCAGCGCCGTTTTGGTGCCATTCTCCTCATCAGCGGCCAGCCAGGGGATGACCGGCTGCTGAAAGAATCGGCCCTTTTAGTCGTCAATATGGAAGATGGCAAGACGCCCCTCGTCCGCTGGGCCATTACGGAAGCCAAAGAAAAAGGCTGCCCCATCCTCCCCATCGGCCCGACCAACCTCAACGGCTTCGCCAAAGCCATCGTAGGGCGGGTTAGTGGTTAGTGGTTCGTGGCTCGTGGCTCGTGGTTCGTGGTTCGTGGCTCGTGGTTCGTGGCTCGTGGCGGGCCGCCCTTTGGGACGGCCCCTACAACATTAAAACCATCTGCCAACCCCTAACTACTAGCCACTAAAAAGGACTGTCGCATATGCGACAGTCCTTTTCTGCAACCTACAAACTCTCATCAACCCTGATTTTTCGCCATGATAGCCGCAGCGCGGGCTACGATGATGGCAGCGAGTTCGTCTTATCCATTTATCTAACTTTTCCATAGAGCCGTCCGGGAAAAGCAAGGTGGCGATGTTCGTCGTCCCTTTGAAGCCGGCCCCTTCGGCACTGACGTCGTTGGCGACGAGCATGTCGAGGTTCTTCTTCTTGAGCTTCTTCGTACCGTATTCGATGACGTTCGTCGTTTCAGCGGCAAAACCGACCAGGGTCTGATGGGTCTTGCGCTGGCCCAGGCCATAGAGGATATCGGGATTCTTGGCCATTTCGAGGGTCAAGGTATCGTCGTTCTTCTTAATCTTGTTTTCTGCCGGATGAGCCGAACGGTAATCGGCAACCGCTGCCGATTTGATGACCAGGTCACAGTCATCGTAATAGGAGTCGACGGCGGCTTTCATGTCGCGCGTACTGCCGACATCGACGCGGCGGGCCAGGCCGACCGGCGTCTTGAGGTTATCCGTCGTCCCGGCGACCAATGTGACTTCTGCGCCGGCCATGACGGCAGCCTTGGCGATGGCAAAAGCCCATGCGGCCGCTGGAATGATTGCCGATGAAGCGGACCGGATCGATGGGTTCCCGCGTACCACCAGCCGTGACGAGGACCTTCTTGCCTTTCAGGAGGTCGTTGCGGCAGGCCAGGAGTTCGATGTAATCGACGATGGTATCCGGTTCGGGCAGGCGGCCGACGCCGTCGATGCCACAGGCCAGATGGCCGCTGTCAGGTTCGATGAAATGGTAGCCGAATTTCTTCAGCTTGGCCATATTATCCTGGGTAATAGGATTCAGATACATATTCGTATTCATTGCCGGTGCGATGAGGACCGGTGCCGTCGTAGCCATGACCGTCGTCGACAGCATGTCATCGGCAATGCCGTTGGCGATCTTGCCGATGATATCAGCCGTCGCCGGGGCGATGACGAAGACGTCGGCCCAGCGGGCCAGGGCGATGTGTTCTACGTTAAATTCGGGTACATCGTCGAACATGGATACGGCAACGGGATTGCCCGAGATTTCCCGCATCGTCAGCGGCGTGATCAGTTTCGTCGCATGGTCGGTCATGATGCATTTGACTTCAGCACCCTGCTTGCGGAGCTGGCTGGCAATGGATGCGGCTTTAAAAGCAGCGATGCCGCCAGTGATACCTAAGACAATCTTTTTCTTTTCCAAGCTCATGGAAAACACCTCCGTGTTATTTAATGCCGTCACGCGGTGCTTCATACGTGATCTTGCCCTGGTCGATTTCTTCCATGGCAATGGAAACTACTTTCGTCGTATCGACGTCGACGAGGGGTTCGTCGCCATCGGTGAGCTGACGGGCCCGTTTGGCAGCCAGCGTAACCAGCGTGTACTTGCTGTCTACTTTAGTCATCAAGGATTCGAGGGTCGGTTTAATTAACATAGTTCATCTCTCCTATTATTTGTACAATTCTTTCGTATGGGCGATGCGATGGGCATTGCGCGTCACTTTACACTGTTCAGCTTTCAAGATGGACGCCGCTTCATCGACGGCTTTCTCTAGTTCGTCGTTGACGATGACGTAATCATAGCGGTCGATCCAGTCCAGTTCTGCCCGGGCCTTGGCCAGCCGGCCGGCGATGACATCGTCCGAATCGGTCTGACGGCCGCGGAGGCGTTTTTCCAGAACGTCCCGGCTGGGCGGTACGATGTAGATGAAGACGCCTTGGGGATACCGTTTCTTGACCTGCATGGCCCCTTGGATGTCGATTTCCAGCATGACGTGTTTGCCTTCTTCCAGCATCTGATAAACGTACTTCTTCGGCGTGCCGTAGTAATGGTCGTAGACCTTGGCATGTTCCAGGAAGGCATCTTCTGCCAGGAGCTGCTCGAACCGCGCGTTATCGGCAAAATAATAATTGACGCCGTCCACTTCCCCAGGACGGGTTTTCGGGTCGTCATGGAAATAGAATATTGGATATTCGGGAACTGTTCCCGCAGAGCGGAACAAATCGTCCCCTTGCCGGCTCGGACGGGTCGGACACAACGATGAGCAATCCGGAATCATTCATGACACAACTACTCCTTTTCTTCTTCCCCTGCTTCCGTATCCTCTTCCAGGACGGCATCGCTGCCGGCAGGGACGATGCGATGGGAAATCGTTTCCGGCTGCAAGGCCGATAAGATGATCCAGCCGTTATCCATGACCAGGACCGACCGGGTCTTGCGGCCAAAGGTCGCATCGATGAGGGTATTCCCATCAGCGGCGTCCTGGACGAGGCGCTTGATGGGCGCCGATTCAGGACTGATGATGGCCACGACTTTGTCACCCATGACGACATTGCCGAAGCCGATATTTAATAATTGAAGTTCATCATTCGATATTCTGCACCTGTTCGCGAATCTTTCGATTTCATTCTTGAGCTGCAGGACTGCTTCGGTCACGGCCAGGTCGCCGGCTTTAGAGCCGATGGTATTGGTCTCGCGGTTCATTTCCTGGATGAGGAAATCGAGCTTGCGCCCTACTTCACCGGAACTCTGGAGCATCGTGTGCAGCTGGTTCAGATGGCTGCGGAAACGGACGACTTCTTCCGTGAAATCGACTTTATCCGAATAAATGGCCACTTCCTGCAACAGCCGGTCCTCGTCGGGAACGGCGGCTTGGACCTTGTCCATGAGGGCCAGGATTTTCTTTTCCAGCCGTTCTTCATAGGCCTGGACGATGAGGTCCTTGCGGCTGGCAATGGTTTCGACGAGGGACGCCATCTTATCAGCCCGGCTGAGGAGATCCCGGCCGATATTGGCTCCTTCCTGTTCGCGCATGGCGACCATGCTGTCCAGGGCTCCCTGCAGGGCCGCTTCAAAGGGCGGCCAGCTGGCCTCGGCGTCGATAGCCGGCGGCGTCTGGACGAACCAGTCCTTGGTAAGGGGACGTCACATCGCCGAGGGTCACGGCCTTGCCGTCTAAAAAAGCGATCGTTTACGTCCTGCAAGGCCGTCTTGACCGCCCCTAAGGCAGCATCATCGACGCGGACGTCGGGTGCTGCCGGATCCAGGTCCTGGACCGTGACGAAGACATCGACCTTGCCCCGTTTGAGGACGGCTTTGATACCACTGCGCAGCCTGTCTTCCAAGGCCAAGTAGGCATGAGGCATACGGATATTTAATTCCGAAAAAACGTTGGTTCACAGCGCGCATTTCAATGGTGACAGCCAGTTTCCCGTCGTTGCCGGAGCCGCTGCCAAATCCAGTCATACTTCGCATTTACGAACCCCCTTATTATTCTATTCAATATCTCATTATACCCTAGATGGCTTGATTTTTGCAATATTTACCACAAATTAAGCAAATAACCATCGCCTCAAACATCATACATCAAACCTCAAACGATAAAAGGCAACCTTTCAGTCAGCTTCGCTGACAGCTCTCCTATGAGGAGAGCCTACGACCTGCCCCTACGAGCCACGAATCATTATTTTTTCGGTTCTACCATATAGGTCGTCTGGTCGGTGAAGATAACGTAGCCTGGAACGGCGTGGGCCGGCTTTTTGACGTGGCGCACGAGGGTGCAGTCGACTTCGACTTTCGAGCTTTCCCGGGCCTTGCTGTAGTACGCTGCCAGCTGGGCCGCCCGTTCGATCTGGGCGTCGGTCGGCGTCACGTTGTGGCAGGCCAGGATGACGTGCGAGCCGGGCTGGTTCTTGACGTGGAACCAGAGGTCGTAGGGATGGGCCTTCTTCAAGGTCAGGAAATCGTTCTGGCGGTTGTTGCGGCCGACCCAGATGTCCAGGCCGTCGGCTTTGAGGGTCAAGATGTCCTGGGCCGATTCTTTCTTAAGCTTGTCCCGGTTGTGGCCGCTGATGAGGTTCATCTGTTTCATTTCCGCTTTGATGTCGGCAATTTCATCTTTGGTGCTCGTATTTTCCAAGGCGTATTCCAGAGAATAGAGGTAATCCAGGTGTTTCTGGTTCTCTTCGTGGAGCTGGGCCGACATCTGCTTGCGGTTGCGCATCTTTGTATAGCGCTTGTAATAGCGATTGGCATTGTCGGTCATGGAATAGGCCGGATTCAAGGGGATGGTCACCTTTTCCTGGGCTTCGGACAGGAGATTTTGGACGGTCACTTCTTTTTCATGGTCGTGCTTTTCATAGGCGTAAATCATGAGCAAGTCGCCATAGAGCTTGTACGTGTCCATCTTTTTCGTTTCTTTCATTTCGCTGGCAATGCGCTTGATCTTGCGCTTCTGCTTTTCGATGAGCTTGCCCACTTTCTTCTGGAGCTGTTCCTGTTCACCGTTGAGGCTGCGGTGCGTAGCCTGGTATTCGCTGAGGTAGGTCTCGATGAGGCTGAAGTGGCGCCGCGGATATGGGGCCAGGCTGTGCATTTCCAGCGGGAAAAATGACTTCCTTGCCCTTGACCGTATAGACGTAGGCCCCGGACATGCCTTCCAGGCGCTTGCCAAAGGCTTCGACCGTGCGGCACCAGGCGAAACGGTCTGCCGGCGACAGGTTTCCGACGGGACGCGCCGCATCGATGCCTGAATCATAGGACAGTTCGTTGAGGACAATCGTGCTCATGCCATTGAAGCGCTTGAGCATCCACGTCTTGAGCGGTTCGTCTGTCCCCGTTTCCATCATGTCCGTCAGTTCCTGGGCGGAAAAGGCAAAGGGGTCCATGCGCATGAAGTTCGGCGGGAAGGCATAGGGTTCCTTGGGGGCAATAGTCCGCAGGGCCTGTTTATTCTTGCCCGTCTTGATGAGGGCTTCGATGATGGTACCGTCTTCGGTGAAGATGACGTTGCTGTATTTGCCCATGAGTTCCACGTGGATCTTGCGCGTCACCAGGCGGCCCGACATGTCGAGAACGTCGACGGCGATTTCGATGAGCCGGTCCAGATGCAGCTGGGCAATGGAGGCGATACGGCCATTTTCATAGTATTTGCGCAGGAACATGCAAAGCCCTGTCGGAATGTCCGGCGTCGGCGGCATCGTATCGGCGACATACAAGCGCGGCGAATCGTCCAGGGTGATGACCAGGTGGTGGATACCCGTATCGTTGAAAACGCGGAAGTAGAGGGACCGGGCATCGAGCTGATAAATCTTAGAAATCTGGCCGCCCTTGAGGATGTCAGCCAGTTCGTTGGTAATGCAATGTAATGTGATACCATCCAGATTCATGATGATACCTCCTTATCATAATTCTCACTGAAACAAACAATCTTTTTAATCATACCATGTTTTGCCGCGTCCTGTGAAGGGGCGCCTTGAATGAGCCAAAAAAAGAAACTGTTGCATTAAGCAAAAAATGCATAATGCAACAGCTTCTTTTTCACTGCTTCAAGTACCAGCTCAAGGGCTGGGCTTTGGCAGCGGGTTATTGTTTTGCGAGTCCTTAGCGGCGGCGAAGATGAGAGAATCACGATACATCTTGGCTACGGTCTCTAAGGTTTCCAGGCGGTAAAAGGCCTGGGTCAGATTTTGGCCGACGGTGGCAGCGCCGTGACGTTCCATGAGGAAGACATCCGCCCCTTCTGCGGCTTCGGCACAGGCCAGGGCCAGGGCTTCCGACCCCGGCGGCGCATAGGGTACGGTCGGCACCGGTCCCAGGACCAGGGCTCCTTCGGTGACGATGTCTGGCCGGAAGGGGATGCCGGCTACGGTCAGGGCCGTTGCCGTGATGGGATGGGCGTGGATGATGGCCTTTACGTCATCTCGCTTCCGATAAATTTCCAAATGGAGGGCCGATTCGGACGACGCCTTCCCCGTCCCTTCCAGGACATGGCCGTCGAGGTCGACGACGAGCAGGTGCTTGGGCTTCATCTCTCCTTTCGGCACGCCTGACGGCGTAATGACGATGGCCCCGTCGCTGCGGCGGAAACTGATATTGCCATCGCAGGCCGTGACCAGGCCGGCTTCTTTCATCTGGGCGCCGATGCGGCACAGTG
>ENA-OQCL01000739-OQCL01000739.1-human-gut-metagenome-genome-assembly--contig:-NODE-739-length-14245-cov-4.007437_pt1 | contig 14245 bp, 14 predicted proteins | sample MGYA00242502_ERZ504586 | MGnify/ENA primary metagenome ERZ504586 (study PRJEB26092, sample SAMD00036316) | human gut metagenome | host: Homo sapiens | study: EMG produced TPA metagenomics assembly of... | reverse complement strand
AGATGAAACGAAAAGCGGCGGTGCGGTATTTGCTTCATAGCTATCGCAACCCACTTCTTATTTTTTATGGAATTATTTTGCTGGTTTCTCTTTTGGTATGTACACTGATGGAGGTTCAAGTGGCAGGGGAGGGGAAAGTCAGCTCCGTCAATGGAGCTAGTGTGATTTTTTTATTCGTCTGCGGGCTGAACGCTTTTAAGGAGGATTTCTGTTTCTTCCTACAAAACGGCGTATCTAGGAAAACGCAGTTTTCCGCAACTTGCATTGCGTTTTTGCCGGTTGCACTTCTAATGGCGGTTGTGGATTCTCTGATGACTGCCTTGTTCTCCACCCTTTTCTCCTACGAGGGAATCCTTGGCCTGATCTATGGCAGAGCGATGGAAACCGGCTTCACCGGCTTTCTGCTCCAAATTGGCTGGCTGTTTTGCCTGTATCTATTCGCCTTATTGTTGGGCTACCTGATCACTACGCTGTATTATCGGATGGACTCCAAGCGCAAGGTGCTGGTGTCGGTCAGTGTGCCGGTTCTGCTTGTCTTGGTGCTGCCGCTCATAGATACTGAGCTGTTTCAGGGGCGGATTTCCCAAGCTCTGTCGGAGGCGCTGAAAGCGGTATTCGGGCTGCAAAACGGGCCGAATCCAGCTTTTGGCATGCTGTTCCTGCTTATCTGCTGCGTGGCTTGTGGGTTATGCGCCGCGGTCTTGCAACGAAAAGCGGTATTGAAATAACACACGCCTTTTATGTAATAACAAGATAGGCCCGGCAGCATGCTGCCGGGCCTGCTATTATCTATCTTCTTTTGGGCCATACATCAATTCATCAACGCTGACGTGAAAGATCTTTGCGAAAACATCCAGCTCAATGTCTTTGACCATCCGCTTGCCGCATTCAATGCGCTGTATGGCGTTTTTATTAATGTTAAGCCCTTCCAGCTGCATTTTGGCGGCCAGCTTTTCCTGTGAGGGTGAACCCGCGAGCAAATTTCTGAATTTCGCAACGTTTTTACCGCAGAGATTACGGCTTTCCATAGGTGACTTTTCCTGCGTCATAGCTGAAACACCTCATTTTTTCACAATATTATAAGAGATAGCATAAGTATATTATATAAATAGGTGTTTAGTGACACTTTTCATATGTCGATTTTAACGAAAGCATTTCTATTGATCTGCTTCTTTTTTACCGAGCAGCACATCTGAAGAAACGCCAAAAAAATCCGCAAAAGCCGCTAGTTCAATATCTGTAACAAAGCGGTCTCCATGCTCAATTCGTTGAATCGCGTTCTTATCCATGTCAATTCCTTTTTCTTGCGTCCGGTCGGCCAGAATTCTCTGTGAAGTTTTGTCGGGTAATTGCTTTCGAAGTTTCGCAATCTGTTCCCCACAACGATTACATTTTCCATCGATATGCTTGATTTTTAAACATGACATACTCACTCCATTCATTTTCTTTTGACATTTATAACTTGCCAATGGAACAAGTATATGGTATAATTCAACTGAATTTGACATGTTGAGCGTGTCAATAATGGGAAAAATTTCAACAAATTCTGAAAACTCGATAATTTAATTCAGAAATACGTAGTAACTTTTCAAAATTATGATTCTGATAAGGCGTTATGAGATCGATTTCGATCCATTTTTTCGCCGGTCAAGCAGCGATGTTGCCTGCACAGCGCTTTTCCTATTTTCCACCCCAATTCCGTCCGAAAAGTCATCAAATTACCGCAAATAAACGGTGGCAAACAAGGCAAATTAATAGGGCGGCAGTTTCAATTTTGCCGCGCTATGGAGGTGGATAATGCGGAAAAATTTTTCAAAGCATTGAACCCTTCTGGGCTTTGTCTGTGCGGCAGTGAATTTTTGGTATGCTTGGCTTTGCTGAGCGCACAGTGCCGGATGAATTATATGTCGCACAGGATCGTTCACCATGGGTTGGGGAATTATGCGTTGCCAGAGCGGAGGATGAGGCCTCTCAAGCACAGCTGCATTTGCAGAGCAACAATGTGGCCACTCAGGAGCAGGGCTATGATGTTGAGGTAAAGCTGCTGAATCTCTTTCCCGTCAAGAATTCTCATGTTACGGTAACGCAGCGCAGCTACGTGATTCCGGGTGGGACGCCATTTGGCCTGCGGCTTTACACCAACGGCGTTGTGATTGTTGGAATGGATTCCGTGGAAACCAAAGAGGGCAGTGTTAATCCGGCAAAAGAGGCCGGGTTGAAGGAAGGCGATGTGATCGTATCGATGGACGGCCAGCCTGTTAGCCGGAATGAAGATGTTTCCCGGATTTTCAAAGGCTGCGCAGGCCATGCGCTCAAATTGCACATCCGCCGGGGGGCACAGGAATTAGACGTGACGTTCCAACCGGCTTGTTCCATTTCGGATGGCAAGTTTCGCGCCGGGCTTTGGATTCGGGACAGCTCTGCCGGCGTTGGCACACTCACCTTTTATGAGCCGGAAAGTAGGGTGTTCGCCGGGCTTGGGCACGCTATTTGCGATGTGGATACAGGGGAAGAAATGCCTTTGCTCGCGGGTGACATCGTGGATGCGCATATTAACGGCTGCTATAAAGGCACAAAAGGCGCGGCCGGCGAATTATGCGGCGTGTTTGGCAACCGCGTGATGGGATCGCTTGCGGTCAATGGCAACACGGGCGTGTATGGTGTGATGAATGCGGGAAATGCTCTCTCCGGGAAGGCAATTCCAGTTGCGCTGCGTCAGGAGGTGAAAAACCGGCCCGGCGCAAATCATCTCCACTGTCGATGGAAAGGCGCCTCAGTATTATGATGTCGAAATTACAAAAATTTATTCCGGGCCTGACACACAGGTTAAGAATATGATTGTAGAAGTGACCGATTCAGCGCTGATCGAAAAAACAGGCGGTATCGTGCAAGGGATGAGCGGCAGCCCAATTATCCAGAATGGGATGCTCGTCGGCGCAGTCACACATGTGTTTGTCAACAATCCGCTGCAAGGCTATGGCATTTTTGCGGAAAGCATGCTGCATACCGCAGAAAACGTTGCGGCTACGCAGGAAAAGCAGGCTTCCTAACTCCTTTAAAACCGCAAAACATGCGGGCAATAAGTGTTTTCCATGTTTTACCAATTATTTTTGCGTTTTCTCTTGACTTTGGAATACAAACTTGTTAATATATGGTAGAAGTTGAAAGGAAGGTAGATAAAACATGGAAAAACCAATGAAAGTAATGCTCGCAGAAGAAGGAAGCGAATATGGACAGACCTGCGCTAATGTGCTGCGCTCCTATGGCTATGAGGTAACGCTTGTGCCGAAGGATGGCTCAGAAGTCATTTCACGGCTGCCGATTCACACGCCGGACGTGCTGCTGATGGATATGTTTATGCCTCACGTGGATGCACTCGGCGTGATGAAAGCGTTGCCAGAGCTCAAGCTAAGTAAACGCCCGCTCATTATGCTAACGTCGAGTGTGGATAATGCTCGGTTTGAGCAGGAAGTTTTGGCAGCCGGAGCAGATTACTATTTTCTTAAACCCTTTGATCTTGACATCTTGGCAGAACGGATTTCCCAGCTGACCGGCTGGAACACAGCCGGTCAGGAGAACATACGCAAGGTTTCAAGCGATGTGCAGGGAAACTTGGAAGTTGTGGTATCAGAAATTATGCACCAAATTGGCGTGCCTGCGCATATCAAGGGCTATCAATACCTGCGAGAGGCGATCATCCTTTCGATTAACGACAGTGAAATGATGAATTCTGTTACTAAGCTGCTCTATCCTACTGTTGCCAAAACCTTTAAAACCACTCCTTCCCGCGTGGAACGTGCAATTCGCCATGCCATTGAGGTGGCATGGGATCGCGGCGATGTGGATGTGCTGAGCTCTTACTTTGGCTATACCATTCAGAACTCGCGTGGCAAGCCTACAAACAGTGAATTTATCGCTATGATCAGCGATAAGCTCCGCCTTCGTATGAAGGTTTCCTAACATTTGATTTTTTCTGTTCTCATCCCACTCCTTTTTACAGGGGCCGCTGCTTTGCGATTGCTTTGGCAGCGGCTCCTGCTTTATTTTGATTGGGATTGCAGCTGATGTGGAAGTATGGTATGCTTTTTATCGTAAAGAATATTGCTAATCCAATGAGATTAGAGGAGGGGTTTTTATGGAGCATCCCGTTGTTCTTGCCCTGTTAGGCACGAGCTTTACCTTCTTGGCAACGGTTGCCGGAGCGGCAATGGTCTTTTTTGTGAAAAAAGAGGCGTCTATCAACACGCATAAGGCGTTCCTCGGTTTTGCGGCCGGCGTGATGATTGCTGCGTCTGTCTGGTCGCTTTTAATACCAGCAATCGATATGGCGCGTGAGCAGGGAAAAAACGAATGGCTGCCCGCTGTAGCCGGATTTTTGGCCGGCGGCGTGTTCCTGTTTTTGCTTGACCGGTTGCTGCCCCATCTGCACTTGGGGGCGGAAAAGCCCGAGGGTATGAAAAGCTCGCTTAAGCGCACGACAATGCTTGTGCTGGCCGTTACGCTTCATAATATCCCGGAGGGTCTAGCAGTCGGCCTTTCCTTTGCCGCTGCGGCAGAGGGCGGGTATGCTACGCTGGCGGGCGCGATGGCGCTGAGCCTTGGCATGGCGCTGCAAAATGTGCCGGAAGGGGCGGCCATTTCTCTTCCGCTGCAAAAAGAGGGTGTGTCAAAGGGCAAAGCGTTCTTATACGGTGGGTTATCCGGCGTGGTGGAGCCCGTGGCAGGTGTGTTCGGCGCGCTGCTTGCTATCTTGATCGCCCCGATTATGCCGTTCACCCTGTCGTTTGCCGCCGGCGCGATGATCTATGTGGTGGTAGAGGAGCTGGTGCCGGAAATGCATATGGGAGAACACAGCCATGCCGGTACGGCGGGCGCGATGCTAGGCTTTGCAGTGATGATGGTGTTGGATATTGCGCTGGGATAGTGAAAACCTGCTGTTGCTTGAGCTCTCGGATCAGTTTAAAAATCAACCGGCCTGATTGGATGAGATAGAAGGCCCGATAACAGTCGTTTTGTTCGATTTTTCATTAGAAAGAGTGCGCCTTCCCCTTCACTTTTCTCTGATATCATGTTAAAATATGACGCATACCAACAAAGGGGTGGGAGGATTGAAAGAAACAATTGCCATTGTGGATTATGGAGCTGGCAACCTGCAAAGCGTGAAAAAGGCGCTGGATTTCATCGGCGCACCGTCGGTGATCACCAAGGACGCCGAGGCGATCCGCTCAGCGGATGCGGTGATCCTGCCGGGCGTTGGTTCATTTGCAGATGCGATGGATTCCATGCGGGCCAGCGGCCTGACGGACACGGTGATAGAAGCGGCGCAGAGCGGCAAGCCTTTTTTGGGCATTTGTCTGGGGCTTCAGCTTCTGTTTGAGGCTTCTGAAGAGTCCCCCGGAGTGGCAGGGCTTGGCGTATTACAGGGCAAAATTTTACGCATTCCACAAAAGGATGGGCTGAAGGTGCCGCATATCGGCTGGAATTCTCTTTCCATCACCCAGCCGGAAGGGATTTTCCAAGGGATCTCGCAGGACGCTTACGTTTATTTTGTCCATTCCTATTATTTGCAGGCAGCGGATGCTTCCGAGGTAGCTGCGCGCACAGAATATGGCGCATTGATTGACGCGGCGGTTCAAAAGGGCGGCCTTTGCGCCACCCAGTTCCATCCGGAAAAGAGTGGTCGGGTTGGCCTGCAAATCCTGCGCAACTTTGCCGCTATGGCGGGAAAGGAGAGAGGCTAATGTATGCGAAGCGGATTATTCCCTGTTTAGATGTAAAAAACGGGCGCGTTGTCAAAGGCGTGAGCTTCGTCAATCTTCGAGACGCAGGTGATCCGGTTGAATGCGCGATTGCCTACGATCAAAAGGGCGCGGACGAGCTGGTGTTGCTCGATATCACGGCAACCCATGAGGGGAGAGGCACCATGGTGGAGATCGTCACACGCGTGGCAAATTCCATTTTCATCCCATTCACGGTTGGCGGCGGCATTTCGAGTGTGGAGGATTTCACGCAGCTTCTGCGTGCGGGTGCGGATAAAATCAGCGTCAATTCCGCGGCGGTTCGCAACCCGCAGCTCATCAGTGATGCGGCCTATAAATTTGGCAGCCAGTGCGTTGTGTGTGCGATTGATGCAAAACGGCGCGGTACGGGCGGCTGGGAGGTTTATCTCAATGGAGGCCGGATTCCGACGGGGATCGACGCAGTCGCATGGGCTATGGAGGCCGAGCAGCGCGGTGCGGGTGAAATTCTCCTGACCAGCATGGATTGTGACGGCCAAAAGCAGGGCTATGATCTTGCGCTGACGCGTGCGGTCTCAGAGCGGGTCGGCATCCCGGTGATCGCATCCGGCGGCGCGGGTGCAAAGGCGCATTTCTATGATGCGTTTACACAGGGGAAGGCTGATGCGGTGCTGGCCGCGTCGCTGTTTCACTTCAACGAAATTCCGATTAGGGAGCTGAAGGAATATTTGGGCGGGCGCGGTGTGCCAGTACGGATGGATTAAATAGAGAAACGGCCCGGCGGTCATAGACTGCCGGGCCGTTGGTATTTATTTTTAAAAGAGGGAATATGTAGATTGATGATCTGAGCTGGCTGTGTGATACGTTTGAACAGGGGGAGCGTCTAAAAACCCATCGTGCAAATATCGCAGCCATATCAAAAATTAGGAGAGCAATTCATCAGGCGTTATCCGAAATATTTTTGATAATAGAACCGGATTTTTGATCGAAGGCCTAAAAATGCCGCTCTCATGCTTCATGTAGGTATCTAAACCGATACCTGTTAGTTGGGCAACTTGCTTTTGAGATAGATTTTACTTTTTTCGGTATAATGATATTTTGTCCCCTAATCATGTGGTTTTCATGAAAATACTCTTTTCTATTCTTTTTGTATCACTTTTATAACCGATCTTACCACTTCAATCGCGTAGAATCAATAAAAAGTGCAAAAAATGATACAAACGCTAGAATGGAGAGAACAATTATGCCAAAGCCGCGTGGACAATTGGGAGAGAAAAAACTTAATTGGTTCCCGGCTAAAGGAGCTGAGAAAGAGGGAGCATCTATCTCAACGGGATTTGGCACAGATTGTACAATTAAAGGTTTGATATTGATAAAACGTCATTACTCGTATTGAAACCAATAAACGTTTCGTAACAGATATTAGGTTGCGCGCCATTGCTGAAGTATTTCAAGTGACCTATGAATTTTTAATGGATGGGAAAGAAGATTCCTAGGCTTATAAAAAAATAGCCGGTAGTTAACTGCTTACGTAAGAGATGCGTATCTCTGTGATTTATGTGGTGATGGCTGGTATTGCTTTGTTACTCGCTTCGCTTCGTAATAAAAAATAGCCGCAAGTTTTCTGCGGCCGTAAGCTGTGCGTATCTCTTTGCTCTGTGTGGTCATGATTGGCATTGCTTTGTTACTCGCTTCGCTTCGTAATAAAAATCACGCCGCAAAATGCTTTTTTGCATTTTGCGGCGTGGTTGCCGTTTTATCCATTCAGGCGGCATCGTTTTTATTCCGCTTTTCTTGCTTGGATCAGCGTTGCACCGTCAAAGCAGGCCAATGCCTCCACCGCCTGAAACCCGGCCCGTTCGAGCAGCTCTGTTTCATGCTCCAATGTCAACGGCGTATCAAAGTGCACGAACAGCCCCTCAGGGATGCCTTCCCGCGCGCGTTTCTGCGCACAAACATCCATGAGCAGCCTTTCTTCCTGCGCACAGCAGGCAATATAGTCGCATTCTAGATATAGGCCGCCAGGCTTCAAGGCCTGATACAGCTTTCGGAACAGCTCTTCCTTCTTAGCGGGCTGAAAGTGATGCAGGCTTTCAAACGATATCGCAGTGTCGAAGGCCTCCATGCCAAGCTCCGCCTCGAAATAATCCTCACAGCGCAAAGTGAGCAACGCGCTCGGGTGTTTTTGCCGGAGCACCGCGAGCATCGGTTCGCAAAGGTCGATGCCGGTTACGTGCAGGCCGGGAAAACGCTTCAAAATGGCATTTAGCTCCAGCCCTGTACCACATCCAAGATCAAGCAGGGAGCCGCAATTGTCTGGGATGCGCTCCGCCATGGATCGATAGGCCTCGTTCCAGCGCGCCATATGTTCCTCATAGGTGGATACCCGTTCCGTAAAAAAATTGCTCATCTCTTCTAGCGGATCATCCCGGGTTTCCGCAAGCCAGTGGTTTAAGTCCGCCAAATAGGCGGGGATATTTTGTCGTATTTCAAAGTGCATTGTTTTCTCCGTTCCCGATTCTTTTATTCTACTCGCTCCTCGATCGTGCGGCGGATCGCATCCGTCAGGCAGAGGGGATTCCCATGCGGACGGTCTGCATTCAGCGGAAAGATCATCACGCCGCCCAGCCCCATCTGCAAGGCAAAGGCCGTTTTATCCGCCACCATGCCGGGGCAGTTATAGTAGGCGTCCATTTCAATGCCGTCAAAAGTGATTTGCGGGGCATAATTCTGCCAATAGCCCACCTGGGCGTCTTTCCAGAGGGGCCAATACTCCCCCTTGTAGGTCGGGCGGCCATAGTAGGGGAGGCCCAGGTTGATCTGCTCTCGGCGGAATCCACATTTCTCCGCATATTCCACCGCGCGCACTGCGGCGCGGCCGAAGGAGGCGTGATAGCCGTTTATATCGTTGATGTCGTATGCCATGTAAGAGAGCTGGTCGATCGCCCGCACTGCCTCGGGCGAGAGATGAACCCCCCAATCTGCCAATGCGACCGCCAGGATCCTACCGTCCTGCATGAGCCGCTGCTTTAAGTTCACAAGAAATTTGCTGAACAGCGCCCATTCCCTTTTGCCCTTGGGGAATTCCCAGTCGAATTCAATGCCGTCGAGCTTCGCCTCCCGCAGGAAAGCGGTAAGCGCTTCGATAAGCGGTTCCATATGGTTTTCTAGGGATTCTACAGTGTCCTTCCCGGGCTGGAAGAAGGAGGCGAGCACTTTCACCGGTCGGCCGCTCTTTTCAATCACTTTGCGGGCTTCGGCGGCATGTTGAAACCAGGTCTGTTTGGCCTCCTCGTTTGTCTGCGAGGCGTCGCGGTAGTTAAACCATACGGCGCCGCCCTTCGACCATTTTAGCGTATCAAAAAGAATTACCTCGTTGACCGTTTCAAAATGCCGGGAGAATGCGTCGCGCTCCTTCTGTGTAAAAGCGAGGAATTCTTCTGTATCAAAGCGCATGTAGGCACTCACGCGGAAGGGTTGCTGCCGATGCTGTTTGGATAAATCGTAAAAAGAACACTCTGTCACCTTAGCGGCGCCCCAGGTTTTTAAAATGAGCAGGCGGTATTTTGTGGATTGCTGCGCCGGGAAGGAGCAGTAGCGGTAGCGCTCTACCTTATCGCTCTCATAAAAGCGGAGCCATGCGCCGTCTTTCCAGCATTCCAAGGCGAAATGACGGATGTGGCTGCCTGCCTCCCGCAGCACAAGGGTATTGACGCGCGTTTTTTTCGGGAAGGCAAACGTCATTTCAGAAACGCCTTTCCCAGCGCATCGCCATCCTCCCATACCCTTTGTGGCAAGAAAACCTTGCGCGGCCTCCAGATGAATGCTGGAAACGCAGGCGGCGGGGGTGCGTTTTTGCTCTGGCGGCATTTCGCATCCCGCCGGGTGTAGGTGCATGGAGGAGTAGAAGGCGGCGATACCAAGCCTTGTTGCAAGGTGGGAGAGCAGGTAACGGGTGCTGTTTTTCATCAGGGGCGGCCTCCATTTCATGATAGGTAGAAAAAAAGCCTGAAAACCATCCGGATGGCAGGCATCCGATCTGATTTTCAGGCAATGGGCATTCGATTAACGATCGGAAAGCGCGATATAAGGCCTGCGCGCTGCCACGTTGCGGTAAGCTGGGCGAATAATTTTGCCGGCGTTGATGAGCTCCTCAATACGGTGCGCGCTCCAGCCCGCAATGCGGGAGATGGCAAAATCGGCGTATAAAGTTCCATTGGCAGGTCGAGCATGCTGTAGACAAGACCGCTGTAAAAATCAATATTCGCGCTGACGCCTTTATAGATTTTGCGTTCTTCAGCAATGATTTGCGGGGCAAGCTTTGCAACGGTGGAATAGAGCTCATATTCATCCGTGCGGCCCTTTTCCTCAGACAGCCGCTCTACAAAGCCTTTAAGATATTGGCGCGCGGGTCGGAGAGAGAATAAACAGCGTGCCCCATTCCGTAAATCAAGCCGGCGCAGTCAAATGCCTCTTTGTGCAGGAGCTTTTTGAGGTAAACGGCAACCTCATCTTCATTCTTCCAGTTTGCAATGTTGCGCTTCATATCCTCAAACATCTGCACAACCTTGATGTTTGCGCCGCCGTGCTTCGGCCCCTTGAGCGAGCCGAGAGAAGCGGCAACGGTGGAATAGGTGTCCGTCCCGGAGGAAGAGACGACGTGCGTCGTAAAGGTGGAGTTGTTGCCGCCGCCGTGCTCCGCATGGAGCACAAGGGCAAGGTCGAGAATTTTGGCTTCCAGCTCCGTATAGCTGCTGTCCGGGCGCAGGATGCGCAGAATATTTTCCGCTGTGGACAGCTCCGGCAACGGGTTATGGATAAAGAGGCTCTCGCCGTTGTGGTAATAATTGTAGGCGTGATAGCCGTAAACGGACAGAAGAGGGAAGGATGCGATCAATTGCAGGCATTGACGCAGCACGTTATCAATGCTGATATCGTTTGCATTGTTGTCGTAAGAATAAAGTGTCAGCACGCTGCGCGCCAGCGTATTCATCATATCAGAGCTCGGCGCTTTCAAAATCACATCACGCACAAAGCTTGGGGGCAGAGAGCGGTAGCGGGCGAGCAGTTGGGTGAATTCATCCAGCTGCTCCTTCGTCGGCAGGTCGCCGAACAGCAAGAGGTAAACGGTTTCTTCAAAGCCAAAGCGCTTTTCTTTCAAAAATCCGGCTACAATATCCTCAACATTCACGCCGCGGTAAAACAGCTTTCCTTCGCAGGAAACGGTCTGCCCGTCCACCTCCATGGAGGATTGAATTTCAGAAATTTCCGTAAGCCCTGTCAAAACGCCTTTGCCGTTTAAATCGCGCAGGCCGCGATTGACCTGATATTTTGTATAAAGCGTAGGGTCGATTGCGTTTTTGCTGACACACCGCTGGGCAAGTTCGTGAATCTGCGGCGTGATCTCCGAAAAGTCGATGTTGTTGGAATTGATCATATTGCTGACCATCCTTTCCTTGGAGACTGATAGGTTTGAATAGATTCTGAGAATCCGGCCCCCGGAGACCCTTTCCGCCCGGAAGCGCAAAACCCTGCTCTCTCTTTATTAAAAATATACGCCTCTATCATACCTTTTTTTGGCCGGGATGTCCAGCTTTTTATCCGCCAGGCAGGCGGAGGCGGCAGCGGATGGTCAGAATTTATGGCGCAAAACCTGCTGCGCATAGCATCGGAACAGGCAGAGCCATTGAATATATCGGATCGATGCGAGCGTCGTATCATGCGTCAGGCCGGCTTCTCCGAGTGCGCGGGAGAGCTGGCGGCGGGTAAATAGGCCGGCGAGGCCGGTCTTCCCGTCATATGCTTTTGCAAGAAACGCCCGATAGGCTCGCGCTGAGGCGGCCGGCAAATCGGGGTGGGCCCGTTTGGCAATATGTAACATTACGATATCCACGGACGGCTTGGGATGAAAATCTTCGCGGCGGAAATGGTAGAGAATCTCCATTTTAAAAAAGGGCTTCAGGCTCAATGAACGCAGCGTTTCTCGGGGCTGTCCCATAAAGCGCTTGGCCGCCCCTTTTTCCAGGATCAGATATGCGTCCGTGGGAGGGGTGCGGCATTCTGTGAGGCGGCGGATGATATCCGTTGTCCGGCTGAAGGGGATATTGGCAAACACCTTGTAGGGCCCCTTTGCCGGTAGAGAAAAACTGCAAAAATCAGCGTTTCGCAAGGTCAAGTTTGCTGCGCCTTTGAATTGCTCCGTCAGGCGGAGATAAAGCGCCCGGTCCAGCTCCACTGCGGTCACATGGCAACAGCGTTCCAGAAGGGCGCGTGTGATATGGCCCTTGCCAGGGCCGATTTCAATCACATGGTCGTTTTTCGTCAGGTTTGTTCGTTGAATCAGGCGGTGGATGATCGCCCTGCTTGTCAGAAAGTTTTGCGACGCCCATAGCGGCGGCATAGCCGTTGATTTTTCATTACGAGGCAACGCGAGTAACAAAGTATTTTTATTTTTGGGCATGAAAAAAACACCTCTTTCAATTTGCATTCCAGATCAGCGAAAAGGGCACAGCAACGCAAACCCTGCCTTGGGCAGAGGAGATTTACTGTACCCGTTTCAGCGAATCCGAATGCAAATTGCCATCAGGTGTTCTAAGCTCCTTTTGAAAGGTTTGGCTTCAGTCTAGCATGCTCCGCGCGCGGCGTCAACCCTCCTGGTTTTGATTTGGCTGAGAGCTCCTTTTCCAGCCGGGAAACCTGTGCCTGCGAAATCCCGATCTCCTTTGCCACCTCCGTCTGGGTCCGTCCCGACAAAAACCGCAGGGTCAGGATCCGCTTTTTCCCGCTCACCCAGCGCGCGGATGGCATCCCGCAGGCTGATCTCCTGGAGCCAGTCGCGGTCGTCGCTGCTGTCCCCCACCTGGTCCATCACATAGATGGTGTCTCCGCCGTCCGAATAGACCGGCTCATACAGCGAAACCGGGTCCACCACCGACTCCAGCGCCAGCACGACCTCCTCCTTTTTGCACTCCATCCGCTGAGCAATCTGCTCGATGGTCGGCTCCTTGCCAAACTCGTGGATGAACTGCTCCTTGGTCTGCATCGCCCGGTATGCCGTATCCCGCATCGAGCGGCTGACCCGTATCGCATTGTTGTCCCGCAAAAAGCGGCGAATCTCCCCGACGATCATCGGCACCCCGTAGGTGGAAAAGCGCACATCCAGCTCGGGATTAAAGTTGTCGATTGCCTTCATCAGTCCGATGCACCCCACCTGAAACAGGTCGTCCAGATTTTCCCCGCGGTTGGAAAACTTCTGCACCACGCTCAGCACCAGCCGCAGATTGCCCGACACCAGCTCCTCCCGCGCCTGCCGGTCACCTTGCCTGCACCGCCGAATCAGCTCCATCTTTTCCTTCTCCATCAACACCGGCAGCTTTGCCGTATTGACCCCGCAAATCTCCACTTTATTGCTGTACACACCTTCACTTCCCATCTGATTTTCTATTGTTAGTCTGGAAATGAATCTTTTTTATTCCTGTAAAATTATCTCATTTTTTGTGGGTTTGCAGTTTTTTTACACTTTTCTCCCATTTGCGTCAGAAAATTTTCTTTACACAAATTTTCATTGTTTTTTTCCTCCTCAGGATTTATACTAGAAAAAGACAAAAGATACAATCAACACAAATTCAGCTTGGAACAGGGGGAAACTTTATGAAAATAGCAATGCTGACCAGCGGCGGCGACTGCCAGGGACTCAACTCCGCTTTGCGCGGTGTGGCAAAATCCCTTTACTGCCGCTTTGGCAACGATGTGGAGCTGTATGGCGTGCGGGACGGATACCGCGGACTGATTGAGGACGACATCCGCAAGATGAACCGCAATGATTTTTCTGGCATCCTGACACTGGGCGGTACCATTTTGGGAACCTCCCGCCAGCCGTTCAAGTCGATGTGCCTGCCGGCGGAGGAATACGGCAGCAAGACCCGACTGGAAAAGATGCTGGAAAACCTGCAAAAAAATATAAATTCGACTGTCTGGTCGTTTTGGGCGGCAACGGCACCCACAAGACCGCAAACCTGCTTTCGCAGAACGGCATCAACATTGTCAGCCTGCCCAAAACCATCGACAACGACCTGTGGGGTACCGACATGACCTTCGGCTTCCAGAGTGCGGTGGACATTGCCACCAACGTCATCGACTGCATCCACTCCACCGCCTCCTCTCACGGACGGGTCTTCATCGTGGAGGTCATGGGACACAAGGTCGGCTGGCTGACCCTGTACGCAGGCATTTCCGGCGGCAGCGACGTCATCCTCATCCCGGAAATCCCCTATGATGTCGACGAGGTCTGCCGCGTGCTGAAAAAGCGCAAAAAGGAAGGCAAGCCTTTCTCCATCCTCGCCGTAGCCGAAGGTGCTATTTCTAAAGAGGAGGCAGCCCTCTCCCAAAAAGGAATTCAAAGCCGCTCGGGCAACGATGAAGGAACCTTCCGTTTCCTATCGCCTTGCCAACGAAATCTCTGCGCGCACCGGTCAAGAGATTCGTGTCACCATCCCCGGTCACTTCCA
>ENA-OQCL01000738-OQCL01000738.1-human-gut-metagenome-genome-assembly--contig:-NODE-738-length-14259-cov-4.031772_pt1 | contig 14259 bp, 14 predicted proteins | sample MGYA00242502_ERZ504586 | MGnify/ENA primary metagenome ERZ504586 (study PRJEB26092, sample SAMD00036316) | human gut metagenome | host: Homo sapiens | study: EMG produced TPA metagenomics assembly of... | reverse complement strand
TTGCGGCGGCCGCTTTCAGCTCCAGAGCCAGGAGGGGAAGGGGACCCGTTTGGAGGGCACCTACCAGCGCAGCCACATCGACCGGCCGCCCTTGGGAAACGTGGCGGATACGGTGCTGCTGCTGATCACCGGCAATCCTAACATCCATTTTTACTATCATCATCTGGGTGGATCAGCGAGAATACCAGCTGGATACAGAGGAGCTAATGCGCATATTGGACGGGGCGCCCTTGGACGCGCCGGAGATCACGGCATTCATTCGAGACTTTCTCGTGGAAAACGAATCTGAATTATATGGAGGTAGTTAACCAATGAAGACCCTGCAAGAACTGGAAGCCATTCGGCAAAAAACCATCAATGAGCTGAACCTGCGTAAAAACAGGGAGGACGGCATCCGGGTGGTGGTAGGCTTGGCCACCTGCGGCATCGCGGCGGGGGCCCGGCCGGTGATGGCCGCCTTTGTGGAGGAGATCAACAAGCGCCAGCTACAAAACGTCACCGTATCCCAGACCGGGTGCATAGGCTTATGCCGGCTGGAGCCCATCGTGGAGGTATATATGCCTGGGAAGGAAAAGGTCACCTATTGCAAGGTGAAACCCGAACAGGTGGCCAGGATCGTCTCCGAGCATATTGTAAACGGAAATCCCGTGGTGGAATACACCATTGGCAGCTACGAATAAAAATTCACAAACCCAAACGAAGGAGAACACAACATGATGTATCATTCTCACGTTTTGGTCTGCGCCGGTACGGGTTGCACGTCCTCCAACTCGTTGCAGATCATTGAAAACTTCCAGAGGCTCCTGGCAGAAAAGGGCTACGATAAGGAGATCCAGGTCATCCGCACGGGATGCTTCGGCCTGTGTGCGGCCGGCCCCATCGTGGTGGTATATCCCGCGGGTGTTTACTATAGCCACGTGACGCCGGACGATGTGGAAGAGATCGTAAACGAGCATCTGATCAAGGGACGGCCGGTGCAGCGGTTGATCTACAAGGAAATGGACGAAAAGGGTATCAACACCACCCTGAACGAATCCGATTTCTATAAAAAGCAGCACCGTATCGCCCTGCGCAATTGCGGCTTGATCGACCCGGAAAATATCGATGAATACATTGCCTTCGACGGCTACAAAGCCCTGGAAAAATGCCTGACTCAGCTTTCCCGGGACGACGTGGTGGAAATGGTGGTGGCTCCGGGCTGCGGGGCCGCGGCGGCGGCGGCTTCCCCACGGGTCTGAAGTGGAAGTTCGCAAAGGCCCCGGAAAGCGACGTGAAATACGTCTGCTGCAACGCGGATGAAGGCGACCCCGGCGCCTTTATGGACCGCTCCGTGTTGGAGGGCGACCCCCATTCCGTGCTGGAAGCCATGACCATCGCCGGGTATTGCATCGGCGCCCAGCAGGGCTATATCTACGTGCGGGCGGAATATCCCATTGCGGTGAAGCGGCTGCGGATCGCCATCGACCAGGCTAGGGACTATGGCCTGCTGGGAGATAACATCATGGGCACGGGCTTCAAGTTCGACATCGATCTGCGTTTAGGCAGCGGCGCCTTTGTGTGCGGCGAGGAGACCGCTTTGCTGGCCTCCATCGAGGGCCACCGGGGCGAGCCCCGGACCCGTCCGCCCTTCCCGGCGGTCAAGGGCCTGTGGGCAAGCCCACCCTGCTCAACAACGTGGAGACCTATGCCAACATCTGCCAGATCATCCTCAACGGGCCGGAATGGTTCGCCTCCATGGGCACGGAGAAGAGCAAGGGCACCAAGGTGTTCGCCCTGGGCGGCAAGATCAACAACACCGGCCTGGTGGAGATCCCCATGGGCACCACCCTGCGGGAGGTCATTTACGATATCGGCGGCGGCATCCCCAATGGCAAAAAGTTCAAGGCTGCCCAGACCGGCGGCCCCTCCGGCGGCTGCATCCCGGCGGAGCATCTGGATATCCCCATCGACTATGATAACCTGATCGCCATCGGCTCCATGATGGGCTCCGGCGGTATGATCGTCATGGACGAGGACAACTGCATGGTGAACATTGCCAAGTTCTTCCTGGAGTTCACCGTGGATGAGAGCTGCGGCAAGTGCCCGCCCTGCCGGATCGGCACCCGGCGTATGCTGGAGATGCTCACCCGCATCACCGAGGGCAAGGGCGAACCCGGGGACATTGAAAAGCTGGAGACCCTGGCCAAGAACATCAAGGCGTCCGCCCTGTGCGGCCTGGGCCAGACAGCCCCCAACCCGGTGCTTTCCACCATCCGGTATTTCCCGGGATGAGTACGAGGCCCATATTAACGAAAAGCGCTGCCCCGCTGGGGTGTGCAAGGCCCTGCTCAACTATACCATCGATCCGGAGAAGTGCAAAGGCTGCACCATGTGCGCCCGTCAGTGCCCCGCCGGCGCCATCAGCGGCAAGGTGCGGGAGGCCCATACCATCGACAACAGCAAGTGCGTCAAGTGCGGCGCCTGTATGGAAGCGTGCAAATTCGGCGCCATCAGCCGGAAATAATCCCTTTGCTGGCAAAAGAAACAGAATGCCGGCGCCTACTTTGGGCGCCGGCGCTTTTTTATGCCCGCTGGGTCAGGGCCGGTGGCATTGGCCGGAACAGGGACATCCGCTACAGCCGCCGCTACAGCCGCAGGCGGATTTCCCCTTTTTGCGGTTGCGGATCATCACGGCGATTGCCCAGGCCAGGGCGGCCAATACTAGGCCGCCAACCAATAGATTGGCCCAGTTTTGCACCAAAAACGACAATACAGCCACGTTGAACCCCCTCCTAAAATACAATATGGGGAGAGCCTCCGAAAGGAAATAGTTCAGGCAATGCGGGAGGAAAGGAGGCTCCCTTTCCGGCCAGAGACCGGTCTCGCAAGGGCGGAACCGCCTGTGCCGGGGCGATGGCCCTTGCGCCCTGCTATATGGCGAAGGAATGGTTAGAGTTGACTAACTTCCTTCTGTGGATAGTGTATCCGTTTGCCGGCGGTTTGTCAACCCCCATTCCCAATTAATTTTGAGACAGCAAGCGGGACGCCAACCCCATTGCAGCAGGGAAAAGGGCGGTAGAAAATGGACAAGGCCCTTCCCATAAAAGAAAAAGGGGCGCCCTGCGCCCCTGGGTGAAAAAAGCGATCCGACCTTTAAAAATAGCTCACCTGAACCCGTTTTCCCATCTCCTCCAGGAGTTTGGAGAGGCGTTCGGCGATCTGCATCTTCACGTTGAAGGTGATGGGGAGGCCTTCCTTTTGATGGGCCTCGTTGACGGCCCGGCCCACATAGAAATTCACGTCCGTGGCGTCCTCAAAGAGCATCCGGGCGATCTGGGAAGCGCCGTCTTTTTTGCAGCTCCAGTCCATATAAAGGCGGTTTTCCTTCACATAGTCCTCGGCATATTCCAGCACCTTTGCCATGGTGATGACCCCTTCGGTCACCAGGTCTACCCCCTGGAGCTTGGAGGTGGGGGGGATCTTGGGGTCCAGGTACAGGGGCATGGAGGTATCCAGGGGCTTGCCTAGGTAGGCGGCCGCCAGCTCGCTGGTGGTGCCGCCGCAGACGATCCGCTTGCCCTCCTTGGCGAAGAAGAGGGAAAGCATTTTGTTGGTATCCTCCCGTTTTTCGGGGGGGCCGAAGAGCAGGTTTACCACCTGCCGCCGCCGCAGGCGGATGACGCAGGCGGAGGTATCGTCCCCGGGCTGGCCCCCGTAAAGGCGTTCGCACTCCTCCACCAACATGGCCGCCCAGGTTTTGGCGGTAAAGCTATCGTTGTACATGGTTTCCAGGAAGTCGATGATGGCCGCCCGGTCCCAGCCCATGTTCAGGGTATTGCCCTGGCTGGCGTTCAGGGCCCCGTCGCTCATGGCCACCAGCACGTCTCCTTCCCAAAGGCGCATGCGGGACTTGTAGATGTTTTTTCCATCGATGTTTTCGCAGATCTCCGGGTAATCCACATGTTTGCCCCGCCGCAGCAGGATGGTGTGGGGGTTATCGTATTGGATCAGCTCCGCTTCCGCGCAATCCACAATCCGCAGGATGGTGAAGGTGGAATAAGCCACCTTGCGCTCCGCGCATACCGGCAGCGTGGCGGCGATGGTGCTGACGCAATCCTCCAGGGTAAGGCCGTTGGCGATCATGGTGGAGATGATCTTGCTGGTGAGGGTGGAAAGGATATTGGCCTTTACGCCGCTGCCCAGACCATCCGCCAGCACCAGCACCACGGAGCCATCCGCCTGCTGGACCAGCTCCACATGGTCGCCGCAAAGCTGTTCCCCTGTTTTGGTAAGGGTCACATAGCCGATATCCGTACAAAGCTCATACATTCTCCAGCGACTCCTTTAGCTTGGTCAGGGCCACCTTGGTCTCCGCTGTGGTCTCGCCCAAGAGGGAGGCGATCTCCTGCACGGCCCGCATCTGCTTTTCAATGACCTTGTCCGTGATCTCGATGGTGGTCCGGCTCAATTCGGCCTTTTGCACCTTGGCCTTTTCGTCCTCGGTCACATCCCGCATGGTACAGATGAGGATATGGTAGCTCTTGGCGTAGATCACGTTGATGTCTACGTATTTTTTATAATCCGCCAGATACATGCCCTTTTGGGCGATGTTTTTCTCCTGGGTGTAGGCTTGGATAAAGGGCATGGGGTCCATGATATGCACCACCTGATCCCCCAATACGTTCCGGGGATCGCTCACATTGAACAGCTTGCAGGCGGAGGCATTGATCTGCTGCACCTCCATGGCCTCGTTGACCACCAGGATGGCGTTGGGGGTATTTTTGATGATGGTATCCGAGAAGGATTCCGCCTTGCTCAGCAGGAAGGGGAGGCACATATTCAGGTCCGCCTTGCCGGAAAGGACGGCGATGGCCTTTTCCCGGCAGGTATCGTAGCCGCAGCAGCCGCAGTTGAGCTCATCGGCGGGGCTGGACTTCCCGATCTTGGACAGCACCTCCCGTATGGAGGTTTCGCCGGGCACAAAGGATTTGCGTTTGAGGCTGGTATACTCGTGGAACAGGGCCTGGGGCTCGGGCTGGGGAATATCGAAATCCACCGGCCGGGTATAGCGGTCCACCGCCTGGTAGTCGCTGAGCAGCAGGCTATGGCGCTTATCCAGGATGGGGCCGGATACGCAGCTGCCCGCGCAGGCGGACATTTCTACAAAGGCGCCCCGGCCGCCGCCCTTTGCCACATCCTCCAGCACCCGCATACAGTTTTCGATGCCGTCCACGGCAAAGTAGGTATAATCCCGGTTTTTGCAATCCATGGAGCGGATGATGCCGCCGCAGGTGGGGAAGGAGCGGGCGCGGCCGGCCTGGTCTTTGGCTTCTTCTTTTTCGATTTGGATGCCCGCTTCATCCAACCAGGCGGTTAACTCTTCGTAGGTAAGGACGCAGTCCACTAGGCCGGGCACATCATCGGCCTCCGCCTTTTTGGAAATACAAGGTCCGATAAATACGGTTTTTGCTTCCGGGTGCCGGGCTTTGATATCCGTGCAATGGGCTTGCATGGGGGTTTTGACCTTGGCCAGATAGGGCAAGGCGTCGGGATAGTATTTGCGGATCAAAAGGTTGACCGTGGGGCAGCAGGAAGTGATGATGGTATCCATATCCCCTGCTTCCGCCATACGGTCATATTCCCGCTTCACCAGGGTGGCGCCCAGGGCGGTCTCCTCCACGCCGGCAAAGCCCAGCTGTTTTAAAGCCCGCTCCATGGTTTCTATTGTGGCGCCCTCATAGTTGGCCACAAAGCTGGGGGCGACGCTGGCATAGACGGGGGCGCTACCCTGTAGGAGGGCTTTTGCTGCGGGCAAGTCGTCCCGCACCTGTTTGGCGTTTTGGGGGCAGACTACAAAACAGTGGCCGCATAAGATGCAATCGTCTTCTAAAATATGGGCCTGGTCGTCGGAAAACTTAATGGATTTCACCGGGCAGTGCCGTATGCACTTATAACAATTTTTACAATTGGACTTTTTTAGCTTTAAATAATCTCCCATGACATGCGCTCCTTTACGGATAGGCTACTGATATATTTTAATTGTAAAGCCTGGCATTGTGCCTGTCAAGGCAGGGTTCCCAGGGGGTTATAGGAAGCGCTTCTTTTTGCACAACCACAACAGCAATAGGGCAGTGGCGGTACACAGCAAGCATATGGCCCCATAGCCATATTTCCAATGGATAGCCAACATATCCGGGAAATTCATACCATACCAGCCGGTGATCAGGGTCAGGGGCATGAAATGGTGGTCACCACGGTAAGCAGCTGCATCACCCGATTTTGCCGGATATCGATGGCAGCCTGGTAGGTCTCCCAGATCTGGGCGGCATATTCCCGCAGGTGTTCCGCCTGATCCTCCAGCCGGGCAGCCCGGTTTCCAAACCCCTGAAAGGCCAGCGTTTCGGTTTTGGAAAAATAGGCGTCTCCGGCCTGGGCGAGCTGCTCTCCCAGATCCGACAAGCGGCCGTATTGCAGCAGCAGCCGGCCGATCTGCTTGCGCAGGGGGAGCATCCGTTCGCTTAAACCGTCCAGTTTTTCTCCCAGCACATCTTCTTCCAGGGCTTCCAGGCTGGACTCCGCCTCCCGAAGCAGGGCGCCGTCTCCGTCGGCCAGGCTCTCCAGCAGCCGGCAAAACACCTGGGCCGGGCTGGCGGGATGCTTCCAGATCGCATGATCCGCCATGCTGGAAAGGATCTGGCTGGCGGCGCCGCTTTCATCCAATAGTAGAAGTCCCTTGGGCCATAAGCCAAAGGAGATCCGAGGGCCTGCTTCGCCCTTTTCCCGCTGGGCCAAGGCGAGGCTGCCGGAAATATGCCCTGACTCCAAAAGCTAGGCGAGGCGTCCAAGCGGCTTCGCCGGCCGGCAGGCTGCTCAGCTCCATTCCGCCGGGGAGGACGCAGGGCTCTTGGTCCGCCCGTTCCAATACCACCACTTGGGCCGTATCCCCTTCGCCTGCGGGGATAAGCCGGTCTGCGATCTTATATTGTAGCATGTTCTGTATCGTTCCTCCTTGCTTGGCTTACAACCCTTACATACATAACTATAACATAGGCCGGATAAAAGACAACCCCAGCCTGCCGCGCTGGGGGAATATGTATTTTACACAGGTTTGACAAATATGGTATTTCATTTTGACCAAGACCGGGTATCCTAGACTCGTAAAAAAGAAATGTGAAAAACGCAAGGAGGAAAATAAGAAATGAAGAACATCCGGAAAATTGCAGCTATGATAATGGCTGTTGCCATGCTGGTCATCGCCGGCGCTTGCGCCGCACAGCCTGGGGAAACGGAAACCCCTGCTGCGGAAGCCCCCGCCACAGAAGCCCCTGCCTCTGAAGCTCCCGCTTCCGAAGCCCCTGCCGCTGCAAGCGACTTTGACACCAACGAACTGATCACCGTTGTTTCTCGGGAAGAGGGCAGCGGTACCCGGAGCGCCTTTATCGAGCTGTTCGGGGTAGAACAGGAAGACGCGTCTGGCAATAAGGTGGATATGACCACCGTAGAAGCCAACATCAGCAACAGTACCTCTGTGGTCATGACCACGGTTGGCGGCAATGAATATGCCATCGGCTATATCTCCCTTGGCTCCCTGAACGACACCGTGAAGGCCGTTCAGATCGAGGGGGTAGACGCCACGGTTGAAAACATCAAGAACGGCAGCTACGCCGTATCCCGTCCCTTCAACATCGCCACCAAGGAAGGCCTGAGCGAAGTGGCTGCGGACTTTGTGGCCTACATCATGAGCGCGGAAGGCCAGGCCATCGTGGCGGAAAACGGCTACATCACCGTAGCGGATGACGCGGCCGCCTACGCCGGGTCCGCCCCTGCCGGCAACGTGGTTGTGGCTGGTTCCTCCTCCGTCACCCCTGTGATGGAGAAGCTGGCGGAAGGCTATCAGGCGGTGAACCCCAACGCCACCATCGAAGTGCAGCAGAGCGACTCTTCCACCGGCATGAACATGGCCATGGAAGGCACCTGCGACATCGGCATGGCCTCCCGGGCCCTGAAGGACAGCGAACTGGAGGGCGGCTTGACCCCCACGGTGATCGCCATGGACGGGATCGCGGTGATCGTGAACAACGCTAGCCCGGTTTCCAACCTGAGCGTAGAGCAGGTACGCAGCATCTTCACCGGCGAGGTCACCGAGTGGAGCGAGATCCTGGGCTAACCCAGTCAACCACAAACCGGGGGCGGCGTGCAGCCGTCCCCATCTGTGCGTAATGCAATGCCTCGAAAGGAGCATCCATGAATTCCATCAAAGAGACGTTGGCAAAGATCGTTTTTCTGCTGGTGGCCTGCGTATCCATTCTGGCCGTGGCGTTGATCTGTATTTTCCTCTTTGCCAACGGCATACCCGCCATGGCGGAGATCGGCCTGGGGGACTTTCTGCTGGGCACCACCTGGCGGCCCAGCAACGGCCTATACGGCATCTTCCCCATGATATTGGGCAGCGTGTACGTAACTGCGGGCGCCGTATTGCTGGGGGTACCCGTTGGGATTATGACGGCCATGTATATGGCGTTCTTTGCCAGCAAGCGTACCCTTAGGGTTCTACAGCCCGCCGTGGAACTGTTGGCGGGCATCCCTTCTGTGGTATACGGCTTTTTCGGCCTGGTGGTCATCGTTCCCCTGGTGGATCAGCTGCCCCGCAGCAACGGCAGCTGCATCCTCACGGCCTCCATCCTGCTGGGGATCATGATCCTGCCCACCATCATCACCGTGAGCAAATCCGCCCTGGACGCGGTCTCCCAAAGCTATTATGAAGGCTCCCTGGCCCTGGGCGCCACCCATGAGCGCAGCGTGTTCGCCATCATGCTGCCCGCGGCGAAGAGCGGCGTGCTGGCAGGGGTGATCCTGGGCATCGGCCGGGCCATCGGCGAGACGATGGCGGTGATCATGGTGGCGGGCAACCAGCCCCGCATCCCCGATAGCATCCTCAAAGGCGTGCGGACCCTGACCGCCAACATCGTCATCGAGATGGGCTATGCGGCGGACCTGCACCGGGAGGCCCTGATCGCTACGGCGGTGGTGCTCTTCACCTTTATCCTCATCATCAACGTGAGCTTCTCCCTGCTTAAAAGGAGGAAACAGGTATGAAGAAAGCCCTACAACATGGCTCCCCACGGCCCTTCGCGGCCATAAGGCGTGGATTGGGCCGGCTGTTCCAGCGGCTGCTGGATCAGCGCACAGTATCCCGGGTTTTAAAGTTCCTGGTACGCTTTGCCGCCGCCCTCACCTGCTTTGTGCTGGTGTTCCTGGTTGGGTATATCCTGTTCAAAGGCGTTCCCCATCTTTCCCCCAGCCTGTTTGCCTGGGAATATACCAGCGAAAATGTGTCCCTGATGCCCGCCCTCATCAACACCCTTCTGATGATCCTGCTGGCCTTGGCGGTCAGCCTGCCCCTGGGCATTGGCGCGGCCATTTACCTTACGGAATATACCGGCCGGGGCAATAAGCTGGTGTCCCTGATCCGCATTACAGCGGAGACCCTTTCGGGCATTCCTTCCATCGTATACGGCCTGTTCGGCATGCTGTTTTTCATGACCGCCCTTAAGCTGAAGCTTAGCCTAATTTCCGGCGCCCTGACCCTGTCCATCATGGTGCTGCCCACCATTTTGCGCACCACCGAGGAAGCCCTATTGGCGGTGCCGGAAAGCTACCGGGAAGGCAGCTTTGGCCTGGGCGCGGGCAGGCTGCGCACCGTGTGGAAGATCGTATTGCCTTCGGCCCTGCCGGGTATCTTTGCCGGGGTGATCCTGGCCATGGGTAGGATCGTGGGGGAAAGCGCCGCCCTGATTTACACCGCGGGCACGGTGGCTAAGGTGCCGGATAGCCTCTTTAGCTCCACCCGGACCCTGGCAGTGCATATGTACGCTTTATCCAGCGAAGGGCTCTATATCGACCAAACCTATGCCACCGCCGTGGTGTTGCTGCTGATCGTGGTGGGCATCAACGCCCTTTCCAGCAGGCTGGCTAAAAGCATAACGAAAGGATAAACCATGGATAAATTCACCATTCAAGATCTGAACCTCTACTATGGGGATTTCCACGCCCTCAAGGACGTGGAACTGCACCTGGGGGAAAAGGAGATCACCGCCTTCATTGGGCCTTCTGGCTGCGGAAAATCCACCCTGCTCAAGACCCTCAACCGGATGAACGACCTGGTGGAGGGCTGCCGCATCACCGGGAAGGTGCTGCTGGACGAGGCGGATATTTACGGCAACATGGACGTGAACCTGCTGCGCAAGCGGGTGGGCATGGTGTTTCAAAAGCCCAATCCCTTCCCCATGAGCGTATACGACAACATCGCCTACGGCCCCCGCACCCACGGGGTCCGATCCAAGCTGAAGCTGGACGACATCGTGGAGCAGGCGCTGCGCAACGCCGCCATCTGGGACGAGGTGAAGGACCGGCTGAAAAAGAGCGCCCTGGGCCTCTCCGGCGGCCAGCAGCAGCGGCTATGCATTGCCCGGGCCCTGGCGGTACAGCCGGAGGTGCTGCTCATGGACGAACCCACCAGCGCCCTGGACCCCATCTCCACCTCCAAGATCGAAGACCTGGCGGTGGAGCTGAAAAAGGATTATACTATCATCATAGTGACCCACAACATGCAGCAGGCAGCCCGAATCTCCGATAAAACCGCCTTTTTCCTGCTGGGCGAGGTGATCGAATACGGAGAGACCGGCCAGGTATTTTCCCTGCCCCGGGATAAGCGGACGGAAGATTACATTACAGGGAGGTTTGGATAATGCGTAGAGGGTTTGACGCACAGCTGCAGGAACTGAACACGGAGCTGATCGAGATGGGGGCGCTCATCGAGCACGCCATCAAGAGCAGCGTGGAAGCCCTGGTGGAACAGGACGCCCAAAAGGCCCGGCGGGCCATCGCCTTTGACCGGGAGGTGGACCAGAAGGAGAAGGACATCGAGGCCCTTTGCCTGAAGCTGCTGTTGCAGCAGCAGCCTGTGGCCCGGGATCTTCGCCTCATCTCCGCGGCCCTGAAAATGATCACGGATATGGAGCGGATCGGGGACCAGAGCGCGGATATTTCCGAGATCGTGATCTTCCTTTCCGGCGCCCCCTATATCAAGCCCCTGGACCTATTGCCCAAGATGGCGGATGCCACCATGGGCATGGTCACCCGGAGCATCGACGCTTTTGTGCGGCGGGATTTGGAAATGGCCCAGGGGGTGATCCAGGCGGACGATGTGGTGGACGGCCTGTTCAGCGCCGTGCGGGAGGAACTGACCGGGCTGATCCGGGAGGACCCTGCCAATGGTTCCCAGGCCCTGGATTTTCTGATGATCGCCAAGTATTTTGAACGCATCGGCGACCATGCCGTCAACATTGCGGAATGGGTGGTATACGCCATTACCGGCGTCCATCGCACCGCGGAAGAAAACAAGGAGGACGTATGATCTATTATGTGGAGGACGATGTCAATATCCGGGAGCTGGTGATCTACACCCTGGAAAAAAGCGGCCTCCCTGCCCAGGGTTTTACCGATGGGACGGCGTTTTGGCAGGCCATGCAGGCCAAGCGGCCGGACCTGGTCCTGCTGGACATCATGCTGCCCGGGGAGGATGGGTTGACCATCTTACAGCGGCTGCGCCGGGACCCGGATACCGCTCAGCTGCCCATCATCATGCTCACCGCCAAGGGGGCCGAATACGATAAGGTGATCGGCCTGGATAGCGGTGCGGACGATTATGTATCCAAGCCCTTCGGCATGATGGAGCTGGTCTCCCGGGTACGGGCCCTGCTGCGGCGCACGGTTCCCCAGCCGGGGGAAGGGGTGCTTTCCTGCGGGCCGGTGACGGTGGACGACGGCCGGCATCAGGTGACGGTAAACGGCCAGCCCATAACCCTTACCTTGAAGGAGTACGATTTGTTGCATTTTCTGCTGCGCAACCGGGGCATGGTATTTTCCAGGGAAAGGCTGCTGCGGGACGTGTGGGGATACGACTATGAAGGCGGCACCCGGACGGTGGATGTGCATGTGCAGACCCTGCGCCAGAAACTAGGCGAAGGCGCCAGCATTGTGGAGACGGTTCGCGGGGTAGGCTACCGGGCCGGGGAGGGACAGGCATGACCAAACGCATCTTTCGCACCATCCTGCTGGTGGCGCTGCTGGTGCTGCTGGTATGTATGGGCCTTATCACCGGGGTAATGTACGGTTCCTTTGAGGAAAACATGCTGGGGGAGCTGAAAAACGGCACGTCCTATATTGCGGCTGGGGTCCAGCAAAACGGTCTCGACTATCTTTCCACCCTGCCTTCCAGCGGCAACCGGATCACTTGGGTGGCGGCGGACGGCACGGTGCTGTACGATAGCAAGGTGGATGCCAGCACCCTGGAAAACCATAGCGACCGGGAAGAAATATATGAAGCCCTGACCGGGCAAGAGGGGGAAAGCTACCGCTATTCCGATACCCTGAGCGAAAAGACCCTGTATTATGCCCTGCGTCTGGATGACGGCACGGTTTTGCGGATCTCCAGTACCCAAAGCTCCCTGCTGACCGTACTATGGGGGATGTTGCAGCCCATGCTGCTCATCGGCCTGGCGGCGGCCCTGCTCTCCGGGATATTGGCTTCCAAGCTTTCCAAGCGGATTGTAGCCCCCATCAACGGCCTTGACCTGGAGCATCCGGAATCCTGCGAGGCCTATGACGAATTGGCCCCCTTATTCCATAAGCTACAGCATCAAAAAAATAGAGATCCAGGAGCGGATCTGCGCCCTGCGCAACAGCCAAAACGAGCTGGCGGCTATTACCGCCAACATGAACGAAGGGCTGATCGTCCTAAGCCAGGGCGGGGATATCCTTTCCATCAATGCCAGCGCAGCCCGGCTATTTCAGGTATCCGGGGAACAACTCCAGGGCCAGAAGCTGATCGCCCTAAACCGCAGCGACCAGTTGGCCCAGGTGGCGGAGCAGGCCCTGGCGGGCAAGCCGGCCAGCGCCATCCTGGAGCTGCGGGGCCGCAGCTACGCCCTGTATGCAAGCCCGGTGCCCGGCCATCGGGGGGCGGTGCTGCTGGTGCTGGATGTGACGGAAAAGCAGCAGGCGGAAGCCCTACGGCGGGAGTTTTCCGCCAATGTATCCCATGAGTTAAAGACCCCCCTTACCTCCATATCCGGCTATGCGGAGATCATCCGCAACGGCCTGGTGGACCCGGAGGATATTCCCGCCTTTGCAGGAAGGATCTACGGGGAGGCCAACCGGCTGCTGGCGCTGATCCGGGATATCATCCGGCTTTCCAGCTTGGATGAAGGGGTCGTGGATAGCCAGCGAGAGCCGGTAGAGCTGCTGGCCTTGTGCGCGGGGGTATGCAATCACCTCCAAGCCGCCGCCCAGAAGGCCCAGGTAAGCCTGCGGGTGGATGGGGAGACCGCCACAGTTTTTGGCGTAAGGTCCATTTTAGAAGAGATGGTGTACAATCTGTGCGACAATGCCATTAAGTACAACCGGCCCCAAGGCAGCGTGGTGGTATCGGTGCATAAAAAGCCCGGCGCCATCCTGTTGCAGGTCACGGATACGGGCATCGGCATCCCGCCGGAGCACCGGGAAAAGGGTATTCGAGCGGTTCTACCGGGTGGATAAAAGCCATTCCAAGCAGACCGGCGGCACGGGCCTTGGCCTGTCCATCGTGAAGCATGGGGCGGCCTACCACAATGCCAGCGTATCCTTATCCGAAGCGCCGGGCGGCGGCACCTGTGCAGAAGTGCGTTTCCCCCTGTAAAGGGATAAAAAATAGGGAGGCAGAAACTGAAGTGACCCCAAAAAGTTAGACAATATTTGAAAGTAAAAATGTTTAAGCAGCCGAAAGGGCTTGTTGTCTGTGAATTGCAGGCGGCAAGCCCTTCAGCTTTGCCTTGATGCGGCGGTTGTTGTAGTAGTCCAGATAGTCTAGCAATTCCCGTTTGAGTGCTCATGACCGGAATTCTTGCAAATACAGCAACTCACTTTTGAGTAAGCCAAAGAAGTTTTCTATAACAGCATTGTCCAGGCAGTTGCCTTTGCGGCTCATGCTCTGCCGAATACCCTTCTTACGAAGCATACGCTGGTACTGCTTATGTTGGTATTGCCAACCTTGGTCGGAATGGAGAATCAGCTCTGTTCCATCTGGTATTGTTTCAAAAGCCTTATCCAGCATGGTAGTAACCATACTCAGAATCGGCCGCTCAAAGATGGTATAACTCACCAAATACCCGTTGTGTAAATCCAGAATTGGAGACAGGTACAGTTTCTGACCAAACAAACGGAACTCCGTCACATCGGTGA
>ENA-OQCL01000736-OQCL01000736.1-human-gut-metagenome-genome-assembly--contig:-NODE-736-length-14295-cov-6.248800_pt1 | contig 14295 bp, 15 predicted proteins | sample MGYA00242502_ERZ504586 | MGnify/ENA primary metagenome ERZ504586 (study PRJEB26092, sample SAMD00036316) | human gut metagenome | host: Homo sapiens | study: EMG produced TPA metagenomics assembly of... | reverse complement strand
TCCAGTCCGTCAAAGCAGCGCACGGCATCGCGTATATCCGTACCGCTGCGTAAATCCCTGCCATAGCTCATCAGATGAATTCCCGTCAGCACAACCTCGGAAAACCCTTCGTTGTTAAGCTTTTTCGGCTTCGGCACGAACGGACTCAATCGAGCGCGAACGTAATCCGCCGCGTGCATACGGAATTGCGCAATAAGTGCAGAACATGTTGCATCCGTCCTGAATTTTGAGATAGGCGCGTGTGCGTCCCTCATGAACGGCACTCATTTCTTCAAATTCGTGTTCATGCATAACATCTCTGACAAGGATTTTTGCTCCGCCGGCTGCGTTCCCGCTGCATTCCGAGTTTTCGGGTTGTTCGAATTTTTTCATACCGCCGCAGCAATCGCACAATTCTTTTTCTCCGCAATTGCATTTTTCGCTTTTCGGTTCATTTTCCCGTCCTTCAGCAATGCTTTTTACAAGTTCGACAACGCGGTTCTTGTCCGCACTTCCGAGCACAGCGTAAACACCCTCCAGTTTTGCCGCCGCTTCCGGGCTTCGCTGCGCAAAGCAGCCTGCCGCAATAAGTTTTGCATTCGGGTTCAGTTTATGCGCTTTTGAAAGCATTTGGCGTGATTTTCTGTCCGCAATATTCGTAACGGTGCATGTGTTGACAATGCAGACATCAGCCTCGGCCGGGTTCTCCGTGATTTCAAATCCCGCCTGAGTTAAAAGCTCCGCCATGGCATCACTCTCGTATTGGTTCACTCGACAGCCGAGTGTAATAAAGCAGCAGCGCATCATCCCTCCAGCTCATACATGAGCATTGCAAGCATTGCCATTCCTGCGGTTTCCGTTCGCAAAATCCTTTTACCGAGTGATACGGATTTTGCCGCAGGACTGTTTTTAAGGACAGATTCAACCTCCGTCGGTTCAAAACCGCCCTCGGGCCCGATAATCATTGCAATATCGTTCCCGCCTTCGTCGGATTTGCCTTTTTCTTCACCGAACGCCTTTCTCAAAGCCTGTTTCAGAGTCGTTTTTTCCTCCTCCTCGTATGCTATAAGCACGGCGTCAAATCCCGAAAAATCACATTCAATTCGAATTTGACTGGGCCGACCTTCGGATCGCCGCGCCCGGACTGCTTTGCCGCCTCCTGTGCAACCCGATTGAATCGTAAAAGTTTTGACTCCTTTGCTTCGGGTTTCACAACGCAGCGTTTTGAATAAACAGGCTGAATTGCAAATATGCCGAGTTCAACACATTTTTGAATTATCAGCTCAAGCTTTCCCGCTTTCGGCAGGCATTGGAACAGCGTTACACGATTCAAAGGCTCCGACGGGCACGGTGCATCGGAAATTGCTTCAAGCCGTACCTCACCCTTGTTCTCGTTCAAAATACGTGCAGTCATTTCCCTGCCGGTTCCGTTGATAAGCAAAAGTTCATCGCCCGGTTTCATTCGAAGCACCGTCATGATGTGTTTTGCTTCTTCGCCGTCAAGAACAATTTCCGTTCCGACGGTCAGGTTTTTTATCAGTAAAAAATCTTCTCATAAGCCGATTCAGCTTTCACCGTTTTATATCCGGACGTTCGCAGCGCTGCTGCACCTGTACTAAGTATTGCTTACGATATTTTCGCCGCAAGCACTGCACGCCAATCTTCGCCGCTGCATATTTCAACAGCTTCAAGTCCGTTCGCCTTCAGGGCATCAAGCACCTCATCCAGCCTGTCCGCAATTATTCCGGAGGCAATGAGCTTTCCGTCCGGTTTCATAAGCTGCGGAATTACGGGTGCAAACGCGATAATGACGTTTGCAACAATGTTTGCAAGCACAATATCATACTGCCTTCCGGAAATATCGTCTCGAAATTTTTCATCGGAAAGAATATCTCCGATTCTGATGAAGTAGCCTGACATATCAATTCCGTTCAGCTCGGCATTTTCGGCAGCAACGCGCGCCGCGACCGGATCAATATCAATTGCATAGGTTTCTTTTGCCCCCATCAGGGAAGCGGCAATCGAAAGTATTCCGCTGCCGCAGCCGAGATCGGCAACAAGATCACCGTTCTTAATGGTTTTTTTTCAAGCAATTCAAGGCACATGCGCGTTGTGTGGTGAGTTCCCGTTCCGAAAGCCATTCCGGGGGTCAATTTTTCAGAACCGCGCGTGTGTTCCCCTCCGGGATTTTTTCCCATGAAGGACAGACCAGCAGCTTTTCGCCGACAGGCATCGGTTTGAAATATGCTTTCCAATTATTCGCCCAGTCCTCTTCATCAACGCTGCGCACTTCGATTTTTAACGAACCCATGTCAATGCCGATTTCGCTGCGCATACTGTCCAATTCCGCAATCGAATTTCGCACCGCCTGCTCCACTGCGGCATTCTCGGGAACATCGGAAACATAAGCCTGTACGGAAGGCTGTTTTCCCATTGCGGCCTCATCCGCATAATCCCAGTATTTTTCACACGAATGCAGCAGCGCGTCAATCTCCTCATCGCCCTGAACTATGTTAACCTGGGTAATCCCAAGCATATCAAGCCGCGCAAGAATTATCTCTGTTCCTTCCTCGGTTGTATATATTGTTATTTCTTTCCATTTCATAATCGGTTTTCCTTTAAGTTTTGTTCAATATTCCGAAAATCGGCATAATGTTCCTGCAGCCGAACAAACACGGACAGCCGGCAAACACATAAGCCAAACTGCCCTGTATCCGCATTTTCCGTTCCTTATTAAGTTCATTATAACATTGCCGCACCGTTTTGAAAAGAACGAATTCGCTGCTTTTCGGCATTCGTCATTGAATCGCATCCTCCGAATTCCTTTTGACCCAATTCTCCGTGAAGCGCATAAATGCTGCGCATGCAGGCGAACCCGTGCCGATTGAACGTTCCGCGATTCCGATCGTTCTTGTGCAGGCAGGTTCAAGCTCGACCGCCGCACGGTTTCCGCCTATGCCCTTGAGTATCAGCTCCGGGACAATGGTCATCCCGAGTCCGCATTCCGCCATTGCAACGGCGGCATAGTCGTCACTTACGCTGTATTTTACACGCGGCCGTACACCGGCCGTGCGGAGAATTCTTCCGATATCATAGTTCGATCCCTCTCCCGGGATAATGAAATCAATGTCGGATATTGCTTCAAGCGGAAGGGTCTTACAGCCGGACGGCAGAAGCTTCGGGGATACAAGCGCAAGCATCCTGTCAACGCACAGCGGGACAAACTTTAATTCCTTGCGCATCGTCCCGCTCATAAATCCGCAGTCAACCTCTTCGGCAATTATCATATCCTCTATGGTTTTATATGTTCCGACTGAGACATCAATAGAAATATTCGGATACTCATTGCCGAACTCCGCTATGATTTTCGGCAGCCAACAGACGGCAACGCTTGAAAAAGCACCAACACGCACTTTACCCATGCGTACCCCCTTTATCTCCGCCGCTATCTGTTTCAGCATATCATCTCTGTTCACAACCTCGCGCAGCGTCTGCAGTATCCGCTCCCCCTCCTGCGTCAGCGAAACGCCCGTTTTGCTTCGCCGCAGCAGCTGAAAGCCGAATTCCTGTTCAAGAGCCGATACTATGTGACTGATTCCTGACTGAGTATAACCCAGCTGCTCCGCTGCCGCAGTCAGATTGCCTATTTTTCGCAACGCGGATGAAAACCCTGTAGTTATCAATGTTCATGCCTTTACCCTTCCGTTTCCGCGGCAAACGCCCTTCCGCCGCGATCCATTCGGTTTTCTTATGGATATGATAACAAACATTCAGTTTAATTGCAATCCTTTTTGTTGTATAGTATCGAATTGTGCAAAGGTGAATGATTCGGTGCGGATTAATCCGTCCGCTCGCTGCACCTCATGCATAATACAGCTTCCCCGAAAGGAAATCACATGGAAAAACGCACAGCAGCCCGTTCAGGAATAAAAACGGAAAAACCCAAAAACTCCCCAAAATCCAGAATTTCATTTTGGGTCACTCCGATAGTATTCCTCATCTTCTTCATCGGTCTTTTTACCTTGTTCGCAATCCCCATGGGACTTTCGAACATGCTCAGCACAGTAATGAATACCGCATTCGCTCTTTTGACCGATACATGTCTTTACATCATGGCGATCGCAGTCATCATGGGTGCAGTTTCCGCACTGCTCACGGAGTTCGGTGTTGTTGCAATGCTCAATCACCTGCTTTCCCCGCTTATGAAGCCTATATACGGCCTGCCCGGTGCTGCCGCTCTCGGCATAGTCACAACTTATCTTTCCGACAATCCTGCAATTCTTTCTCTCGCGGAAGATCGCGGTTTTCGCAAGTACTTCAAGAAATATCAGCTTTACGGCCTGACTAACCTCGGCACGCATTCGGAATGGGGCTTATTGTTTCCACGTTCATGCTCGGTCTCGGCAATATTCAGGGCGGCAGCGTTGTGTCCGCAAATTCTCATCGGCAACCTCGGTGCAATCATCGGCAGTGTCGTAAGCACAAGGCTGATGCTCATGCAAACAAAAAAAAATCTTCGGCACAGAGGAATACGTCGAGGATTCCGCTTTTGACCCCTCCGAACAGTCTTCAGGCGGTGTTCGCAAAAAATCAAAGTCTCGGCATGCGCATTCTGACTGCTGCACTCGACGGCGGCAAGAGCGGCGTTGACATCGGACTCAGCATCATTCCCGGCGTGCTTGTTATCTGCACCATCGTTATGATGCTCACAAAAGGTGCCCCCGAAGGCGGTGTGTACACGGGCGCGGCTTACGAAGGCATTTCGCTGCTCCCCCGCGCAGCGAATGCAATCAAGTTCATTTTGCAGCCTCTGTTCGGGTTTTCCTCCACCGATGCAATAGCTGTCCCCATTACGGCGCTCGGTTCCGCCGGCGCAGCAACCGGAATCGTCAAAGAGCTTGCGGAAGCGGGTTCGGTCACGGCACATGATATTGCGGTCTTCACTTCCATGTGCATGTGCTGGAGCGGCTACCTCAGCACTCATGCCTCAATGATGCAGTCCCTCAAGCGTCCCGACCTGACCGGAAAAGCAATTGCGAGCCACACCATCGGCGGTCTCGCTGCGGGTGTTGCGGCAAACTGGCTCTTTAAACTGTTTGCGCTGATATTCTGACAAAACAAACTTTGTTTTTTCGTCGCAGGCAATTAAATTCGAGCGGAATTTGTGACCCACGGTCATTGAGTTCCGCTCTTTTTGTTTAACCGCACCGCAAACAGAGCAAATTCTGCATTGTTTTATATATAAAACTCGGTTTTTCATTTAATTGCATTGCTTTTTTCTGCGGCGTCAAGCGTATCGGACAAAAAAATTCAAAATATACGAAAAAAGGGGTTGACATATCCGTACTCAAGTGTTAAAATACACATCGTTCGCGAGAGAACAGTGTTCGAAAGAGCGGACGACAACCGAATATCTGGGTGTAGCGCAGTTTGGTAGCGTGCTTGAATGGGGTTCAAGAGGCCGGAAGTTCGAATCTTCTCACCCAGACCATTAAAGAGTCGATTTTGTCGGCTCTTTTTTCTGTTTATGAACGGTATTCAAAATTTTTTACACAGATTTCAAAAATAATATCTTGAAAATCGGGAAGAATATGATAAAATAAAGCCGATTTTTAAGGATGAAAGGAAACCGACAATGGAATATACACATGAGGTGAACAATATGTGCTTCGTCCGCAAGGGCGCGGTGCATGATCCTGCTCCCATTCCCGAAGAGGGCAATTGGGTTAAAGCAAAACAAATTTCCGACATCAGCGGCTTCACGCACGGTGTCGGTTGGTGTGCGCCGCAGCAGGGCGCATGTAAGCTCACGCTGAACATCAAGAACGGCATTATTGAAGAAGCTCTTATCGAGACCATCGGATGCAGCGGCATGACTCATTCCGCCGCAATGGCCGCCGAGATCCTTGCCGGCAAAACGATTCTTGAAGCTCTCAATACCGACCTTGTCTGTGATGCTATCAACACCGCCATGCGCGAGTTGTTTTTGCAGATAGTTTACGGACGCAGCCAAAGTGCGTTTTCCCAGGACGGGCTTGCAATCGGAGCCGGGCTTGAAGACCTTGGCAAAGGGCTCCGCAGCATGATCGGCACGACTTACAGCACACGCGAAAAAGGCGCAAGATATCTTGAATTGACCGAAGGCTATGTCACAAAGCTTGCTCTTGATGCAAATGATGAGATAATCGGTTATCAGTTTGTCAACCTCGGCAAAATGATGGAAGCCATAGGCAAAGGCGCGACGCCGAACGAAGCCTACGAAAAGTTCCTGAGCACCTACGGCAGATTCAACGAAGCTGCAAAGGTTATCGACCCAAGAAAAGAATGAAATGAGGTGCCGTTATGATTAATTTTGAAGGATATTCCAGAAGGATCGACAAGATTAACTCCGTTCTCGGTGAATACGGGATCGAGAGCCTTGAAGCGGCGCAGCAGATTGTTTCCGATAATGGAATCGATGTCCGTTCAATCGTGCTCGGAATTCAGCCCATTGCTTTTGAAAATGCAGTTTGGGCATACACCGTCGGTGCTGCGATCGCAATCAAGGCAGGCGCAAAAAACGCAGCCGAAGCCGCAGAGTACATCGGAAAGGGTCTTCAGGCGTTCTGTATCCCCGGTTCGGTTGCGGACCAGCGCAAAGTCGGCCTCGGCCACGGCAATCTCGGTGCAATGCTGCTGAACGAAAACACAAAGTGCTTTGCATTTCTCGCAGGCCACGAGAGTTTTGCCGCTGCCGAAGGTGCAATCGGAATTGCAAAAACCGCAAACAAGGTTCGCAAGACTCCGCTTAAGGTCATCCTTAACGGACTCGGCAAAGATGCCGCTTACATTATCTCCCGCATCAACGGCTTCACCTTTGTTGAAACAAACTATGATTACTACACCGGCGAGCTTCATATCGTCAGCGAAAAAGCATTCAGCAGCGGTGAACGCAGCGCAGTTCGCTGTTACGGTGCGGACGATGTAAACGAAGGCGTTGCAATAATGAAGTTTGAGGATGTTGATGTTTCCATCACCGGCAATTCAACCAACCCCACCCGCTTCCAGCACCCCGTTGCAGGCACTTACAAAAAACTCTGCGTTGAAAACGGCAAAAAGTACTTTTCCGTTGCTTCCGGCGGCGGCACGGGCAGAACACTTCACCCCGACAACATGGCGGCAGGCCCTGCCAGCTACGGACTGACCGATACTATGGGACGTATGCACTCCGATGCTCAGTTTGCGGGCAGCAGCTCCGTTCCCGCGCATGTTGAAATGATGGGGCTTATCGGCATGGGCAACAACCCCATGGTTGGCGCAACCGTTGCAGTTGCGGTTGCAGTCGAGGAAGCAGCAAAATAATACCGCCTTTCGACATATGGTTTTTCCCGAATTCATTTTCGGACAGCGCACCGATTCCCGGCAAACGCCTCAGGAATCGGTGCTTTTGTTCTTTACGGCTGCATGTGCCGCTTGTTTGGATGCCGATAATAAAAAACTTTCCCGCTTAATGCAGAATGAATAACCGTGAAGGTGTTCCATTATTTGATTCAATGTGGTATAATATGCCTGTATTGAAGCGGCATCATAATATCGAGAGTATTATTTGCCTTAAAAAGTTGAGAAATGGCTGAATAATCTGTTTTGGATAAAATCGTTTCCGTATTTATTCGAAAACAGTCTCAGCCGTCACTTGCTTAACAGCACATATTCAGGAGGAAATTATATGGAAAATGTAAAAGTGGCTCTTTGGGGCTTCGGCGCAATGGGTTCCGGCATTGCAAAGGTTCTTTTAAGAAAAAAAGGTGTTGACATCGTCGGTGTATGCGACATCCATCCCGCACGCGTCGGCAGGAGCATCTATGAACTGCTCGAAATCGACCGCGGTTCCCGCGATGATGTTCTTGTTAACCCCAAAATTGAAGAAGTTGTCCACGACGGCAACTGCGATATCTGCGTTATTGCAACCGATTCCTTTACCCGCAAGGCATTCAACAAAATTAAGTTTGTTGTTGAGCAGAACGTAAATGTTGTTTCCACTGCGGAAGAAATGAGCTTCCCCATGGCACAGGAACCCGAGCTTTCCGCCGAAATGGACAAGCTTGCAAAGGAACACGGCGTTTCCATCCTCGGCACCGGCATTAACCCCGGCCTTATGATGGATCTTCTTGCAATTTGCCTCAGCGGCTGCATGACAGATGTTGAAAAGGTCACCTGCCGCAGGGTCAACAGCCTGTCTCCCTTCGGTCCCGCCGTTATGGAAGAGCAGGGTGTCGGTCTCAGCGTTAACGACTTCAACACAGGTGTTGAAAACGGAACTCTTGCGGGTCACGTCGGCTTTGCGGAATCCGTCGGCATGATCGCAAGAGCTCTCGGTTGGAAGATCGACAAATTCGAACAGCAGATGTCTGCAATCGTAACCAGCGTTGACAGAAAATCCCCTTACGGCTATGCAAAAGCAAGGCGATGTTGCGGGCGTTAATATGACCGGCCAGGGTTATGTTGACGGTGAAGTCAAAATCGATATGGTCCATCCGCAGCAAATCGAGCCCGAAATGGAAGGCACCCATACCGGTGACTACATCGTGCTTGAAGGCTCTCCCGAGGTTAACATGAGCGTCCGTCCCGAAGTTGACGGCGGCATCGGCACCATTGCCATGGTCGTAAACATGATTCCTCACGTTATCAATGCACGCCCCGGCCTCAAGACCATGCTTGATCTCCCCGTTCCCCACGCGATCATGGGCGATTTCAGGGATTATATCGAAAAATAATAATTTATAGGCTTTACTCGGTTTTATGCGTCTCCCCCGCCGCACTCCCGTTAAGGCAGGAAGATTCAAAAACCGCTTAAAATGATTCGGAGGTTTTTATGGCAAAGAAAGGCGATTGGGTTCAGATTCACAACATCGTTCTGACCCCGGAAGAACGTTCGAGCGCATTGCCCGAGGATACGAAATCTCACCCCCTTGAAATGTGGGTAAAAGGCTATTTGCAGCAGGACGAAGCGCAAGTCGGCGATGAAGTCGAAGTCATTACCCGCACCGGCCGTCATGCGACGGGCAAACTCGTGAACGAAGCACCTTATTTTGAGCATAATTTCGGCTTTCTGATTCCCGAAGTTCTCAAAATCGGCGATATGGTTCGCGAAATCACTTTCGGAGGTAACGAATGATGAAAGACAACAGCTATGCGGCAATTATGGCGCGGAAGAACGAAATCATTCGCAACTCCGTCGGCATGGATTACGAAAGTTTTGAAAAACCCGGCATCGGCTTTGACTACGAAGCAATGATGGCCGCGACCGGTTATACCCTGCCCGAGCTGCAGCGCGTTCAGGCTCTGTTCAGCGTCGGCAATACGCCGCTCATCGAGCTGCGCAATCTCACCGCACTCGCAAGGAAGTGCGCTCCCGCCGGCAAGGGCGCAAGGATTTTCATCAAGGACGAAGCAACCAACCCCAGCGGCAGCTTTAAAGCAAGGCGTTCCTGCACAAGCGTTTATCAGGCAAAAAAGCTTGGTTACAAGGGCGTTGTCACCGCAACCAGCGGCAATTACGGCGCAGCGGTTGCATGCCATGCCGCAATGGCGGGACTTAAATGCATCGTTGTTCAGGAGTGCTACGACAGCCGCGGAGTAGGTCAGCCGGAAATCATTGAAAAAGCACGCAAATGCGAAGCTCTCGGTGCAGAAGTTGTCCAGCTCACCGTCGGTCCCGAGCTTTTCAGCACGGTTCTCCGCCTGCTTGAAGAAACAGGCTATTTCAACGCTTCCCTCTACACCCCGTTCGGCATTGCCGGTGTTGAAACTCTGGGTTATGAAATCGCTCAGCAGTTCCGTGCAAAGTTTGATCGTGATCCCGATGTTGTTGTCTGCACCAATGCGGGCGGCGGCAATCTCACCGGCACTGCACGCGGTCTGCGCAAAGCCGACTGTCATGCAAAAGTTATCGGTGCAAGCGTCAACCTCACCGGCCTGCACATGGCAAGCGATGCTCAGTTCAACAAAAAGAGTTTCACAACCGGGCACACAGGCTTCGGCGTTCCGTTCTGCGTAAACCCTGACCGTTCCGATGTTCCGCGCAGTGCGGCACGTCCCCTCCGCTACATGGACAGGTATGTTACCGTTTCTCAGGGCAGCGTATTCTTCATCACCGAAACTCTCGCTTCCCTCGAAGGTCTTGAAAAGGGACCCGCAGGCAACACCGCTCTTGCAGCAGCATTCCGTCTTGCGCAGGAAATGGACGAAGATCAGTGCATCGTTGTGCAGGAGACCGAATACACCGGCGCAGGCAAGCATATCAATCCCCAGCTTTCGTTTGCAAGGCAGAACGGCATCGACATCCACTTCGGCGACCCCAAGGATGAGATACCCGGCAAAAACATCATTCTGCCCGCACATCCGAGCCTTATCAGGGTTGATGACGTTGACCTTGACCGCGTTCGCAGGTCCAATATCAAGAACGCTGTCGGAACGCACAAGGATGAGCTTACCGATGACGACATTCGCTACCTTGTTGAAGAAACCAACAGCAGCGAAGAATTTGTCCGCAGCGTTATAGCCGGACTGTAATTTGCGTCACAGCGGCATTAACATTTTTAATGCCGCATAGACCGAACCCCCCGTGCGGTGCGTCGGATTTCCGCTTTTCGGCTCATTCACGCATCGCATATCCCCCATGGTTGAAACATTATCTGCAAAAGGGAGAATATATGAAAAGAACCGATGATTTCCAGGAACGCAGAGCTCATCTTGCAAATCTGACCGATGATCAGCTTGAAGCAAGATTTTGGGAGCTTGCAAACAAGCTCGTTGACCCCCTTCTTAAAATGGGTTACGAGTACACCTCACCCGCCGTTGAACGTTCCGTTCTGCTGCGCATGGGATTTTCTTCCATCGAAGCAAAAGCCATTGTTGACGGCTGCATTGAACATAACCTCATTGCGCACGGCGCAGGCAACGTGATTTACCGCCTTGCAAAAGCGCAGAACTCCGAAATCCGCCCGGCAGGGCTCGCACTTGCCGACGGCAAGCTTTGGGATGAAGCTGAAAAACTTTTTGACGGAGGCAACAACTGATGAGCGACTATAAACTTTCCCCCGATAAACCCATTGACGTTGCCGAGATCCTCAAAGATCTTGAAAACTACCGTCCCCGCCGCAGGGGCTGGACGTGGCGCAAACCCGTCGAAAACCTGCATATGGGACCCTTTGTTTACCATGACTGCACCGAACCGCTCAAGTCGAGCGTTCCCCTGCCCCCCGCACACTATTTCGAGAACATCGACCCGCAGCCCGCGCCTGTTATCACGACAGAAATCGCATCCGGCCGCTTTGAGGATGATATTCGCAGAATGCGTATGGCAGCGCACCACGGCGCAGATCACATAATGGTTATCCGCACGGCCGGACAGAGCCACTTTGACGGACTTATCGAAGGCACACCTCAAGGCATGGGCGGCGTTCCCATTACGCGCAAGCAGGTTCGTGCACAGCGCAAGGCACTCGACATGATCGAGGACGAAGTCGGAAGACCCATCAACTACCACAGCTATGTTTCCGGCGTTGCAGGCCCCGATATTGCTGTTATGTTTGCAGAAGAAGGCGTAAACGGCGTTCATCAGGACCCGCAGTACAACGTCATCTACCGCAACATCAATATGATTCGTTCGTTTGTTGATGCGTGCGAAAGCAAGAAGCTTATCGCATGGGCCGGCATGGCGCAGATTGACGGCGCACACAATGCAAACGCAACCGCACGTGAAGCATGGAAAGTCATGCCCGAGCTTATGGTTCAGCACGGTATCAATGCAATTTTCTCTGCGCGCGTCGGCATTAACAAAAAGAACATCTGCCTGTCCACCGTTCCCCCGACGGCAACCCCCGCGCCCTGCGTATACATGGATCTTCCTTATGCGGTTGCTCTCCGCGATCTGTTCCATGAATACCGTATGCGCGCTCAGATGAACACAAAATATATTGAGTCCAGTACCCGTGAAGCAACCGTCACCCACGTTCTGAACATGTTCATCTCCAAGCTCACCAGTGCGGATATCCAGAGCACGATCACGCCCGATGAGGGCCGCAACGTGCCGTGGCATATTTACAATATCGAAGCATGCGACACCGCGAAGCAGACTCTCGTCGGTCTCGACGGCCTTATGGAAATGGTCGAGCTGAAAGACAGCGGCTATCTGCGCGAAAAAGCACGTGAGCTGAAGGAAAGAGCGATCCTCTTCATGGAAGAAATGCTTGAACTCGGCGGCTATTTCAACGCCGTTGAAGAAGGCTTCTTCGTTGACAGCGGCATTTACCCCGAGCGCAACGGCGACGGCATTGCAAGAAAAATCGACGGCGGCATCGGTGCCGGAACAATTTTCAAGCGCGAAGCTGACTACATGGCTCCCGTCACCGCACACTACGGCTACAACAACGTTGAGCAGTACAATCCCGATTTTGTCGACAATCCCTCCGCACTCATCGGCGGCTGCACGCTTGAATGTCCCGAAAAGATCATCTATATTGATGAATTGGACGAAACCGACAACTGCCATGTCCGTATGGAAGAAGTCAAAGATTTCGTTGCAGGCGGCAAGCAGATTCGTCCTGAAATGGAATGGCTTGCAGACGGCACTGTCATGCTCACCATGTTCTTCCCCGCACCCAAGCCCATTGCGGAAGCGGCTGCGCTTGAATGTGCAAAGCGCATGAATCTTGTCGAATGCGAAGTTATCAGCCGTGAAATCATGCATTCGCAGGAAGGCACCCGCATCGAGGTCAAGGGCAAAGTTCCGTTCGCAATCGATGTTGATTCCCTTGTCATTCCCAAGGAACCCGATGTTCTGAGCGATGACGTTATCCGTGCCGATATCGAACGTCGTCCGATGAAGGTCGTTGCCGCAACCGTCGGTGAAGACGAGCACTCTGTCGGTCTTCGCGAGATCATCGACATTAAGCACGGCGGCATTGAAAAATACGGCATCGAAGTGCATTACCTCGGCACATCCTGCCCGCCCGAAAAACTCGTTAACGCAGCAGTCGAGCTGAATGCAGATGCCATCATGGCATCCACCATCATCAGCCATGACGACATTCACTACAAGAATATCGCCAAAATCGATGCTATTGCGCGTGAAATGGGTATCCGCGATAAGATTATCTTCATCGCAGGCGGCACTCAGGTCACTCCCGAACTTGCACGCAAGGCGGGAGCGGATGAAGGCTTCGGCAGGGGCAGCCGCGGTGTCCATAATGCAACCTTCCTTGTTAAACGCAGGTGGGAAATGGAAAAAGCGGCAGCCGAAAAGGCCGACAGCGAAAACAAATAATATTACGCGGGAACACTCCTGACGTTCTCGGTATATGCTGACACAAAGGGGGACGGTCAATCAAGTTGCCATCCCCCGAAGTTTTGATTTTTGCGGTTTCTCCGCAGAAACGTGCAAATTTCAGATACTCTATGTTTATTGATATTCTTGTTGCCGAAATCGGCTCAACAACAACGCTTGTAAACGCCTTTAACGGCATTGAAACCGATACGCCGCGTTTTATCGGGCAGGGACAGGCTCCGACAAGCGTGCTTGCAGGTGATGTTCGCATCGGTCTGACCGAAGCAGTAAATGACCTTGCAAAGAATCTCGGAGCACAAAATATTGAATACGGAAAAATGTTCGCAACGTCCAGCGCCGCGGGCGGATTGCGCATGTGCGTACACGGACTTGTTTATGATATGACCGTGAAGGCCGCTCAGGCGGCGGCTCTCGGTGCAGGTGCAATCATCAAACTTGCAACAGCGGGCAAACTGAGTGAATTCGACATTGACGATATTAAAGCAATCGACCCAAACCTTATCCTGCTTGCCGGCGGAACGGATTACGGCGAACGCGAAACGGCTGTTTATAACGCAAAGCTCATTGCCGCTTCCGGTTTGAAGGCCCCCGTTATTTACGGCGGAAATATTCAGAATCGCCGCATTATTGAGGATGTTTTTTCAAGAGCAGGCATCCCGGTTTATATAACAGAAAAACGTCTATCCGAAACTCGACCTTTTGAACATCGAGCCCGCACGCAAAATTATTCACGCCGTGTTTGAGGAACACATCATTAAGGCTTCCGGCATGGAGCATATCCGCGATATGGTTACGGGCAACATAATCCCCACTCCCGGCGCTGTTATGGAGGCGGCACAGCTTCTATACAACGATATCGGCGACCTTGCCGTTATTGATATCGGCGGTGCAACCACGGATGTTCATTCCGTCACAAAAGGTTCCGATGAAATTGCAGTCATGCAGACAACACCCGAGCCTTTTGCAAAGCGTACCGTTGAGGGTGATCT
>ENA-OQCL01000732-OQCL01000732.1-human-gut-metagenome-genome-assembly--contig:-NODE-732-length-14340-cov-2.103075_pt1 | contig 14340 bp, 15 predicted proteins | sample MGYA00242502_ERZ504586 | MGnify/ENA primary metagenome ERZ504586 (study PRJEB26092, sample SAMD00036316) | human gut metagenome | host: Homo sapiens | study: EMG produced TPA metagenomics assembly of... | reverse complement strand
GGGATATACCCCCCAGGTGAGGAAGAAGCCGATGACCATCAAGATGGAAAACCATTGATGTGAGAGGCCGCCTTCGATGCCTCCGCTGTTCAGTGAAAACAGTCCCATGGCAATCAGTGCCACTGTCCGCCAGAAGATTATGGGCCACGACTTGCAGGGTGTTTGTCTCCCTTTTTTGTACCGGTTTTGTATGGCAAAGGATACGGACATGCCCATGCAGAAAAGGAAAGCAGGGAAGATGGTGTCGGAGAATCCCATCATGTCTTCGTCCATCCTGGCATGCATCAGCCAGTGGGGCACGTTTTTCAGTCCGGGAATGTCGTTGACAAAGAGCATGAGGAACATGGTGAGTGCGCGGAATACGTCTACCGCGGCAATCCGTTGGAGTGTTAAGCTTTTCATGATAGATAATTTTGTTTGGGGGTTTTGAACGCAAATATAGGAAACTATTCTTTCCGATGCTACTGCTTTGCAGGATTTCTTGCTATATTTGCATGAACTTTATGGTCATGGAAAGGAGATTGTTCATTTTTTGTTTTCTTGCCGTCGTGGTATGGCAAAGTGTGGCTTTGGCTGCCGGCACGCCCTCTTTTACTGCGCTGACGTCCTCTTTGGATGAGGCTATCGAGGCGCACCGGCACTATGTCGCCGTGCGTGAAGGACGCATTGCCCGGCTGAAGCGCCAAGTGTTGGATACCGATACCGCCAATATCTCTTTTTTTCGATGGAATGGGGAAATTTATAAGGAGTATAAGGCATATATCTGCGATTCGGCCATCCATTATCTTCGTGTCAATCTGGATTGGGCAGAGCGCTATGGCCGGCAGGATGCAGCACTCGAAACAAGGCTGGAGCTTGCCCACTTGATGGCTTCGGCAGGCATGTACGAGGAAGCCGCCGAACTCTTGAGGCAGACGGACAAAGCCTCCCTTCCCTCCCATCTGCTGCCGGACTATTACAATGCCTGTCATAAACTTTACACAGAACTGAGTTTCTATACGCTGGACGATTCTTTCAAGAAGCATTATCAGGCTTTGGCTACCCATTATGACGATTCTTTGATGCAGGTACTTCTGCCTTCATCCCCCCTCTATCTGGAACGAAGAGAGACGCGGGAGGCCGCTGCAGGCCATCCGGACGAAGCCTTGAGCATCAATGATACGCGTCTGGCACATGCCAAGCCCAATACTCCCGAATATGCGCTGGTGACCTATCAGCGCTCATTGCTCTACCGCCGGCTCGGGAACCGGGAGGAGGAGAAGCGCTATCTGGCTTTGTCTGCACTGACCGATATTCGCCTGAGCATCACAGACCATGCCTCACTCTGGAACCTGGCGGAACTTCTTTATGAGGAAGGGGATATGGAGCATGCCTACCGTTACATCCGTTTCTCGTGGGACGAAACCAACCGATACAACGCCCGTAGCCGCAGCCTCCAGACTGCCGGCATCCTTTCACTGATAGACCTCACTTATCAGGCCATGCGTGAGAAGCAGAATGACCGGCTCCGGCTGTACCTCTGGCTCATCAGCGCTTTGATTGTGCTGTTGGTGGTGGCAGTGGGCTTTATCTACCGGCAGATGCAGCGACTCTCTGCCGCACGGAACAAGCTGGAGCATGCCAACGAGCAACTGCAACTCTCAAACAACATCAAGGAGGAGTATGTGGGCCGTTTCATGAATCTCTGCTCCGTTTATATCAACCGGCTGGATACCTACCGGCGGATGGTCAACAAGAAAATCTCTGCCGGGCAGATGGAAGAGCTGCTGAAGATGGTGCGTTCCCGCGAGGTGCTGGACGCCGGACTGAAGGAACTCTATGATAACTTTGATACTGCCTTCCTGCACCTTTTCCCCGATTTTGTCGATGAATTCAATGACTTGCTGCAGCCCGAAGAACGCATCGTGCTCCGTAAAGGCGAGTTGCTGAATACGGAACTCCGCATTTTCGCCCTGATTCGTCTGGGCATCGACGACAGTTCGCAGATTGCAGAATTCCTCCGTTATTCCGTAAACACCATCTATAATTACCGTGCCAAGGTGAAGAACAAGGCCCGCATTTCGCGCGAGGACTTCGAGATGCGGCTGATGCAGATACGCTGACAATACGTCAAACTGGCTTTTTGAATCCACTTTCTGCCTTTCTCTTCTTCTGATTATATTTCTGATTATTAGTTGTTTGTTTGTTCATGCTTCTTCACTCCTTCCACCTATTCCCGATTCGCCGGTACGAGGTGTTCTTATCTTTCCTAACTTTGGGGAAGCAAAAGCGAATATCGCAACTAATACTATAACCAAAATTATTGCCATGAAACATTTATTAGCGACAAGCATTTCCATCGCCTTGCTGTCTTTGGGCCTTGCGGGATGCGGTGAGAAACAAGCGACAAAAGAAGTAACTTCGGATGCATTCGTAACCATTCAGGGTCAGGACTTGATAAAGCCCGACGGTACCAAACTCTTCATCATGGGTACCAACCTGGGCAACTGGCTGAATCCGGAAGGATACATGTTCAAGTTCAACAAGACCAATTCCGGCCGTTTCATCAATGAGATGTTCTGCCAGTTGGTGGGACCGGACTTTACGGCCGACTTCTGGAAAGCATTCAAGGACAATTATGTAACGCGCGAGGACATCCGCTTCATCAAGGAGCAGGGTGCCAACACCATCCGCCTGCCTTTCCACTACAAGCTGTTTACCGACGAGGACTATATGGGGCTGACTGCCGACCAAGACGGCTTTGCCCGCGTGGACAGCCTGGTAGAGTGGTGCCGCGAATCGGACTTGTACCTCATCCTCGACATGCACGACGCTCCCGGCGGACAGACGGGCGACAATATCGACGACAGCTACGGCTATCCCTGGCTGTTCGACAGCGAAGTCAGCCAGCAACTCTACTGTGACATCTGGCGCCGGATAGCCGACCGCTACAAGAACGAACCGGTCATCCTCGGTTACGAACTCTTCAACGAGCCCATTGCCCCTTACTTCGAGAACATGGAGGAACTCAACGGCAAGCTGGAAGATGTATATAAGAAAGGTGTAGCCGCCATCCGCGAGGTGGACAGCAACCACATCATTCTGCTGGGCGGTGCGCAATGGAACGGTAATTTCAAGCCTTTCAAGGACTCCAAGTTCGACGACAAGATAATGTACACTTGCCACCGTTACGGAGGCGAACCTACCCAAGCTGCCATCCAGACGATTATCAACTTCCGCGACAGTGTGAACCTGCCCATGTACATGGGTGAGATAGGCCACAATACGGACGAATGGCAGGCCGCTTTCTGCCAGACGATGCGCGAGAACAACATCGGCTATACCTTCTGGCCCTACAAGAAGATGGACGGTTCTTCTTTCGTCGGCATCACTCCGCCGGAGAACTGGGCAAACATCGTGTATTTCTCCGAAGCACCGCGTGCCACGTACAAGGAAATCCGTGAGGCACGTCCCGCGCAGGCCATGTCCCGCAAGGCGATGATGGACTTTATCGAGGCATGCAAACTGAAGAATTGTGTGGTTCAGGAGGGTTATATCCGGTCATTGGGAATGAAGTAGCGGGTGCTGCCTCGCTGCAAACAGTACGTATCAAGTCCCAGAGGATGAGATGCCGGGACTTAGCATGAAAGAGGTAGGGACTGAGCTGTACACACCATAGGACTGAGTATCCAAAACATCCGGATGTTTTAGGGTAAAACATGGGGATGTATTGGGATAAAACATCCGGGTGTTTTGGGGTAAAACATGGGGATGCTTTTGGACAACAACATCCGGATGTTATGGGTACTCACTATACGGGTGTAAGGACTTCAGTTCCTATGTAGGTAGGGCTAAGTCATATTCCCTTGTATGTTGGGGATTATCAATGGTACGGACTGATTATGATTGCTTACTTATATAACAACTTAATTATACAACAATGCAAAAAAGTATTATTCGGTTTGGTTCTGGCTGCTGTCGCGCTGCCTCTTTCGGCCCAGCAGAAGCCCGTCTATCTGGACGCAAGCAAACCTATTGAAGAAAGAGTGGAAGACGCCTTGAGCCGTCTGACCCTGGAAGAGAAAGTGAAGTTGACTCATGCGCAAAGCAAGTTCAGCAGTGCGGGTGTGCCCCGTCTGGGCATTCCCGATGTATGGACGGACGACGGCCCCCACGGCATACGTCCCGATGTGTTGTGGGACGAGTGGGAACAAGCCGGATGCACCAACGACTCCTGCGTGGCTTTCCCTGCCCTGACCTGTCTGGCGGCAACCTGGAACCCCGAAATGTCTCTCCTTTACGGACAGAGCATCGGTGAAGAGGCACGCTACCGCAACAAGTCCGTCCTGCTGGGCCCTGGTGTCAATATCTACCGCACACCGCTCAACGGACGCAACTTCGAGTATATGGGTGAGGACCCTTATCTGGCCGGAAAGATGGTGTCGCCCTATATCCGGGGCGTGCAGCAGAACGGCGTGGCTGCCTGCGTGAAACACTTCGCCTTGAACAACCACGAAGTGAACCGCCACACCACCAACGTCATCGTGGACGACCGTGCTCTTTATGAAATCTATCTGCCTGCTTTCAAGATGGCCGTGCAGGAAGGCGGAGCGTGGAGCATCATGGGTGCCTACAACCTATACAAAGGCCAACATCTTTGTCACAACCAATACACATTGAACGATATATTGAAGGGCGAATGGGGATTCGACGGCGTAGTCATTTCCGACTGGGGCGGCACGCACGATACCCGGCAAGCCATCACCAACGGGCTGGATATGGAATTCGGCAGTTGGACCAACGGGCTCTCGAACGGTGCCAGCAACGCATACGATAACTATTATCTGGCAAATCCCTATCTGAACCTCATCCGCGAAGGTAAGGTAGGTACCACGGAACTGGACGACAAGGTACGCCGCATTCTGCGCCTTATCTTCCGTACGGTGATGAACCCCGACCGTCCGTGGGGAAGCATGCTCTCTCCGGAACATTACGAGGCTGCCCGCCGCATCGGTGAGGAGGGCATCGTACTGTTGCAGAACAAGGGCAATGTGCTCCCGATAGACTTGAACCGGGCTAAAAGATTCTTGTAGTGGGCGAGAATGCCATCAAGATGATGACCGTAGGCGGTGGTAGTTCTTCCCTGAAGGTACAGCGCGAACTCTCTCCGTTGGACGGCATCAAGCAGCGTGTGGCCGGCAAGGCCGAGGTGGTCTATGCCCGTGGCTACGTGGGCGATGCAAGCGGTGAATACAACGGGGTGGTGACCGGACAGAATCTGAAGGATGACCGTACTCCCGAAGAGCTGATAGCCGAAGCCGTGAAAGAGGCCCGGGATGCCGATTATGTCATCTTCATCGGTGGCCTGAACAAGAGTAACGGCCAGGACTGCGAGGACTCCGACCGTGAGGGTCTGGGCTTGTCCTACGGTCAGGATGCCGTTATCTCCGCACTGGCCGGGGCGAACAAGAATCTTTTGGAACAGAGAATCAGCATTGAGCGGCTGGAACAGGCCGTCAACATTTTTGGCTCCTTTGACGAGAACATCCGCCTGCTGGAGCAGGAGTTCTCCGTCACGGTGGTGAACCGGGACGGAGAGCTCCGGGTGGAGGGCGAGCCAGAGAACACCATGCTGGCCTGCAAGGCCATCCAGGCCCTGCTGACCCTCTCCTCCCGGGGAGAGGCCATCGGGGAGCAGAACGTGCGGTATGTGATCGGCCTGGTTCGCGCCGGGAAGGAGTCCCAGATCGCGGAGCTGACCGGGGATGTGCTGTGCATCACTGCCAAGGGCCGGCCGGTGAAGCCCAAGACCATCGGCCAGAAGGAGTATATCGCCTCCGTTTTGAAAAACACTGTCACCATCGGCGTGGGCCCGGCGGGCACCGGAAAGACGTACCTGGCTGTGGCCGCCGCCGTGGCCGCCTTCCGGGACAAGCAGGTCAACCGCATCATCCTGACCCGTCCGGCGGTAGAGGCCGGAGAGCGGCTGGGCTTCCTGCCCGGCGATCTCCAGAGCAAGGTGGACCCCTACCTGCGGCCCCTGTACGACGCCCTGTTCGACATGCTGGGGGCGGAGACGTACCAGAAATATCTGGAGCGGGGCAACATTGAGGTGGCGCCCCTGGCCTACATGCGGGGCCGTACCCTGGACGACAGCTTCATCATTCTGGACGAGGCCCAGAACACCTCCCGGGAACAGATGAAGATGTTCCTGACCCGGCTGGGCTTTGGCTCCAAAATCGTCATCACCGGCGACGTGACCCAGATCGACCTGCCCGACGGAAAGGCTTCCGGCCTGAAAGAGGCCATGCGGGTGCTGCGGAAGGTGGAGGGCATCGGCATCTGTGAGCTGAGCAACGCCGACGTGGTCCGCCATGTGATGGTCCAGCGGATCGTGGCGGCCTATGAGGAGTATGAGAATGCCAGAAACGGCGGAAAGGGGCGGAAGTGATGGCCAAGCGGCACTATATCCCGGTTACCGCTGACATCCCCGGCGCTGCCAGCGAGGGAAACTGCGCCCTGATCCGAAAGGTCATCCGCACCGCCCTGGCGGCAGAGGGAGTGGACTTTCCCTGTGAGGTGGACGTGCTGTTGACCGACGACGCCCACATCCATACCATCAACCGGGAGATGCGGCAGGTGGACCGTCCCACCGATGTGCTGAGCTTTCCGGAATTCGACCTGACGCCCGGGGAGCTGCCCGGGCCGGAGGACGCGGACCCGGGCACCGGTTTGGTGCCCCTGGGGGACATGGTGATCTCCATGGAGCACGTGGCGGCCCAGGCTAAGGAGTACGGCCACGGCAAACGGCGGGAGCTTTCCTATCTGGTGGTCCATTCCACACTGCACCTGCTGGGATACGACCACTTGGACGAGGGGCCTCAGAAGGCGCAGATGCGCGCCAGGGAAGAAGCCATCCTGGCGGAGCTGGGCATTACCCGGGAGTAAATCCATCGGCACTGGGGAAGCAGGGAATTGCCGGGAAGTTTGTGGGGCAGTGGGACCATTGATTGGTTGTTCCGGTGATCGTTCCCTCACCTCTACACCCGGCGGGGAATATACTGTCCCGAGGTGATTGGGATGGTATTGCTCCATGATGGCCTGTTGGCATTTTTCTCAGCGGTGGGTGTGACCACCGTGGTCTGGCTCCTGGCGGGGGCCTTTCTCCGGGCCGGACGGCCCACAATTCCAGGCCTCCTGCTGGTGCTGCCCCTGCGGGGAGAGGCGCTGGCCATGGAGGCGGATGTGCGGGAGCTGCGGCGGCTGCGGCAGCGGCTGCCGGGTGCCCGGATCGTTCTGGCGGACTGTGGCATGAGCGCCGACGCCAGGGCCCTGGCCGCGTATCTGGTGGACCGGGAGGAGGGTATTTCTCTGACGGAGGGGCCGGAGATCAAACTGGGGTAAGACCCCGAAAGAGAGAAGGACACAGATGGAAGAGCTGACCGCCTGCGAGGGCACCGTACATAGCGTCATTTTCCAAAATGCCGAAAACGGCTATACGGTTTTGCGTCTCCTGACGGAAGAGGGAGAGGTGGCCACGGTGGTGGGGTGCATCCCCTGCGCTGCGCCGGGAGAACACCTGGCGGTGGCCGGCGTGTGGGAGAACCATCCCCAGCATGGGACGCAACTGCGGGCGGTGGAGCTGGAGCGGAGCCTGCCGGAGGACGAGGAGGAGATCTTCAGCTATCTCTCCTCCGGCATCTGCAAGGGGGTGGGGCCCGCCACCGCGCGGCGGATTGTGGAGCGGTTCGGGGCGGAGACCCTGGACGTTCTGGAGCGGGAGCCGGAGCGCCTGACCACGCTCAAAGGCGTCACCGCCCGCAAGGCCCAGGAGATCGCGGAGAGCTTCCGCCGGCACATGGGCCTGCGGCGGTTGATGGCCTTTCTGGCCCAGTACCAGCTGCCTCCTGTCCTGGCTATGGAGCTGCGGCGGCAGTACGGCGACGCGGCGCTGGAGAAGGTGCGGGAGAATCCCTACCTCCTCTCCGGCGAGGCGTGCGGGGTGGAGTTCTCCGTCACCGACGGGATCGCCATGGGCATGGGGCTGGCCGCGGACAGCGACCAGCGGCTCCAGGCGGCGGTGACCTTTGAGCTGAGCCACAATGAAAACAACGGCCACGTGTTCCTGCCCCGGAACAAGCTGATCTCCGCCACGACCCAGCTGCTGGACAGCGGGGCGGAGCTGGTGGAGCAGGCTCTGGACAGCCTCATTGAACGGGGCGCGGTGGTCCAGGAACAGGTGGCCCATGTGGAGGCCTGCTACCTCCGGCGGCTGTGGGAGGCGGAGTGTTCCGCCTGCATCCGCCTGGCGGGGCTGCTGGCTGCGGATACAGACCGCAGCGCCCAGGCGGGCCGGGCGGTGGACGAGCTGGAGGCCCAGCAGGGCATCACCTATGCGCCCCTGCAGCGGCAGGCGGTGGAGCTGGCCGCCCGGACGGGGGTGCTGGTCCTCACGGGAGGCCCCGGCACCGGCAAAACCACCACAGTCCGGGGCATCGTGGCCCTGTTCCGGCGGATGGGCCTGGAGATCGTCCTGGCGGCCCCCACCGGGCGGGCGGCCAAGCGCATGAGCGAGCTGACCGGCATGGAGGCCCAGACGGTCCACCGGATGCTGGGGATGGACTGGAACGACGTCACCCATCAGGTGACGTTCCAAAAGACGGAAAAGGAGCCGCTGGAGGCGGACGCGGTGATCGTGGATGAGATGTCCATGGTGGACCTGGCGCTGTTTTCCGCTCTGCTGCGGGCCCTGCGGCCCGGCACCCGGCTGGTGCTGGTGGGGGGATGCGGACCAGCTGCCCTCCGTGGGGCGGGAAACGTGTTCTCCGACCTGATCCGCAGCGGCAGGGTGGAGACGGTGTCCTCCGGGAGGTGTTCCGCCAGGCGGAGCAGTCGGCCATCATCCGCAACGCCCACGCGGTGAACCTGGGGGATTCTCCCACAGGTGGACAATAAGAGCAAGGAGTTTTTTCTTTCTCCGGCGGCTTCAGGGGGACCGGGCAGCGGAGACCATCGTGGATCTCTGCAAGAACCGACTGCCCAAAAACATGGGGATTCCCACCGACCAGATCCAGGTGCTCTCCCCCACCCGGAAGCACATCACCGGCACCAGCCAGCTCAACGCTATGCTCCAGGCGGCCCTGAACCCGCCGTCCCCGGATAAGCGGGAGCGCAGGTACGGCTCCACCGTGTTCCGGGAGGGGGACCGGGTGATGCAGGTGAAAAACAACTACGACATCCTCTGGCGGGAGGAGGACGGCTCCGCCTCCGGCATGGGGATGTTCAACGGGGACATCGGGGTCATCCAGTCGGTGGACAAGGAGAGCGTGGTGGTGAACTTCGACGGCAAGATCGTGGAGTACACCCCGGACATGCTGGGGGAGCTGGAGCCCGCCTTCGCCGTCACCGTCCACAAGTCCCAGGGCAGCGAGTACCGGGCGGTATCCTGGGCCGCCCTGGAGGGGGCCCCCATGCTCATGACCCGAGGTATCCTCTACACCGCCATCACCCGGGCCAAGAGCCTGTTTATCGTGGTGGGGGACGAGAGTGCGGTGGCCCAGATGGTGGCCAACAACAGGCAGACCCGCCGGTACTCCGGCCTCCGGGCCCGGCTGGCGGGAGAGATCGAGAGCTAAAAAATAGGTGCCGCGCAGATGCGCGGCATCTATTTTTTATTTAAGGCGGGCACTGTCCCCTCGAGAACCCCCAGCTGCCTGGGACTGTTCCCTTTTGGAGATTGTGCATCAAAAAGCGAAGCGGCCGCGCATCCGCGCGGCCGCCTTTGCTGACTGGATGTATAGATTCTGCGATTGATTACTGGATGGACAGAGCGTCTCCGTCCACGGTCACGGTCCGGCCCAGCATCTCAAAGAGCTGAGCGGGGGCCCAGGTGGTGCCGGGCTCCACAATATACGGGGGGCCATTCCATAGTCCATGGGGGAGGTCATGCCCACCGCGCCCTCAATCTTGGTGACGCCCTGGATCAGGTTATCGCCGATGTTCAGATTGACCCGGAAGGAGTCGTCCTCCACGGTGACCAGGGCGGCCTCGCCGTTCTCGCCGGGGGTGTAGGTCACCTCATAGCCCAGGGCCTGGGCCACGGCGGCCACGGGGACCATGGCGGCGCCGTTCTCCACCTTGCCGGTCACCGGGAGCGCCATGTCGCCCTCCAGCACGATGGACAGCTCAGTTCCATCCTGGAGCGCCTCAGCAGGGGCGGTGGTCTCAGCGGGGCGGAGGTCTCGGCGGCCTCGCCGTCCCGCTCCTCCGCCGCGCCGGGCAGGAGCATCAACTGGTCCGTGCCCGCCTGTCCGGGGTAGGACAGCAGAACGATGTCATACCAGGCCATCACGTGGCTGCCCACCTGGAGATCGGCCAGGGAGGCCTTTTCCCCGGCGTAGGTGGTCACAGAGGCGTCCGCCTCCACGGTGAGCCACAGTCCGCCGTTGTTGGTGGTGATGGTGGCGCTGCCGTCCTCATTCTGAGTGACAGCCTCCACCTCCAGGTACTTGGCTGCGCCCACATCCTGAGGAACATTGCGCACCACCGCGAAGGCGGGGGACTTGGGGGGGCAGGGAGCGGGTGGAGACCGGGCTGTGGTACACGTAGACGGACTCGCCCACCTGGAGGGTGGCGGGATCGGAGGCGGTGCGCTCCCCGCTGTCGATCCACACGGTCTCGCTGGAGATGTTCATCACATATTCCCCATAGCGCTCCGAGGTGAGCAGCAGGCTGGTGATGGTTCCGGCCTCATCCCGGCCGATCTCCTGGACCTGGCCGTAGTACAGCTCGCTGTCGGACATGGTCTCCTCCTGGACTGCGGCAGAATCGGTCTGCGCGGGGTCGGCGGACTCCGCCGCCATGGTGGGCAGGACTGCGGCGCACAGCAGGGCGCTGCTGACCAGCAGAGCAGATAGGGTACGCTTCATACGTCAACACTCCTTTTACAGTGAGGGGAATTTCCCCGTTTGCTGGCTTAGACGACGGTGCAGGGAAAAGGTTCCCTGGAAAAAGAAAAATTTCCGCGCCCGTTCCGCCCTTGAATCTATGCGGGCGGGCAGGGATATGGTATAATGACAGCAGGAAAACAAAACAGAACATCTGCCCCGCTTCGGCGGGAGGCGCGGAAAGGATGGGAAATGTATGAAGCGTTGGAAGCGCAGCGGAGCACTGATCCTGGCGGCCGTACTCTCCCTGTCCCTGTCGGCGTGCGGCGGCTCAGAGCCCACCCCGGAGGAGATCCTGGACCAGACCCTGCAGAACAGCCAGGAGGGGCTGGAGAGCCTGTCCGCCTCGGTCACCGCCCAGATAGACATGGAGGTCCAGGCGGGGGACCAGACCCAGGCCATGGAGACCACCACGGCAATGGATATGGTGTGCTTTTCCGATCCACTGAAGCTGAAGGCGGAGACCTCCATGGACATGGGGGAGCTGGCTCCTTTTCCGCCACCGTCTACGCCCAGCAGGAGGGGGAGACCTACACCACCTACACCGACGTGGGCGGACAGTGGTTCCGGGAGACCGCCAGCGCCGAGCTCCTGGAGCAGTATAACGCCTCGGCGGAGATGAATTCCTATCTGTCCAGCACCGACCAGTGGACTTTCCAGCAGGAGGAGGAGCTGGACGGAATGACGACCCTGAAATTCTCCGGCACGGTCACCGGCAGCCAGGTGTCCGCCCTGATGGAGGAGAGCGGCGTGCTGGACAGCCTGGGCACCATGCAGCAGCTGGGGGCTGAGCACGGAGAACCTCCAGGGGATGCTCCAGGATCTGGGGGACATGACCATTGAGATGTGGATTGACCCGGAGATCTGCTACCCGGTGCGGTATGAGATGGATATGACCCAGGTGTGCAACACTCTGATGGATCATGTGCTCCAGGTGTTGGAGGACATGGGCCAGTCCACCGATGGGGTTTCCATTCAGTATCCCCAGGTACAGATGACCATGACCTGTTCGGATATCAACTCCGCCCCCGACTTTGAAATTCCGGCGGAGGCGCTGGAGGCGTAAAAAAATGGAGGCCAAACGGCCTCCGTTTTTTATTTATTTCAGCTCCCGCTCATAGGCCGCCTTGGCCGGCTCATTGAAGCAGACGAAGGTGACCGCCGGGCCCTCCGGGTGCTCCGCCAGAAAGCGGCGGACCGTTTGGACGGCGATGTGGGTGGCCTCCTCCAGGGGGTAGTGGTACACCCCCGTGCTGATGGCGGGGAAGGCCACCGTTCTGCACCCCAGTTCCAGGGCCAGGGCCATGGAGTTCTCATAGCAGCCCGCCAGCAGCTCCGCCTCCCGGTGTCCGCCCCCGTGCCACACGGGGCCCACCGTGTGGATCACATACTTGGCGGGCAGTTTGTACCCCTTGGTGGCTTTGGCCTGGCCGGTTTGACAGCCGTGGAGGGTGCGGCACTCGGCCAGCAGCTCCGGGCCCGCCGCCCGGTGGATGGCCCCGTCCACGCCCCCGCCCCCCAGCAGAGAGGTGTTGGCGGCGTTGACAATGGCGTCCACGTCCAGTTTGGTGATATCTCCGGTGACAACATGCAGTTCCATGGTGGAAGACCTCCTGTCCCGATTTTGGATGGTTTTAGTGTACCACGGGCCGACGATGGATTACAAGAGCTGACAGATGCGGAACATTGTTTTCTCACGGGGAAAGTGCGGGCTGCACGCTTCTTAGCAGCAAACGAAGGGCCCCACAGCCGACGGCTGTGGGGCCCCGTTGAATAGGGAGTAAAATCACTCATTGGTCTCAGCCGGCTGAAGTTCCGGCTCATGGGAGAGGGGCAGGGCATTTTCCTGCTCCCCTTCTTTCGGGTCAGGAACACGCCCGCGCACAGGGCGGTGAAGGGGGCCACAGTGACCAGGCCGAAGGAGCCGATGACGGTGTGGATGATCTCCGCCGCCACGTACTTGTAGTTCAGGATGTGGTCCACCGGGGTGCCCTGGGCCATAAAGACCATGAGCAGGGCGATATAGCCCCCGGAGTAGGCGAACAGCAGGGTGGTGGTCATGGTGCCCATGGCGGCCCGGCCCACGTTGACGCCGGACTTGGCGGCCTCCTTCCAGTCCAGGTCGGGGCGCTTCTCCACCACCTCGTGGATGGCGGAGGTGATGTCCACGGACAGGTCCATCACCGCGCCCGAGGCCCCGATGAAGATGGAGGCCATAAAGATCTGGGTCAGGTTCAGGTGGGCGTAGCCAGAGTACAGCAGGCTCTCCGAGTTGCTCATCACCGCCCCGTGGATCTGGAACAGGTCGGTGAACAGGATGCCCAGCACGCAGGTGACCAGGATGCCCAGAAAGGACCCGGACACCGCCGCCCAGCACCGCCGGTCAAAGCCGTACACCAGGGAGATGATGATGAGGGTGAGGAACAGGGTGATGGCCAGCCCCACCCAGATGGGATTCCAGCCCTTGAGGTAGAGGGGGACCAGCACCTTCCACAGGGTGAGCACCGTCAGGGCGAAGGAGGCGATGGCCCGGACGCCGGTGCGCCCGGCAAACAAAATCAGGAACACTGCGAAGCCCACCGCCATCAGGGCCTCCCAGCCCAGGCGGTAGTGGTCGGTCATGGTCACGTTGGTGATGGTGTCCCCGTCGTGGCTCACCACCACCTGGGCCACATCCCCTGGAGCGAAGATCTTGTCCTGCTCCAGAGATCCGTTGAGCATGTTGATTCCGGTGACGGTCTGCCCGGCGAAGGCTCCGTCCAGAATTTCCAGCTGGCAGCGCTGCTCACCGGAGCGGACCAGGCCGGTGTCAATAATGGCGGAGTCGTCCACCGACAGCACCTCAGCCTTGCAGCGCTCCGCCTCCTGGTAGAGAAGGGCACCTTCAAAGCCGGTGGGCAGGAAGATCAAAAACGAGAAATGGCCAGCAGGCACACCAGCACCGGGGCGTGGTAGCGCAGGGCCTGGGGAGTCAGACGGTTTCGCATGTATCATAAACTCCTTTTTCGAGTGAAATTTCGTAGTTCAGTGGGACCGGCAGTTCAGAACAGGAACCAGCCGATCAACAGCAGGGCGGTAAGAATGGCGTCTGGGATGACGAGCCAAAGGGGTGAGACGTGATAAATACGCATAGAGAACACCTCGATTCCATGTACAGGGAACAGCCGCGCAGCCCGCTCCTGACGAAAGAGCCAGGAGCGGGCCGGCAGTCGAGAAAAGAAGGAAGTTGAAGGATTCAGAGTGATAGGGCCATCAGGCGATGTTCAGCAGGTCGGCCATCTTCTCATAGATCTGGGTGTTGTCGTAGTAGCCGCTGAAGTTCTCCGCGCCCACGCCCTCAGCCAGGACGGCCACGGGCAGGCCGGTGTGGCTGTAAGAGGTGAAGGAGATGCCGGACTTGTTGTTGATGATGTGG
>ENA-OQCL01000730-OQCL01000730.1-human-gut-metagenome-genome-assembly--contig:-NODE-730-length-14351-cov-2.976448_pt1 | contig 14351 bp, 19 predicted proteins | sample MGYA00242502_ERZ504586 | MGnify/ENA primary metagenome ERZ504586 (study PRJEB26092, sample SAMD00036316) | human gut metagenome | host: Homo sapiens | study: EMG produced TPA metagenomics assembly of... | reverse complement strand
TTGTATCAAAGCAAATCCCATGGCCGCCTTGAAAGATCGCTTATGGAAGCCATTCCCCTTTCCCCTATGAAATCCCCCACAGTCCTAGAATGTGAAAAGCCTTGGATCTACGCCGTCCTTATGGGGGTGGCGGGATTTTATGGAGCTTTTACCTATTCCATCCGGGGCGGGGTATTCTGCAATGCCCAAACCGCCAACTTCGTCCTGTTCGCCATGGCCCTGGGCAATGGCCAATGGAGCCATGCCCTGTATTATCTGATCCCCATGAGCGCCTATTTTTTGGGGGCGTTTCTTTCGGAATCCCTGGCCTCCCATATCAAGCGGCTGCATTTCATCCGTTGGGATACCCTACTGGTGTTTTTAGAAATGTTGGCGGTGGTATTTTTGGGGCTGCTGCCGGAAACGGCGCCTTTTCAGATTTCCCAGATCACCATCAACTTCATCTGCTCCATGCAGTATAATACCTTCCGCCAGACCCAAAGCATCCCCATGGCCACCACCTTCTGTACCAATCATCTGCGCCAGACCGGCGTGGCCTTTTGTAAAGCCCTGCGCCACCGGGACAGGGCGCATCTGACGCGCATGGGCGCCCATCTGGGGATGCTGCTGGTATTTGTTGCCGGCGGGGTGGCAGCTACCATCCTGTGCCGCCTGATGCAAGGGCAGGCCATTTTCGTGCTGCTTTTGCCGCTGTCCATTTTGCTTGCCGTCCTGCTCCATGCGGATCTAACCACGGAAAAGGACGCCTTGGCACAGATCCCCGCCGGCCACTAAGGAGCGGGCTCAAAACCGACGACGGCCATGGAGCATATCCATGGCCGTTTTGCTTGGCAGGGGGTTATGGTTTTAGCAGGGCCTGCTGGGCTTGCAGATCCTGCCGCCAGGGCTGTAGATAGCCGGCGGCCGCCTGGCTTTCAAGCAAGTCCGTGGGGGGGTGGCAGCATAGGATGCGTCCTCCTTCCAGCAGGGCGATCCGGTCCGAAGCAGCATGGCCTCCCCCACATCGTGGGTCACCAGCAGGGTGGTGAGTTCCAATTCCTTATGCAGCCGGCCCACCAGCTCCCGCATGGCCCGGCGCAATCCCATATCCAGGCTGGAAAAGGGCTCGTCCAGGAGGAGGAGCTTCGGCTTTACCACCAGGGCCCGGGCCAAGGCTACCCGCTGCTGCTGGCCGCCGGAGAGCTGATCGATCCGGCGTTTGCCCAGGCCCGTGAGCTCCACCGCCGCCAGCATATCGTTGGCCTGGCGGCGGCGGGCTTCCTTGGCCACGCCCTGCATCCTTAGGCCAAAGGCCACGTTATCCTCCACGGACAGGTGGGGGAATAGGCGCATATCCTGGAACAGCACCGACAGCCCCCGTTTTTCCGGGGGCAGGCGGGAGGCGTCCTGGCCCTGTAGCAGCACCCGGCCCCCGGATAAGGGATGCAGGCCGGCGATGGCCTTGATGAGGGTGGTCTTGCCGCAGCCGGAATGGCCTAGTAACGATACCAGTTCCCCCTTTTCCACCGCCAGGTCGATGTGAGAGAGGACAGGCTGCTTATCGTATTCCAGGGTAAGCGCGTCCAATTCCAATATGGTCATAGGGCTCCTTTCCCCATGGAGACCGGCTCCCGGTAATGTTTTTGCAGAATGCGGCTAAACAGGCAGTATACCCCAGCGCAAATGGCGATAAAGGCCAGGGAATAGGCGGCGGAAAGCTGCCGGTCGCCCCCCTGGATATAGGGCACCACCAGCATGGCGAAGGTGCGTACCCGGCCGCCTCCCAGCATGAGGGTGAGGAAATACTGGCCAAAGGATATGACGAACCCCAGGCCCGTGACCGCGGCCAAGGCGGGAAGCAGCTGGGGCAGGGTAATATGCCACAGGGCGGCGGGGCCCGAAGCCCCCAGGGTGCGGGCCTGTTCCTCCAGGCCCTTGCCCATTTGGCCCAATACGTCCGTCAGGGTCCACACCCCATAGGGCAGGATCACGATCACATGGCCCAGCAAAACCGCCAGCACCGTATCCCCCAGGCCCGCCCGGGTGAAGAAGGCCTGAAGCCCCACGAAGTAGGCGGTGCTGGGCAGCAGCACCGGGGCCAATAGCAGGGCCCGCACCACCCGTTTCCCCCGGAAGGAATGCCAGGCAAGGCCATGGCTCCGGGGGCGGCCACCAGGGTGGCTACAAGGGCGCTGAGCAGGGAATAACCGATGCTGCCGCGCAGCACCAGAAGGGCATTCCCTCGAAACACGCTGACCAAGGCATCCAAGGTCAGCCGGGAGGGAAGGAGATCCGGCCAGGGCCAGCGGGAAAACAGGGCATAGAGAGCCAGCAAGGCCATGGGCAGCAGCACAGCCAGTCCGGCCAAATAAAACAGCGTCCGTTTCATGGCCGCACCGCCTGGTTATCCCGGTTCAATTTCTTAAAGGCCGCCAGATACAGGGCGATGAACCCGGCGCCAAAGGCCAGCATCAGCCCATTATAGACCATGGCGTAGGGCCGGTGGCTCAGGTCCGGGGACAAAAATTCCATATAAGCCTGTACGGGGAAGGCCCTGGGCAGGGTGGCCCCCAGCAGGAAAGGCAGCTCATAGGCTCCGAAGGCATAGGCGAAAATGATGATAAAGGCCGTGGAAATGGCGGGCATACTCAGGGGCAGCGTCACCGTAAAGAAGGCCCGCACCGGCCCCGCCCCCAGGGTACGGGCGGCCTGGGCGCCGCTTCCCCATACCCGGCGCATCAGCAGGATCACCACGCTCATCACATAGGGGATCTGCTTGCAGGTATAGGTCAGGATCACCCCGATCCCCCAGGGGTCCTGGATGAGCAGGGGAAAGGCGTCCGGGGCCTGGACCAGGCCCATCAGGGCGGCCAACCGGGAAAAGAGCCCGGTTTGGGACAGGAGGGCCACCCCCAGGAAAGCGGCCACCGTATGGGGGATGGTGATGGGCAGGCGCAGCAGCAGGGAATCCGGCCGTTTGCAGGCCACCAGCAGGGCGCTCAAGGCCACGCCCCCAGCGGTGGATAACAGGGCGGAGGTAAAGGCCAGATATAGGCTATAGAGCACCGAGCCATGGAGGGCTGGGTCTTGGAGCACCGTCCGGTAATAATCCAAGGTAAAGGACGTAAGGCCCGCCGGGGGGAAATATCCTAGGCTTTGCAGCAGCCCGTCCCCCAGGCTGGCCAATAGCAGCCCCACCAGCAGCAGCATGGGCAGCAGCATCAGGTATGGGGTAACGCGCCTCATTTCCCCGGCACTTCCTCCAGCCAGATCTCCTCGATCACCGGCACAAGATAGGCGGGCAGTTCCGGCAGCCGGCGGCTTAGAAGGGTCTCCTGGTCCACAGACCCTGCCCCGGTTTCGATCTTGTCGAATTCCGCCTTCTGTTCCTCTGTGAGCCGGTCCATATCCAACACCGGCAGGGCCCCCCACACGGTGGGTCCATCTTGCTGGCCTGCATGGGGATGGACAGGATGGCGTCCGCCAGGCATAGGGCGCCGGGCACGTTGGTGGAATTGTAGGCGACGGCCACATAGTTGGTGTTGCCGATGGTGCCGTTTTCAAAGATAAAGGCCCTACAGGTTTCCGGATACTGGCCGCTGGCGATGAGGGAGGAGACATGGTAGGGGTCGTAGCTCATGGAAAGCAACAATTGCCCGTCCATAAACATGGCGTCCGCCTGGGCGTCCGTGGCGGGGAAGGTCTTGCCCTGCTCCCACAGGTAGGGGTTCAGGGAACGCAGATAATCCATGGCCGGGGCGATAACCTCCCGGACCGCTTCCTTAGTGCTATCCGCCGGCAGGGCCGCCACAGCCTCATAGCCGCAGATCTCATAGATGATGTTCCTTACAAAGGCGCTGCCCGTAAAGCCCGGCGGCGCCTCATAGGTGAATTTTCCCGGGTTCTCCTGGCAAAAGGTCAGCAGTTCTTCCGCGGAAGCCGGCGGCTCCGCCACCGTGGCCGTATCGTAGATCAGCACCAGCTGGGCCTTGGCATAGGGGGCCTCGTATCCCTCGATGGCCGTCCCAAAGTCCACGGTCGCTTCCTCCCCTTCCCCGTCCACATAAGCGGTATAGTTGGGCAGGTATTGGCAGAAGGGCCCAAAAGCAGGCCGTTTTCCTTGGCGGTGGCGAAGTTTTCCCCGTTGATCCAGATCAGGTCGATGCTGCCCTGATCGTTTTCCGCCGCCTTGTCCCCGGCCAGCTTGTTCAGGATCATGTCGATATCCATGGGCACCCGTTCCACGGTTATATCATAGGTCGCCTTACAGTATGGCGCCAGGGTATCGTCGATCCAGTTGTTCACCAGCTCGTTGCCACCCCAGCCGTAAAAGGTCACATTGGTGCCCCGGGCCGCCTCCAACACCGCCTCCCAGTCTGCATAATCCACGGCTGCCTCCTCTTTGGCGCCGCAGCCCAGCAGCCCTGCGCATAGCGTCAGGCATAGGCCTATGCACAGGGCTTTTTTTATCCAACGTTTCATTTTGCTTCCTCCTGCTCGTTGATTTCCTTTGCCATCCGCCGGGCTTCCCAAAGCCGTTGCAGGATGGTGATGCCGATCAGCCCGCAATAAATCCAGGTTAGGGCCTCCAAGGCCGTTGGGAACACCATCATGGCGGTAAAGGCCACAAACCCTTCCGTGCGCTCCATGAGCCCCGCCTGGTAATAAAAGCTCTTTTTTCCCCGGGGCTTTGCCAGCATCCCGGAGGTCAAAAACACCGTCATGGATAACAGGATGGCGCTTACCAGCCCCAGCAGGGCCAGCAGGCAATCCGGCCGCCGCAGGGCCAAGGCCCATACCACGCCCAATTCTACCACCCGGTCGCTGACGATATCCAGTTGTGCGCCCAGCATACTGCTTTTCCCGGACCGGCGGGCCATTTCCCCGTCCACCGCGTCCAGCAGCCCGGACAGCCAAAGGGCGGCCGCCGCCCACCAGGCCAGCCCGGCGTACAGCAATGCGCCGCTGCCCAACCCCAATACAAAGGCTAGGGCCGTCACCTGGTTGGGGGACAGCCCCAGCTTCAGCAACCCTCCAGCCAGGCCGGCAAACAGCCCGTTGATATATTTGCGTCCATGGGTATCCAGCATATCAAGCCTTTCCTTTCCGGGTAAAGGCCCATCGGTTGCCCCAGCCCCGGCTTTGGCTTTGGCCGAAGAGCAGCTCCAGCACATGGATGGTCCTTCGGCCCTCTCCCCGGAAGGCGTCCAGGCAGCCTTCGCAGTAGCTGACGATAGGCAGCCCCGCCGGGAGATCCCCCAGCCGGGCCTGGCGCATGGCCCGGCTCTTGTCCGGGTCCAGGGCCCGCAGCATGTGGAAATTGCCGCAGCAGCGGGTATTTTCCCCGCAGCGGGCCGCCTCCGTAAGCGTCACATCCGCCAGGGCCAGCAGCCGCCGCACCGCCTGTTGGCATATGGCGTCCTTACGCATAGGGCAGGGGTCGTGGAGGGTCGCCGGCCCCCCCAGGCCCCTGGATGTCCTCGGGTCCCACATGTTCCGCCAGGAGGGGCCAGATGGGCAGCACCTGGTATTCCCCCAAGCCCTTCCAGCTCCTGCGTGCAGTTGGGGCAGGCGGTATAGATCCGCTTCACCCCCTGCTTTTCCAGCAGCCGCCGCAGTTTTTCCTGCCGGGCTTGGTGGGCCCCAGGGAACAGATAACGGCTGGGCTGGCCGCAGCAGCAGCTGCTCAAGCCGATCCCCGGTTCCGCCCGCTCCAGGCATTGCCGGGTGCGCTCCAAAATAGCCGGGTCCAGCCCCATCAGGGCGCAGCCTGGCCAGAACACCGCCTCGCCCCGGGAGACCCGCATCATGGGCTTGCTGAAGGATAGGGCCTGATGCAGCCCCATGCCCAGGTTTCCGCTTTTATTCATGGGCTTCCGGCTGGGCGGCTTCCATGGCCTGCTTTTTCTTTTCCTGGCGCTCCATATAGATCCGCCGCACGATCATCACCAGAATGCCCAAGGAGAAAATGCACAGCAGGGCGGTGACGAAATACTTGACCCCGCCGGTGAGCATCCCGCCCACGTAGGAATAGATGATGGTGGCAGGCAGCTGGCCCACCCCGGTGGCGATGAAGAAGGGCCAGAACTTGATGGGGGTCAGGCCGGCAAAGTAGCTGATGGCGTCAAAGGATACAAAGGGCAGCAGCCGGCACACCAGGATGGTGCGGCTGCCGTACTTTTCAAAGTAGCCCTCCACGCTGGCCAAAGCCCCTTTGCCCGCGTATTTTTCCACCGTATCCCGGCCCAGGGCCCGGGCCAGGTAGAAGCACAGGGCCGCCCCGGCCATGGAGCTGGTCCAGGACAGGATGGCGCCCTGCCACCAGCCGAAGATGGCCGCGTTGGCGAAGGTGATCAGAAAGGCGGGCAGGGGGGCAAGCACCGACTGGAACACCATGAGGGCGAAGGAAAACGCCATGGCATAGGCCCCATAGGAGCGGATGAATTCCACCACCGCGTCCACGTTGGCTGAGCCCAGCACCGAGGCCACCTGGTTCACATAGGCGTTGACCTGGGGTACCAGGAAATACACCAGGCACAGGATCGCCAGCACGGCCAGAATATAGAGCTTGGTCAGGGTTTTCTTTTTATTTGTTTTTTGTTCCATGGGACGCGTCCATTCCTTTCTGCTTATCCATTTTCCCCGTTTCCGGGAACAGCCTCCTGCCCAACAGGGCCGTGAGGATGCACAAAGCCCCCCAACAGCCCCAGGGCGATCCAAAACGCCGGGGAGGCTGTTTGCTGGGCCTTATCGCCGATGTTGATAAATACGAAGGTGCCCGGGATGATCCCCAAGCCCGACGCCAGCATGTAGGCGCCAAAGGAGATATCCGTCAGGCCGAAGGCATAGTTGATCAGGTTGTAGGGCACCGCCGGGATCAGCCGCAGCAGGGATCAGCAGCAAAAACCCCTGGGGCCCTCGGCATTGGCCAGCCTTGCCTGCCATTTTGGCGGGAGCCGCTTCTGCACATAGGCGCTGATCCGCTCCCGCCCCGCATGGCGGGATAGCAGGAACATCAGGGCGCAATTCACCAGGGCCCCGATAAAGGTATATACGCTGCCCCACAGCAGCCCAAAGGCCAGCCCGCCCCCCAGGGCCAACACCGCCACCGGGAAGAACGCCGCCGGCAATACTGCAAAAATGGCCCATGTATACCAATGGACCCCACACACCCTGCCGGGAGACGAACAGCTGTATATCCTCCCCGCTTATTTCCGAAAAAAAGTATACAGTTTATTACTATGAAGCCCAGCAGCAGGGCGATTCCCATGCCTTTTTCAATCCTTTGTTTCAAGCGGCACTCCCACCATTATCCATGGTCTCAAACCAGTATAAGGAACCCATCTACCCCTTGTCAATAAGGCATATATTGATTTATATATTGCAAAATATGTTCGATATTTGATTATTCATATCACATTGACAACGCAATTGACGCAAGAAAAAAGCCAATGATATCATGGCAGTGTTCTTGGCAGAGAAGAACGAATTTATGTTTTGGAGGGAAGTCGCATATGAAAAAGAATCTCGCATTTATCATGTCGCTTTTCATGCTTTTAGGAATTGTGGCCGGCTGTGCCCAGCCGGCAGCATCCGCGCCCAGCCAGGACGCCGCCCCCGGAGGCTGCCGCCGACGTGCCCATGGCCTACATGACCGCGGATGAGCTGGAAGCGGTGCTGGGAACAGAGGGCTATCTGGTGCTGGATGTGCGCAAGGCTGCGGACTATGCCGCCGCCCACATCCCCGGCGCCATATCCGTTGACATGGACGCCGCCGTCCAGGGGGACATCGAGGCCGGTACCGCCGCCATGAAGGCCGCCATCGAAGGCGTGGACGACACCCTGGTGCTGGTATGCTATTCCGGCAAAAAGTATGCCCAAGCCAGCACCAACATCCTTTCCAGCCTGGGATATGACACCGGCAAGGTCTTTACCCTCCAGGATGGCTTCAACAACTGGAGCGAGGCCAAGGCGGACCTGATCGAGACCGGGGAGGGCGTCGCCGTTACCCCGGCTGCCGTTGCCTTTGAAGGCCAGTATGTGGTCAACGCCCAGTATGTATTGGACCACATGGGGGATGCAAACGTGCTGCTGGTGGATGCCCGGGGCGAGGATGCCGCTAAGAAGGGCACCGTAGAAGGGGCCATCGCGGTGATCTGGCAGATGTTTGCCGCCGTATCCGAAGGCGCTGCCGGCGATCCCATGTGGGGCACCGTGTTGGAGCCCGCCGCCCTGAGCGAAGCCCTGGGCGCCGCCGGCATCAGCCCGGATAAGGAGATCATCCTCTTCGCCGCCGCCCAGAACGGCTGGGGCGACGACGGCCGCATCCTGTGGGAACTGGTGGCCGCCGGTTTCCCCAACGTGAAGATGGTGGACGGGGGCTATGACGCCCTGGTAGCCGCCGGCGCGCCCATCGTAAAGGGGGCCGCCGCCTACACCCCCGCTGAAGTCACCATCGAGGCCATTGACGAGACCCACCTGATCAACACCGACGCCTTGGCCGCCGATTACGCCAACTATAAGATCGTAGACGTGCGGGCGGACGAGGAATACGAAGGCCAAGTCCTTTACGGCGAGGCCAAGGGCGGCCATCTGCCTGGGGCCATCCATATCCGCTACACCGACCTGTTCAACGAGGATTGCACCCTCAAGACCAACGAGGAGATCATCGCCATGTTTGAGGCCGCCGGCCTGGCCAAGACCGACAACATCGTCACCTACTGCACCGCAGGCATCCGTTCCGCCTACATGCAGTTGATCCTGGAGATGTGCGGCTATGAGAACACCTGGAACTACGACGAATCCTACTACCGCTGGTGCGCCTGCCAGGAAGTAGAATAATACCGTCCTACGGTGGGAGGGCTTAGATTCCGCCCTCCCCTTTTTCTATCCCCCCAGGGCAAGTGCGCCTTCGCGCAGTTGCCCTTTTGGGATTTCTGGACGCTATGTTAGGAGGTCCTATGCAGCCTGCTTCTTCCCGGTATGTACGTTTTCTGGCCCCTTTGGGGACGCTAGGCGTTGGGCTGGCCCTTTTCCTTCTGCCCGGCACCAGGGCCTGGTTCAGCGGCGCCCTCATGCTCTTTACCCAGCGCAGTGTCCAAACCCTGCAGGGCGCTATCCGCGCCGCAGACTTCCCCTTTGTGCAAAGCGCCTGCCTCGCCGCCTTCCAAACCTGTATCCTACCCTGGCTCCTGCCCCGGCAGTTTATCGCCAGCAGCCTATGCCTGGGCCCTTTCCTAGGCTTCCTGGCTTCCTTCCTAGGGGCGCTGGCCGGTTGCGCCTTGTGGTACGGAGTTGCCCGGCTGCTTTTCCTGCCCTGCCCTCGGCTGCCGGCCCCCTGGAAGCGGCCCCTTTTTAGCCGCTGTCCTCCCCTTTGCCGCCGGCCTCCCCCTAGCCCTCTGGCATGGGCGGCCCGGTTTGCGGCCTGGCCGGCGCCCTGGGGCTTCCCTTTAGCCCGGTGCTAACAGGGGCTGCCTTGGCCAGCGGCCTCCTAGCCGCCGCCTATGGGGCGCTATGTACCGCCTTTTCCGCCCAGCTGCCGCCTCCCTGGGGAACGCTCCTGCGCTGTGCCGGCGTTGCGCTGACCCTTTTTTGCCCGGGTACCGTTTGGCCCGTAAGCCTACCCAGTAACCAGCCTTGGCCCCCCCCGGGGGAACGGATGGCTGCCCTTGCAGCCATCTTTTGGCTGTCGAAAAAAGTGGCTTGCGCCACTTTTTCGAGGTTTTCATAGCTCCCTTGCGCCTACGGCGCGGCCAGGGAGCTATGCAGAGAAAACCCTTGCTACGCAAGGCTTTTTGCGGATTTGCCGTACACGCCGCCAAATCCGATTATAGCCTCCGGGGGCTGCGGCCCCCGAACCCCCAAGGGTTTTTCGACAGGCTGGGATGGCTGCCCTTGCAGCCGTCTTTTTATTTGCCTGCGCCCCTCTGTGTCAACGATACAGGACACAAATCCCATATTCCCTCCTAGCGCAAGATTTGGTAGAATATTAAAGTAGGAATAAATTTGTGTGTACCCTCCTTTTTTTTGCGGCGCATTCTTCTTTATCCTCATAGATCTTCATCCACCGGTGCAGCGTTGGCCTTGCCGCACCGGCCTTGCCCCACGGGCAAAGGAGGCGAATCGCATTGACGCAGGCTATCCCCTCTCGATCGGATTTCTCCCAGGGTTCCATTTCCCAAGCCATCTTCCGCCAGGCCGGGCCCATGACCGTGGCCCTGCTGGTGAATATGCTCTATAGCGTGGTGGACCGGATCTATCTGGGCCACATCCCCGGCGAAGGCCGCTTAGCCCTGACCGGCATCGGCCTGGCCTTCCCCATCATCGCCGTGATCAGCGCTTTCCAGCGGCTTTGCTCAGACGGAGGCGGCCCCCCTCTGCGCCATGGCCCGGGGCGCCGGCGAACTGGAACGGGCGGAAACCATCCAAGGAAACGCCTATACCCTTCTGCTGCTCTTTTCCCTGCTGCTCATTGCCTTGGGCTATGCCTTCAAGGCCCCCATCCTATGGGCCACGGGCGCGGGCGAGGCCACCTTCCCTTACGCGGACGCCTATCTGCGCATCTATCTGGTGGGCACCATCTTCGTCTTGCCCAGCTTAGGTATGAACGCCTTTATCACAGGCCAGGGCTTCCCCACGGTGAGCATGATGACCGTATTGTTGGGGGCGGTGGTGAATATCCTGTTGGACCCCCTCTTCATCTTCGTATTCGATATGGGGGTCCAAGGCGCTGCCCTGGCCACGGTCATCGCCCAGTTTACCTCCTTTTATGGGTGCTGCTCTTCCTTACCAGCCACCGGGCCATCCTGCGCCTGCGTCTTAACCGCATGCGTCTCCAGCGCAACATCGTCCTGCCTATGCTGGGCCTGGGCCTCACGGGCTTTACCATGTCCGTTACCAACAGCGCCGTCGGCATGGTCTACAACGCCTCCCTTCAAACCTTGGGCGGCGACCTATACGTAGGCGTTATGACGGTGGTCAACTCCATCCGGGAGATCATCTATATGCCCGTTTCCGGGTTGACCGCCGGCGCCCAACCTGTGATCAGCTTTAACTATGGCGCCCGCTGCTACAGCCGTACCAAGGAAGCCATTCGCCTCTTTACCCGCTATAGCTTCATCTACGCCGGCAGCGTTTGGGCCCTGCTCATGCTGTTACCCCAGGCCTTTATCGGCGTGTTCAATGGGGATGCCGCCCTGCTGGACGCCGGCGTGCCCGCTTTGCGGATATACTATTGCCTCTTCTTCTGCATGGCCTTCCAGATCGCGGGACAGCATACCTTTGTGGCTGTGGGCCGCTCCCGCCAGGCCATCTTCTTTTCCCTGCTGCGCAAGGTGATCCTGGTGATCCCCCTGGTCTATCTGCTCCCAAAACTATTGCCCTGGGGGGCCATTGCCGTGTTCCTGTCCGAACCCATCTCGGATCTCATCGGCGGCACCGCCAGCTACCTGGCCATGCGGGCCTCGGTCTGGAAGGAGCTCTGCCGCCTGGAAGCCCTGGAACCCTCCCACGGCCCTGCTTCCGATCCTGTATGAGCACATTCCCCGGTTGTGAGAAAGGAGCTACCCTATGCCTGTCGTATTGATCACCGGCGCTTCCCGGGGCATTGGCCGGGCAACCGCCTTCGCCTTTGCCCGGGATTGCCATAACGATGTTTAAAAGCCATGGGAAAGCAGGTCCTTTCGGGATGTATGTTTTCAGAAAAAGGGGGAAACTAAACGATGACGGCTCTTTTATTTTTTGCTGAAAGCCGCAATATGGATCTGGAGGTTTGATACCGTGTATAAGCAGAGCATGAATGTCGCAAAGGGCATCGGGCTGGGCATCGCCGCGGGCGCAGCCGTTGCCGCCGTATCCGCGAAGATGATGAACGGCAAGAAATCGGCCAAGGCGCGCTCCAAGGAGATGCGCCGCAGCACCGCGAAGGCCGTGCACACCGTCGGCCAGCTGATCGACGGCGTGGAGCACATGCTGAAATAAGCGGCGCGCCGGCGGCCGCGGAGAGCTCCGCGCGTTCCGCCGGCGCTTTTTATGCGCCGGAAAGCGGCGTGCGGGAAACGCGGGTCAGTCGCAGTGGCAGCCCCTTGCGCCGTTGTGGCTGAATACATAGATATTGCACGGCGTGCGGCGGTTTCCTCCGGCGGCGGGGCAGCGGAGCGTCAGGCGGCCCGCGTCGCCCTGCTCGTAGCAGCGCAGCAGGCGGTTGCAGCAGCTTCCGGCGGTGCGGAACCATGCGCAGGCGCCGGGGTTCGTGCAGTGCTTGATGCACTCCATATCCGTGTAGCGGGCGGAAATCTCACCGCCCGCGTGGTAGTCGCCGTTTGAAATCAGCAGGTGCGCGACGGCGAGGTCGCCGAGCACCGCCGAATAGTGGCTCTCGGTGCCGTGGTGCGGCGCCTTGACGGCGTAGTAGCCGTCGTAGAGCTTCGGCGCAAGGCGGGAGAGCACCGCGCCCGAAACGTCGCCGGTCATCAGGACGTCCGTGTTGCCGGCGCCGCCCGTGCGCACGTTGTGGAAAACGAGCGAGAGGTCGTTGAGCGTCTCGGTGTAGAGCGTGCGCAGCACCGGCCGGTCGAGGATCTCGCGGATGTCCGGCGCGGCGGGCGAGCGCGTAATGTCCGCGCGCATCGCTTCGAGGCGGTCCCACAGGTCGCCGAGCGCGTCGAGCAGGACGCGCCTGCGGCCGGGCGTTTCCCGGTCGGAGGGCGCAAACGCCCGCTGGCAGCGCTCGAAGATGCGCAGGAACTCGTCCTTGACGCGCAGGAATTCCGCCTCGCAGCCCGTGTGGAACGGGGAGGCGAGGCACACGTTCATCGCCTCCGCCGCCTCGGAGAGCAGCGGGTCGAAGGGAAACCCCGCGGGTTCGGGGGAGAGCACCGCGTAAAACACGCCGTCAAAGGCGAAAACGTCGCCGGCGCGCAGCGTGAACAGCCGCTCGGGGCCGACCGTCTCGTCGAGCAGTGAGAAGAGCCGCAGGCAGGTCGTGTTGATCTGCGCGAAATCGCTCTGCGGCACCGAGAAGAAGTGCGAGAACACGGCGAACTCGAGGATCGGGTTTGCGCCGCGCTCCGCCGCGGGCAGCGCCGGGATGTAGACGCGGTCGAAATACCCCCGGGTCGCGCCGCAGCTTTTTCAGAAAGCCGTTCATGTGGTCGCGGTGGCAGTGCGTCAGCAGGAACTGCCGCTGCCGCGCGCCGTCGTAGCGGCTGAAGATCGCTTCAAAGCGCCGGTCGATCTCGGTTTCGTCCTGCCGCGTGTAGCGGCTGACGGAGCCGCAGTCGACCATCAGCACCGAATTGTCCCGCCCGACGAGCACGGTACAGTCGCCGTATTCCACGTCGTGCAGCTCAAGCCTGTCCATCGGCCGCCCCTGCACCTTTTTGTAGAGAATGCCGTTCAGATAGGCGTCGTCCTTCCACTCCCCGGCGTAGACGATGTCGCCCTGCCGGTCGAACTCGACGCCGTGGCCGTTCCGCTTGCCGTCCTTCCAGCCGCCCGCGTAGAGCAGCGTGCCGTCGCCGGCAAAGAGCGCGCCCTCGCCGGTCGGCGCGTTGTCCCTGTATTTTGCGACGAACACGGTGTCGGCGTCGGGGTCGATCGAGACGCCGGCGCCCTGCTTTTTGCCGTCCGTGATTTTCCCGGCGTAGCGCAGCGCGCCGCTCGGGTCGAAGAGCGCGGCGTAGCCCTCGGGCTTGCCGTCCGCCCAGCGGGAGACGTGCAGCGCGTGGTCCTTTTCGCGGAACGAAACGCCGAAGCCCTCGCGCTTGTCGTTCTTGAAGTCGCCGATGTAGGAGACGGCGCCGGAGCGGTAGTGGTGCGCGCCGAAGCCCTCGCGCTTGTCCGCGCGGTACTCGCCCTCGTAGAGCGTGACGCCGTCGGTCGTTTCGGTGCGCCCGAAGCCCGAACGCAGGCCCTTTTCGAGCTGGCCGGTGTAGCGCACCGCCTCGCCCCGGCGGATCAGCGTCAGCGCCGTGCCGTCCGCCGTCTGGGGCGCCGCGCCGTTTTCACCGAGCAGGCGGCCCAGCGCTTCGCGCATGCGCCCGGCCTCCTCGGCCGAAATGCCGAGCGCGGCGAGCGCCTGCTCCGCAGCGTCCGCGCCCTCCGGCGCGTCGTCTGCGGGCGCGGGTTCCGTGTCCGGCGTTTCCGCATCGTCAGCCGCGCGGGTTTCGTCCGCACCGTCCGCCTGCGCGGGGGCAGGGATGTCCGTCTCGTCCGGCCCGTCGGAAAGCGCGGCTTCGTCGGCAGCGTCCTCCGCCGTGCGCGGCGCGTCGTCCGCGTCGTCCGCAGCCGCCGCGGAGGTTTCCTCCGCCTCCGGCCGGGCCTCCTCCAGAAGCTCCGCGAGCAGGTTTTCGGCGTCGGGACGCTCGGTGCGC
>ENA-OQCL01000729-OQCL01000729.1-human-gut-metagenome-genome-assembly--contig:-NODE-729-length-14356-cov-3.558859_pt1 | contig 14356 bp, 12 predicted proteins | sample MGYA00242502_ERZ504586 | MGnify/ENA primary metagenome ERZ504586 (study PRJEB26092, sample SAMD00036316) | human gut metagenome | host: Homo sapiens | study: EMG produced TPA metagenomics assembly of... | reverse complement strand
ATCCGCGATTGGAACGCCCTCTCCTGCCAGCAGCCGGGCCTTTGTATCCAGCCCGCCCGCATACCCGGTCAGGCTGCCGTCTGCCCCGACAACACGGTGGCAGGGTATGATGATCGAGATCGCATTGTGCCCGACAGCGCCGCCCACCGCCTGCGCGGACATCCGGCGTTGGCCGTGCTTTTCGGCCAGTTGGTTGGCAAGTGCACCGTAGGTCCGTGGTTTTTGCCGTAGGGGATCTGCAGCAGCAGCGCCCATACCTCCTGCCGAAAGTCCGACCCGATCGGATGGACGGCGGCGTAAAGTCCGGCACACTGCCGCTGAAATAGAGATCCAGCCAGCGTCTTGTCTGCGCCAAAATCGGCGTTTCTTCGTCCGTATGCACCGGGGCAAGCCCCTGCGCAAAGTAGCGCTGCCTCTCAAACCAAAGTCCGGTCAGCCCGATTTCGTCAGCCGCCAAAAGCAACCGGCCCAGCGGCGAATGATAATAGCCTGTGTACAGCATAGCAGCTCCCCACTGAAGCTCAGACGGTTTTCGGTTTTTTGCTGCCCGGCTTAGCGGGTGCGTAGTCCCGCATACCCGGAATCGCACCGCCCGCAATGGCCCACAGGTACAGGCTGGCCACACTGCCATAGGGTCTGTAGCGGCGCCGGTATTTCTCAAACAGCCTGCGGTCGATTTTGCGGTGATGATAGAGCATCCGCAGCCCGCGCTGTATCGCAAGATCATCGTAGCTCAGAACATCAGGCCGCTGCATACAAAACAGCAGGATCATCTCCGCCGTCCAGACACCGATGCCCTTCAGGCTGCTCAGCACCCGGATGACCTCCTCGTCCGGCATCTGCCAGATCTCCTCGATGCGGCACTCCCCGGTCTGCACCTTCCGGGCGAAGTCTGTGATATACTCCGCCTTGCGGTAGGTAATGCCCAGCTTTTGCAGCTCGGGCACCCCCGCCGCAAGGATATGCCCGGCGTCAACGGTGCCAAGGGTCTGCTGCATCCGCTGCCAGATCGTTTCCTGTGCCTTGGTAGAAATCTGCTGCCCGACGATCTGATGCACTACCGATGAAAACAGATCGCCGTCCACCGCGCGGTCAATATGGCCGATCTGTTCGATTGCCGCACCAAGCCGCTTGTCCTTCCGGGCAAGGTATTCGGTTTCCTGCGCGCCATATTCAAAGTACATCCCAGCACCTCCCTGCTGCCGGCTGATTGCTCACCAATTTGCCGGGTTCCTTTTATAAGCGCCGCTTACACCCGCACCAGCTCGTATTCCTGCGTACCGAGGCCGAGGGCTTCGGCCACATCAATCGTGTGGGTGCCGTGGCGGCTGTTTACGCGCTCCATAAAATGCTCGCGGCCGGGGTCGTTGCTGTTGCGCACCAGATCAATGCAGGCGCGGTCCAGCGCGACCGGGTCAAGACTGGACAGGATACCCACATCGTTCATGCAGGGGTCCTCCGCCACGGCACAGCAGTCGCAATCGACCGAAAGGTTCTTCATGACTGCCACATAGGCGATCTTCCCTGCAAAGTGCTTTGCCACGGTGGAGGCGGCATCGGCCATAGCCTCAAGGAAGGTGTCCTGCTCGGCAGTATTCTCCCACAGAATATTCTGGTCGGTGACCTTACCGCCGGAGTGGATATAGGCCTTGCCCGCGCTGGATGCGCAGCCGATGGACAGCTGCTTCAGCGCACCGCCGTAGCCGCCCATCGGGTGGCCCTTGAAGTGGACCAGCACCAGCATACTGTCGTAGTTTTCAATATTCTTACCCAGATAGTTGACCTTGAGCACCTTGCCGTTCTCAACCGGCCACTGCACATCGGGGCCTTCGGCATCCATAATATCGACATCAAACAGGTCGCTCCAATGATGCTTTTTCATCAGCTCGATATGCTTGGGCGTTTCGTTGCGGGCGCCGCCATAGGCGGTGTTGCACTCTACCACCGTGCCGTTCACGGCATCAATGACCGGCTTCATAAACTCGGGGCGCAGGTAGTTCTGGTTGCCGTCCTCACCGCTGTGGACCTTGACGGCCACCTTGCCGGGCAGATCAATGCCCAGCTGGCGGTACATCTTCACGACTGCCTCCGGGGTAAGCTCATTGGTAAAATACACGGTTGCTTTTTCCATAGAAGATTTCCTCCCTGTAGTAGTTCCTGCAAGAAAAGGCGCACCGTCTCTGCGGCATACCCAAAGCAGATATTTTGTTACTTATTATAGCACTTTTCTTGCGTTGTGGAAAGCCGGTTGTTGCTTTATTTCGCCTTCCATGGTATACTGATTCATATTTTTGTCGAAATGAGGTTTTATTTTCATGTCAAGAAATAGCACGATGGATCTGACCACCGGTCATCCGCTGAAGCAACTGCTGTTTTTTTCGCTTCCGCTGGTGGCCGGGACCCTGTTCCAGCAGTTCTATTCCTTTGCCGATACCGTTATGGTCGGCCGCTTTCTGGGCGAGTCCGCGCTGGCCGCTGTCGGTACGACTTATTCGCTGCATTTTTTGACTCTTGGTTTTGTGCTGGGCGCGTGTGCAGGCTTCGGTATTCCGCTGGCACAGGCTGTGGGCGCAAAGGATCGCGATGAATTCCGGCGCTATTTCTGGAACAGTGTCTGGCTGTGCTGCCTGCTCGGCGTTGCTTTTACCGCACTGACCTATGCGTTCGCTGTGCCCATGCTGCGGCTCATCCACACCCCGGAGGAAATCCTGCCCCAGGCAGCAAGCTATATCCGCATTATCTTTTTAGGCATACCGGCGTCTATTTTGTACAACTTCTGCGCCGGGGCACTGCGGGCCGCCGGGGATTCCCGCCGCCCCACACTGTTTTTGCTTGTGTCCAGCCTTTTAAATATCGTGCTGGACTATCTGCTGCTGGCGGTATTCCCGCTGGGTGTGGTTGGTGCTGCCCTTGCCACCGTGGCCAGCCAGCTCGTCAGCGGATTGCTGAACCTGTACTGGCTGGCCTTCAAAACTGATTTGCTGCAGAGCTGTGCCGGGCTGCGCGGATTCTCCCGCCGCCATGCCGCCGCGCTCTTCCGCGTCGGTCTGCCGATGGGGTTTGAGTACTCGGTGTCGGCCATCGGCGCTGTTTTGCTGCAGAGCGCCATCAACGCGCTGGGCACTGCCGCCATTGCAGGCCAGACGGCGGGCGATAAGATCCGCCAGATGTTCACCCTGCCGATGGAATCCGTTGGCATGGGCATGGCGACCTTTGTGGGCCAGAACGAGGGTGCCCGCCGCTACGACCGTATCCGGCAGGGCATTCGGGACGGCCTTATCATCCAGTGGATCTATTGCGCAGCCGCCTGGGTCGTGCTTTTCTTCGGCAAGACTGCCTTCACCCAAATGGTGCTGGGGGAAGCCTCCGATCAGGCCGCGGCGCTGTCGGTGGAGTATCTGTCCGTCATCAGCTGCCTTTTCTGCTTCCACGGCGCCCTGATGATCCTGCGCAACACCCTGCAGGGCATGGGCTACAGCCTGCACGCCGTCCTCAGCGGCGTGGGAGAGCTGATCGGCCGCGCTGTCTGCGGCTGGGCTGCCGTATCCAGCAGCAGCTTTCTGGGCATCTGCCTTGCAAACCCCGCCGCCTGGGCGCTGGCGCTGGCCTACTGCACCGGTATGACGATCCACTTTTTAAAGCAGCGGCAGACCCAGCCCCGCTGAGCCGTTTTGACTGCTCTCTCTGCTGCCATAGCGGGACATTTTATTTGATTTTATATGGCCCTGCGGGCGACCTTTTACGGTCTGCTCTTTTTATTTGCAGGCTTCCTCAGTTCTCGACAGGTCGGCCGCTTATATGCTATACTGGTACTATTATACAAAGGAGGCGCATCCGCCATGAAGCGCAGCAATATCCATCTGCAGTACAACGCCCCTGTCACGCTGACCTTTTTCTTTCTGTCGCTTGCTTCGCTGGCGCTCGGTCATCTGACCAACGGGTGGACAACCTATCATCTTTTCAGTGTCTACCGCTCTTCGCTGGCCGATCCGTTGTTTTTTGTCCGGCTGTTTGGTCATGTGCTGGGGCATGCAGGCTGGGACCACTTTATAGGCAATATGCTGCTTTTCCTTGTCATCGCGCCCCCGCTGGAGGAGCGCTACGGCAGCCGCACCCTGCTGAGCGGCATCCTCATGACCGCGCTTGTGTCCGGCATCCTGCAGTGTGTGCTGTTCCCCTCCTCCGCTCTGCTGGGTGCCTCCGGCATCGTGTTTATGCTCATCATGCTGTCCAGTCTGGCCGGCAGCCGGAACGGCGGTATTCCGATCACTCTGATCCTCGTCGGTGCGCTCTACCTGAGCCAACAGGTATATGATATTTTGTTCGTGCAGGACAATGTAGCCAACTTTATGCACATCGTCGGCGGTGCCTGCGGCACGGTGTTTGGTTTTGCCGTGCGCCGAAAATAATACGCGGAGGTTTCCCTCATGAAGATCCTTATCACCGGTTTTGATCCGTTCGGCGGGGAGTCCGTCAACCCGGCCTATGAGGCTGTCAAGCTGCTGCCCGACACCATTGCCGGGGCAGAGATCATCAAGCTGCAGGTTCCCACCCGGTTTTCCCTTTCCGGTGCCATTCTGGAAGCTGCCGTAAGCGAGCACAGACCCGATGCGGTCATCTGTGTCGGGCAGGCAGGCGGGCGGTCTGCCATCACGCCGGAAAGAGTTGCCGTCAACCTTGCGGACGCAAGCATTCCCGACAATGCAGGCGACCAGCCTGTGGATGAACCGATCCGCAAGGACGGTGCGCCCGCCTACTTCACCTCCCTGCCCGTAAAAGCCATGGTGCAAAAAATGAGAGCCGCCGGTATTCCGGCAGCCCTCTCCTACACCGCTGGCTCCTTTGTGTGCAACTCCCTGATGTATACGCTGCTCTATCTCATCGACAGGCAGTATCCTGCCATGCGGGGCGGCTTTATCCATGTGCCTTACGCGATGGAGCAGGCCGTCGGCAAGCCGCTGGGAACGCCCAGCATGGATTTGCACCAAATCGCGCGCGGCCTTACCCTTTCGGTAGAAGCGGTCATCGAAAACAAGCGCGACCTTACCGTGAATCGGTGATTGTGATAAATGCCTTTATAAAGAATGTTCCTTTGGGTTGGACTTCTCAAAAATCGTCACCACTGAAATCACCCGCATCGGAATCGCTTATGTCGTATGCGTCTGTACCGCTGTCAAACTCATCCATCAGTGCCTGGCGTTGCTCCTCCTCTTCCCGGATATTGTCCATTGCGAGAGAGTAATGTACATACCCGTCAATCCCCTTGCCGTAAATCCCGAAATCCATATCCTTCAGCATAGCGGTTACCTCCGTCTTTTTTGAGGAAGGGAGCCTTTCCCTTCGATACTTCTATTATAAATCATCGGCTGACCCATAATTCGTACTTTATACACAGCAACAATAATTGTATAAAAAGTCACGCCCCCTGCTGATCACTCATTCACTGAGGATCGGCAGGCTATGGGCGAGGTCACGCCCGCGCGGCAGAGCTTTTGCAGATCGCCGCCAACTGCCGCCGCGTGCCGGAAAACCCGCCGCGCACCTTCTACGAGGCCATGCAGTTTTTGTGGTTTGTGCAGGTAGGCGGTATTTTAAGCGAGAACCCTCTCTCCCTTAACCTCGGCCGGTTTGACCAGTATATGGACCCCTATTATGAGAAGGATATACAGGCCGGCATCCTGCAACCGGACTTTGCGCAGGAGCTTGTCGATGCGCTCTGGCTCAAATACTCCGAGTGGGTGTGGACGATCTCTGCCAACACGGCGGACTATTTTGCGGGGTACAACCAGTTCCAGAACCTGACCGTGGGCGGCAAGACCCGCAGCGGTGTATTGTACCGCGTCTGCCGGTTTGTATAGTACAAGTATAGACATTTTTCCCGCCCATTGCAGCCGCATTTCAGCGGGATTTCCGGCTTTCGGTTATAGCAAAAAAAGCCGGGCGCTCTCAAACGGGAGCGCCCGGCTATATTTATTGACTATGCTTCAGATCAGTTTGCCTTCTGGGCTTTCTTGGCGGCCTTCTGGGCCTTTTTGAAATCCTTGTAGGCCTTGTACTGCTCAGTCTTGCGCAGCTTGCGGGCACCGAGGATCCAGAGGATCAGGCCCAGCACAAAGAGGATGCCGGAGACCCTGGCGACAGCGATAACTGCTGCAACGATGGTGGGACGGATCACCTTGATGGTGGTGTCGGCACCAACGCCGTTCATACCGCAGGAGTTGGCAATGGCATACAGGTTGTGGTGGCAGGCCTCGCGCATGGCGGTGACGATGACGGGGTCGTTCTTGTACTTGGGCAGGGTGTCGGTGACGAAGGACATCATGGCATCGTAGATGGACACGCCGGCCATGACGCCATCAGGACCGTTGACATACTGGGTCAGCACGTTATCGGTGATGACCATGCCGTCGCAGCCCCACTCGTTGCGCAGGATGCCGGTGACCAGACCGTAGTTGCCGCCGGACCAGACAGCACCCCAGCGGGTGTAGGCGATCATAACGCCGTTGGCGTTGCCGACCTCAACAGGAGCCTGGAAGGCCTTCAGATAGACCTCACGGGCAGCCTGCTCGTTCACCCAGACGCCCAGACCGATACGGTCCTGCTCGCAGTCATTCAGCGCAAAGTGCTTCATGACAACGTGGACGCCCTTGTCCTGAATGGCAGCGACCTCGTAGGCGCTCATCATGCCGGACAGGAAGCCATCCTCAGAGTAGTACTCGAAGTTACGGCCGCCGTAGGGGGTGCGGTGGATGTTGTTGCCGGGGCCGTACAGGCAGGCGATGTTGGCCTCCAGGCAGTTGTTGCCGATGACCTTGCCGATCTCGGTCATGATTTCGGTGTTGAAGGTGGCAGCCATAACGTCCTCAGAGGTGAAGGCGGTGGCGGTCAGCTGGCTCTTGTCGTTGCCCAGCAGGCTGGCGGTCAGACCCTGAGGGCCGTTCTCGTCACGGGTACCGGGAGCCTCCACGCTCTTAACAGGCATGGTCCAGTGGAAAGCATCGCCGATCAGAGAGTTCATCTCATCGAAGGTCATCTGATCCAGCAGCTCGTCCCACTTGGGATCGTTGTAGTCGAGGCCGATCATGTCGTACAGCTTGACGCCGTTCTTGGCGCCGAGGGTGGGCATCTCAACGCTCTCGTAGTCGGCAGCGTCGTAGCGGACCTCCTGCAGGTCCTTCTTCAGCAGCTCGGTCAGGGTCAGCTTGACGGTCTCGGTGGGCAGAGTGCCGTTCCAGTCAGAGCGGCTCAGCCAGGTGACAGTCTCATCAACGCCCTCATAGAGGTTGGGGTCAGCGCAGGACAGCTGGTTGGTGATCTTGGTGCCGTTCTCGCTGGTGGCGTAGGTGGTGGTATTGAGAGCGTCCTCGGTCCAGGTGTAGGTCAGGTCGGCGTTGCCGTCGGCAGTCATCTTGCCGTTGGTGTTCTCGACCGTGAAGCCCTTGGCAGCCAGAATGTTGTTGACAGCGTTGTGGGCATCGGTTGCGGCGGTGAAGTAGTAGTCACCGGCGTCAAGGATATAGGTGCCGGCACCGTAGGTGTCGTAGGAAGCGATGTCGCGCTTGTTGACGGTCATGGACAGCGTCTCGGAAGCGCCCGGCTCGATCATACCGGTCTTGCCGAAGCCGACCAGAGAAACAGCGGACTTCTCAACGCCGTTCTGCTTGTCGTAGTCGGTGTAGGGGCTCTGGACATAGACCTGCACGGTCTTTTTGCCCGCCATGGCACCGGTGTTGGTGACCTTGACGGTGACGGTGTAGGTGTCATCGGCTGCATTATAGTTGACCTTCATGTCGCTGATGTCATAGCTGGTGTAGCTCAGGCCGTAGCCGAAGGGGTAAGCCACGATGTCGCCGTAGGCGTAGTCGCCTGCGTTGCCGCTGCCGGTGACGAAGTCCTCGTAGCGGGTCTCGTAGTACTTGTAGCCTACATAGATGCCTTCCTGATAGATCATGTAGGACTTGCTCTTTGCGGGCACATCGCCGCCCTCAACATAACCCTCATAGGTGCTGGGGGTGAAGTTCCACATAGCGGGGGCGCTGAAGTTGTCGTAGCAGTAGGTATCGACCAGGCTGCCGGAGGGGTTGACCTTGCCGGTCAGGATCTCGGCAACGGCGTTGATGCCGGAGATGCCCACGTCACCGATCCACAGAGCGGCATCGATGTCGTACTCGTTGTTCTTGAGGAAATCGACCTGCAGGGCGTTGGCGGAGTTGATCAGCACGATGGTCTTTTTGACGATGCCGTTCTTCTTCATCTCGGCAACGTTCTGCAGCATGGCCTTCTCGTTCTCGTCGAGGGCCAGATAGTTGACCTCGCCGTAGGCAAGGTCAGCGCCCTCGCCGCCAACGCGGGAGAGGGTGACGATGGCGGCATCGCCGTACTGGGCAACGCTGTTCTTCACATCGTCGGTGTAGACATCCCAAGGCACCTCAGCGGTGACCTCACTGGCGGTGGCGACGGTGCCGCTCTTGGAGCGGGCGTAGTCCTTGCCTGCGCCAACGGTGTAGAAGTCCCACAGGGTGGGGTTGACGGTCACACCGACCTTCTCGAGGGCAGTGCGCAGGGTGTCGGCGGTGGAGGCATCAATGTTGCCGGAGCCGGTGCCGCCGTACACGAGGTTGACACTGCTGTTGGAGAAGGTGCTGACCTTGGCATCGGCAGCCAGAGGCAGTGCATTGTTGTTGTTCATCAGCAGGGCAGCGCCTTCAGCCTCGACCTGCTGGGTCAGGGCCAGACCGTAGTCGACCATCTCCTCGGCAGAGTTGAAGTCACTGGTGTAATACTGGGCGTTGGTGTCCTCGTTCTGCAGCTTCCAGAAGCTGCCGCCGAAGCGGGCCGCCATGGTGTTGTCGAACTTTACGGCAAGCACGGACAAAGGCACGGAAATGACCATAACGACCGCACACAGGATCGTCAGGATCTTCCAAGCCAGAACGTTCTTGCGCTTTGCCTGTTTGTAGGCTTTTTTGAGCGCTTTCTTTTGGGCTTTGATCTCGTCCATGATTCTCTCCTTGTTTTTCTTTAACAGTTTATCTGTTATCGCTATTGTACACAATTTGCTACTGCCATTTCAATAGCTTGCGATAAACGGTCGCATTTCATGCATATTCGGTTTTTCAGGAACAAAAAAACCGGTCGTTCGTTTGTGCACAATGCACAACAAATGGCCGGTATATCTGGTAATTGCGCTTGCTTCTTCGCTGGTTCGTGCGCTGCGGTGCCCTTAATACTCTATCCCCTCCCGCGCGGGAATGCCCTGAGTGTAGGGGTGCCGGACCGCGCGCAGCTCGGTCGAGTAGTCGGCGGCCTCCTGCATCCACGGTGCCGGATCACGGCCCGTCAGCACGACCTCTCTGCCCTGCTTTGCCATCGCTGCCGCCTGCCGCAGCAGTGCCTCGTCCACAAGCTGATGCCGACAGGCCGCGCAGGCCTCGTCCAGCACCAGCAGGTCAAAGGGGGTATCCAGCGCGGCGCGCAGCGCCGCCGTATTGTGCTGCCGGGCCTCCGTGCGCTCGGCCTCAGTCATGAGCCATGTAAACTTTGCGTTGGGGCAGGCATGGACCTCTGCACCGCAGCGGCGCAGCAGAGCGATCTCCCCGCTGGTGCCGTCCTTTAAAAATTGCAGCACCACCACGCGGCGGCCGTGGCCGAGCGCACGCAGTGCCAGCCCCATAGCCGCCGTGGTCTTGCCCTTGCCGTCCCCCCAGTACAGATGCAGCATGGCGCCAGCCTCCTTATAATGTATAAGCCGTTTGCAAAAAGCGCTTTTCGACAGGCTCACTCTATAATAATGTAAATTCAGTATACTGCAAGGCTTCAGCCGTGTCAATTACAGGGCGGCTGCCTGCTTATTTGCAAAATCACGCAAAAGCGCCCCGCCAGAGCATTGCAGCATCGGGCGGGGCGCAGGGTATATGCTTGTATTCAGCTTATGCCTTCACAGTCGGCTTGACCTTTTCTGCAAGGATGCAGAGCAGCACGGTCAGCACCATGGCGGGCAGGGTGTAGCCCACGGGGGTGTCCACCCCCATCAGCAGGCGGTAGGCAAGGAAGCCGACCAGCCAGATCACAAGGTTCCGTGCATCGGCGGCCACCGCAAAGCGGTCACGCCTGAGGATAAAATGATCTGCGATCTGCACGGCGATCATCGGCGCAAAGACCGAGCCGATCAGATACAGGAAGCCGGTGATGTCGTCCATCGGGAAAAGGATCGCCCCCGCGACACCGATGACCGTCACAGCGATGGCGGTCTTTTTGCCGTCCAGCTTGGGCGTCAGGCTCTCGGCAGAGATACCGGCGCTCCATGCATCGAGGAAGGTCGTGGTAACGGTCGAAAATACCAGAATGACGAGTGCGGCAATGCCCAGACCGGCCTTGACCATGATGACGGCAATGTCATACTCACCGGTGAAGATGGCCGCGCCCATGCCGATGACATACATCCAGCAGGATACAAGGCCGTAGACGATCACGCTGACCCATGTCGCCTGTGTCGGCTTTTCAGCATCGCGGGTATAGTCGCTGATCAGCGGCAGCCACGACAGAGGCATCGCCACCGCCAGCTCCACCGCCGCGCCGAAGGTCAGGCTTTCGCCGGTAAGGTCGGGCATGGCATTGCCGGAGAAGAAGATGACCTTGCACAGCACCAGCGTAAGCACGAACAATGCTGCCATCGTCAGCTTGTTGAGCCAGCCTAGATCGGTGATGCCCACCGCGATCCAGAGGATGATCAGTGCGCCGATCACCAGACACCAGACCCAGCGGCCGATGTCAAAGATACCGCCGACAGCCAGTGCGCCGTCATAGATCATGATGGCCGTCCAGCCGACCAGCTGCAGCACATTCAAAAAGGCGAACAGCAGGCCGCCCTTCTGGCCGAAGCTCATCTTGACGGTCTCCATAGCGCTGCGGCCGGTGCGGCCGCCGATCAGGCCCGCCAGCAGCATCATGGCGCAGCCGATGATATGTCCGACAAGGATCGCTGCCAGCCCCTTGGCCATGCCCAGCGGGGCGAAAGCCGTGCCCGTCAAAATTTCCGCCAGCGAAACACCGGCACCGAACCAGATCAGGCTGTTCTGAAGGGTAGATGTCTTTTTCATTCGGTGAACTCTCCCTTCAGTGCGAACATGTGATCCATCGGGCCGGAGCCGTGCCCGAGGTCGAGCATGGCAGCCAGTGCGCCCGAGATGTACGCCTTGGCGCGCTCGACCGAGGTGTCGAGGTCATAGCCCTTGGCAAGGTTAGACGCAATGGCGCTGGACAGTGTGCAGCCGGTGCCGTGGGTATTCGGGGTTGTCAATGCGTGGCGGCCGCGGAACCATTTGCCTGCGCCGCTGCGCCAGAGCAGATCATCGGCATCGTTGATCTGGTGGCCGCCCTTGCACAGCACGGCACAGCCGTATTTCTCGCTGATGGTCTGCGCGGCCTTCTCCATATCGGCGGCATTTTTGATGGACATGCCGGAGAGTATCTCTGCCTCGGGGATGTTTGGGGTCAGCACCTCCGCCATCGGCAGCAGCCTTGCGGTCAGTGCATCCACGGCATCGTCCCGCAGCAGCTTGGAGCCGGAGGTTGCCACCATAACGGGGTCCACCACAATGTGCTTGGCGCCGTACTCCTGCAGCTTGTCGGCGATCGTGCCGATCAGCTCTGCCGAGGATACCATACCGATCATTGACGGCATCGGGGTAGATGTCGGTAAAGACCGCGTCAAGCTGCTCGGCCAGAAAATGCGGGGTCGTCTCAAAAATGTCGGTCACGCCGGTCGTGTTCTGGGCAGTCAGGGCCGTGATGGCGCTCATGGCAAAAACGCCGTTAGCGGTCATCGTCTTGATGTCTGCCTGAATACCGGCGCCTCCGCTGGAATCGCTTCCAGCAATGGTCAATGCTGTTTTCATCGTAATACTTCCTTTCTATCTGTACAGCAAGGTTTTATAACGCGGCACAAGGTGGTGCCCCCGATGTACCGCGAGGGGGTAAGTTTGTTTGCAGGGGTCAGGGCACGCCCGCCCCTGCCGCGCGGCGGAAATTCACATCTCTGTAATGGGAACTTCCCCCAAGCACTTCACATATAGATCCGCCGCCTTTTTCAATCCGGGCTGGTCGGCTTCGCCGTTGGCATCATACACGCCGACGGTGATAAACCCTGCGGCTTTGGCGGTTTGCAGGGCGTAGAGGCTGTCCTCAAACACCACTGTCTCGCACGGGGCGGTGCCCAGACGCTCGGCAGCCATCCGGTAGATGTCCGGCTTATGCTTGCTGACGCCGATCTCCCCTGTTGTGAAGATCTCGGTAAAATATTCGAGCAGTCCCAGCCGCGCAAGCGCCCTTGTCACATGGCCCCGCGGGCTGGAGGTTGCCGCTGCCATCCCGATGCCCCGCTCTGCCAGAAATGCCAGCAGCTCGGGGGCACCGTCCTTGGCTGGGACCTCGTCGTAATAGTAGTCCTGCAGCATCTCCTCGATGCCCGCGCCGACCTCCTGTGCCGTCATGGGCAGGGCGTACCGCGTCTGCAGGTAGGCTGCCCCCTGCTCCATACTCATGGAAAAGAGGATCTCATTCAGGCCAGGCTCCGGTGCAACGCCAAGGCGGCGCAGATACCGCGCCCCCAAATCATTCCAAATGCTCATGGAATCCAGCACAACGCCGTCCAAATCAAAGATTGCACCGTTACACATGCAGCATCTTCTCCGTTGCCAGCCTGAGGTCTGCAGAGGCCTTTTGAATATCCTTCGCCGCGTAGATGGCGCTGATGACCGCCACGCCGCAGATGCCGCTGCCCGCAAGCTGCTCCACATTCGATTGTGCAATGCCGCCGATGGCCACAACGGGAATGGATACCGCCGCGCAGATGGCCTTAAGCGTCTCATAGCTCACATCATCGGCGTCATCCTTGGAGCCGGTCGGGAACACCGCACCAACGCCGAGGTAATCTGCACCGTGCTTTTCTGCCAGAACCGCCTGCTCCACGGTCTGCGCCGACACGCCGAGGATCTTGTCCGGTCCCAGAAGGGCGCGGACATCCTGCGCCTCCATATCGCTTTGGCCCACATGCACACCGTCCGCATCCATCTCGCGGGCGATCTCGACATTGTCATTGACGAGGAACGGCACGCCGCGCTCACGGCAGAGTGCCTGCAGTTCCTTTGCCTCCGCGAGGAAGTTTGCTTCATCAAGGGTCTTTTCCCGCAGCTGCACCATCGTGACGCCGCCGTCCAGACTCTCGCGCACAACATCGACCAGCCGGCGGCCGTCCAGCCAGTGGCGGTCGGTGACAGCGTAGAGCAGCAGGTCCTTTTTATCGCAGTTCATACCGTGCGCCCCCGTTCAGCGTCTCGCCGTCCATATTGTAGATGGCGTCAATGATGCGGTTGCGGTAGGTGGAGTTGCCGTCACCCTCGGCCATGCGGCTCCAGCCGATCTCACCGGCCAGACCCATGGCGCAGACAGCGGCAGCAGCAGCCTCCAGCCGGTTGTCGGGGTTGGCTACAACAAAGGCCGTCATCATGCCGGAGAGCTGGCAGCCCGTGCCGGTGATCCTGCCCATCTCGGGGCGGCCGTTGCGGATGACATAGCAGCTCTTGCCGTCACTGACAAGATCGATCGCGCCGGTCACGGCCACGATGGCGCCGCTCTTGGCGGCAAAATCCTTGACAAACTTAACAGCATTGTCAAGATTTTCCTCAGTCACCGCGTCAGCCACATCGGCATCAACGCCCTTGGTAGTGCCGCTGCCCAGCGCCAGCGTCTTGATCTCCGAGATATTGCCGCGGATGACGGTGAAGCGGATCTTCTCCATCAGCTCCACAGCGGTGTTAGTGCGCAGCGCAGAGGCACCCGCGCCCACGGGGTCAAGCAGAACCACATGGTCCAGCTCGTTCGCCTTTTTGCCGGCGCGGAACATCCCCTCAATGCTGCGCTGGTTCAGTGTGCCGATGTTGATGTTCAGCCCGCCGCAGATGGCGGTGATGTCCTCGACATCCTCCGGCTCATCGGACATGATGGGGCTGCCGCCGCAGGCCAGCAGAATGTTGGCCACATCATTGACAGTGACATAGTTTGTGATATTGTGGACCAGAGGCACACCTTTACGCACATTTTCGATGCAGGTACCCAGCATACAAAAGCACTCCTTTATAAATAAAAATGCGGACATGCCCGCAGAGGCACATCCGCATCAAGACGCAAAAAAGCGCAGAAACGACTATTTCCCTACGTTGGCATTATCCAAATCAGGTTACGGGTCAGGGCAATACAGCCCACTCTCAGCCTGCTTTGCGCAAGCTCCCCATTTCTGTACAGTTTTTACAGTAGCACACTATTCCGTTTTTTGCAAGGTGGTTGTCCGATTTTTTGT
>ENA-OQCL01000727-OQCL01000727.1-human-gut-metagenome-genome-assembly--contig:-NODE-727-length-14417-cov-3.491952_pt1 | contig 14417 bp, 14 predicted proteins | sample MGYA00242502_ERZ504586 | MGnify/ENA primary metagenome ERZ504586 (study PRJEB26092, sample SAMD00036316) | human gut metagenome | host: Homo sapiens | study: EMG produced TPA metagenomics assembly of... | reverse complement strand
CGCTCGCCGCAGCCTGGGGCAGTGATGTTTTCCGCTACGATCTCACAGAGATCCCTGGTCTTGACAACCTCGCCCATCCTGAGGGCGTGCTGGCAGAATCGATGGCCGCCTGGGCGGCTGCGCGCGGCTGTGCCCATGTTCAATATCTTCTCAGCGGCACCTCGCTGGGGCTCAAGGCGGCGTTGCTCGCGCTTTGCCGCGGGCGCAAGGTTTTTGTGCCGCGACACGCGCACCACAGCATTTACGAAGGATTGGTGCTCGCTGGCGCGACGCCGCTGACGCTGCCGGTGCGTTTTGACGACAGGCTGGGGATCCCCCTCGGCGTTACGCCGGAGGATCTGGAGGCTGCGTGCGCTGCCCATCCCGATTGCCGCCATCTTGTGCTCGTGCATCCCACCTATCACGGCATCACCTGGCAGGGCGCGGAAGTGCTCGCATTTGCCAAAGCCCATGGTCTGACGACGATCGTCGACGCTGCCCACGGCGCACATTTTACGAGCACTGCCACGCCGGATTCAGCGCTCGCATTGGGCGCAGATGTGGTCATCGAAAGTGCTCATAAAACGCTGCCCTGTCTGACGCAGGCGAGCGTCATGCTCGTGCGCGATGAAAAGCTCGTTCCGCCGTTGACGAGCGCTGTCGCCCTGCTCCACACGACTTCGCCGAGCTATCTGTTGATGGCCAGTCTTGAGCAGGCCGGTGCCTGGCTGGCGAACGAGGGCGAAGCGGTGATGCAGCAGGGCGCGCGTCGCATCGCTGCGCTCGAAGCGGCAGCCGCCAGCTGGCAAAATCTTGCGATCGTACGCGACAGCGCTTGGCGGCAGGATCCTTTCAAGCTCTATCTCACCAGCGCCCACGCCAGCGGCGAAACGATCGCGCGCCTGCTTGACGCGCGCGGCTGCGTTGCAGAAATGAGCGACGGCCGCGGCTGTCTGCTGATGCTGCCGCTCGACGGCGGCGATCCGGCGCTGGCAGAGATCCTCGCGGATGTGGACCAGGCGCTGGCAGAGGTCGACGAAGCGATCCCGGCGCCCTGCTATTTGCGCGAGACGCCGCGCGTCGATGTTCCTCTCGCGGAAGCCTGGCTCGCGCCGCGGCGTGCGCTGCCGCTGGAAAAAGCCGTCGGGCAGACAGCGGCTGCGCTGCTCGAAGCCTATCCGCCAGGGATTCCGCTGCTGCTTCCTGGTGAGCGCATCACGCAGGGGATCGTCGATGCCTGGACAGCGAGCGGACGGGACGCAGCGACGCGCGTTGAGGTGCTCGACAACGCGTGAAAAAGCCTATATAATAGGAAGTAGCCATTCTGCGCCTCGCGCGGAAATGCAAGGAGGATTGTGAGACAGATGAGATTCAGCGACATCATCGGCCAAAACAGCGCCACTGTTCAGCTGCAGCGCGCCTACACCAACGGTCGTCTCAGTCATGCGTATATCTTTGACGGACCGGATGGCGTCGGCAAGCGGGCGACGGCCCAGGCGCTGGCGGCGCTGCTCTTGTGCGAAGCGCCGGCAAACGCCGACAGCTGTGGACGCTGTCTCTCCTGCCGCCAGATCGCTGCAGGCACCCATCCCGATCTGCACCAGATCGCGCCGGATGGCCGCGGCATCAAGATCAAACAGATCCGCGATCTGCGCAGCCGTCTCGCCGGCACGGCGAGCTACGGCGGCTACAGCGTCGTGATCATCGATCAGGCCGACAGCATGAGCCTGGAAGCGGCCAATGCGTTTCTGAAAACCGTCGAAGAACCGCAGGGACCCGTCTGTTTCATCCTCATCACCACCCAGGCGGAGCGTCTGCCGGATACGATCCGTTCGCGCGCCCAGCTTGTGCGCTTCCATCTGCTCAGCCAGGCGAGCCTGCGGCGATTGCTCGCTGCAGATGCCGACACGCCAGCCGGCGCCCTCGCCATCGATCTTGCTGGCGGCAGCATCAGCCGCGCCCAGCGCATGCTCGCAGATGAAGCCCTGCGCCAGCAGAGCCTGGAGCGCCGCGAACAGCTCGAAACGCTCCTGAACAATCTCGCCACCAAACACGACGGCGATCTGTTGCGTTTCGCCGATGCTTTTATGGGTGACCGAGACAGCGTCCGCGACGAGATCCTGCTGATCCGCCGCTACTACGACAGCCGTCTGCGCCAAGCGCTTGCCGACGGTACCGACCTTGCGCCAGCGCTTGCTGCGCTGCACGACACCACCACCGCCCTGGAGCGGCTCGAAGCCAACACCGAGCCAGCCTTCATCCTGGGCGCTTTACTCATAGAAATGGCGCGCCACAGCCGCCGATAGAGAGGAGAACCACCATGCCAGAGATCATAGGCGTGCAATTTCAGAACGCCGGAAAAATATATTATTTTGACAGCTGCGGTCAGCAGATCGACACCAACGACCACGTCATCGTCGAAACTGCGCGCGGCATCGAATACGCCCGCGTCAGCCTGGCCACCCATTGGCTGCCGGACAGCGACATTCCCGAACCATTGAAGCCGATCCTTCGCGTCGCCGACGAAGAGGATGCGGCCATCTACGAAGAAAATCTTGAGGCCGCGCGCGATGCCTACGCCATCTGCCAGGAAAAGATCGCTTACTGTGGGCTGGATATGAAGCTTGTCAATGTGGAATACACCTTCGACCGCGCCAAGGTCATCTTCAATTTCACCGCCGATGAGCGCGTCGACTTCCGTGAGCTCATCAAAGAGCTTGCCGCCGTGTTCCACACCCGCATCGAGCTGCGCCAGATCGGCGTTCGCGACGAAGCCAAGATCATTGGCGGCGTCGGCATCTGCGGCGAGCCCCTCTGCTGCCACCGTTTTCTGACCGATTTTTCGCCAGTCTCCATCAAAATGGCGAAGGAGCAGAATCTTTCCCTTAATCCGACTAAGATCAGCGGCTGCTGCGGACGTCTGCTCTGCTGCCTCAACTACGAAAACGAGCACTACGTCGAATCCAATCGCCGCGCCAAGGAAGAAGCCCGCGCCGCCCGTGAAGCGGCTGCCCGCGAGAAAGAGCTGGCAGCCAGCCTCGACGCAGCCGCCTATCCAGACGAAAAAGAAGAAGTCGCCACCCTCGACGAGCACACAGAGATCACCGTCGAAACCTATTACGATCCATCCCTCGTCACCACCACCGTCGACGCCATCAAGCACGACAATTCCCACAGCCGACGCTCTTCGGGAAAATCGCACGACAGCCGCCATTCCTCCAGCCGTCATGAGAGCACGAAAAAAGATCAGAAACCGAAAAAGAGCAAGCGCCCGCCAGCCGAACGCGATGAGAGCGCTCTGCCAAAAGAAGAAAAGATCCGCAAGCCGCGCAAACGTGGCAGCCGCGGCGGAAGAGGAAGAAATAAGAGCAATGGCAACAAATCCAATTCCAGCAAGTGAGCCTGCCGACGATCTTGAGTGGACAGAGCTGGCGCTGCGCGGCTGGGGATTGTATCAGCGCCGCGGCGGTCTGCGCTTTTCCATCGACGCCGTGCTCTTGGCGCATTTTGTGCAGGGCTGCGAACGTGCGCAGATCCTCGATGCCTGCACAGGGACCGGCGTCGTCGCGTTTATTTTGGCCGCGCGCTTTCCCCAGGCAAAGATCGAGGGCATCGATATCCAGCCGCAGCTCATCGCCGCAGCCAGCGCCAGCCGCGCGCGCAACGGCATTCCAGCTGAACAGCTTCGTTTTGACGTGTGCGATATGCGCGTGAAGGATCGCGCGCGGCTGCGCCGCTACGATCTCATCACCTGCAATCCGCCTTTTTTCAAGGTTGGCCACGGCGCCGCCAATCCCGACCGCGAGACCGATCTCGCGCGTCATGAGCACACCCTCACCCTCGACGATCTTTTTACCTTCGCCGCCTACAGCCTGCGCGAGCGCGGACGCCTTGCCCTCATCCATCGCGCTGCGCGGCTCGATGAGGTGCTCGCCACCGCACGCGCGCATAAATGCAAGCCCACCCGCCTGCAGCCTGTTTACGCACGCACTGGCGAGCCGGCCAAGCTCTTCCTGCTCGAATGCTGCTATCTCGGCAACCAGGATCTTACCGTGCTCGAACCACTGTATATCTACGACGACGCCGGCTACTATCGACCAAACATCCAATCCTGGTACAAAGAAAATGATTAATGTTTAATGGGTAATGATTAATTGTCATTTCTGAAGATGGGAAATGGTGAAGCTGAAAGTGTGTCGGGTAGAGAAAATGTGTGGCTTTAAATTGCGTTTCGACGAACAGCCCATTAATCATTAAACATTACTAATTAATCATTCGACAGGCTCCCTGTCCAAAAGGAGGTTCCCATGGAACAACACACCACTTCCCTGGAAGAAGGCATGCTCTATCTCTGCGCCACGCCGATCGGCAATCTTGAGGACATCACGCTGCGCGTGCTGCGGGTGCTGCAAGAAGCGGATGTCATCTACTGCGAAGATACGCGCAACACCCTCAAGCTGCTGCGTCATTCGAGATCGCCAAGCCTCTGCAGAGCTACCATGATCATTCTCCGGAAGCGCGGGCGCAAGAAGATCGCCGATGATGTCCGCGCCGGACGCCAGGTCGCGCTTGTGAGCGACGCCGGCATGCCGGTGATCAGCGATCCTGGATTGATCTCGTCAATCTTTCCGCCGTGAGAACCTCCCTTACACCGTGCTGCCGGGCGCCAGCGCTTCGCTGACCGCCCTCGTGTTATCCGGCATCGCTGCCGATCGTTTCTGTTCGAGGGATTTCTGCCGCGCAAGGAAAAAAGATCTGGAAGCGCGGCTCGCCCTGCTCGACAAGGAGCGCGCCACTGCCATCATCTACGAATCGCCCCATCGCCTGAGCGCCACCCTCGATGTTTCGCCAAGCGCTGGCCAGAGCGCGAATGCGCAGCCGTGCGCGAGATCACCAAGCGCTTCGAGGAAACCGTACGCGGCACCACCGTCAGCGTGCGCGATCATTTCAATGCCAACGCGCCGCGCGGCGAGTTTGTGCTCATCCTTGGCGGCGCTGTAGAGACAGAAACCAGCGCCGAAGACGCCTTCGCTCAGGGACTGGCGCTCGCCAAGCAGCTCATCCAGGAAGGCGCCAGCACCAATCAGGCCGCCAAAGAAGCCGCTCAGGCGACAGGACTTTCCAAACGCACCATCTATCAGGCGCTGCTCGCCGACCAATGATCCGTGAAAGAAGGGAATCTCTATGAAGCGATTCACCAAATTCCTCTATGTGCTCGCCGGCCTCGTGCTCATGGGCTACGGCTTTCTCAGCTACGATCTGCTTTTCTGGGGACGCGTGCCTGCGTGGTTGACCTTGCAGCAGATCGTCTACATCGCCCTCGCTGGATTCATCCTCACCGTGCTCATCGGCTTTCTGCTTTTCGCGAAAGGGCTTCTCGCCCGACGCCGCCTACCCGCCATCGTCAACGAGCGCGACGGCGGCATTGTCAGCGTTTCGCCGAAAGCCCTGCGCAATATCACCTATGTTACCATCGAGCGCTTTGGCGGCATTTTGGAAGATCGCGTGCGCGTGCGTGTGCTCGGCGGCAAACAGCCCTGCTATTATGTGAAGATCTGGCTCGGCATCGCCGAATATTCCGAGCTTCCCGCCCGCCACGAAGAGATCCGCCGCCGCGTCGGCGAAGCGCTCCTGACCTGTACCGGCGTGCCCGCCCGTCGCGTTGACCTCGTTTTCTACACCGCCCGCACTGAAAGTGCTCATATGGAAGGAGGCGACAGCCAATGACTCCGCAAAACGACGCCCCATGGTGGGATCCTGACGCTCGCGCCACAGAAGAAACGCCTCAGCCAACTGCTTCACCGGAGCCAGAATCGCAGCCGGAAAACGGTTCCGCGCCGCGCCGCATGAGCCTGCGCAAAACCATCTGCGACTGGATCTCTGCCAATCGCCACACCGCGCTCTACATGCTCATTGGTCTGGTCGTCGCCGTCGGCATCCTCTGCTTTGGCTTCTGGCGCACCTTGCTCGTCGCCCTCTGCGTTGGCACAGGCTACACCCTCGGCAGCTGGCGCGACGGCAATCCGCGCCTCTTGGCGCGTATCCGCCATTTTTATGAGCGCTGGATCGACGACAATCCCTTTATGAAATGATCGCATCTCGCTCCCTGTTTATTAGAAAGGATCTGATCGTATGAGCGAACAACCACAAGCAACCATCCCTCCACAGGACCACGACACCCTCATCATTGACGATGCCGTCATCGAAAAGATCACCGGCGTTGCCTGCCGCAACATCGACGGCATCCTCGACATGAAAGGATCGCTCATGAGCGGATTTGCGTCCAGCTTTGGCGCCGCCTCCAAAACCTCCAAGGGCATCACCGCTTCCGTTGACGGTGCAGCAGCGTCCATCGAGATCAAAGCCATCCTTGAATATGGCGCGTCGGCGCCGGCCATCTTCGACCGCATCAAGATCGATATCCGTCGCCAGGTCAAGGAAATGACTGGCCTTGAAGTGCGCGATATCAATTTCCGTGTCGTCGATGTCATGACCCGCGAAGAATTTGAGCGCGACAGCAAAAAAGCCGCCCAGCAACAGCAGCAATAAACCGTGACCGTACAGAGCTCTCAGAGAACGAGGGCTCTTTTTTATTTTGTTACTTTTTATTTCTTTAGAATATATTTCCGCGTAGCCTGTCATCTTTGAACGGCTGCGTTTTCCAGATCGTTTTTTTCGCGCCGTGTGAAAATGACAGTTCCATGACAATCGCTCCAAACTTCTGGTGTAAATCCGGCTTTTGGGGTATTATAATAAAAGTTTCACGTAATTGTAGTTTAGCATAAAAAGCTTCGTACATTAGAAAAAACAGACATTTGACAGGTGTCCAATAGAGAACGGCCTTGACAAAGATTTTCCGGCCCTCAACCTGTCGAAGGAAGGACGTGACCTTACTTGAATTTGAAAAAATGGACCAGCGCATTGACTCTCTGCGCAGTGACCCTCGCCTGCACGGCCATGCCAGCCGCAGCAGCAGATGACACCGCCCTCGTTGGCGGCAGCACTTCGCCAAACCTGCAGGCAGCTGCCGACGCCATGGCAGCCGCTATGAATCAGATGAACGGCAACGGCAGCGTAACACCGGACAACAACGGCTCCGGTGCACAGCAGCCATCCACTGGCGATACCGAATCTGTCGGCATCGACTACGTGACACTGACCAGCCCGGCGACCACCATCGACGGCCAGACTTATCTGCCACTCCGCGCCACTTTCAGCGCATTCAAGGATCAGGCGATGAGCGTTGAATGGCAGCCAGACGGCCAGCAGAAACTGAAACTCACCACCACCGGCGGCACCGCTTACGAAGTATATCTCACCGCTGCAGGAGACGGACTCCAGCTGCAGCAGGGCGGTACCACCTACACCTTGAAGAACGTCAGCGGCAGCACTTATGTGACCATTGATTTCTTCCAGGCCATCGTTGCAAATGCAAACATCAGCCTTTCCGGCAGCCAGATCCTCGTGCTCACTTCCACCAATGGTCAGAGCGTTTGGAGCGGCAATTTCTGGACAGGCATGAACAGCTACCAGGTTCCTGTTGTTGAGCCAGAACCAACTCCGGTTCCTGAACCAACTCCAGAGCCAACACCAGAACCTGAAGTGCCAGATATCACCTATCCAGACGTGAACGAACCAGTCACCCCACCAGCCGACAACAACACCAGCAATGGCGGCACGACCGGCAACGGTTCCACCGGTAACGGCGGCAGCTCCGTCATCATTGGTGACAACCTGCTCTGGCCAGCCAACAGTAAGGTCATCAATTCCAACTATGGCTACCGCATCGACCCAGTCGGCGGCGTCCTCGGCGACTTCCACCTCGGGTTGGATATCAACGGCTCCACCGGCGATCCTGTCTATGCAGCACAGGGCGGCACCGTTATCCGCGCCTCCTGGTTCTCCACCTATGGCAATTGCATCGACATTCAGCATCCAAGTGGTCTCGTGACCCGCTATGCGCATCTCAGCGCTTACCACGTTTCGGTTGGCGACACCGTCAGCCAGGGACAGGTCATCGCTGATATCGGCGCAACCGGCAACGTCACCGGCCCACATCTCCACTTCGAGACCATCGTCAATGGCTCTACCGTGGACCCATTGAGCTACTTTAATTGATCGTAAATAAAAGATCGACGCTTCGTGATGGAGCGTCGATCTTTTTTGCTTATACGACAACAGCCAGCGTTTCAAACGAAACGCTGGCTGTTTGTAGTTCGTGCGGGATCATTCGTCCCAGGAAATGCAGCTTGCTGGGCACATCTTCATCGCTTCTTCCACATCGGCTTTGTTTTCTTCAGTGGCTTCGGCGATCGGTTCTGCAGTGCCGCGGTCGGTCATGGCGAATACTGCTGGGCAAAGGGCTTCGCAGCTGCCGCAGCCAACGCAGGCGCTTTCATCGATGGTTACATACATGGGCATTCTCTCCTTCTCTTAATCGCTTGGCAATAGGTGACGGTTTTATTCACTGATCGCGGTGTCGTCAAAATCCTCGTCTGAAAACACAGTGATCCCTGCATCGAGCAGCGCCTTCGCAGCGCAGCCCGGGCGGTCCACAAGCGTGTGCGTGAAACTGCCGTCGTAGGAATTCTTTGGTCCGCAGGCTGGGCTGCGGCTTTTGAGGATCGCGTAGTGGATGTGAAAATCGCGGCAGAGCGTCACAGCGCGTTCAGCGCCGGCTGCGTAGGCCGCCGTCACATCCTCTCCTTCGCTGTTGATGACACGCCCGTCAGGCTGGATCTCAGCCGGCAGCCGCGGCGTCGACAACCCGCCGTAGGTTTCCGGGCAGAAAGGAATGAAGGAATACTCCCGATTGTAGGACAGGATCCGTTCGTTCGGTTTCGATTCCCCGTCGTATCGGCAGGCCACGCCCAGCAGGCAGGCGCTCACCAATACCATTGTCGGATTTTTCTTAGTTGGTTGTTCGTCGTTCACGGGGACGTCTCCTCCTTCCCGTGTAGTTCGGCCGGATCCGCAGGAGGGACAACGTCGGCAGCCCTGCTTCATTTTCGCGCACTTCCGCCACGTCGACCCAGAGCCCATTTTCCAGCACGCTCTTCGCCTTCACCAGCCAACGTTCGTTGTCGTCGTCCCGATCCAGGCGATAGGTGTGTGGTTCGCTGAACGGCACCTCCAGCGCATAATCTGCCAGCACATTCGCCAGCATCGTGCGCCACGGCTCCGCCTGCAGCACAAGCTCCGTCATGCATCCGCAAGGAGAACGACGCGTCGCACCGATCGCCTTGCCGTGTTCACTGTAAATGATCATGATGATCCGTCCTTTGTTCACATTGACAGGTTTCCCTGCCTGCTTATAGTATACCCCGCCGCCCGGCCGTTGTCCAAGAAAATGATAAGGACTTGTATATTTCCTGTGAAGAAATGCGTCGCCGTTGGTTATTGATTTTATAAATACTAAGGTTCTAACTGTAAAAAACACAACTTATCAAATTTCCCGCCGGAACAGAAAATTTTTCCCGATCCAACCGGTCAGAAAACGACCGTTCTTTCATAAATGCATTGTAATAATCAGACTATTGGCCTGGATTCGTGCAACAACCCCCTATACAATTTAGGAAAAAACCCCTTATAATGCACATAACCTACAGCACATCCGCTGTAATGGATATTATTTCGGGGAGGAAATATCGTCAAAAAGTAAAGGAGAGAGCATTATGTCACAACAACAGCAAGACGTTCAATTTGAGAAAAAGCTCAGCCCTCTCGGCGTCTGGGGGCTCGCCATCGGCGCCATGATCGGTTGGGGCTGCTTCGTCATGCCTGGCGACCAGCTTCTGCCAGATGCCGGCCCGATCGGGGCCACCCTCGGTCTCATCCTCGGCGCCTGCATGATCGTCATCATCAGTTTCAGTTATAGTTATCTCATCAGTAAATACCCAGTGTCCGGCGGTGAATTCGTTTACGCCGACACCGCGTTCGGCAAGACCCACGCCTTCCTCTGCGGTTGGTTCATCTCCATCGCTTATTGGGCGCTCATTCCGATGAACGGCACCGCCGTCGGCCTTGTCGCACGTTATCTCGTTCCTGGCCCGCTGCAGGCTGTTAAGCTCTACGAGATCGCCGGCTGGCCGGTTTATCTCGGCGAGCTCATCGTCTGCATCGCTGCCATCGTCATCATCGGCGTCGTCAACATGCGCGGCGTTGAAGCAGCTGGCTGGTTCCAGACTGCCGTTGCCGTCGGTCTCGTCGGCTCCATGCTCGTCATCGCAGCCGCCGTGCTCATGGGTGGTCCAGACTGGTCCAACCTCAAGCCATTCTTCGCCCCTGAAAAATCTGCGCTGTCCAGCGTGTTCACTATCGCTGCACTCGCACCATGGGCTTTCGTTGGCTTCGACTGCATCCCACAGGCTTCCGAAGAATATTCCTTCTCCAACAAGAAGACCAAAGCCCTTCTCATCAGTTCCATTTCCGTGGCAGCACTCATGTACATGATCGCAAACACCGCCACCGCCATTGTGGAACCATGGGAACTCTTCATCGCTGAAAACAGCAGCTGGCCAACCGGCGCCGCCATCGAACAGCTCATCGGTACCATCGGCCTCATCCTTCTGGCCATCGCCATGCTCTGCGGCATCGTATCCGGGCTCAACGCGTTCTATCTCGCCGGCAGCCGTCTGCTCTATTCCATGGCCATCGCAGAAGCCATCCCAGCACCATTCGGCAAGCTCGATCCGAAGTACAAAGTCCCACGCTTCGGCATCATGTTCATGATGATCCTTGCCATCATCGCGCCATTCTTTGGCCGCCAGGTGCTCAGCTGGCTCGTTGACATGACCGCCGTCGGCGCTGACATGGGGTTTCACCTACACCACAGCGTCTGCCTTCGTCATCGCTCGTCGTGCTGGCGACAAGAAACAGGCCGTCATCTCCTTCATCGGCCTCTGCTTCGCCATCTTCTTCATCTGCCTGCTCATCCTGCCATTCTCGCCAGGTTTCCTCAGCCCACAGGCTTGGGCATTCCTCGTGGCATGGCTCGTGCTCGGTTTCATCTTCTTCATGGTTAAGCGCAAAACCTACTACAGCTCCACCGCGCTCCAGGAAAAAGTTGCCGTCATCGCAGCAGAAAACGAAGATCGCGACTAAAAACCTCGAAAACTCCCAAAAGTTTTATATATTTCTCCTCGCTTGCCCCACCGCATCCTTCCTGCGGTGGGGAATTTTTATGGAAAAGCGCGCTCATGTGTCGATTACGACGTGAGCGCGTCGATTACGACAGAAACCAGATTTCACCGCCGTTTTCTGTTATAATATAAGATTTCCCTGCAGCGTCGCAGGGATTTTTTGTTTATTGTCATAACTTAACCAAATCATATTTGTATATGTTTTAACAATGCGTTATCCTCTATATATAGTGTTAACCTGCCGCAAACAATACTAGAAAAGGAGGCCTTTCCATGAGACAACGAAAATTGACCGACCAGCAGCGCATCGATGCCGTGACCGCCTATCTTGCCGGTGCAGGCAGCTATCAGGCCGTCGCCGAGCAGTTCCAGATCAGCTCCCGCACATTGCGCGATCTCGTCGCCCTCTATCAGTATCATGGGCCCGACGCTCTTAAAAGCTCAGTAACCAACAACACCTATCCGCCAGAGCTCAAACGTCAGGCCGTCGAGGAGTATCAATCCGGTCAGGGAACCCAGCGCGACATCTGCCTCAAGTACAACATCCGCGCCCGCACCCAGCTGCGCAACTGGATCCGTCAATATGGTAGCGGCGATCTTTCGTCCGCCGCGCCCCCGCGCGCCAATCCGCGCAAGAAAAAGACCATCCCCGGGCGCAAGACCACCCTCGACGAACGCATCAACATCGTCAGCCATTGTCTTGCCAACGACAGAAATTACGAGCTTTCCGCCCGCACCCACAGCGTCAGCTATCAGCAGGTGTATTCCTGGGTCAAAAAATTATGACGCCTACGGACTCGACGGCCTCCTCGATGGACGCGGCCGACATCGCGATCCAGCGCGCATGGATCCCCCTCGAACGTGCAGAATACGAAACAAGATCCTCCAGGACAAGATCACCCGCCTTGAGACAGAAGTGCTCGCGTTAAAAAACCTGCGCGACCTCGAAAGGAGGTGGGACTGACCGGCGTGCGCCATGAATTGGAATACATCGTCGTCCAGGATATGGCGCAGCTCGGCCACCCCATCACCTGGGTCTGTCAGGCACTTTCCATCAGCCGCTCCGCTTATTACCATTGGCTCCACCGCACCCCATCCGCCCGTGAGCGCGAAAACAGACACATCCTCGACGAAATGCGCCACCTCTACCAGGCCTATCGCGGCATCTACGGCTATCGCCGACTCGCCGACGAATACAACGCCATCCACCACACCAACTACAACGAAAAGCGCTTCCACAGGCTCGCCAAGATCGGCAATCTTCGCGCTATCATCCGCACAAAACAGCCCGCTCCTCACGCCGCCCCACTCATGCAGCTGCCAGCGAACATCCTCGCTCGCGATTTTGTCGCCCAGGCCCCCAACGAAAAATGGCTCACCGACGTCACCGAGCTCGAATACGCTTCCGGTCAAAAGCTCTATCTTTCAGCCATCCTCGATCTCAAAGCCAACGACATCGTCGCCTTCAACATCAGCCCCTCCAACAACAACAACCTCGTCTTTACCACCTTTGATCGCGCCATCGAAAAATATCCCGACGCCCATCCCCTCGTGCACAGCGACCGCGGCTTTCAGTACACAAATCTCAAATTTAAGATCAAACTCCGCAAGCAAGGCATGCTCCAGAGCATGTCCCGCGCCGGCATGTGCGTCGACAACGCCCCCATGGAAGCATTTTGGGGCACCCTCAAAAGTGAAATGTATCACCTCGACCAATTCGACGACTACGACACCCTCGCCCAGGCCATTTGCGACTACATCCATTTTTACAACACACGCCGCCGACAGCGCCGCCTCGACAAACTTCCGCCCCTCGCTTATCGCGCCCAGCAAGCCCTCCTCAGCGAAAGTGGAGAATCTTAGCACACCTAGCCCATATTAAGGAAAGAAATCGATACATTCACCACACAACCAGGGATTGGAGCCACCCGCTCCAATCCTTTCCTTTATATTAGGAAGAAAACATCATTTTTCCCGGGGGGCTTTCTCGTAAAGCCCCGTCAAACGCCAGGGGGGATGATCCATTTTTGGGGGGATTTTTGTTTGGCTTTTTCCGCCCGACAGCAGGGGGCGACGCGGATAGTAACATTTTGGCGACAACTTAGATTCTGTGCGGGTTTTCCCTTGATTTTGACCGAAAACCATTGTATAATGAGTGAGCAATTAGATAATGAGTAATGGTAGATTAGCGCTTTGCGACCATCTTACATTTCACATCGTCTGATTGCAAGTACCCATATGCTCCCGCACGCTCACCGGTCCTGGGATTGGGGAGGGGGAGTGGGGATGTATGATCCATAGCTACGTTATCGGAAGGGGGAATTACAGCCACAGCATATCTCCAAGCCGGGATGATTCGACCAGTCCCGGGCGCAACCGCTGACGCGGTCGTGGACGTACAGGGCGGAAGCGGGCGGCGAGTCCCGCGAATGCCGAAGGTTTCTTGTTTGTCCTGCTCGTTTTGCCGATGGCAAAAACGTGAGCAGAAGAAAAGCTCACGCAGGAAAAATGAGGAACGCTCCAGGCTGGATGGAGCAAAATTATTCCAGCGCCCCATTGCGGAGGGGCAAGGTTCCGCAGAAAATTTATTGGGAGGGAATATAATTGAATAAGATCTCTAAGAAGATTGTGTCGTTGGTAACGATGGCAGCGTTCGCGCTCACTCTCGTTCCAGCGGCTGCTTTTGCAGAGCCTGTAACCGTTGAGAGCACCACGGTTGAACTTCAGGATAGCAAAGTTGTAGCTGGCGACACAGCAAATATTGAAGTTAAACTTGGCAATGATGCTTTTAGCCAAGATGGTAAGCAGCTTGTTCTCTTGGTGGAAGATGCAAAAGGCCAGTTAGTAGACCTTGGCAAAGATAGCTGGAGTGCTACTGGTGCAACAAAAGTCGGTTACAACGATGCAAATGTTGCTGACTGGGCTAAATCCTTCTGGATCATTGAGGCAGCTGCAAATGCTACTGTTGATGTAGCTGCTAAAATGAATGTAGAACCAGGGGTATACACTGTAAGTGCTGTGGAATATCCAACCAATGGTTCATCTCTTGCTGATCTCCAGAAAGCTGCCAAGGATCTTGGCACTGTAAGAGTTTATGCAGACCAGGTTCCAGATGAAGACTACTCTGGCTATGGTGTTGTAAGCAACGGTGTTGTAGCAGAAACTTATGCTGCTGAAGTTGGCGACACTGTTGATACCACCTTTGTTGTAAACTATGCTGAAAACAAAGGTACCAAATCCCCAATCGAAAATGTTTGGGTTTGGGCTGAAGACAAAGATGGCGAAGTAGCAGATGTT
>ENA-OQCL01000726-OQCL01000726.1-human-gut-metagenome-genome-assembly--contig:-NODE-726-length-14449-cov-21.484918_pt1 | contig 14449 bp, 9 predicted proteins | sample MGYA00242502_ERZ504586 | MGnify/ENA primary metagenome ERZ504586 (study PRJEB26092, sample SAMD00036316) | human gut metagenome | host: Homo sapiens | study: EMG produced TPA metagenomics assembly of... | reverse complement strand
TGGCGTTTCGCTGCACGCCCGAGGAGCACAAGCTCATATGCGAGATGGCAGCCTGGAGCGGCATGAGCAGGCAGGACTACATCATCGCCAAGCTCACCGATACCCAGGTCGAGGTGAGGCCCTCTGTAAGCGTGCAGAAGGCGTTGAAGGACTCGATGGCGGAGTTGTCCAAGGAAGTACGGCTGGCGGCCTCCTACGGCGAGCTGAGCGAGTCCCTGCAGCAGAGGATCGAGCTCGTGATGAGGTTCTTCCTGGCGCTCGGCGAGGGGGTTGAGGCACCAGTGACGGAAGCGCCACCGCAAACCTCGCATTTGGAAGAGCCGACAACATCCGTCATGGATGCGGGCTCCGACACCGCAAGCATCTTCGAGATGGGGCGCATGTAAGGTTTAACGCCAGACCTCCAACGCCTTGTCCGCAAGCCATTCGGCGCGATCGGCGATATCGCCCTCGTCCCAAGACTCCTTCTCCAGGGCGCCGGCCATGGTCGCAAGGCCGGCGGCGCAGAGGGCAAGACCGTCCTTGTATCCCTTTCCCTGCTTCTTGGTGGGCCAATCGGCATCGCGGATGGAGGCGTTGAGCGAATGCGTGATGATGGCGAGGTTGCCGAGCGTGAGGAGCTTCCTGTCCCTTCGCGTGGCAGCCTCATCGTCGAGGGCTCCCCATTTGTTGCGCCACTTCTTGGGCATCATGTGTTCGAGGGTGTACTGGTTGAACCCGAGCAGGGCCGTGCTGCTCATGCCTGGGCGAATGGCGCTTTCCAGCAGATAGAGAACGCCCTTGGACTGAAGGTTGTACAGACACGATTCCTCGAACGCCCTTCGAACCTCGTCATCGCCGGGCATGTACGTCGTCGCCTCTTCGTTTGCTTCAAGAGCCTTCCTCAGCGTCTCCGCGTCCTTCACCTCGTTCAGGATCAGCGAGGTGAACAGCCTGTTGTAGTTCTTCGTGGTCGCCTGAACCAGCGTTCGGCGGACGATGTAGCTCTCAAGCAGGGCGAAGACCTCGGATTCCTCGCCCGAAGACTCCACGTTCTTGCGAACGTAGAGCACGTACGGGATGAGCGTCGAGTTCTTGAGGCCGAATATCAGCACGTTCAGGCGCTCGACGCCGGGAGCGGAGGGGATGTCCGCGTCGCAGTAGCCGGGGTCGAACGTGGACTCGAACACCTCGGCATACGCCTTCATGCTGTCGAGGATCTCGTCCTTGTCTCCGTTGCAGTACCTGCCGATGAAGTCCTTGTAGGACTGGAAGAGGTTGGACGTGCGCGAATAGAAGAGCTTGTCCTCGGTCGTGACGCCGCGCTTCTTGTCCTGAACCAGGATCTGGAGGAACGCGTCGAAGAACAGGTCGACGAGCGTGCGCTTGATGCGCCCGGTAACGACCTCCTGCTCCCAATACTCCCTCTTCTCCGCCGTGGGTTCGAAGACGTCCTCCCAGCACTCCTTGAACGCCTGCTCGTTCTCGCGGTTGAAGAAGTAGTTCTTGAGGAGCTCCGCCGTCGTCAGGCGCACCCCGAGCGAGTTGATGGTGTCGAATATCTGCTGCTCGTCCTCGCCCTCGGTGAGATCGATGCAGACGAACTGGACGTTCGACTTGATCGTGTTCCTGTCGACCTTCTCTGGGTCGATGTTCTTGAGGAAATAGTTGTAGGCAAGGACGATGGACGAGGAGCCCTCGACAGGCTCGCAGCCCGTGGCGCTGACGACCTTCTCGAAATCCTGCCGGTCGTACTTGCCATGTCTCAAGGCGACTTCGCCGGTCTCCAGGACGAAATCTCGCTCGAACAGCCTATCGGCGTCGATTCTCGCGCAGAGTGCCTTGAAGAAGATGACCATGGTCGTGAGGCGCTGCTGGCCGTCGATGACTGTGCGAACCTCGGACACCTCGGACCAAGTGTTGCCGGAGGAGGCTTGCTTCAGGATGATCGAGCCCAGGAAATAAGGTCGCTTCGAAGCCGTGACGAACTCCATGTCGCCGAGGAAGCGCTCCCATTGCTCTTCTCCCCAGACGTACGCCCTTTGGTAGAAAGGTATTTCGAGCAGGCGCGATCCGTTGAACACGCCGCTTATCGTAGATTTTCCTGCATCCATCCTTAAAGCCCTATCTTTCCTTCGCAGTTGTTACTTATGAGCCAATATCGTCAGTGCGCCGTTCGGCCTCTTAGTATTCCAGGCTCTTGGCATCTTCTCCCAGCAGGCGCTCGAAGACGATACGCAGGTCCTCGTCATCGAGGTAGCCGCCCTCAAGGCAGCCGCGGTCGATGGCGTCGAGCATCGTCTGCTCCTTCTCCTTCAAGCGGTCGTAGATCACGGCGTCGAGGGATAGCTCCCTGCCGTCGCGCATGAACTTCTCGCGCATGAAGTAGTAGCGCGTCTTCTGGTCGTCGGGCAGGCCCAGACGGTGTATGCGGTCCTTTGACTGCAGCAGGTGCACCAAGTTGTAGCTGTACTCGAAATACACCGCGTCGTGGCAGACGCTGTGCAGAGAGACCGACTCGGCAAGCGTCTGCGGGTTGGTCACGAGCACCCTGAAGCGCCCCGCGCGGAAGTCGTCCAGAATCTCGCGTCTCTCTTCCTGTGGCGTGGCGCCGTAGATCGCCTCTGCCGGAATCCCCATGGCGGCGAGGTCGCGGCGGAGGTTGCTGATGCTGCGTACGAAGATGCACCATACTATGACGGGGCGGCCTTCGGCGACGATGCGCTCCACGAGCCGCTCGCACGCCACGAGCTTCGAGCTCGGGCGGCTTCGCTCGATGGCCTCGTAGAACGTCTGCGAGAAGTCGACGTAGTCGATATCCGAGTAGTCATCGCCGACCTGGTCGAGCACGTACTCGAGGTCGCCTGGGTCCACTGCAGAGCAGAGCATCTCGGGGTCGCTCTCGAGCTGCAGGGTGCGTATGATCCTCGCGAGCGCGTTGGGGCAAGACGCGTACAGGACTCGCAGCAATGTGTCCTCATCGGGCGTCGCCTCGACCTCCACGATCTCGTCGGGCTCCGGGCGCGGCACGCCGAGCTCGTCCTTGTTCGTTCGGCAGAAGAAGGGCGCCAGGCTGTCGTTGAGGCTTGCCTGGAGGTCCGCATCGGGCGCGCGGAGCTCGCCCGGCTCGTAGCCGAAGAACGTGTCGTAGTCCTCGGGGTACAGGATGTGCAGCAGGTTGTAGATGTCCTGGTAGGTGTTCGGGATGGGCGTTCCCGTAAGGGCGATCACGAACTTCGCGCCGTCGGCCGCCTCGAGCGCGGCTTCCGCGCGCCTGCCGCCGATGGCCTTCACCCGGTGCACCTCGTCGAAGACGAGCAGGGTCTGGTCGGGGATGATGGCATGCAGCTCCCGCACGTAGCCCGAGAGCGACTCGTAGTTGAACGTGAACAGGTTGCACGCGCCGCTGTCGAGCGACAGCGCGTTGCGCCTGCGCTCGGTCGACATCGCCGCTATGGCGGGGTCTCCCAGCGAGAAGCAGCTCAAAGGCAGCTTATCCCCGAAGGTGGCGACCCACTCCTTCTCCCACGACTCGAAGCCGTTCTTGGGGCAAACCACCACGATGCGGCGCGCGAGCCCCAAATGGCGAAGGTAGGCGAACACGCCGAGCACCGTCGCGGTCTTGCCGGCGCCGGGCACCGAGAAGTCGGCCGCGCGCCCAACCGTCGCCATGAAGAAGGCGTCGAGCATCTGCCGGTCGCGCAGGGGACGCACCATCGAGGCGTTCACTACGTCGCGGAACTCCCGGAAGCGCGGCCCCAGCTGGGGGTCGTCGGCGATGCCCTCGGCGGTCTGCGCCTTGATGGCCAACCCCACCTCGGAGCGCTCGCGGATGTAGGTCTCGCCGGCGTTCACGAAGGCGCCGAAGCTCGGGTCAACCGCGACCTCGACGCCGTGGCCGTCGGCCTCCATGATCGCCTCGAGCATGTCCTGGCACTCGCGAAGGCCCATGCCGCCGTCGAGTAGGATGCGGTCGCGATCGGTGCCGTCGACGGCGCTCGCCGGGTAGTACAGCCAGGCGCGCCATGCGGCCGAGGCCATGAACGAGGCGATGTCTTGCCCCTCGATGCGCAGGTACATGCCGGGGCGCGCCTCGTCGTAGCAGACGACGGCCCTAGGCGCGCTCATCGATCTCACCGATCAGCTCTTCCACCTTGTCGGCGACGGCAACGAGGTTGCGGCGCACCTTCTCGAGCTCGTCGGGTCCCAGCACGTCGAGCATCTCGGGAAGGATCTTCTCGAGCTCGGAGAGGCAGTCGGCGGATTTCTTGGCGGGCGTGTCCATGAGCTTGACGCGGCGCACGGTCTCTCTTGCGCGGTCGCCTGCGCGCTTGAAGCCGTCGACGAGGTTGCCTTCCGAGCGCAGCTCGCTCACCTTCTCGCGCGTGAGGGCGTCGGGACCCATCTTCTCGAGGAGCTCGGACATGGCCTGCAGCTCGGCGGCCTTGAAGTCGGCCTCCGCATCCGTGCCTGCCACGCTGCCGAAGTCTCTCACGTATCGGGTGATGTCGCCCTCGGGCTGCACCACCATGTTGGCGAACATGAGTCGTTTGACAAGCTGTTTGTCGCGCCTGTTGTCGTACTTCTTCAGCACGCGGCTGAACTCGCCCAAGGGGCCATCGACCTTGAGGGCGCGGGCGAGGTGGTACTGCTCGGGGGCCTGGCAGAATTCGAGGAACTCCTCCATGTACTGGGCGCGGTCGACGAGTTTTTTCACCTCCGCCTCGGTCATGCCCGTCGCGTTGCCGTACTCCGCAGGGGTTATGAGGTGGTTCTTAACCACGTCGCGGTATACGCCGACGAGGCGGTCGACGGGATCGTACGCCACCTTCTCCTCTTCGCCGATTTGGATGGCGAGCTCGAGCAGCTTGATGCGCTTGGGGTCGCTGCCTGTGGCGTCGTCGAGGATGGCGGCCTCGAACCAGCCCGCCTCGTTGTTCGCCCGCGCGAGGCGGCGGACGCAGGTCAGGCGTCGGTTGCCGTCGATGACGCGTCCGTCGTTGAGCACGATGCCCGGCCTAAGCTGGCCGCGAAGGGCGATGCTCTTCTCGGTCTTCCTGAGCGCGCCGGGGTTGCTCTCGACGATGAAGTCCTCGATGACGCCGTTGTACTCGTCGCGGCCAAGGGCGAGCAGATCCGCGCCCTGCGCGGAGTTGTACTCGCTTACCCAAGTGGCGATGCGGTCGTTCTGGTCGTTGTAGAACAGCAGATCGCACTTGATGCGGTAGATGTCGAAGTCGCGCGTCACGTTGTCGATGGAGTGCTTCTCCTTGCGACCCGTCGGCAGGACGTTGCCAGTCGCGATCCCTTCCTCAAGCAAGCTCATTTCGTGCCTCCTTCTTCCATGCCTCCATGGATGAGTAATATGCGTCCCCGATGTCGTCGTAGTAGACGTCGGAGTTGTAAATGGTCGTCGTCAGAAGCGGTGCCGGGCACGTGATGCCCAGATCGTTCGCGAGCAGTCTCGGCAGGTCATCGCGCTCGATTCCCTCATGGTGGGCGACGATCCACTCGATGAGGTCGGCTGCGGAAAGCCGCCCCTCGCCTCCGGCGACGAACACCTTGGTTCCGGCGAGCGTGCAGCTGCGCAGGAGCCCTCCCGCGTCGAGCAGTCCCTCGTAGAAGTCGTCGGGCATGTCCAGCCCGTACAGCGGATGCGGAGTGGCGCCGCCCGCGCGCAGGCTCGCCACGGTGAAGGGCTCGCCTTCGGGCGCATCCACGCTCACCGCGGGCGCGTACGACTCGATGTCCGCCATGCGCGCGCCTAGCACGTCGTGCAGCCGCGAGAACGAGATGTAGCTGTCGCCCTCGTAGAGAAGTAAGCGGTGGTCCGAAAGCGCCTGGCGCAGCACCTGGCGGAAGGCGGGGTGCTGCCACACGGCGTTCTCGAAGCCGGCGTCGCCCTTCGCGAAAGACGGATGCTCGGCCAGCAGCCGCGTGAAGTGGTCGTTCGGGGTGCTCCCTTCTCGGAAGAGCAAGCCGCGGTCCTCGTAGTAGCCCGCATCCTCGATGCCGCGGTCGAGCGCTTCGGGCGGATCGTCGGGAAACTCGAAGGCGAAGCGCCGACGCACGAGGCCTTCGTCGCAGATGCGGCCGGCAAGCTCCCGGGCAAGGAAGCCCTCGAGGGTGGGTGCCTCGCGCTCGGTGTCGTGCGCTACGGGCACATCCGCACGGGAGGCCGGGGCGCCCGTCGGGCATTCAGCGACCTCGACGCCAAGCCACTCCGAGAAGCTCACGTCCGCGGGCTCGGCGAACAGGTCGAGCCATATCGCGGCGATGCCTGCGCTGAAGCCGTATTCGCGCTCGTAGGCTTTCGCGGCGACGTTTCTGGGCTCGTCCGCATGGCGCTCGGCGAAGGCGCGCACCTGACGGCGGCGGTCGACCTTGCCGAACCCGACAGAGAGGTGGTCGCCCAGGGTGACGCCCTCGTCTGCGTTCCAGAAGACCTGCTTCAGCTCATCGTAGAGAGCGATGGGCGTGGTGATCCCCACGCGCCTTAGCTCATTGCGCGAGACGCGAAAGACTAGACGGGCGCAAAGTTCGGTATCCTCACGCCGTGCCGCACTCACCGCCGCTCGCGCAGCCTCTGCACGCCCATCCTGTTTGCTGTCGACTACTTCCGCCACGCGCTACGCCTCGCCCAGCTTGGGCCCGAAGACGCGCTCGACGTATGCCTCCAGCGTGCCCTCCTTGGCGAGCTCCGCGGCGTCCGCGAGCTCGAAGTTAGAGTCACATCCTTGGCCGACCTCGTCGTGGAAACCCAGGATGAAGTGGGTGGCAATCTCGTAGATAATCTTGGTGGGCGCGATGCCGAACACCTGATGCTCCAGGATGTGGTCCAAACGCTCGCGGTCGTCCGGGAAGGCGGCCTTCATGCCCTCGCTTCGGTACAGGCGCTTGATGATCTCGGTGATGTAGAGGCCAGACTTCATATACAGGTCGGCGAAGGTGTGGCTCGGGTCATCGAAGCAGCCCGGGTTCTCCTTCTCGAAGAGGTCCACCATCTGAACCACGACGTTGCGCGGCGTGAAGATCTGATTGGTCTTCTGGGGCGGCACGTAGTCGAAGATGTCCTCTGTCTGGGACTCGTCGAAGTAATTGGCCAGGCGTTCGCGCAGCTTGATGAACTCGCTCACGGAGTCGTTGAATACGACCTCGTCGAAGAGGTGCCCAACGAAGCGCTTTACCTCGCCGGTCTCGCCATCGGTGTAGTCGCCGCCATCACGCAAAAAGCGGAACTCATCAACGGTGATGCTCGTGACGTCCTGGAAGACGTCAGCGGGGATCACGGTGTCGAAGTTCGCGAGCGTCGTGCCCTCTTCGCCGTAGGCCATGAGGAACGACGGGATGGTACGCGAGAAGCCGCGCAGATGAGCGCGCACCTTGTCCTCGATGCCCTGCTTCTCGTCCTCTTTCTTCGCCGTCTCCACCTCGCGCACCACGGTCTCGCCGGCGCGTTGCACGAGCTCCTCGCGGGAGTCCTCGAGCTTCTGGGCGAGCGTCTGGAACGCCTCCGCTTTCTGCTCGTCATGGCGCTTGTTCACCTCGGCGCGCTCGGTCTCGCTTGTCGCCGCCTTGAGCTCGTCCTTGCGCGACTGCTCGATGCGGCGCGCCTGAATCTGGTAGTCGCCGACCTGGCGGTTGAGTTGGATGTCGGCGTCCGCCTGGACCTTGCGCTCGATCTGCTGCTGCTGGCGCGGCTTGAGCTCGCTGCCGTAGCTCTCCTTGGCGGCCTGTACCAGAGGCGCGGTCACGCTCTGCTTGAAGGCCTCCTTGAGGTTGTCGAGCATCACCCGATCGTCGTCATCGGCCTCGTGGGCTTTCGCGATGTCGTCCATGTGGCCTGAGAATTCGACGGCGATGTCGCCGTAGACCTTCGGCCCGAAGATGTCCGCAGCCTTGCCTACGACCTGCTCGTCGGGAATCTCCACCTCGCCCTCGTCGTTGATGGAGAGCTCGTCGGCCGTGCCCTCATCGATCTCGACCTTGTTCTTCTCGGCGTTCTGTGCCTTGCCCTGCTCGTAGGGATCGAAGCGCTGGATGATCTCCACGACCTCTGCCGGCGCGCGGAAGACGCTCGCGATGTTCTGGAACAGGAAGTTGCTCATAAAGCCGCGCCTGACCACCTCGCGGGCATGGATGCGCCTCGGCACGCTGAGCACCTGCTCGGCGTCGAGCTCGACCATCTGCCCCTCTTCGTCCTCGCCGTAGACGGGGAAGAAGTTCAGCAACTGACGGATATGGCGCTCGCGCGTTTCGACATCGCCGCCGCCGCGCGCGGTCTCGCCGTACAGGTCGTTGGCGAACTGCTCAAAGATAGTAAGCGTGCGCGCCGGGTCGAAGTCGAAGACGTAGGCGTTCTCCTTGCGCGCGTAGTTGCCGCCGCCCAGGTCGAACAGGCACGGGTTCTGGCTGCGGAAGGCCGCCTGCATGTACAGTGCGGGGCTCGCCATGTTCGAGAGCATGAGCACGGCGGTCCACTCCGGCACGGTCACGCCCGTGGTCAGCTGGCCGACCGAAAGGGTGATGGTCCTGTCGTGGTCCTTGATCGCGCGGCGTACCTTGTCGAGCGATTTCTCGTTCTCGTCATCGGCGTCGATCTTGCCGTCGCCAGCAGCGAGTACCACCTCGTAATCCTTGAAGACGGGGTGCGCCTGCAGCTTCTTGGCGAGGGCGCGGGCGGAGTCGACGCGGTTGAGCATCCAGAACGTGTGACGCAGCTCGTCGCGCAGCCCGGGTGTCGAGAACGGGAACTTCTCCTGCGTGGTGAGCGCGTCGAGGAACTTATCCACGTCGGCGTCGTGCACGAAGCCGCCGTTGTGCTTGGTCGAGAAGAACTCGTTGAGGTCGAAGGCGAACTCGGTCTGCTCGCCATCAATCTCCATGCCGCCGCGGGCCTCCTGCTCGACGATGTCGCTCATCTGGTAGGTGAGCAGGTTGAGCTTGGGGAGGTTGGCGTAGGGGTTCGGCTGCTCAGAGTCGGCAGGCCAGTCACGCTTGGCCTGCTGCTCGTCGGCATAGGTCCAGTTGTAGATGGCGTCGTCGGCGAACTTCTCGTTTGCGATGGCCTTGAAGGGCGTGCCAGAGAGGTGCAGCGTGAAGCGGCGCTTGATGTGGTCGAATGCCACGTCGGTCTTGAAGGTGTCCACGCCCTCGTGTGCCTCGTCGATGATGAGCACGTCCCAGGTGAGGTCGGCCACCTCGTCGAGCTTCTGGTACACGCCGCCGAAGCGGATGGAGCCCTTGAGGTCCTGAAGGCTCACGAACTCGATGAACCCCTTGGGGCCTTCCGGGTCGTTGCGGATGGCGCGCAGGTACTCCTCGCGGCTGAGGCAGTAGGGCTTGCCGGTCAGAGCGTCCACGCCGCTGATGAAGCGGTAGCCGCCCTCCAAGCCCACGAACTTCACGTAGTCGTCGTACCAGGAGTTGGCGATGGCAGGGCGGTTGGTGACGATGAGCACCTTCTGCGCGCCGATACTGCGGCACAGGTCGTATGCGGTGAGCGTCTTGCCGAAGCGCGGCTTGGCGTTCCACAGGAACTCGCCGCCGTGCGCGCCGCCCTCGTCCCAATGGGCGCGGGCGAAGGCTCCCGTCTGCTCCACTGCGCGCTGCTGCTCGGCGCGCAGGGTGTAGGAGGCAGCGCCGGGTGCGTCCAGCACGCCGTCGGTGTCGCGGAACCGGTAGAACTGCTGGTGAGACTCCTCGCCGCTAATCTTGAACCATTCCTTCTTGGGTTCGCGCTCGACGCCCTGCTTCTCGAGGTAGGCGTGGAAGTCGGTGTCATGGAACGTGCCCGCACGGTGCTCCCACGTGGCGTTGCCGCTCCACTCCAGATGCCACTGCACGTCGGCGGTGTGCGTTTGCTGTTTGATTCGCTCGCGCACGTCCTGCTCGGTGTAGCCGATCTTGGTCCAGCCGTTGTGGCGGACGATCTCGGGCGTGGTGTAGGCATAGATCTGCGGCACCGCGGGAGCGGTGGTCTCGATGATCTGGGAGATGTCGATGCTCGCCATTGCTAGTCCATCTCCTTCACATGGGATTCGATGAACTGAATCTCCTCGTCGTCGAGGCCGTACTTCGCATAGAGCTGACGGTCGATGTCAGCAACAGACTGCGACCAATCGATGTCGGAGTCAGAAGTAAAGTCCTGTAGGGGGACATACTTCCATTTTGGTGCGGGATTGTGCTGCGTAATCTTCAGAATTCCGAGCATGGTCCGAGCGAACTTCGATTTTATGTATTTGAGGAGAGCCGTAGCTTCCGCTTCGGAATTGAAACTGCCAATGCTTATGAAGGACTGCGTATGCCCTATTAAGGGCCGCCCTATTAAGGGCGTAGAAAGCACTTCTCCAAGCGCGCCCGATCCGTTGGCGGCAGGAACAAGTACTTTCCATTTGTCGAGGTTCGGATGCGGAGCGATATATCTGGCGGAAATGAACTTGTAAGCTCTTCCGGCGCGACCTCTGCCAAAGATTCTGATGCAACTATCTCCGTCGCCAGGCATCTCGTCAAAGGAAACTACATTGTTAAGGTTGTCGAGAACGTTTGTCTTAAGGTCATAGTCGTGGTTCTTGCTCAACAGACCATGGTCGTCGTCAACATAACGAATCTCGGGATGGTCTTCGTGCATGGCTTCAGTGAAGTGGTAGCTATCGGCCGCGAAGATGATATCGCCGAGGGGTTGGATGCCATGTTTTACAACCTTCTCTTTGATGGTACGAAGCTCATCGAAATGTGTGAACACTTCTATCGCAGATCGCGTCGGAAATGTTGGTGTAAGCGCCGGAGCGCAACGCGGACCGTTTGGCCGGAAGGCGGCCGCCGCCCTAGAATCTGAGATTGCGACATATCGGATTCGTGGAAGGGACGACGGCCTCAATGGAGAGCATACCAGAGCAGGCGGTGGTGGCGGCGTGCGCGCTGCCGAGGTTCGCTGACGGAACCATCAACATGCAGGAGCTGCTGCGGCAGCTGGCGGAGTCGGTGGTCAACGAGATCATGAGCGCCGAGGCCGACGAGGTCTGCGGTGCCTCCGGCAACAGCAGGAACGGCTACAGGGAGAGGAGCCTCGCCACGTGCGTGGGCACGCTGACCCTGAGGATACCGAAGCTGCGCATGGGAAGCTTCTTCCCCGACGACGTAGTGGAGCGCTACCAGCGCGTGGACAGGGCGGTCGTCGCCGCAGTCGCCGAGATGTACGCGACGGGGACCAGCACCAGGAAGGTCCAGAGGGTCGCCGAGAAGCTGGGCGTAGGCAGGCTCTCGAAGGACCAGGTGAGCTCCATCGCCCGCTCGCTGGACGCAGACGTCGAGGAGCTCCTGGGGCGCGACCTCGGCGGCGCCCGCACTCCCTACCTGTGGCTCGACGCGACCTACGTGAAGTGCCGCCGCGAGGGCCGCGTCGCCTCGACGGCGGTCGTCACCGCGATAGGCTGCGACGAGCACGGCTGGCGCCACGTCCTGGGCGCCTCCGTCGTGGACACCGAGTCCTACGACTCCTGGCTCGCCTTCCTGCGCTCCGTGAGGGAGCGCGGCGTCACGGGCGTCAGGCTCGTCACCTCCGACGCCCACGAGGGGCTCAGGCGGGCGGTCCAGGAGACCTTCCAGGGCGCCGCGTGGCAGCGCTGCGCGGTGCACCTGATGCGCGACTGCGTCCGCGCCGCCGGCTCCCGCTCGCTCGCCAGGCGCGTCGCCAGGATCGTCGCGCCGGTCTTCCGGGCCAAGGACGCCGACGCCGTGAGGGCGATGTACCACCTCGCTGCGGACATGCTGCGCGAGTGCTGCCCCAGGGCCGCCGGGGTCTGGGAGGAGGCGGAGGCGGACGCGCTGGCCTACCTGGACTTCCCGGCCTCGCACTGGAAGCGCCTCAGGACCAACAACCTGCAGGAGCGGACCAACAGGGAGATCAAGCGCAGGTCGCGCGTGGTGCAGGTGTTCCCGTCCGTGCGCTCGCTCGAGAGGCTCGTCGGGGCGGTGATGTGCGAGCAGGACGAGGCGTGGTCGGAGGCCCGCTACTTCTCTGAGGGCAAGATCTCCGAGCTCTACGAGGAGAGGCGTGCGCCCGAGCCGCCCACCGAGGAGCAGCGGCTTGAGTACGACAAGATGGCACGGAAGGCGATCGAGGCGTCCTTGGAGCTTGCGGACAGGATGGAGGCGGCGTAAGGTAGGCAACGGATTTCGGATCTAGGGCGCCCGCTCGCTCGGCCGGGCACGAGGCCCGGCGCTCGCTCACGGATTGGTTACACCAACTTTCTCGACACTACCTCATATCGCACCGAAATCCCGATCAGCATCTCGATAGGTAACGGCAACACCGCCCTTGATGTCGGTATTCGGAAAGGCGCTGGACGCATCCGCTTTATAGCTCATCACTTTGAAATGGGGGTCGTTAAGCATCTTCCTGTTCCAGGCCTTTGGGGTTGAGCCGGCGTCAAATAGGAATCTAGCGGGAGTGACAAGCTCCACCTTGTCGGAAACCTTGAACGCCGAGTCCATAAACTCGTGATAGATGGGCGGTGCATAGGTCTTATTGCCAGAATCTTGTTCCGCCACTGAAAGCTGATATGGGGGATTACCGATTACCGCATAGAACTTCTTTCCCATAATTGCTGCCTCACCTTTCAATGCGGCGAACTCGAAGGGCTCGCCGTTCTGCCAGTCGTATATCACGCAGAGGGGAACCGTTTCCCTTGGCTCCTCTTCTTTGGTCTCTTCGGTTGTCTCGTCGGGGAATACGTCATCGAACAGGTCGAAAAGCGACGGTTGCATCGGCTCCGGCTCGGGCTCCTCGAACGTCCCCAGGGTCGACTCCACCTCGGCGCCCATCTTGTTGGTGGGCACGGCGTCTGTGAAGCCGTTCATCTGCCAGAAGTTCCAGGAAACGATCCATGCCGCCTGCTCGAGCTCGTCCTGTTGGGGGCCCGACCCCCAGCGATTGCGGAGATGCTCGACGAACGTCTCGAGCACATTGACGCGAGCAATAAGCAGGTTGTCGCCCTGGTACTCGAAGCCGTACGTCGCGCGCAGCGCGTCGAGGGCCCGGCGCACCCATTCCTTGCGAGTCTTGGTCTTCTCGGTCACAACGCGAAGCTTGCGGTCAAGGAAGCCTACGCGCTCGCTTACGGGTAGCTCGTCTCCCGTCACGGTGTCGTAGCGCGAGCACACAAACGGCGCCTCGCCACACGTGATCTCGAGCCGCGTAGCCTCCACGTATGCGCGCCAGCCGTGTCCCTTTGACTTTGGAAATTCGATTGAATCACTAGTCGGCGTCCATGTATTGGCGCCATCATCCGCAACGATCTCGGTGTTGAAGACATCGCGCCGGCCGAACCAAGCCTCGTCCAAGTCGTTGTTCATCTGATTGCACAGCCATGACGGGGTGAACACCTCGGCGCGGCTCTTGGTGCGCTGGGATTGCTTCTCCTGCTCTTTGGCGATGCGCGGCTTGATGACGCCGGAGTTCATGCCCGTGATCTTCTCGACGGTCATCTCGTCATCGCCCATGTAGCCGTCGCCTAGGGCCTCGTATTCGTTGTCGGCCCATATGATGTTGCGCCCCGTAGTGCGGTCGCACAGCAACGTCTTGAGAATGAAAGTCGGGTATCGGCGGTCGAAGGACTCTATGAAGCCTTCGACCGAGATGTCGTGCATTGGCTCCGTCACGGGCTATTGTCCCTTCTTCGCGAGCTCTTCGATCATGCAAGTGCGCACAAAGGCGGAGAAGCTCATGCCGCGAAGGGCAGCCTCCTCCTTCGCCGCGTCGCGCAGGGTGTCGGGGATGCGCAGGGTCACAGATACCTGGTCGCCGTTTACCAGGAAGCTCCTGATCTCGGTCTCGCCGGGGTTACCCTTGATGAGCTCCTTATAGCCGTTAGACATTCGCGCCTCTATCCCTCGAAATGCAATACAAATGCGTTTTCTGAATTATAACGCAGCGGTACGCCGCGGCACTGGGAATAGGGGGACATCAGCCGCTCGGACACAATGCGACACCGGGCGGCGGAGAAGATCATCCGGCCGGAATCAAGGAACAGTTTCCGGACCGGGTTTCGTTCCTCAGTTATCGCGCGGTTTGACTTTGGCCCGCTCCTCCGCATAGAGGACCTCGTTCTGAGCCTCCAGGATGCGCGCCGCGTCGCCGATGCGCTCGGCACACCTCTCGCTTATAGACCTCAGGGCCAGGACCCCCTCGACGTCGAGCGGGTCCAGCTGGTCGGCGTGAGCCAGGGACTCGAGCAGCTGGTCCAGGCCCCTCGCCAGCCTCCCGGCATCTGCCACCGCGTCGAGCAGTTCGAGGCGCTATATCTTTTCTTCGTAACCCAACATCTGCTTGTCTCCTTCTCTCAATGCTCATGTACGGTAAGGAAGCAAGCAACCGAAAACAAGAGATAGACCGCCAGCACTACACTATTCCGAACCAAAGACCAAAAGATAAGCATTGTGGGAAAATCTAAACTTTTGGATTTTCCTA
>ENA-OQCL01000725-OQCL01000725.1-human-gut-metagenome-genome-assembly--contig:-NODE-725-length-14466-cov-3.634214_pt1 | contig 14466 bp, 14 predicted proteins | sample MGYA00242502_ERZ504586 | MGnify/ENA primary metagenome ERZ504586 (study PRJEB26092, sample SAMD00036316) | human gut metagenome | host: Homo sapiens | study: EMG produced TPA metagenomics assembly of... | reverse complement strand
TGTCCAGACGGCGGCGACCGTGTTGGCCAAAAAGCGCGCCGTGCCGGTCAGGGCCTTGTGGCCGAAGGCATCGACTGCGTGTACATCGTCAGCCAGCTCGCAGACATAGCGGCCATCCTCCAGCTTGACGCCCTCGGACACGGCGATGACGATGGAGGGCTTCTCCTTCTGCATCCGCTCGACCTTCTCTACAAAGTGATCGACATTGAAGGGCACCTCCGGCAGGCAGATCATATCCACGCCCTCGCAGTCCTCGGCCTTGGCCAGTGCGGCGGCGGCGGTCAGCCAGCCGGCGTTGCGGCCCATGATCTCAACGATCGTCACATACTTCGTGCCGTAGACCGTGGCGTCGCGGATGATCTCCTTCATGACAACGCCAATGTACTTGGCGGCACTGCCGTAGCCGGGGGTGTGGTCGGTGACCATCAGGTCATTGTCGATCGTCTTGGGCACGCCCATAAAGCGGATATCGCTGCCGATGTGTGCGCCGTAGTCGGCCAGCTTGCCGATGGTATCCATCGAGTCGTTGCCGCCGATGTAGAAGAAGTAGCCGATGTCCAGCTCCTTCAGGATCTCAAACAGCTGAACATAGACGGCCTCGCCCTCGGCGGTGTGCCAGTCGGGCAGCTTGTAGCGGCAGGAGCCGAGGTAGCTGGACGGGGTGCGCTTGAGCAACTCGATGTCCAATGCGGTCTTAAGCTTGTCATCCAGCACGCAGGTGCGGCGCTCCAAAAGGCCGGCCACGCCGTGCAGCATACCGTAGACCTTGCCCGCGCCGCGGCGCTTGCAGCTTTCATAGACACCGGCCAGACTTGCGTTGATAACGGAAGTCGGGCCGCCGGACTGACCGACGATTGCGTTTTTTGCCATGGTTTTCCTCCTGCAAGCAGTGCTTGCCTCTGGTTTGTGGGATGCTCCCGGCCGGGTAGAGGCGCCGCGAAGCACACGAATTTTGTCATCCTCAGTGTACCATGCGGCGGCGGCATTTACCATTGCGGCGGTTGCTTATATGGCGGTGCGGGCAGGCAAAACGGTGCGGTTCCGCAGGGTGGAACTGCGGTGCGCGGCAAAATTCCGCAGATGGAATTGCGTTCCATAGTATGGAATTTTGCATCACGAATATTTGCAAGAATCGTTCGGCAATCTTGCAAAAATTGCGGAACTGGGGCAAAGTTGTGCAAGATGACGAAGCACGGCGCGCCCGCTGCGCCGCTGAACTGCTGAAAAAAACAGGGCGGACGCCCAAAAATCTGAAATTTATTCTTGACAGGACTGCATGACCGTGTTATTCTTTACTCAACAAAAGCGTTGATGGGGAAAAGTACCGCCCAAGATCCGCACAGAGAGCCTGACGCATGGTGTAAGTCGGGACGGGGACAGGGCGCGAAGGAACACCCCGGAGCCGCCGCCTGAAACCCGGCAGGGGAGTAGGGTGCGCCGCAGGCCGTGCGTTACAGCGGCAGCGTTTCAAAGGTGAACGTGTACGGAAAAAGTGACCGTATGCCTGTATTTCGGCTGCGGTAATTTAGGTGGCACCGCGGATCCAAGACAGCGATTCGTCCTAATACAGGGCGAATGGGCTGTCTTTTTTTGTTGCCGTTCGCAGCAACTGGTGTTGGAAGTATAAAAAGGAGTGTCACCGAAAATGTGCTGTATCATGGGCTATGCCGGGCATGATCTGCCCAAGGAAACCTTTGCCGAGTATCTGCTGCGCACCGCCAGCCGCGGTCCTGACGACCAGCGCGTCATCGAGACCGAGTTCGGACTGCTGGGCTTTGGCCGTCTGGCCATCATGGGCCTGACGCCGGAGGGAATGCAGCCCTTCACCCGCGGCGCGGACTGCGTGGCCTGCAACGGCGAGCTGTACGGCTTCCGCCCTGTCAAGGCCGAGCTGGAGGCCGAGGGCTACACCTTTGCGTCGGACTCCGACTGCGAGATTATTCTGCCGCTCTACTATAAGTACGGCCTTACTATGTTCAAGCATCTGGACGCCGAGTTTGCAATGATCCTCTACGACAGCCGCAAAAAGCTGCTTATCGCCGCGCGTGACCCCATCGGCATCCGTCCGCTGTTCTACGGCTACAGCGAGAGCGGGCACATTGCCTTTGCGTCCGAGGCGAAAAACCTTGTGGGACTGTGCAAAAAGATCTATCCGTTCCCCATCGGCAGCTACTACTGCAACGGTCAGTTTGTGCGGTACTGCGATATTGCCGACACCCCGGCCTATACGCAGGATGAGCTGCCCGAGATTTTGACGAACATCCGGGAAAAGCTTGTGGCCGGTGTGGATAAGCGCCTTGACGCCGACACCCCCGTCCGGGTTCCTGCTGTGGCGGGCGTGGATTCCAGTCTGGTCTGCGCCATTGCCGCCAAAAAGCTCGGCAAGCCGATCCGTACCTTTGCCATCGGCATGAGCGAGGACGCCATCGACCTGAAATACGCCAAGCAGGTGGCCGACTATCTCCACGCTGACCACACCGAGGTCATCATCAACCGGGAGATCGTGCTGCGCGCGCTCGAGGATGTCATTGCGATGCTGGGCACTTGGGACATCACAACGATCCGCGCTTCGGTGGGTATGTACCTTGTCTGCAAATACATCCATGAGCATACCGACATCCGGGTGCTGCTGACCGGCGAAATCTCCGATGAGCTGTTCGGCTACAAGTACACCGACTATGCGCCGAGCGCTGCCGCTTTCCAGACCGAGAGCCAGAAGCGCATCCGGGAGCTGTATATGTACGATGTCCTGCGCGCCGACCGCTCGATCAGCGTCAATAGTCTGGAGGCCCGCGTGCCGTTCGGTGATCTGGACTTTTGTCAAGTATGTCATGGCCATCGACCCCGAAAAGAAGCTGAACACCTACGGCAAGGGCAAGTACCTGCTGCGCAAGGCGTTTGACGGGGGACTGGCTGCCCGAGAGTATCCTCTGGCGTGAGAAGGCCGCCTTCAGCGATGCGGTGGGCCACTCGATGGTGGATGATCTGAAGGAATACGCCGAGACCGTCTACACGGACCGCGAGTTTGCCGAGCGCTGCGGCCGCTACAGCTACTGCCGCCCCTTTACCAAGGAAAGCCTGCTCTACCGTGAGCTTTTTGAGAATACTACCCCGGTCAGGCCGGCATGATCGTTGACTACTGGATGCCCAACCGCGCATGGCCGCACTGCGATGTCAGCGACCCCAGCGCCCGTGTGCTGGCCAACTACGGCGCAAGCGGGCAATAAGGGGAAAGCTGCCAAGCCCCTCAGGCCTCGTAACTCGGCCAGCTGCCCCACTGCGTGGGGCGCCTTATTGCGCGGGCTTTACCGGTGGCTTACCTCAAACTTATTCTTGCATTTTCCCAAACCTGTGTATAATAAAAAGCGATATCGCAGAGTAGGAACCTGCGCGTGGGGCGTCATGCCCCGAAGTGCCTGACCAACGGGGAGTTGTGGCAGGACGAAGCGGCCGTAAGGCCCGCGGTGCCGGTTCCGCATCCCACTGCTGCATGACGGTGTGCAACGGCGGATGTGGCGTTGTACACATCCTATCAAATTGCCTCCTCCCTTGTGCGGCAACGCACAAAGGAGGAGTTTTTATGTGCGAAGAAAAACTGTCCGTCTTTTCTGGCGCCTACTGGCGCACCGCCCGCAATGAGCTGAAAAACCCGCGGGTGCTGGCCTTTGCAGGGCTTGTCTGCGCGATCTCCATCGTGCTGGAAAGTCTGCCCATCTACCTGATGGGCCCAAGCCTCAAGATCTATTTCAGCTTTCTGGCTGTCTCGCTGGGGTGCATGTGCTACGGCCCGGTGACCGGTATGATGGCGGGTGCTATCATCGACTCGGTGGGCTTTCTGCTGGCGGGCTACGGTGAGCCGTATTTCCCCGGCTATCTGATCTCGGCCATGCTGTCGGGGCTGATCTACGGCGTCATGCTCTACCGGCAGCAGCCCACGCTGCCGCGCGTCATCATCACACGGCTCATCATCAACTACGGCAGCAATGTGCTGCTGGGCAGCGTCTGGAAGGCGATGCTCTACGGCAAGGGCTACCTCTACTACATGACCTCCGGCGCCATCAAAAATCACGCTGATGCTGCCGGTGGAAGTCTTTTTGATGTGGGCGGTGCTCAACGCCGCCGTCAACTACGGGCTGGACCGCAAGTACATCCACAAACGCTAAGCAGCACACCCGGCCCCGGAGCAGCCGCAAACAAAGCAAAGATCAAACTGCAAGCAAACAGCAAAGTCATACTTTTTGCGCAGGTAAAGTATGACTTTTGCTTTTTTTAGTTTGTGCGTCCTGCCTATTGGGCGTGTGCGTGTGGGTAAAACATTTACGCCTTTCGCCAAGTTTTTACAAAATTTAAAATCATTGCAAAGCGTTTGTAAGTGGTTACAATGGGTCTTGCAAAGTAACGAAATGCGTCACTCCCCGGCAAAGGTCAGGAAGAATCGACGCATTTTTGCCGTTTTTATGCACACATAACAGGGAGGAACAACACACATGAAGAAACTGATGGGTATTCTGCTGGCCGCCTCTATGGTGTTCAGCCTGGCCGCCTGCGGTTCCACCGCTGACACTGCCGCCAGCAGTGCCGCCAGCACCACGGCCACTGCCGAGGGCAGCAGCACGAACGCAGCGCCCGATGTCAAGATCGGCGCTATCGTCTGGGCGACGAGACCGAGGGCTACAGCGCCGCGCACATCAACGGCATCAAGGAGGCCGCTGCCGAGCTGGGCATGAGCGATGACCAGATCGTCTGGAAGTACAAGATCCCCGAGGGCGGCGAGACCGCCGATGCAGCGGAGGATCTGGTCGGTCAGGGCTGCAACCTGATCATCTCCAACTCCTACGGCCACCAGACCTACATGGTCGAGGAGGCTGAGAAGTACCCCGATGTCAACTTTGTCGCCATGACCGGTGACTTTGCTGCCATCTCCGGCTGCAACAACTTCTACAACGCATTCACCTCTGTGTACCAGAGCCGCTATGTCTCCGGTGTGGTTGCCGGTATGAAGGTCAAGGAGCTGGTCGAGTCCGGCACCCTGACCCCCGAGACCCAGCCCGACAGCTTCACTGCTGACGGCAAGGTCAAGATCGGTTATGTCGGCGCTTACAACTACGCCGAGGTCGTCTCCGGCTATACCGCCTTCTTCCTTGGCGTTCAGAGCATCTACCCCGATGTCCAGATGGAGGTCATGTACACCAACTCCTGGTTCGATATCGACAAGGAGGGCGCTGCCGCCGAGGCCCTGATCGCCAACGGTGCGGTCATCATCGGCCAGCACGCCGACTCCACCGGTGCCCCCGCCGCCACCCAGAAGCTGAAGGATGCCGGCAAGATCTGCTACTCTGTCGGTTACAACATCGACATGCTCTCCACCGCCCCCACCGCCGCGCTGACCTCCGCCACCAATGTGTGGAGCGTCTGCTACAAGGAGCTGATCGAGGGTGCCCAGAACGGCAACATCCCCCAGAACTGGTGCAAGGGCTATGAGGATGGCGCCGTTGCCATCACCGATCTGGGACCCGAGGCCGCCGAGGGCACTGCCGCCAAGGTTGCCGAGGTCGAGGCTGCGCTGAAGGACGGCAGCCTGCATGTGTTTGACACCAGCAAGTTCACCGTTGACGGCAAGGAAGTCACCTCCTGCCCGGTCGATTTGACCTACTATGATTTCAGCACCGGCAGCCCCGTTGCCGTGTATCAGGGCAAGACCGAGGAGGCTGTCTCTGACGGTTACTTCCATGAGGGTGAGCTGCGCGCTGCCCCGACGTTCTCTCTGCGCATCGATGGCATCATCGAGGACGCTGACCCCGTCGCCTGATTCTGTCTGAATCTATAAGGGAAGACTGCGGTGAAACCGCGGCCTTCCCTTTTGGTGGTTATATCTGTCGTTGCAAATCAGGCCGTAGGGGCGCATTCCCTATGCGCCCGTGCAGCTTACGGCAGGTACCGCGGGCGGATATAGAATCCGCCCCTACGAAGATGTAGGGGTCGGCCTCCACGATGCCCCGAACCGTTGGCCGCACCACAATCACAAAATTGTTCCTGCCTTGATTTTTTGAATCCCTGTAGGGGCGAGGCATGCCTCGCCCGCAGCGTGACCGCGATTGCCCGCTTATGGGTGGCCGCGCAAGGCTGCGGGCCGGGCATGCCCGGCCCCTACCTACTTGACTCTTGAAAGGAGCCTGCATAATGGCGCAGAACGAATATGCTGTGCGCTTGGAGCACGTTACCAAGACCTTTGGCACTGTCGTGGCCAACAAGGATGTCTCTCTGGGCGTGCGCCGCGGCGAGATACTGGCCCTGCTGGGCGAAAACGGCAGCGGCAAAACGACCCTGATGAATATGATCGCCGGCATCTATTTCCCCGATGAGGGCGAGATCTATGTCGGTGATGAAGCGGTGACCATCCGCTCCCCGCGCGATGCGCTGGACCTCGGCATCGGCATGATCCACCAGCATTTCAAGCTGGTCGATGTATTCTCGGCTACCGAGAATATTGCCCTGTCGATGGGCGGCAAGGATAAATTCGACCTCAAGCGTGTCCACGACAAGGCCCGCGCCATCTGTGAGAAGTATGAGTTCAACCTCGATCTCAACCAGAAGGTCTATGAGATGAGCGTCAGCCAGAAGCAGACGCTTGAGATCGTCAAGGTGCTTTACCGCGGCGCGGATATTCTGATTCTGGACGAGCCGACGGCGGTTCTGACCCCGCAGGAGACCGAGAAGCTCTTCAGCGTCATCCGCAACATGAAGGCCGACGGCAAGGCGGTCATCATCATTACCCACAAGCTGCATGAGGTGCTGTCCATCAGCGACCGTGTGGCCATCCTGCGCAAGGGTGAGTATGTCGGCGACATCGCCACAAAGGACGCCGACGAGGCCAAGCTGACCGAGATGATGGTCGGTGAGAAGGTCGAGCTGAACATCGAGCGCCCCGAGCCGGTCGATCCGGTCAAGCGGCTTGAATTGTCGCACCTGACCGTGCGCAGTGCGGACGGCATCACCGTCCTTGACGATGCGTCCTTCACGGTGTACGGCGGCGAGATCCTCGGCATCGCGGGCATCTCCGGCAACGGCCAGAAGGAGCTGCTCGAGGCCATCGCCGGCCTGCAGCCGACGGAGAGCGGCGCGAGCATCGAGTATTTTGCCCCTGACGCAGCCGCCCCGGTGCAGCTGGTCGGCAAAAGCCCCAAGGCTATCCGCGAGGCGGGCATCCACCTCTCCTTCGTGCCGGAGGACCGCCTCGGCATGGGTCTGGTCGGCTCGATGGGCATGACCGACAACATGATGCTGAAAAGCTACGGCAAGGGCCATTCGCCCATCGTGGACCGCAAAGCCCCCCTTGCATTGGCCGAGACGATCAAGCGGGAGCTGGGTGTCGTTACGCCCGACCTGAACACGCCGGTCTCCCGCCTGTCGGGCGGCAATGTGCAGAAGGTGCTGGTCGGCCGCGAGCTGGCCGCCGACCCCATTGTGCTGATGACCGCCTACGCTGTGCGCGGGCTGGACATCAACACCTCCTACACGATCTACCATCTGCTGAATGAGCAGAAAAAGCGCGGTGTAGCAGTCATTTATGTCGGCGAGGATCTGGATGTCCTGCTGGAGCTGTGCGACCGCATCGTCGTGCTTTGCGGCGGTAAGGTCAACGGCATCCTCGACGGCCGTCATACCACGAAGGAAGAGGTCGGTCTGCGTATGACCAACCTGGTAAAGGAGGAGCAGGCATGAGTCAGACTGCTGCTGCGGCCCGCGAGCCGCTGCTGCGCATTGCCAAGCGCGAGGGCACCACGATGCCCCAGAAGATCGCCGTCCGTGCCATCGCCATCATTCTGGCGCTGGTCGTGGATGCTGTCTTTATCTTTTTTGTCACGGGGCTGAACCCGCTCGCCGTCTACGGCGTTATGTGGGGCGGCACCTTCGCCAACATGACCCGCTTCAGCTGGATGCTGCGCGATCTGTCTACGCTGCTCTGCGTTGGCATTGCGCTGGCCCCTGCCTTCAAGATGCGCTTCTGGAACTGCGGCGGTGAGGGTCAGATCCTGATCGGCGGCCTGACCGCCGCCCTCATCATGGTCTATCAGGGCAACAACCTGCCGCTGCCGCTGCTGTTTGTGGCTATGGCCGGCGGCAGCATAGCCGCGGGTGCGCTGTGGGGCGTTGTCCCTGCGTGGTTCAAGGCCCGCTGGAACACGAACGAGACGCTTTTCACCCTGATGATGAACTATGTTGCAACAAGCATTGTTGCCTGCATGACCAACATCATGCGCGGTCAGGCCTCCAGTCTGGGCACGCTGAACAAGGCCACCAAGGCGGGCTGGTTCCCCATTCTGATGGGCCAGCGCTACACCATCAACATCATTGTTGTTGTGGTGCTGACCTTTGTCATGTACGCCTACCTCAAATACTCCAAGCAGGGCTATGAGATCAGCGTTGTCGGCGAGAGCGAGAACACAGCCCGCTATGCCGGCATCAATGTCCGCCGCGTCACGGTGCGCACGATGCTGATCTCCGGCGCGATCTGCGGTCTCTGCGGCTTCCTGATCGTGGCCGGTAAGGACCAGACCATCTCGACCACCAGCGCGGGCGGCCGCGGCTTCACGGCCATCATCGTGGCGTGGCTTGCCAAGTTCAACACCTTCTATATGGCGCTGATCTCCTTCCTGCTCGTTTTCCTCGAGCGCGGCGCCTCGGAGATCGCCTCCGCCTACTCGCTGAACGAGTATGCCGCCGACATCATCACCGGCATCATTCTGTTCTTCATCCTCGGCAGTGAGTTCTTCATAAACTACCGCGTCATCCCGCGCGGCGCACACAAGGAGGGCAAGTGATATGCACAGCAGCTTGATTGCATGGATCATGCGTGCCATCCCGTTCGGTACGATCATTATGTACGGTGCGCTCGGCGAGACCGTGACCGAAAAATCCGGCAACCTCAACCTCGGCGTGCCGGGCATCATGTATCTGGGCGGCTTTGCGGGCTTTGCCAGCGCCTGGGCGTATGAGAATACCGCCGCCAACCCCAACGGCTTTGTCAGCATCCTCATCGCCATGTCCTGCGCGATCCTTGCCAGCATGGCCGGCGGCCTGATCTACGCCTTTTTGACCATCAGCCTGCGCGCCAACCAGAACGTCACCGGCCTGGCGCTGACCACTTTCGGCAAGGGCGTGGCCAACTTCTTCGGTGTCTTTATCCTGGACGGTGCCAGCTACTCTGCTGCCCCTGTTGCCAACAAGGCCTTCGCCGCCAAGATCCCGGTGCTGTCGGGTCTGGGCACCGTGGGGCAGGTCATCTTCTCCTACGGCTTTCTGGTGTACGCCGCCATCGTGCTGGCGGTGGCCATGCACTGGTTCCTCACCCGCACCCGCGCGGGTCTGAACCTGCGCGCTGTGGGCGAGAACCCCGCCACCGCGGACGCCGCCGGCATTAACGTTACACTGTACAAGTATCTGTCCACCTGCATCGGCGCAGGCATCTGCGGCATCGGCGGCCTGTACTATGTGCTGGACTACAATCAGGGCATCTGGGCCACCACCGGCCAGATCGAGGCGCTGGGCTGGCTGGCCGTGGCACTCGTCATCTTTACGACATGGAAGCCCCTCAATGCCATCTGGGGCGCCTACCTGTTCGGTATGCTCTACTGGCTGTACCAGTTCCTGCCCAGCCTGCTCGGCATCACGCTGGCCAGCTATATGACCGACCTTGTGCAGATGCTGCCCTATGTCGTCACCATCGTGGTGCTGATCGTGGTTTCGATGCGCAAGAAAAAGGAAAATCAGCCCCCGGCCCATCTGGGGCTTGCCTACTTCCGCGAGGAGCGGTAAAGAAGGCTGTGCGGCACATCTTTTGCGGAAGAGGTGCCGCTTTTTTCATGCTTCTTTCAAAAAAATCAACACATTTGCAGGATATACTCATTTTTGTTGAAATATCACCTGCATAAAGAAGGGGAGCCGGTATGGCAGAGAAAACAAAGACAAAGCATAACCCGCTTGCATGGGTCAAGAAGCACAAAAAACTGACCGCCCTTTTGGCTGTTTTGCTGGCGGTGGGCATCGCCATCGCCGGTGTGCGGGGCAAGGCCCGGCAGGCCGGCGGCACGGCCTACCAGTATGTGCGCACCACCGTGCTGAGCAAAACAACGCTGAGCGATTCGGTCAGTGTCAACGGCACGGTCAAGTCGGGCAGCAGCGCCAGCGTTACGGCGGCGGATGCGGTCAAGACCTACAAGGTCACGGCAGTCAATGTCGCGGTCGGTGATACAGTCAGGAAGGGCGACATCATCGCCACGCTGGATACCGCCGATGTCGAAAAGCAGATCGCCAACGCCGAGCTTGACAGCAGCGATACCCGGACGAGCGCCGAGAAAAGCTATACCCGCAGCGTGGAGGATCAGGCCGCCGATCAGGCCAGCGCGCAGCAGGAGCTGGCAAAGGCCCAGCAGGAGTATGACACGCTCGGGCTGAACGACTACTACAGCACCATGACCACGGACGGCAACACCGGCAAGACGAACCGTGAGGTCGTGACGGACTGGTACACCCGCTATGCCGAGGAGATCGCCGGGTACGAGAATACCCTTGCCAACCTGCAGATCCAGCTGACGCAGGCCCAGCAGAGCGGCGAGACGGACCGCGCCGAGGGGCTGCAGGGCCAGATCGAGGACTATCAAAACCGTGAGAGCATCGCCAAGGCGCAGTGCAGCATCCCGGAGCTGGGGCTGCAGGGCTTTGACGCGGTGCAAAAAGTGCTACGAGAGCATACAGAACTACGCCGATGCGCTGCAGAAGGCGCAGGAGTCCTACCAGAAGTCGGCCACGAATGCCGCGCGGAATGTGGACGATGCCGCTACCAAGCTTGCGCAGTCCCAGCGCGAGGACGATAAGCTGACCAGCCTGCAGACCGCACTGGAGGAATGCACCCTGACCGCCACGATGGACGGCACGATCACCGCCCTGAACGCCACAGTCGGCGATGTCTGCAGCGGCACGGTGGCCACGATTCAGGATGTGGAGAATCTGACCGTGGAGGTCACGATCCCCGCAAGCTCGGTCGGCAAGCTGTCCACCGGCATGACCTGCCGCATCACGAGCGATGCCACCGGCGATGCCGTCATCAGCGGCACGCTGACCCGCATCGACCCCGTGGCGAATGACAGCGGCAGCTTCGGCGCGACCGTCACGGTCAACGGGCAGGACAGCGGCCTGCTCATCGGTATCTCCGCCAAGGTCGAGATCGTCATCAGCGAGAAGGACGATGTCTTTACCGTCCCCCGCGATGCCGTGGGCACGAACGAGGACGGCACGACCTATGTGCTGCGCAGGACCGGCGGCGAGGGCACCGATATGACCTTTGAGGAGGTCGCCGTCACCGAGGGCGACACCAACGATTATTATGTGGAGATCACCGGCGATGATCTGCACGAGGGCGACATCATCCGCGCCACCGCCGACCTGACCCAAGGCATCGAGAGCAGCACCGACAGCGCCGCCCAGATGATGGAGGACGGCAGCCTCTATGTAGGGGACGGCAGCGATATGCCGGAGGGCGTGACCATCGCCCCGGCAGCCGGCAATGATATGGGCGGCGGCCCCGGCGGCGGTCCCGGCGGGCCAGGAGGTCAGTGATGCAGAACACCGAACAGTTCGCCCATACGATCGCGCAGAGCCTGCTCGGGGCGGAGGCTGACCACCCGGCCCGGCCGCTCATTGCGATGCGCGGCATCCGCAAAAGCTACTACATCGGCCAGCCCAATGAGCTGGAGATCCTGCACGGCATCGACCTGACCGTCTACCCCGGCGAGTTCGTTGCCATCGTGGGCGAGTCCGGCTCGGGCAAATCCACCCTGATGAACATTATCGGCGTGCTGGACAAGCCGACCGCCGGGGAGTATGTGCTGGACGGCGTGAACATCCATGAGGCCGATGACAACGATCTGGCGGCCATCCGCAACCGCAAGATCGGCTTTGTGTTCCAGACCTACAACCTGATCGGGCGGCAGAGCGCCCTGAAAAATGTCGAGCTGCCGATGCTTTACGCGGGTGTGCCCGCTGCCGAGCGCACCCGCCGCGCCAAGGACTGGCTGGGCCGGGTCGGCATGGCCGAGCGGATGCGCCACCAGCCCAACGAGCTTTCCGGCGGGCAGAAGCAGCGGGTGGCGATCGCCCGCGCCATGGTCAACGAGCCGGCGCTGATTCTGGCCGATGAGCCGACCGGCGCGCTGGACAGCCAGACAAGCCGTGTCGTGATGGACCTCTTTCACGAAATGCATGAAAAATACCACAAGACCATCGTGCTGATCACGCATAACCCCGCGCTGGCCGAGGAATGCCAGCGGGTGCTGACGCTGCGCGATGGGCTGATCGTGGGGGAACGAAAGGGGACAGGCGAACGTGCAGATCTTTGAAAATATCAGCATGGCGCTGGCCAGTGTAAAAAGCAACAAGATGCGCAGCGCCCTGACCATGCTGGGTATCATCATCGGCATAGCGGCAGTCATTGCCATCGAAACGGTCGGCAACAGCATGACCGGCTCGGTGACCGATTCGATGGCCGGCATGGGTGCCAGCAACATTTCGGTCAGTGTTGTGCAGAAAAGCGCAAACGATACCTCGGGTACGGCGCAGGGCGTCACGCTGCGGCGGTTCATGGACTCCAAGCCGTCGGACGCCGACCTCATCACCGATGCGATGATGCAGGACTTTCTCGATGCCTTCCCCGGCAAGGTCGATCATATCGAGCTGACCCAGCAGGTCGGCAGCGGTACGGTGGCAAAATACGGCGACCCGACCACGACCATCACGGCCACGGTCAGCGGTGCCAACGCCGCCACGCTGGAAAATCTTGACACAGATTCGCAGATTCTCTGCGGCCGCTGGCTGGACGATGACAAGGATGCAGGCCGCAAGGTGGCCTGCGTGTCGGAAAAGTTCGTTGCGCAGGCCATCGGCGGCACCGCGCAGGAGGCCATCGGCAAGGCGGTGACGCTGACCATCAACAAGGACCTGTATACCTTTTATATAGAGGGCGTCTACCGTTACACCGAGGACAGCTATTCCAGCATGTTCTCCGGCACGGACGATGATTCGATCCAGACGGATTTTTATATCCCGCTCGATGTGGCAAAGTCCATCGCCGAGGCGGGGGCCGGTTACCAGAGCATCACGGTCGTGGCGGACGGCGCGGCGGTCAATGTGACCTCGTTCGTGGATACGGTCGGCGATTTCTTCGCCAGCTACTACACCCGCAACGACTCCTGGACGGTCAGCGCCTCAAGTCTGGCAAGCCTGCTTGACTCGATGTCTTCGATGCTCGGCACGGTATCGCTGGGTATCTCCGCCATTGCGGCGCTTTCGCTGCTGGTGGGCGGCATCGGCGTTATGAACATTATGATGGTCTCCGTCACCGAGCGCACCCGGGAGATCGGCACCCGCAAGGCGCTCGGCGCCCCGGCGGCGGCGATCCGGATGCAGTTCATCACCGAGAGCGTCATCCTCTGCCTGATCGGCGGCATCGCCGGTATCCTGCTGGGGCTGGCCCTCGGTGCGGGGCTGAGCAAGGCTGTGGGCTACGCCGCCCGCCCGAGCCTGACCGCCATCGTGGTAGCAGTCGGCTTCAGTATGGCCATCGGCGTATTCTTCGGCTACTATCCCGCCAACAAGGCCGCAAAGCTCGACCCCATCGAGGCCCTGCGGTACGAGTAAACCCTGCCCCCGCGCATTGCGCGGGGGATTTTTTTGTGCTATACTCATACTGGGAAAGTGAGATGTTATATAAGGTGAAAAAGGAACGACTGTTTACAAACCAACAGCTGCTGGCGCTGCTCTGGCCGCTTATCATCGAGCAGGCGCTCGGCGTTCTGGTGGGCATGGCCGATACCGTCATGGTCTCCTCGGTGGGGGAGGCACAATCTCCGGCGTGTCGCTGGTGGATATGATCAACCAGCTTATCATCACAGTGTTCGGCGCGCTGGCAACCGGCGGCGCAGTCGTGACCAGCCAGCATCTGGGCGCCAAGCGGCCCAAGGAGGCCGCCCGCAGCGCGGCAGCTGGTGGGGGCTCAGCGGTATTCTCGGCACGGCGGTGGCGGTGTTCTGCCTTGTGACCCGCACAGCACAGCTGTGGCTCTTCTTCGGCACGATCAGCGAGGATGTCATGCAGGCGTGCCTGACCTACTTTACGATCACGGCGCTGTCGTTTCCGTTTCTGGCACTCTACAACGCGGGCGCGGCGATCTTCCGCTCCACCGGCAACAGCGCGGTGTCGATGAAGGTTTCGGTCCTTGTCAACGCCATCAACTTCTGCGGCAACGCACTCTGCGTCTTTGTGCTGCGCATGGGCGTTGCGGGCGTTGCAGTCCCACGCTGGTCTCCCGCGCGGTGGGGCCGGTCATCATTCTGTCACTGGGCCGCCAAGCGGGACTATGTGCTGCGCATCACGCCGCGCACAGTTACCCGGCTGGAGGGACGCACCGTCAGG
>ENA-OQCL01000724-OQCL01000724.1-human-gut-metagenome-genome-assembly--contig:-NODE-724-length-14476-cov-2.751063_pt1 | contig 14476 bp, 24 predicted proteins | sample MGYA00242502_ERZ504586 | MGnify/ENA primary metagenome ERZ504586 (study PRJEB26092, sample SAMD00036316) | human gut metagenome | host: Homo sapiens | study: EMG produced TPA metagenomics assembly of... | reverse complement strand
CACGGCCGCGTCAAAGAGCTGGCCGACGGCGCCCGCGAGGGCGGCCTCAACTTCTAAGAAGGAGGAATATTGTTTTGGCTATGAAAATTGACGCATCCACACTCGATCTGAAGGAGCGCGTAGTTGCTATCAACCGCGTTTCCAAGACCGTTAAGGGCGGCCGTATCTTTAAGTTCGCCGCTCTTGTTGTTGTCGGTGACGGCAACGGCATCGTAGGCTTTGGCATCGGCAAGTCCGGCGAAGTTCCGGACGCCATCCGCAAGGGCATTGAAGACGCTAAGAAGAACCTGCAGAAGGTTGCTCTGCGCGGCTCCACCATCCCGCACGAGATCGTCGGCGAATTCGGCGCAGGCCGTGTTCTCTTAAAGCCGGCAGCGCCCGGTACCGGCGTTATCGCAGGCGGCCCGGTTCGTGCCGTTGTTGAAAGCGTTGGCATCAAGGACATCCGTACAAAGGCACTGCGTTCCAACAACCCGTGCAACGTTGTACGCGCAACTCTCGCCGGTCTCTCCGAGCTGAGAACCGCAGAAGAGGTTGCAGCTGTTCGCGGCAAGTCCGTAAGTGAAATTCTGTAAGGAGGTTTGCAATATGGCAGACGTAAAGATTACGTTGAAAAAGAGCCTCATCGGCTGCAAAAAGCCCCAGATTGCAACCGCCGAGGCGCTCGGCCTGCATAAGGTCGGCGATACAACCACTCAGCCCGATAATGCACAAACAGAGGGCAAAATCAAGAAGATCATTCATTTGGTCGAGGTTATCAAAGGCTAAGGAGGTGTGTTTGAATGAAGCTCAATGAACTCAGAGCTACCCCGGGCGCAATGCAGGACGCAAAGCGCATCGGCAGAGGTCATGGCTCCGGCAACGGTAAAACAGCCGGTAAGGGCCACAAAGGTCAGAAGGCAAGAGCGGGCCACGGTTTCCGCCCCGGTTTTGAAGGCGGTCAGATGCCGCTGCAGAGAAGAATCCCGAAGAGAGGTTTCAACAATATCTTCGCGAAGGAGATCGTTGCGATCAACCTGAACGCCCTCAACGCCTTTGAAGACGGCGCAGTCGTCGATCAGGCAGCACTCGTTGAAGCAGGCATCATCAAGTCTGCATGCGACGGTGTTAAGGTTCTTTCCAATGGCGCGCTGACCAAAAAGGTTACCGTTAAGGCTAACGCTTTCTCCGAAGCAGCCAAGGCGAAAATTGAGGCTGCAGGTGGGAAGGCCGAGGTGATCTAAGTGTTTAATACACTCAAAAACGCTTGGAGGATCCCGGATCTCCGTAAGAAACTCCTGTATACGCTTTTGATCATCATTGCTTTCCGTTTCGGCTCTGTTGTGCCGGTACCGTTCCTGAACGTTTCCGCGCTCAACACGCTGATGGCAAGCGCCAATGAAACTGCACTGGGTTATATCAATATGTTAACGGGCGGCGCGTTCGCAAATGCAACGCTGTTTGCAATGGGTATCACCCCGTACATCAACTCTTCCATCATCATTCAGCTCCTCACGGTGGCGATTCCCGCCTTGGAGCGCATGGCGAAGGAAGGCGAAGAAGGCAGAAAGAAAATTGCTGCCATTACGAGATACACCACGGTGGGTCTCGGCCTCATTCAGGGTACCGCTTATTAATTTCTACCTGAGAAACAATAACATTACCCTGTACAAGGAAGGTTTCTCCGCAGTATTTACTGCAATCATTATTGTTCTCACGTTCACCGCCGGCACGGCGCTGATCATGTGGATGGGTGAGCAGATCAACCAGAAGGGCGTAGGCAACGGCATTTCCATCATCTTGTTTGCCGGTATCGTCGCACGTCTTCCGGTTACGATGGGTCAGATCTGGAGCTACTTCTCGGCTGCAATGCAGTCTCCGGAGAGCTACGGTAAGTACTTTGTCTTTGCACCGCTGTTCATCATCCTTTTCCTCGCGGTCATTTGGGTCATCGTTTTCATGAACGATTCCGAGCGCCGCATTCCGGTGCAGTATGCTAAGAAGGTCGTTGGCAGAAAGGTTTACGGCGGTCAGAGCACGTTCCTGCCGATCAAAGTGACCATGAGCGGTGTTATGCCGGTCATCTTCGCGTCTGCGATCCTCTCCATTCCGAGCACCATTCGCCTCTTTGTCGGCGAACCGACCGGCTTCTGGAAGGGCTTCTTCAATGCCTTCTCCTCCACCGGCTGGCTGTACAGTGTTCTGTACCTGCTGCTCATCGTTGTGTTTGCTTACTTCTACATGACGATCCAGTACAACCCGATTGAAATGGCGAACAACCTCCGCACCAATAACGGTACGATCCCCGGCATCCGTCCGGGCCGTCCGACGGCGGAGTTCATCAGCAAGATCCTTTCCAAGATAACGCTCATCGGCGCGATCTTCCTCGCGTTCGTTGCGATCCTGCCGATCCTTTACAGCAACCTCACCGGCATGTATGGCCTTTCCATGGGCGGCACGTCCGTCATCATCATGGTCGGCGTTGCGCTGGAGACTGTAAAGCAGATCGAATCTCAGATGATGATGCGTCACTACAAGGGCTTCCTTGATTAAGCCCCCGGGCGCATAAGATACGAAAGGAGTCATGAACAATGAAGCTGATCCTTTTAGGTGCACCGGGTGCCGGTAAAGGCACCCAGGCAGAAGTTATCTGCAAACATCTCGGAATACCCGCCATTTCTACGGGCAATATTCTGAGAGAGGCGCTGAAAAGCGGCACGGAAATGGGCCTCAAGGCGAAAGCCTTTATGGACGCCGGCCAGCTTGTCCCGGATGAGATCGTCATCGGTATCATCAAGGACCGTCTGGCAGAGGAAGACTGCAAAAACGGTTTTATCCTCGACGGTTTCCCGAGAACCATTCCGCAGGCCGAGGCTCTGGATGCTTCCGGCATTGTCATCGACCGGGTCATCGATATCGAGGTACCCGACGAGAAGATCGTGACGAGAATGTCCGGACGCCGTGTCTGCGAAAAGTGCGGCTCCTCCTACCACCTGCTTTACAAGAAGCCGGAGAAGGAGGGCATCTGCACGAACTGCGGCGGCACCCTTGTTCAGCGCAAGGATGACCACCCCGATACCGTTAAGGACCGCCTGCGCGTTTACCACGAGCAGACGGAGCCCCTGAAGGACTACTACGAGAAGCAGGGCAAGCTGAAGATCGTAGAAGGTCAGGAGGAGGTCGCGGATACGACCGCCCTCACACTGAAGGCATTAGAGGCGTAAGTAATGATCAACCTGAAAACGACCCGCGAGCTCCGCTGCATGCGGGATGCGGGAAAGATTTCGCAGGAGGCGTTGCTTAAAGCCGGCGAAGCCGTCCGCCCGGGCGTTTCCACGCTCGAGCTGGACGCAATCGTCCGTAAGACCATCGAGAAAGCCGGGGCTGTGCCCAGCTTTCTCGGCTACGGCGATTTTTCCGGCAAGCGCCTGCATATCGGTCAATCACGTGGTGATCCACGGCATACCGTCGAAAAAAACAGATTCTGAAGGAGGGCGACATCGTCTCCATCGACGTTGGCGCGTTCTACGAAGGCTTCCACGGCGACAACGCATGGACCTTCCCGTGCGGGAAAATCTCGGAGGAAGCGCAGAAGCTGCTCGACGCAACGCGCGAGAGCCTTTTCCTTGCCATTGACAAGGCGCGCCCCGGCAACCGGCTGGGCGATATCGGCTCCACGGTTCAGCAGTATGTCGAAGCTCGCAATTACTCGGTGGTACGCGAATTTGTCGGCCACGGCGTAGGTGCGAAGCTGCATGAAGACCCAAGTGTTCCAAATTACGGCACACCCGGAAGAGGTGTGCGCCTGTTACCGGGCATGACAATCGCGATAGAGCCGATGGTCAACGCCGGCGGCAGCGCCGTGGAGATTCTCGGCGACGGCTGGACGACGGTGACGCGCGACGGCAGGCTTTCCGCCCACTTCGAACACACCATCGCCATTACAAAGGACGGTCCCGTGATCCTCACGGCGCTCGACTGAAAGGCGGCGGCTATGGAGATTCGGCGCGGTCAGGTTATGCGGTCGCTCGCAGGTCACGACAAAGGCGATTTTCAGACGGTGCTCCGCTTGGAAGGCGCGTTCGCCTATGTGGCGGACGGAAAGCGCCGGCCGCTCGAGGCCCCGAAGAAAAAGAAGCTGATGCACCTGGCGCCCACGGGCACGGTGCTCGGCGAGGAAAGCCTTTCGACCAATCGGCAGATACGAAAGGCTCTCGCGAAGTACAGAGAGCAGACTAACGATTAAGGATTGGTGGCAGTATGTCAAAACAGGACGTAATTGAAGTAGAAGGAATCGTTAAGGAAGCTCTGCCGAACGCCACGTTTCAGGTGGAGATTCCGGGCGGGCACATGATTCTCGCCCATATTTCCGGCAAGCTGCGCATGAACTTCATCCGCATCCTGCCCGGCGACAAGGTGACGCTCGAAATGAGCCCGTATGATCTGACGAAGGGACGCATCACCTGGCGTTCCAAGTAAGGAAACAGAGAATGAAACCCCACAACGCATAAGGAGGGTATACACATGAAAGTCAGACCTTCTGTCAAGAAGATGTGTGAAAAATGCAAGATTATCAAGCGCAAGGGCAAGATCATGGTGATCTGCGAAAACCCGAAGCACAAGCAGCGCCAGGGCTGAGGCTCTGAAATTATCATGGAGGTGCTATAAAAGCATGGCTCGTATTTCCGGTATTGATTTACCCAGAGATAAAAGAATCGAGATTGCTCTTACCTACATCTACGGCATCGGCCGCAAGACAGCGTCGGACATCTGCGCTGCTACGGGCGTTGATCCGGACATCCGCGTAAGAGACCTGTCTGAAGACGACGCTTCGAAGCTGAGAGAATATATCGACCACAACTGCACGGTTGAGGGCGACCTCCGCCGCAACGTTGCGTTTGACGTCAAGAGACTCATCGAAATCGGCTGCTACCGCGGTGTTCGCCACCGCAAGGGCCTGCCGGTAAGAGGCCAGCGTACGAAGACCAACGCGAGAACGCGCAAGGGTCCGAGAAAGACCATGGCCAACAAGAAGAAGTAATCGGGAGGGATTCTTAAATGGCAGCAACCAAAGGCGGAAGAAAAGCAGTTACCGCAGTCCGCAGACGCCGTGAGCGCAAGAACATCGAGCGCGGCGCTGCACATATCCAGTCCACCTTCAACAACACGATCGTAACCATCACAGATACACAGGGCAACGCAGTTTCCTGGGCAAGCGCAGGCGAGCTCGGCTTCCGCGGCTCCAGAAAGTCCACGCCGTTCGCGGCGCAGACCGCAGCGGAAACCGCGGCGAAGATCGCCATGGAGCACGGCATGAAGAGCGTCGAGGTCTATGTCAAGGGGCCCGGGCGCGCGCAGCTGACATCGTGGCAGCTCGCTGCAGGCCTGGCAGGGCGGCTGGTCATTGCAGGGGTTCAAGGTCATGATCAAAGACGTAACGCCGATCCCGCACAACGGATGCCGTCCTCCGAAGAGAAGACGCGTATAAAAGATTAGGAGGTTACACAACAATGGCAAGATATACAGATGCCGTCTGCAAGCTGTGCCGCCGCGAGGGACAGAAGCTGTTCCTCAAGGGCCAGAGATGCTACACAGACAAGTGCGCGGTCACGCGCAGAGCCTATGCCCCGGGTCAGCACGGCCAGGGCAGAAAGAAGACTTCCGAGTACGGCGTTCAGCTGCGCGCAAAGCAGATGACGAGACGTTACTACGGCGTCCTCGAGGGCCAGTTCAGACATTACTATGAGATGGCGACGAAGATGCAGGGCAAGGCCGGCGACAACCTCCTCAGCCTCCTCGAGACCCGTCTCGACAACGTCGTGTACCGCTGCGGCTGGGCTTCCTCCAGAGCAGAGGCGCGTCAGCTCGTCGTTCACGGCCACTTCACCGTCAACGGCCGCAAGGTCGACATCCCCTCCTACCTCGTGAAGGAAGGCGACGTCGTCGCGATCAAGGAGGGCAGCCGCTCTTCCGAGAAGATCAAGGCGGTTCTCGAAGCGAACGCCGCGAAGCCGATCGTCAAGTGGCTGGACCTCAATGCAGCCGCCTGCGAAGCGAAAGTCGTTGCAATGCCGGTCCGTGAGGACATCGACCTCGATGTCGACGAAACTCTCATCGTTGAGTTGTACTCCAAGTAATCCTTTAAATCTTCAGTGGATTTTACGGATTGCGTCAAATGTGTAAAGGAGGATCGCAAATGATTGAGATAGAAAGACCGAGAATTGAGACCGAGGAAATTTCGAACGACAGCACCTACGGCCGCTTCGTCGTGGAGCCGCTGGAGCGCGGCTTCGGCACGACGCTCGGCAACAGCCTGCGCCGTGTGCTTCTCTCCAGCCTGCCGGGCGTTGCGGTTAAGTCGATCAAGATCGACGGCGTCGTTCACGAGTTCTCCACGATTCCCGGTGTGAAGGAAGACGTCACCGAGATCGTGCTGAACATCAAGGGGCTCATCGCGAAGCTGCACTGCGACGGTCCGAAAACCGTGGAGATCGCGGCGGAGGGTCCCTGCGTGGTCACCGCAGATTCAATAAAGTGCGACAGCGAGGTTGAGATCCTCAACCCGGACCTGCACATTGCCACCCTCGGAGAAGGCGCAAAGCTGTACATGGAAATCGTGCTCGACAAGGGCAGGGGCTATGTTTCCGGCGAGCGCAACAAGCAGAGCATGCCGCAGGGCGTGATCGGCGAATTGGCAGTTGATTCTATTTACACACCGGTGTTAAAGGTAAACTTTAACGTAGAGCCTACCCGCGTCGGCCAGAGCATCGATTACGACAAGCTGACGCTCGAGGTATGGACAAACGGAGTTATCACCGCACAGGAGGCGGTTTCCCTCGCCGCGAAGGTCCTCACCGACCACCTCACGCTCTTCGTGGACCTGTCCGATAAGGGCAAGAGCACGGAGATCATGGTGGAGAAGGACGACAAGGGCAAGGAAAAGGTTCTGGAAATGACGATCGAAGAGCTGGACCTCTCCGTCCGCTCCTTCAACTGCCTCAAGCGCGCGGGCATCAATACGGTGGAGGACCTGCTTTCGAAGTCCGAAGAGGACATGATGAAGGTCCGCAACCTGGGCCGCAAGTCGCTCGAGGAAGTCATCTGGAAGCTCGCGTCTCTCGGCTTTAACCTCCGTAAGGACGATGAATAATTTAATTACCAAACGATAGGAGTGACAATCATGCCGGGAACAAGAAAACTCGGAAGAGACACTGCACATAGACTCGCTATGCTGCGCGGCCTCGTCACGTTCTTCTTCGAGAACGGAAAGATCGAGACAACAGCGACGAGAGCACAGGAAGTCCGTGCTCTGGCGGAGAAGATGATCACGATCGCGAAGGAAGACAATCTCGCGAACAGAAGAAACGTCATGGCCTTCATCACGAAGGAGAGCGTCACGAACAAGCTGTTCAAGGAGATCGCGCCGAAGTACGTGGACCGCAACGGCGGCTACACCCGCATCACGAAGCTCGGGCCGCGCCGCGGCGACGCAGCCGAGATGGCGATCATCGAGCTGGTCTGATCCGAAACATTCTAGCGGTAAAAGGACTGTGAGAAACACCTCACAGTCCTTTTTGCGTCCTGCGCTTGACGGCTCCGCGCAAGCCGGGGAATTTTCGGCGGAATTCCGCCTTGTATTACCGGGGCGTTTCCGCTATAATAGTACGGTAAACTGCGCATTCTGCGCAAAAGCGGATTTTAAAAGAAAATGAGGTCTGAAAATGGGTTATATGTATGCGGCGATCTGGTTTATCGCCGGGCTGGTTCTGGTCTTCCGGCTTGCGAAAGAAAATAAGATCTTCTATCTGGCCGGCGCGTTTTTCTTCGTGCTCGGCGGCTGGTGGCTCGCCGATGCGATTCAGCCGGCGTGGCAGGTTTTTCAGGGCGTGCCGGGCATCGTGCTCAAGGTGATCGCCGGCGTCGTGCTCGTCATCCTCGCCGTGCAGTTCTACCGCATTAACCGCGCGGGCAGAAAAGCCGACAAGCAGGATAAGGAGGACTGAGCATGGACGCGTTCTTATCGGTCATACTGGAAGTCGCCGTGATCCTGATCCTGATTCTGGTCGGGTATTTCACGGTCAAAAAGGGCATGTTCACGAAGGAGAGCCTCGGCAGCATCACGAGCTTCCTGCTCTACATCGTCACGCCCTGCCTGATTGTCTCGTCGTTCCTCTCGGCGGAGTCCGGCAAGCTGGACGGCTGGACGCTGCTGCTCGCGGCCGTTCTGCCCGCGCTGTCCATCGTCATCAGCATCGCGCTGAGCTACCTGTTTTTCCGTAAGGAGCCGAGCGGGCGGCGGCGCGTGCTGCGCTTTTCGATGATCTTCTGCAACGTCGGCTTTATGGGCATCCCGCTCGTCGAGGGCATCGTCGGCAGCGAGGGCGTGCTGTACGGCTCGTTCTTCATCGCCGTGTTCAACATCTTCTGCTGGACGTACGGCTATGTGATGATGGGCGGCGGCAAGGTGCGGCTGAAGGCGCTGCTGCTGAACCCGGGCGTCATCGGCATTGTGATCGGCCTGCCGCTGTACCTGCTGGACGTGCCGGTGCCCGCTCTGTTCGTAGAACCGGTGGAGCTGATTTCCGCGCTCAACACGCCGCTCGCGATGATCGTCGTCGGCGGGTACATCGCGCAGGTGAAGCTCCGCGCGTTCGTTTCGGACCTCGCCGTCTACAAGATGGCCGTGCTGCGGCTGGTCGTGGCGCCGCTGCTGTACCTGGCCCTCGTCTGGCTGCTTCGGCCGGACGAAACGCTGCTGATGAGCACGGTGATCCAGGCCGCGACGCCGGTTGCAGCAAACTGCGTGCTCTTTGCCGTGCAGTACGGCAGCGACGCCGAGCTCGCCTCGAAGAGCGTGGCGGTTTCGACGGCGCTGTCCGTCGTGACGATCCCGCTGCTTACGGTTCTTGTGCAGGCGCTGCTTTGAGCACCCAAAATAAGGGAAATGGTGATAAAAAATGAAAATAGCCCCTTCGATGCTCGCGAGCGATTATACGCAGATGGGCGAAAGCCTGCGGGCGGTGCGGGATGCGGACTGGCTGCATCTCGACATCATGGACGGCAACTTTGTGCCGAATATCAGTTTTGGACCGGACGTGGTCGCCGCGCTGCGGCCGCTGACGGATATGCCCTTCGACGTGCACCTGATGCTCCTGCACCCGAAGCGCTACATTGAAAAATTTGCGCAGGCCGGCGCCGACCTCGTCACGTTCCACGTGGAGTGCGCGGACGACATTGCGGAGACGATCGCGGAGATCGAGCGCTGCGGCATGAAGCCGGGGCTTTCCGTGAAGCCCGGCACGCCGGCGGAGGCGCTGTTCCCGTACCTCGACCGCCTGTACATGGCGCTCGTGATGACCGTGGAGCCCGGCTTCGGCGGTCAGCGGTTCATGCCCGAGCAGCTCGAAAAGGTCCGCGCGCTGCGCGAAAAGCGGCCGGACCTCGTCATCGAGGTGGACGGCGGCGTCAACCGCGAGACGGCGGCGCTGTGCCGGGCGGCCGGCGTGGACGTCGCCGTGGCGGGCACGAGCGTGTTCCGCGCGGCGGATATCCCGGCCGAGATCCGCGCGCTGCGCGGCGAGTAAGGCGGAAGCCCCGGCCCCCGCACTGTGGGAAAACCGCGGTGCGGGGGCCGTTTTGCGCCGCGCCGCCGCGGTAAAAACGAGCGAATGTTCACAATTTATTTGCAATTTTCCGGTAGCTTTTCACATAGCCGTCACAGAGAGCCGGTATAATGCAGGGCAGAACCGCTTTTTGTCGGCTATTTTGATCAAATTTCAGTGTAAAAATTCAGGACGGCTATTGCAAAACAGCGAAAATTGCGGTATGATATTTAAGTTGTTTCAGCAATAATCTGCGCCCCAGGGCGCAGTTGGGGAGGATATCGCTCCGCGGGCGAAGGCGCGCAGGAATGAATCTCCGTCCCGCAGAGAAAGGATGGTAAACAATCATGATCGAGGTCAAAAACCTCACCAAGCGCTATGGTGTGAATACCGCGCTGGACAACGTCAGCTTCACGGTTGACGAGGGCACCATCGTCGGTTTCCTCGGGCCGAACGGCGCCGGTAAATCGACAACCATGAATATCATCACGGGCTATCTTTCCGCCACGAGCGGTTCGGTAACGGTTCAGGGCAAAAGCACGCTGGAGAACCCGAACGAGGTCAAGAAGCTGATCGGCTACCTGCCCGAGATGCCCCCGCTCTATCTCGACATGACGGTCAAGGAGTACCTGAACTTCATGTACGAGCTCAAGGGCGTCAAGCTCGACCGCCAGCAGCACATCGGCGAGATCTGCCGCCTGACGAAGATCGACAACGTCTACAACCGCCTTGTCGGCAACCTTTCAAAGGGCTACAAGCAGCGCGTCGGCATCGCGCAGGCGCTGCTCGGCAACCCGCCCGTCCTGATTCTGGACGAGCCGACCGTCGGCCTCGACCCGAAGCAGATCATCGAGATCCGCAACCTGATCAAGAGCCTCGGCAAGAGCCATACGATCATTCTTTCCTCCCACATTCTGCCGGAGGTGCAGGCGGTCTGCGAGCGCGTGATCGTCATCAACAACGGCCGCCTTGTGGCCGACGGCGCGACGGACTCCCTCGCGCACGACCTCTCTGCGGAGCACCGCCTGATCGCCCGCATCGAGGGCCCGGAAAACGACATCGTGCAGGCGATCCGCGGCCTCGAGCACATCGAGGAGGTCTATTCCCTCGGCGAGAAGGAGCCGGGCGTGTTCGAGATCTCCATCGAGGCGAAGGCCGGCTACGACCTGCGCCGCAACCTCTTTGCGCTTCTGACCCGCAAGGGCTGGCCGATGCTCGCGCTGAAGAATACGGACCTCACGCTCGAGGAGGTCTTCCTCCAGCTCACCAGCAGCGACGCCTCCCATATCCGCCGGGAAGAGGACAGCGATGTGCTCATCACGGAGGACGATATGGAGTTTGAGGAAACGGAAAACAAGGAGGAAGCGGAGAAATGAAAGCGATATTCAAAAGAGAGCTGAAGGCGTATTTTGCCTCGCCTGTCGGCTACGTCGTCGTCGCGGCGCTGCTCGCCCTGTACGGCTTTTTCTACTACCAGGTCATGATGATCGGCTCCAGCTCCTACATCAGCCAGGTATTCGGCACGATGTTTACGTTCTGCATGATGGTCATCCCGATCATCACGATGCGCAGCATGAGCGACGAGCGCAAGAATAAGACGGACCAGGCGCTGCTGACGGCGCCGGTCAGCGTCACGGCGATCGTGCTCGGCAAGTTCTTCGCGGCGTTCGGCGTCTACTTCGTCGCCAACGCGCTGGCGCTGCTCGCCGCGTTCGCGATCAGCCTCTTTGCCACCGCGTTCCCGTGGGGCATCATGATCGGCAACTTCATCGGCACGCTGCTGTACGGCGCGGCGATGATCGCCATCGGCGTGTTCATCTCCAGCCTGACCATCAGCCAGGTCATCGCGGCCATCGGCACCTTCGCGATCTCGGTGTTCCTGATGTTCATCGACCAGATCGCTTCGGCGCTTTCCGGCAACATCCTCGGCACGATCATCAGCTGGATCTCGTTCACCGCGCGCTACGATGTCTTCACGCAGGGCATTTTCAGCGTTTCGAGCTGCGTGTATTTCATCAGCGTGTCTGCGGTGTTTGTGTTCCTGACCGCCCGCAAGGTGGAAAGCCGCCGCTGGAATTAAGGGAGGAGCGTAGAAATGAGCAAGAAACCCAATCTTTCGGCGGTCAAGTCCGCCGTGCACAAGGATAAATTCAAGCACGGCTCCATGGCCGTGGTCTTTACGGCGGTGTTCATCGCCATCATCATCGTCATCAACATTCTGGTTTCGGCCCTGACGGACCGTTTCCCGTCGATGAACTTCGACCTCACGCTCGAGGGCCTCAACACGCTGAGCGACGAGGCGGTCGACGTGGCGAAGAGCATTGAGGAAGATACGACGATCTACATCATCGGCTCGGAGGACGCTGTGCGCGGCGACCAGGTCTACACGAACTACGGCCTCCAGTACAGCCAGGTCGCGAACCTTGCGGACCGTCTGCAGGAGCAGAACAGCAAGATCCACGTGGAATTCATCGACCCGGACCGCAACCCGACGTTCATCAGCAGCTATCCGGACGACAACCTGACGACCGGTAAGGTCATGGTCAGCTCCGAGAAGCGCAACAAGGTGCTTTCGGTCACCGACCTGTTCAGCATCCAGCAGGATACGACGACCGGCGAATACACCTACTACTCCATGGTAGACGGCGCGCTCGCCAACGCGCTGTACCTTGTCAACCTCGACACGGTGCCGGTCGTGGCGATCGCGACGGGCCACAGCGAGATGCTTTCGGCGGAGGACAACCTCTCCTCGTTCGTCGCGCTGCTCGAGGACAACAACTTTGAAGTGACCACCTTCGACATCCTCACCGAGGAGATCCCGGAGGACGCGTCGGTCGTCTTCATCGGCACGCCGACGACGGACTACACGACCGAGGAGATCAACAAGCTCGAAGCGTTCATCAGCGATGCGGAAATGGCTTCGTCGCGCACGCTGTTCTTCACATCGTACCCGACGCAGAACTGGGAGTCGATGCCGAACCTGTCGACGTTCCTTGCCGAGTGGGGCCTGCAGCCGCAGAGCGGCGTGCTGATGGAGACGGACGCGACGAACGTCCTGACGACCAGCGAGGGCAGCGCTTCGCCGTACCTGTTCGCGAACGTCTCGGAGGACATCCTCGACGGCACCTACTCGAACCTGATCATGTCGAACTCCGCCCCGGTTGAGCGCCTGTTCTCGGCGAACAACGACATCGTGACGTACCCCGTTGTGGAGACGAACGACACGGCGTACGTGGCGAGCACGGAGGAGGACATCGCGGCGGAGAACCCGGAGACGGATACGCACACGATCGTCGCACTTTCGCAGAAGTATATGGACAACCAGGGCAAGATCACCGCGAACGTCGTGGTGGACGGCAGCTCGGAGAGTCTGCTCTCCACGTTCGTCGCGAACTCCACCTTCGGCAACCAGGCGTTCATGACGGACTTCGTCAAGCTGCTCACGGGCACCTCGGATACGCGCATCGGCCTTTCGGTCAACCAGACGCAGACGAATACGCGCGATATCGCGGCCTCCGCTGCGGTCATGCAGTTTGTCGGCCTCATCATCTTCACGGTGCTTGTGCCGGTCGTCGTTCTGGCCGCCGGCCTCGTGATCTTCCTGAGAAGAAGGCACCTGTAAGCCGATCCGGAGAAGAAAGGACCTGCCATGAAGAAAACCACAAGAAACATCATCATCTCGCTGGCCGTGCTGCTCGTGCTGGGCGCCGCGGCGGCGGTGCTGATCCTGACAAACCCCTCCGCCGTCGAGACGGAGGAATCCAGCTCGTCCACCTCGAGCGAATCAATGGATAAGATCATCGACAAGGAGATCGCGGACGTGGAAAGCGTCGCGATTGAAAACGCCGAAAGCGGCGAGACGATCACGCTGGTTCCGACGAAGAGCAGCGCGGACAGCGAGGAGAACGACACCTTCACGATCGAGGGCTGGGAGGACGAGGAGGTTCTGACCTCCGACGCGCTGAGCCTCGCGCAGGCGTTCTACTCGATCACGCCGACGAAGGAGCTCGGTACGGTGGAAAACCTCGCCGAGTACGGTCTGGACGGCGACGGCGCCTATAAGGCGACGGTCACCGGCACGGACGGCAGCACGGAGACCGTGGTCGTCGGCAGCGAGGCCGGCGAGACGTACGGCTGGTACATCCTGTACAACGACACGGTGTACATCGCGCCGCTCTCCACGAACCTGTCGATGACGAAATACGATTTCATCGACACCGAAGTGCTTTCGATTCCGGATCTTACGTCCGAGGACGACGAGGGCAACGAGACGACGCTTGCGCCGGAGATGGAGAGTCTGCGCCTGTCGGGCACCAACTACCCGCAGGAGATCAAGCTCGGCCTGTCCGACGACGAGCTGCTGCTCTATGAGATCACCGAGCCGATCTTTGCCGGCGCGAACTCCACGCGCATGGACAGCCTGATCGAGCAGCTGCAGACGTGACGGCCGACGGCGTCGCGGCCGTGCAGGCGACCGACGAGGAGATCGCGCGCTACGGCCTCGACGAGCCGAGCGCCGTCGTGGAATACGAGCTCAACAACGAGAAGCACACGCTGCGCCTCGGCGATGAGACGAGCGGCGTCTACAGCCTGATGGCCGACGACAACAGGACGATCTACCTGATCGATTCGTCGAGCGTCGACTCCTGGTCGAACGCGACGCTGTTCGACATGCGCGACGCCTACATCCGCCTGCCGAACATCAAGAGCATCCAGTACCTGACGCTCGAGTCGGCCGACAGCACGGAGGTCTACGAGGTGGAGCGCACGCTCGACGAGGAGCGCTCCACGGAGACGAGCCCGTACTACGACATCACGAAGGTCACGCTCGACGGCGAGGAGATCGATTACGAAACCGCGTACCAGCCGCTCTACCAGCTCTGCCTTGCGGTCTC
>ENA-OQCL01000723-OQCL01000723.1-human-gut-metagenome-genome-assembly--contig:-NODE-723-length-14491-cov-33.575188_pt1 | contig 14491 bp, 10 predicted proteins | sample MGYA00242502_ERZ504586 | MGnify/ENA primary metagenome ERZ504586 (study PRJEB26092, sample SAMD00036316) | human gut metagenome | host: Homo sapiens | study: EMG produced TPA metagenomics assembly of... | reverse complement strand
ACCGACGCCGCCTTTTTGATTGATGATTGCAATGATACGCGTGTCTTTTGCGTTCTTAGAACGCTTAACGTCGCGAAATCCCACGGTCCCTCCTGGTGTGTATTAAAGCTGTCAAATCGGAGGATGTTTCACGTGAAACATTCCGATTCGATATCAATCCGCCATGTTTCACGTGAAACACTGCAAGCTGTTAGTATCCATTATGTTTCACGTGAAACATCTAGGCAAGCGGATTCTTCTTAGCCATGCCATTTGCACGAGGCAATGAAACGGATGCTGGATGACTCTTCTTGAGAACAATGAACTCCCTGTGGCCCAAGCCATCAGGCAAATCGATTGCGTCATTAAGAAGCAAAGTGAAGCCGCAAATCTTAGCTGCCGACATGCCGGAAACTAGCTCCTCATCCGAAGGATTACCCTTGGTGATAACAAATAGACCTCCATCCTTGAGGAACGGAGCCGCATACTCAACAAGAATCGGTAGAGGGGCAAGTGCGCGGGCGGTTACGACAGAAAACTGCTTCTTATGGCTTCGAGCATATTCTTCAAGGCGATCATGAATCGCATGAGCATGTTTCAACCCAAGAGCATGAATAAAAGAATTGACGGCATCAACCTTCTTACCAACAGAGTCAATATAAGTAGTTTTACGATGCGTGGCTATGGTTAACGGAATACCAGGGAAGCCCGCACCTGTCCCCATATCGAGCAAAGCTCCCTCAGGAGCCTTATTGATATAGGGGAGCAAAACAAGTGAGTCGAGGATATGAAGTACCGCAGCATCTTCTACGTTAAGAATACGGGTGAGATTAGTTGTCTTATTTGTTTCCAGAACCAAATCCAAATGCTGAATACATTTCCTCAGCTCAACATCAGATACGCTCAAGGAATACTCTTTGCAATAGGAAGATAGACGAGTCAACATCTCGTCAGCTTGCTGATCAGTAAGTACTAACAACGAAAGCTCCTTTCTGACAAAAATCAGTGTATCGAGAACTTTTGACAAAAAAAGGGGACGTGGAAACCACGTCCCCTTAGCATAAGCTCGAGCAGATTATCGAGCAACAATCACCACATGGCGATCAGGGTCAGAACCCTCAGAATGAGTATCGACGGCATCATTGCCACGAAGTGCAATGTGAACCAGTCGACGCTCATAGGCATTCATGGGCGGAAGCGAAACACTCTTATGAGTGCGGATGGCACGCTCGGCTGCAGACTGTGCCATGGAGGCAACCTTGTCCTGACGGCGGCTCTTGTATCCCTCGACGTCCACTACAACCGGATACCTAAAGCCAAGCTTGCGGCTCACTAGCAAAGAGAACATAACCTGAAGGGCATCAAGGGTGCGACCATGACGGCCAATGAGAACAGCAAGGTCGGGAGCCGTTACATCCAGAATCAGCTCACCCTCGTCGCCCTCATACTCATCGATAGGAGAGTTGGCGGCATCGAAGTGCGAAAGGATGGAACGCAGGATGGAAATCGCGACATCGGCAATGGTGTCGAGCTCCTCGTCGGTCAGCTCTTCACCGGCCTTGTAGCGCTGTGCAATCTCGGGATAATCGCCCGCGACCTGCGGGGCAACCTCCTCAAGCATATCCTCGATGATCTCTTCAGACATAACGTACTCCAAAAGTTAGGTACCTAAATAAGATTGATATCCCGCTACTTCTTCTTGTGCGGGCGCGGCTTCTTCTCGCGACGAGTGACCTCAACCTGCAGCGGCGCGTTCTTAAGGCGCTCCTCCTCATCGGCCTTCGCCTTGTCGATGACCTTCTGCGTCACAAAAATCTGCTGGATAACCTGCCAAGCAGACGAGACGTCGTAGTACAGCAGAACACCAACGGGAAGGCTCCAGCCCATCCAAAGCATCATGACCGTCATGACAACGGCCATCATACGCATGCTCTGAGCCTGCTGGCCGGTCTGGTTGCGCGACATATAGAGCTGCGGAATCAGGGTCAGGACAGCGAACAGGATCAGGCAGACCAGCGCAGGCAGCGCGACCATAAAGCCATCGGCAAAGGAGGCACTCGGCGTGGTGGTCAGGTCGGGCAGAATATTAAAGAACGAGAACGTGCCGTCGTTAAAGTAGTCCGGCAGGTTACGCAGCAGCGTAAATAGGGCGAACAGGACAGGCATCTGAATCAACAGCGGCAGACAACCAGCCATCGGATTGAACTTGTTCTCGCTGTAGAACTTCTGCATCTCCTCGGCCTGACGCTGGGGATCGTCGGCATAGCGCTCCTGGATCTCGAGCATCTTGGGCTGCAGCACCTGCATGCGGGCCGTCGACTTGGTCGACTTGAGCATGAGCGGCGTCAGCAGCAGACGGATGATGACCACCAGGATGATGATGGACAGGCCCCAGTCGACCGCAAAGGTCTGGATGAGCTTGAGCAGCTCGAAAAGGATGTTAACGATCCAATCCCACATGTAAGTATTCCTCCGATAGCGAGTGCCCGCTAGGGCACAGGGTCATAACCGCCGACGTGCAGGGGATTGCAGCGAACGATGCGCCTCACGGCAAGCCAGCAGCCTCTACAAACACCGTACTTCTCAATCGCCTGGATGGCGTATTGCGAGCACGTTGGATAATAAATGCAGGCGTCAGGCAATAAGGGCGAAATAACCTGTTGATATATGCGAATAGGAGCGATGGCAACACGCCGCAAGACGTGATTGCTCATCGCTCCTCCCCGGCAACGCCGGCGCGTTTCACAAGCGAACGCAACGCCTTGTCCATCTCCTGCGGCGAGGAGATCCTCGTCTTGGGAGTTGCAAACAAGATGATGTCATAACCCGCAACGGGAAATCCGCAGCTGCGGGCGGCCTCGCGCATCACACGCTTAGACCGGTTGCGCACGACGGCACAACCGAGTCGCTTAGCACCAACGAAGGCGACCCTTCCGGAGTCGCCTTCGCCAACCGATTCACATATGGTCATTCGAACCAGAGGGTGATTGAAACGACGCCCCTGACTGAACACATGCTCGAAATCTTGCCGAGACTTAATAGTCTTCATGCGAGATGTGTGTATCGCTGCTAGACAGTGAGACGCTTGCGGCCCTTGGCGCGACGACGGGCGAGCACGGCACGACCACCCTTAGTGGCCATACGGGCACGGAAGCCATGGGTCTTGGCACGCTTACGCTTATTAGGCTGATACGTACGCTTCATCTTAAGTTCCTCCTGCTGCATTTCGAGTGTCCGCGAGGACGCGGACGCAGATATAGACACGTGAGCTTGAAGATTGTAGGGAAATCAATGTTCAAATGTCAAGAAATCAAAGGTAAAAGGTTGCGCAGTTCACACGGTTCCCCCATAAGCCCAACTGAAATTTGCGAGGTACGGCAACTTTTCACGATATTTCATCGAGTTTTCAACAGGTCATGTTGGCAATGTTGAGAACTTTTCGCCAGTTTTCCAAAGTTTTCAACAGGTTTTGAAAAGTTGTCGAAAGATGAGAAACATTGCACGGTGAGCTACTATTTGTTCGAAACCTTTTGAAAGATTGCGAGCGGCATGTCTGACGACTTTTACACCATGGTCGATTCCGGAGACCCGGCACCCGACAACGAGCACATCACCGGCGTGCGCGAAAAGCGTGGCGAGGAAGAGCAGACCGCTGCGGAAGCACAGGCCGCCATGTATGCCGCACGTATCGCGGTCTATGACGACATGCTGTCGACGCCGCGCGTCATCGTCATCGAACCGAAGGACGTGCGCACCTATCTGGAAGAGACAACCAACACCGTCTACCAGTGCATGAAAGAACAGGGCGGACACATCTCGCTCATGGTTATCCGCGAGATTGTCGAAAACTTTATCCACGCCCACTTTGCAGAGCCCATCATCTCGATCCTGGACGGCGGCGATACCATCCGATTCGCAGACCAGGGACCGGGGATCGATGACAAGGAGCGCGCGTTCGACTTTGGCGTTACCAGCGCAAACAGCAACATGAAGCGATACATCCGAGGAACCGGAGCCGGGTTTCCCATGGTGCAGGAGTACCTGGAAAACGCCGGCGGCGCCGTATCCATCGAGGACAACATGGGCAACGGCACCGTGGTCACGGTAAGTCTGAACCCCAAGCGCGTGCAGGAAATCGAGCGTGCCGGAGGACGAGGGGCCGCCGTACGCCCCGAGACGGAGCAGCCGGCATACGCCCTACCCAGCACGTTTGCACAGCAGCCCATGACGGCACAGCAGATGCAGCAACCCGTGGCGCGCATGCAGCAGCCTGGAGCTTTTCCCGCGCAAGATCCCCAGGTATTACTGGGCCACACGGCGCAAAACATGCCGGAGGGCATAGGCTCGGCAGATCTGGACACAGGCGCCGTTCAGCAGACGGCGGCCATGCCAAACGTCCCGCAAATGGGCTACCAACCGTACCCGCAAGGGTATCCTCCCCAATATATGCCGCAGCAGGGATACGCCCAGCCGTATCCTCAACAGTATCCCCAGGGGTACCAGCAGCCGTATCAGCAGATGCCACAGGGGCAATTTAACCCTTGGGCCCAGCAGATGCCCCCGCAGCCTTACCAACAGTGGCCGCAAAGTTTTCAACAGCAGATGCCACCCATGCAGAGTTCTCAACAACCAGCAGCTCAAATGATGTATCCTAATGCGGCGAATCAATACGCACAACCGCAGTCGGACGTGTTTGTAGGCGAGCGCGGTCACGCCGCATTAGGGTATCTGGCCCAACATCAAGAGTGTGGCGCAACGGACTTGGCGCGAGCGTTTGGAAACTCCGCACCCACCTGGTCGCGCACGCTCAACGATTTAGCGCAGGCGGGCTTGGTAATCAAACATGGGCAGAAATATCATCTGACCGAAATCGGAAGCGCTCGCGTGCGGGCTCGAGATTAAGGAACGGGAGAGACAGTGGACGAGGAAGCAAGCATCATCCTGGGGGATGCCATCGCCTTTTGCCAGCGCGACGGCCAAGATGCGCGCCTCATCAACATGCTAGGGCAATCGCGCGCCGTGAGCCTAACCGAGGACACCTTGACGATTGAGGCCCCCTCACGATTCGCCATCGCTCAGCTTAAAAAACATCAGCCGACCATCGAGGCATACCTGGAAGAGATTGCCTTTGCGCCGATTGCGCTCAACATCGTGGCACCGCAGGGCTCCGCGGCCGATAACGCCGTGTCTGCGGCACCCGTCGTCCCCCCGGCGGCGCCAGCTGCCGCCGCAGTGTCGACTCCCGAGCATCAAATCGGCGATGTTTCCCGTGAAACCATGCCCGCCGCCTCGACGTCGGCAACCCCCATGCCCGCAGCCACACACATGCCTATCTCGCACGACGCAACGCCGGGCGAGGATTCGGGCATCGCAATCAAAAACACGCTTTCAGCCGACGATTTCCGCCGCATGATGGACCAGATGAAAGGCGGGGCGCCTGCAAAAAGCGCAAAACCAGCCTCAACATCGCCCACGAGCGCCCCCGTAGCTGCGGCACCGGTCGAGCAGAACACCGATGGCGCGCCGCTCGCGGCCAACTCAAAATTCACCTTCGAAAACTTTGTCTACGGCCCCGAAAACAGCCATGCCTATCGCTCGGCTCTCAAGTTTGCCGCACTCGCGGACGAACGCGGCACATGCACATCCCTGTTCATCTATGGCAAATCGGGGCTGGGCAAGACCCACCTGCTGCTCGCCATCAAAAACGAGCTCGCCGAAAAGTCGCCCGAGATCAAGGTGAAGTACGCCAACTCGCAGGCGTACCTCGATGACCTGATGACGGAGTTCGACCGCCAAAAGAAGAGCAACGCCCCCATCATGCAGGCATACCACGGCGTGGACGTGCTCATTATCGACGACATTCAAAACATCATCGGCAAGCGCGCAAGCGTGGACTACTTTTTCCAGCTCATGGACGAGTTTATCCGCAATAACAAAAAAGTCGTCATCGCAGCCGACCGCGCACCCAAAGACCTGAGCATGGACGAACGCCTGACCAGCCGCTTTAACGCCGGTATGCTCTGTTTGGTGGCGGAGCCCAGCTACGAGATGAAATACAAGATCTTGCAGCGTTACTACGAGAACACGATAGCCACCACGCCCGAGGCGGGTGACGACTCGCTGCTGGCGGCCTATGGCGGCGATGGTGGGCATCTGACCGACGAGCATTTTAAACACATGGCGGAGGTGTCGGGAACCAACATCCGCGAACTCGAGAGCTTCTGCGAACGCTGCGCCGGCGAGGCAGGAGACCGCGAACGCGAGGGCAGCGAGCTCAGCTTCGACGACATCGACGCCATCGCAAGCCAATACTTCGATACGTCGGCCAAGAAGATCAACGTGCAGACGGTCCAGTCTGTCATCGAGGAGCAATACGGCGTGACGCACGAGGAGCTTATCGGACCGCGGCGCAACGCCAACATAGCCAAAGCCCGTCATATCGCCATCTATCTGGCCATCGAGATGTGCGAGATGACGACCACGGCGGTGGGCGCGGAGTTTGGCAACCGCAACCACTCGACCGTCAGCACGAGCTACAAAAAGGTTCAGAAGATGATTCAGGAAGACCGCACCGTAACCGAGGACCTCAAGTCGCTACGAGATAAAATTACACTGCGCTCGTAGGGAAATAGAGACATCTGTTGAAAACTTGTCGAAACGCCGGGCATAACGTGTCTAAAACTCACCCCAAGGCGACGAAAAGTTTTCCGCAGGTTTTGAACGTGGAAAACGCGGTCGGTTGCGCACAGGGTGCTGTCGATTCTCTTTTTGGGGTTGACCAGCGCTTTTGGAAGTAATCAACAGTTTCGTCAGTGCTATTACTATTATTAAGATATTTATATCTATAGAAAGGTATTAAAAGATGAAGTTCACCGTCAGCCAAAGCTCGCTCACGCAAGCCATCGGCGTCGTTATGAAAGGCGTCGCTTCGGCATCTACCCTTCCCATCCTGTCGGGCGTGCTCGTTAAGGCGCAGGACGGCATCTTGGAATTCCAAACCTCAAACTACACCATCTCGATTCGTCATCGCATTGCCGCGCATGTGGAAGAAGAGGGCGAGATGGTGATTCCCTGCAAGATGCTCTCGAACATCACGAAGACCCTTCCCGATGCCCCGGTTACTTTTGAGCTCTCGGAGCGTCAGGTACTGATCGGATGCGAGAAGAGCTCCTTCCGCCTCAACACGCTCGACGCCAACGATTTTCCCGAGTTCCCTGCCTATGCTATCGAGAGCGCAGTGGAGCTCCCGACCGACATCCTGTCCGAGATGGTCGGGCGCGTATGGCGCGTCACTTCGACCGATAAGGCCCGTCCCATCCTGGGAGGCGTGCATATGAAGGTCGAGAACAACACCGTGCGCCTGGTGGCAACCGACTCCTTCCGCCTGGCCGTATGCGACACCCAGGTCGAGACCTCGACGCTCGAGGGGTCCTTTGAGCTCAACGTCCCGGCTGACGCCTTCAACGACGCCCTGAGCATCATGGCCAGCCAGGCGACCATCATGATCGGTGCCACCGACACCCAGGTTGTCTTTGAGGCCGGCAACACCACCTACGTGTCGCGTCGTATCGAGGGTGTGTATCCCAACTACAAGCAGCTCATCCCCGATTCGTGCGTGACGAGCGTCAAGATCGACGTGGCGGCTTTTAATGCCGCCCTCAAGCGCGTGGCGGTCATCGCGAGCGCGAACCCCGCAGTCAAGTTCGAGATCGATGTCGAGAACGGCCAGATGGGCCTGTCCTCCATCTCCAATGACCAGGATCTGGCGCAGGAGACAATCGATGTCGAGGCCGAGGGCGAGTCGGGCACCATCGCCTTTAACTACCACTACATCTTTGGCTGCCTCAATGCCCTATCCAAGGAGAAGGAGATCACGCTGGAGCTCAAGAGCTACTCGCAGGCGGGTATCTTTAAGTCCTACGACAAGATCAACTATCTGTACCTGGTCATGCCGGTTCGCATCTAGCGCTGCGCCATGACCATGTTTGCCCGCAACCTTTCCGTCGCGCGCTACCGCAGTTTCGATAGCTACCGTCTTGACCTGGACGAAGGCGTGACGGTGCTTGCGGGACCCAACGCGGCGGGAAAGACCAACCTCATAGAGGCGCTGCAGCTTTTGACGAGCGGCGCCTCGTTTAGGCATCCCACCGCTACCGAGCTCGTGCACGACGGCACGGGCTCGTGCAGGCTCGCGTTGAGGCTCGAGGGCGATGGCCGCGTGCTCGATATGGGGCTGGGTGTTGAGGACGGCAAGCGCTCGTTTAGCCGTAACGGCAAGAGGTGCTCGGCTGCCGGCGTGCGCGGGGTTATGCCGAGCGTGCTGTTTTGCCCCGATCATCTGGATATGGTCAAGCGCGGCGCCAGCGTGCGCCGCGCCGCCCTCGATGACTTTGGCGTGCAACTGAGCGCCCGTTACGCCGACCTGGTGAGCACCTACGGGCGTTGCGTGACGCAGCGCAACGCCCTGCTCAAGGAGACCTGGTGCTGCCGCGAGATGCTCGGTGCGTGGAATGACTCCATCGCCCGCGCCGGGTCAGCCCTGCTCGTGCATCGTTTGGCCCTGCTCGACCGACTGGCGGGCCATGTGCGCGCCGCGTATGGGCAGGTGGCGTCCGGCGAGGACGCAGGCGTGTCCTATGTATCCACACTGGGGGATTTACCTCAAACCGAGGGGCGCGAGGAACTTAAGGACTGGGCATACGAGCATATGCTCGCGGCCCTCGATGAGCGTGCCGATGAGGAGATGCGCCGCGGCGTGACGCTTGTGGGTCCGCATCGCGACGAGATTGAGTTTTCCGTCGCGGGCCGATCGGCCCGTTCATTTGCCAGCCAGGGCCAGCAGCGAACGCTGGTGCTTGCCTGGAAGGTGGCAGAAGTGGCCGTGGCGCGCGATATCCTGGGCACCGCGCCACTGCTGCTTTTGGACGACGTGATGAGCGAGCTCGATGCCGGGCGGCGAGGCGCTTTTCTGCAGCTGATCGGTGATGATATCCAGACGGTCATAACCACCACCAATCTGGGGTATTTTACCGATGACCTGCTTGATCGAGCCAAGGTGGTGAGCATGGGTGAGACGTGCTAATTACGAGCGCGAGAACGGAACGGTTGCCTTTGGCGGCTTTTTGGATGCCGAGCGTCAGCGCATCCTGGCGGCCGCGACACCTGAGCGCCGCGCGCAAATGGAGGCTGCAGAGGAATCTCGTGCGGTCTATCGCGCCTGGAATGCGGTGTGCTCGGGCACGCGCGAGGGACGCCACGTGACGGGCCTGCGCTACCTGCCCGAGTCCAATGAGCTGCTGGTGTATCTCGATTCGCCCTCGTGGACGCAGGAGATGACGCTGCTGCGCGAGATCATCCGGGCACGCATGGAGCGGGCCGGCGCGCATGTGGACGGCCTGGTGTTCAAAACGACCGCGCCCGGTCACACGCCGCCGGCTGCCAAGGAGCGCCTGCGCCCAGCCGTGACCGAGCGCCCGCCGGCTCCGCACGCCGATCTCAGTGAGGCCGAACGCGGCGAGATTGAGCGCCAAGTGGCGCCCATCGAAGATCAAAAACTGCGCGAGGCCCTCGAGAATGCCATGAGAGCTAGTGCCGAGTGGGCCAAGGGCGTGCAAAGCAAGAAAGAGCCTTAAATCGCATCTGGTGGCCTTGTAGAGCCAAATACCCTCGCTCCCGAGGGTATTTTTTACGATAAACTAGTAAGGCTGTACACATTTTCTTAGCTGAAGGAGGACGTGTGGCAAACGAAAACGATTACGATGGCGGCGAGATTAAGATTCTCGAAGGTCTCGAGGCCGTTCGTAAGCGCCCGGGCATGTATATCGGCTCGACGAGCGCCAGCGGCCTGCATCACCTGGTGTGGGAGATCGTTGACAACTCCGTTGACGAGGCCATGGCCGGTTTCTGCACCGAGATTCACGTGACGGTCCACGCCGACAACTCCATCACGGTCGTCGACAACGGGCGAGGCATCCCCGTCGACGAGCATCCCATCAAAAAGATCCCGACGCTCGAGGTCGTTATGACGATCCTGCACGCCGGCGGTAAGTTCGATAACTCGGCCTACAAGGTCTCGGGCGGACTGCACGGCGTGGGCATCTCCGTCGTCAACGCACTGTCCAAGCGCGTGGTCGTGCAGGTGCGCCGTGATGGCAGCGTCTACGAGATGGAGTTCTCGCGCGGCAAGACCGTCAAGAAGATGGAGGTCGTGGGCACCTCGGATTCGACGGGTACCACCGTCAGCTTCTGGCCCGACGACGAGATTTTCGAGACCTGTGTCTACGATTTCGATACGCTGCACAACCGTCTGCAGGAGACGGCGTTCCTCAATAAGAATCTAAAGATTGTGCTGACCGACGAGCGCGAGGCGACTCCCCACGTGGAGGAGTTCTGCTACGAGGGCGGCATCATCGACTTCGTCAAGTTCCTCAACGACGGCAAAGACGTTCCCGAGGCCTTCAAGGAGCCCATCTATATCGAGGGCAAGTCGGATCCGGATGCGCCCGTGACCAAGATGGGCGAGGTCGAGGTGTCCCTGCAGTGGAATGCCGGCTACGGCGAGAACGTCATGTCGTTTGCCAACGACATCTACACCCCCGAGGGCGGCATGCATCTCGAGGGTTTCCGCACCGCTCTCACCCGCGTGATCAACGATTACGCTCGCAAGCAGAACCTACTCAAGGAGAAGGAGGCCAACCTGAGCGGCGACGACGTGCGCGAGGGGCTTTCGGCCGTCATCTCGGTCAAGCTGCCCGACCCGCAGTTTGAGGGCCAAACCAAGGCCAAGCTCGGCAGCTCCTACATGCGCGCGCTCACGCTCAAGATCGTGACCGATGGGCTGACCGATTATCTGGAGGAGCATCCCAAACCCGCCCGCGAGATCGTCAAGAAGGCCCAGCAGGCATGCAAGGCCCGCAACGCCGCCCGCAAGGCGCGCGAGGCGACCCGCCGCAAGAGCCTGCTCGAGACGGCGTCGCTGCCCGGCAAGCTCGCCGACTGCTCGGTACGCGATGCCGAGCTGACCGAGCTCTTTATCGTAGAGGGCGACTCGGCAGGCGGTTCGGCCAAGGACGGCCGTCGCCGAGACATCCAGGCGATTCTGCCCCTGCGCGGCAAGATTTTGAACGTCGAGCGCGTGGGTGACCACCGCGCGTTCTCGAGCGACACCATCCAATCCCTGATCACCGCGATCGGCTGCGGCGTCACGACGAGCGCCGGCGACGGTGGCGACTTCGATATCAGCAAGGCGCGCTACCACAAGATCATCATCATGACCGATGCAGACGTTGACGGTGCGCATATCCGCATCCTGCTGCTGACGTTCTTCTACAAGTACATGCGCCCGCTGATCGATGCCGGCTATGTCTATGTTGCCTGCCCGCCCATCTTTGGCATTAAGGTACGCAACAAGATCCATTACGTGTATCCCAACGGCCGCCAGCCCGAAGACGAGATTCTGCGCGACACCATTCAGAGCCTGGGCCTGAACCCCGACGACAACGACGAGGACGGCAAGGCCAAGGACGGCAAGATCACCAAGAAGCGCAAGGGCTATACCGTTCAGCGCTACAAGGGCCTGGGCGAGATGGACCCCAAGCAGCTTGCCTCGACGACGATGGACCCCAAGACCCGTATCCTGCAGCGCGTGTCGATCGAGGACGCCGTGGTGGCGGACCGCGCCGTGCGCGAGCTCATGGGTTCCGAGGTCGGCTATCGCCGCGAGTACATTGAAAAGCATGCGCATGATGCTCGGTTCCTTGACGCTTAAGAGGAGGTAACGTGGCAGACGATATCAACAACAACGAGGGTGTGGACGAGGCCGGCGACGCCGGCATGCCCGATGATCTGAAGCGCCTGCTCGCCCGCGCTGAGCAGGGCGAGGACGGCGATCCGAATTCCTATAACCCCGACGCCGAGGATGAAGAGGATGAGGATGACGACGCCGAGCTCGAGGAGAGCTTCGGTGCGGTCGACCGCGGCGCCTCGGCCGGCGAGGATATCAACGGCGGTCAGCTCCAGATTTCGGAGTTCGGCCGCGAGATGAAGCAGTCGTTCATCGAGTACTCGATGTCGGTCATCACGGCGCGCGCCCTGCCGGACGTGCGCGACGGCCTAAAGCCGGTGCACCGCCGCATCCTGTACGCCATGAACGAGAGCGGCATCTACCCCAACCGCCCGCATAAGAAGTCGGCCTGGACGGTCGGCGAAGTTATCGGCAAGTACCATCCGCACGGTGACTTCGCGGTTTACGAGGCCATGGTTCGTCTGGCGCAGTGGTTCTCCATGCGCACACCGCTCATCGATGGCCACGGCAACTTCGGCAACATCGATGGCGACGGCGCGGCGGCCATGCGTTATACCGAGAGCCGCCTGGCAAAGCCTGCCATGGAGCTGCTGCGCGACCTGCAAAAGGATACCGTCGACTGGCAGCCCAACTACGACGAGTCGCTCGCCGAGCCCGTGGCGCTGCCCGCGCGCTTTCCCAACCTGCTGGTCAACGGCAGCCAGGGCATCGCCGTCGGCATGGCCACCAATATCGCCCCGCATAACCTCACCGAGGCGATCGAGGCCACCTGCTACCTGATCGACAATCCCGACGCCACCGTCGACGAGCTTATGCAGATCATGCCCGGTCCGGACTTCCCCACCGGTGCCATCATCATGGGCAGCGCCGGCATTAGGCAGAGCTACGAGACCGGTCGCGGCTCCATTACCGTGCGAGCCAAGGCCCACGTGGAATCCACCAAGACCGGCCGCAGCCGCCTGGTCTTTACCGAGATCCCTTACATGGTCAACAAGGGCACCCTGCAGGAGAAGATCGCCCAGCTCGTGAACGACAAGCGCATCGAGGGCATCTCGGACATGCGCGACGAGTCCAACCAAAAGGGCATCCGTCTGGTCATCGAGCTCAAGAAGGGCGTCATTCCGCAGGTCGTGCTCAACAACCTGTATAAGTACACCTCGCTACAGACGACCTTTGGCGCCAACAACCTGGCGCTCGTCAACGGCGTTCCCAAATGCCTGAGCCTGCGCGAGATGCTGCAGCACTACATCGACCACCAGGTTGACGTCGTCACCCGCCGCACCCGCTTTGACCTTAAGAAGGCCCAGGCGCGCGCCCATATCCTCGAGGGCTATCTGATGGCTCTCGACCATATCGACGAGGTCATCAGCATTATCCGTTCCTCGCAGACCGACTCCGAGGCAAGCGGCCGCCTGATCGAGCGCTTTGGCTTTACGCCCGAGCAGACCACGGCCATCCTCGAGATGAAGCTGCGCCGCCTGACTGGCCTGGAGCGCGACAAGATCCAGGAAGAGCTGGACGGTCTGCGCCGCGCCATCGCCTACTACGAGGACCTGCTGGCGCATGAGGAGAAGATCCTGGGCGTCATCAAGGAGGAGATGCGCGAGATTTCGAAAAAGTTCGGCGACAAACGCCGCACCGAGATCAGCCATGTCGAAAAGGATCTGGATGTCGAGGACCTCATCGCCGACGAGGACATGGTCGTGACCATCACCCACACCGGCTACGTGAAGCGCATCCCGGTGGCTGCCTACCGCGCCCAGAAGCGCGGCGGCAAGGGCGTGTCGGGCGTCAACCTTAAAGAGGACGACGTTATCGACGAGATGTTTATCGCATCCACGCACGAGTACGTGCTGTTCTTCTCGAGCAAGGGCAAGGTCTACCGCCTGAAGGTGCACGAGCTGCCGGTGGGTACGCGCCAGGCGCGCGGCACCGCGATCGTCAACCTGCTGCCCTTTGAGGAAGGCGAGAAGATCGCGAGCGTCATCAGCTGTCGCGAGTTCCCCGCCGACGAGTACCTGATGTTTGCCACCAAGAGCGGCATGGTCAAGAAGACCGTGATGAGCGCTTACGACCGCAGCCGCCGTGATGGCCTGATCGCCATCAACCTGAGGGACGACGACGCGCTGCTCGCCGTGCGCCGTGTGCGCGAGGGCGACAAGATCATCCTGGCCACTACTGCGGGCAAGGCGATCATGCTCCCCGGGGACCAGGTTCGCGCCACGGGACGCGACACCAGCGGCGTTCGCGGTATTAGCATGAAGGACGGCGTGAGCGTTTTGGGTATGGAGGTTACCAACGGCAACGGCGACCTGTTTGTCATCACCGAGCGCGGCTACGGCAAGCGCACGCCGGTCGCGGACTATCCGGAGCAGAACCGCGGCGGTCAGGGCGTCTACACCATCCAGATGACCGAGCGTAAGGGAAACCTCGCGGCCATGAAGACGGTGGGTCCGCAGCACGAGCTGTTCATCGTGACGGAAGGCGCGACGGTCATTCGCGTCAAGACCGATGAGATTAGCCAGACCGGCCGAGCCACCCAGGGCGTCAAGATGATGACCGTCGACGACAACGACCGCGTATGCGCCGTAGCCCGCATGACAGCCGCCAAGGAGAAGCCCGAAGGCGAAGCCACAGAAGATGGCTCTGCCCCCGAAGAAACCCCAGTCGATCTAGGCGATGGCAACGACATGCCAGAAGATCTCCTTG
>ENA-OQCL01000722-OQCL01000722.1-human-gut-metagenome-genome-assembly--contig:-NODE-722-length-14493-cov-2.255604_pt1 | contig 14493 bp, 25 predicted proteins | sample MGYA00242502_ERZ504586 | MGnify/ENA primary metagenome ERZ504586 (study PRJEB26092, sample SAMD00036316) | human gut metagenome | host: Homo sapiens | study: EMG produced TPA metagenomics assembly of... | reverse complement strand
ACAGGCGCTGCTCAATGCGCTCAAACCCTTTCTGCGCAGGGAGAGTCAGGAGAAGGTGGATAAGGCCATCCGAATTACCCGGCTGTCCCGGGTGATTCGGGCCTCCATGTCCCTGTTCCGGGAGGACGGCCATGTATAACCGCTATATTCCCCGGGGGGACTATGTCCCCACCGGAACCCCGGAAGGGGGAGGCCCGGAGCGGCGGGAGGAAAAAAAATGGGCGGCATCCTGGGCTCCCTGTTTGGGGGAGGGGGAGGAGCGCCCAAACTGGATGGCATTCTGAAAGCACTTCACCTGGACCGGTTTGACAAGGGAGACATCCTGCTGATCCTGGTGCTGGTCTATCTCTTTTTGGAGAGTGACGACGAGGATTGGCTGATTGTGCTGGCCCTTGTCCTGCTTATGGGCTTGTGACCGCCCCCCGAAAGGCTACGGAGGGCGGTCTCAATTTGTTTACAGCTGTAAGAAGCCTATCTTTTTGTAGACCTTGCGCAGGGTCTTGTTGGCCACATATCCGGCCTTTTCCGCCCCCTGCCGCAGCAGATCGGTCAGATAGGCCTTGTCGGCAATGAGCCGCTGGGCCTCCTCCCGGATGGGGCGCAGGGTTTCCACCACGGCCTCGCCCACCACGGGCTTGAAGGCGCCGTAGCCCTGACCGTCAAATTCCGCCTCGATCTCCGCAGGGCTCTTGCCGGTGCAGGCGGAGTAGATGTTGATCAAGTTGGACACGCCGGGCTTTGCCGCCGGGTCAAAACGGACACAGTGCTCCGTGTCGCTGTCGGTGATGGCCCGCTTGAATTTCCGCATGATGTCCTCCGGCTTTTCCATCAGGAATACGCAGCCCTCCGGCATGGACTTGCTCATTTTGCTCTCCGGGGCGTTGAGGCTCATAATCCGGGCCCCCTCCTTGGGCAATGTAGGGCTCCGGAATTTTGAACACATCGCCGTAGATGCCGTTGAAGCGTCGGGCGATGTCCCGGGTCAGCTCGCAGTGCTGCTTCTGATCCTCGCCCACCGGAACATAGTCCGGGCTGATAGAGCAGAATGTCCGCCGCCATCAGGGCGGGGTAAGTGAACAGGCCGGCGTTGATATTGTCGGCATGTTTGGAGGCTTTATCCTTGAACTGGGTCATCCGGCTCAGTTCTCCGAACATGGAGTAGCAATCCAGCACCCAGCCAAGCTCAGCGTGCTGATGGACGTGGCTCTGGATAAACAATGTGTTCTTTTCCGGGTCCAGACCGCAGGCAATGTACTGCGCGATCAGCTCAAGCGTTGCACGGCGGAGCGCCGCAGGCTCCTGCCGAACCGTGATGGCGTGCTGATCGACCACGCAGTAAATGCAGTTGTACTGCTCCTGCAGGATCGGGAAATTGCGGATAGCACCCAAATAGTTACCCAGCGTCAGCTTGCCGGACGGCTGCACGCCGGAGAAAATCGTTTTTTTCTGGTTATCGCTCATGTATATACTTCCCTTGCTTAGAATTTTTCGGTTCAATTCACCCCGAAAGGTTTCCATACTTAATTGTAATGATATCACACTTTAGGAAAGGTTGCAACCGTTCAAAAAGTTAGGAGGCAGGAGTAAGAAGATAGGAGTGGACAATGATGAACGTTTTCCGCAGGGGGCGCACAGTGTACGCCCGTCCCAGCGGCCTGCAACGGATAAAGAAAAAGGGCGCACACTGTGCGCCCCTACGGGAGAGCTGAAGGCAGGAAAACTCCTGCCTCCTAACTCCTCACTGTTTGTTTACTCCGGTCTTTCTTTGGCCTTCCGCAAAATGGCCCACTCGCTGACCTTGAACGGGAACACAAAGTGTACGCGCATCTGCGGCACGTTGAACAGCTCACGCTTCGTGCCCTCGTCATCGGTGACGTTCTCCGCGCGGAACACATACGGCGCCTGACCCGGCTGGATCAGCTCCAGCTCTTCCCCATCGCAAAAAGCGGTTCTTGAGTGCGAACACGGCTTTGCCGCTGTCGTCACACTCGACCGGCATGCCGACAACCTCGTACTCGCGGATATACTGGCTGTCGCCGTAATGCTGTCCGTTTTCCTGATTGCCGAAGTAGAAGCCGGTGTAATACTCGCGGTGGCTGACCTTATTGACCTCATCGCGGCAGAACTGCGGCAGAACGAAGTTTTCCGGGTCCTTTTTATAGGTGTCGATCGCGGCACGGTATGCACCGGTGACACAGGCTGCATAGTACGCAGTTTTATTGCGGCCCTCAATCTTGAACGAGGTGATACCCGCCCGGATGAGCTCCGGAATGTGCTCGATCATGCACAGATCCTTGGAGTTAAAGAGGAAGGTTCCCCGCTCATTCTCGTAGACCGGCATGTACTCCCCGGGCCGGGTCTCCTCCACCACCGCGTATTCCAGCGGCAGGGATGGTGCCAGGCCCCTGGTTGGCGTCCCGGCCGGTAAAATAATTGCTCAGAAGGCAACGCCCGGAATAAGAAATGCACATAGCCCCGTGGATGAAGCTCTCGATCTCCATCTCCTCCGGAATCTTCTCCCGGATCTCCCGGATCTCTGCAAGGGACAGCTCCCGGGCGGAAACCACCCGCCGGGCTCCCTGGTTCCACCAGAACCGGTAAGTTCCGTAATTGGTGTTGTTGGCCTGGGTGCTGATATGCCGCTCGATCTCGGGGCAGATCTCCTTTGCCAGTTCAAAAATGGCCGGATCCGCGATGATCAGCGCATCCGGTTTCAGTTCCTTCAGTTCCTTCAGATATTCTTCCACTCCAGGAAGATCCCGGTTGTGAGCCAGGATATTCACCGTCACATGGACCCGGGCCCTGTGTTTATGGCAAGGTGATCCCTCCCTCATCTCTTCCATGGAAAATTCTTCAGCTTTTGCCCGCATGCACCGAACACCTCCGCCGCCGATATAAACTGCATCCGCGCCGAATATAACTGCCGTCTTCAGAACCTCCAGACTGCTGGCCGGGATCAAAAGCTCCGGGCGTCTCTCTCTCATCTTTGCTTCTCTCCTTCTTATCTGTCACTTGTTAGTTCTTCCTCACGCTTAACGCCACCCCGTCTCCCAGAGGCAGGATGGAGGTCTGCAGCTGATTCGTGATGCTTCAGCTCACTAGAGATACTCCCGCATCCGGCTGTGGACTGGTCCGGCTCCCTGCGCTCCACCGCGAACCGGGACTCCAGAACGTCCCCGCCCTGGAGCACATTGTCCGAGACCAGGACCCCTCCCGGGGCCAGAAGACGCACCGCCTCCGGCAGATAATGGATATACTGGCCCTTGGCCGCGTCCATGAAGATAAGATCATACGCTTCCGTAAGTTCCTTCATCACCGCAAGGGCGTCCCCCTGGATGAGAGAGATCTCCCCTTCCTTCCCTGCCTGCCGGAAATTCTCCCTGGCAATGGGGATCCGCTTCTCATAGTTCTCGATGGTAGTGATGTGCCCGCCCTCCGGCAGATAGGCGCTCATCAGAAGCGCAGAAAACCCCACCGCCGTCCCGATCTCCAGGACCTTGCGGGGCTTATGCATCACAAGGAGCGTTTTCAGGAAGCTCTGAGTCTCCTTGCGGATGATCGGCACCCGCGCGGCCAGCGCCTCCGCCTCGATCCGCTCCAGAAGCGGCTCTTCCGGCGCCTCCAGGGAAGCCACATAAGTAGAAAATCTCTCGTCAACGATCATTTTGGTACACCCCTTCTGTCATTTTGGTACACCCCTGCGCGCATTTTGGTACAGGGCAAACGTCAATTTAGGACGTAGCCCTTTTTGCAAAAGGCTACGTCCTAAATTGAATCTTTTTTAAACGTCCATGATGATCGGAAGGATCATTGGACGCCGTTTTGTCCGTTTCCAGATGAATTCGTTCATGGTGTCGCGGATCACCAGCTTGATCTTGCTCCAGTCCGCGTTCCTCTGGTGGCTTAAGCATTTCTCCACTGCTTCTGTCACCACATGCCGGGCTTCTTCCATCAGTCCTTCAGACTCCCGCACATAGACGAATCCGCGGGATACGATGTCCGGCCCTGCCAGCAGCTGATTGCTCCGCTTCTCCAGGGTCAGCACCACGATGAGGATCCCGTCTTCTGCCAGGTGCTGCCGGTCGCGGAGAACGATGTTTCCGACATCTCCTACGCCCAGGCCGTCTACCAAGATCTCTCCGGTGTGGACCTTGTCCACCACCTTGGCCTCCTCACTGCTTACCTCCAGCACGTCGCCGGACTGAAGGATGAAGATATTGTCCTTGGGGATCCCCAGAGATCTGGCGATCCCGGCATTTGCTTTCAGGTGCCGGTATTCCCCGTGCACGGGGATGGCGTACTTGGGTTTCACCAGGGAGTAGATAAGCTTCAGTTCTTCCTGACAGGCATGCCCGGATACGTGGGCGTCCTGGAAGATCACGTTGGCTCCCTTGGCGGACAACTCGTTGATCACCTTGGAGACGGATTTCTCATTTCCAGGAATCGGGTTGGAACTGAAAATGACGGTGTCTCCAGGCATAATAGTTACTTTCTTGTGTACGTCCGCCGCCATCCGGGACAGAGCCGCCATGGACTCGCCCTGGCTTCCGGTGGTGATCAGCACCGTCTTCTCCGGCGGATAATTCTTCAGCTGGTCGATCTCTACCAGCGTTTTATCCGGTACGTTTAAGTATCCCAGTTCCTGGGCTACCTGGATGATATTGACCATGCTCCGGCCTTCCACCACAACCTTCCGGTCGTACTTGCAGGCAGAGTTGATGATCTGCTGCACCCGGTCCACATTGGACGCGAAGGTGGCGATAATGATCCGGGTATTCTGATGTTCCGCGAAAATGTGGTCAAAAGTGATCCCCACCGTGCGCTCCGACTGGGTGAAACCTTTACGCTCCGCGTTGGTACTGTCGCTCATCAACGCCAGCACGCCTTTCTTGCCGATCTCCGCGAACCGCTGCAGATCGATGGCGTCCCCGAATACAGGGGTATAATCCACCTTGAAGTCCCCGGTGTGGACCACGATCCCCGCCGGAGAATAGATGGCCAGCGCCGCCGCGTCCTGGATACTGTGGTTGGTCTTGATAAACTCGATCCTGAACTGTCCCAGGTTGATGGACTGTCCGTGGCGGACCACCTTCCTTCTGGTGCTGCGCAGAAGATTGTGCTCTCCCAGCTTTCTCTCAATGATCCCCATGGTAAGCTTGGTCGCGTAAATAGGAAGATTCATCTCCCGCAGCACATAGGACAGAGCACCGATATGGTCCTCATGTCCATGGGTGATGACAAATCCCTTTACCTTCCGGATATTTTCCTTCAGATAGGTGATGTCCGGAATTACCAGGTCGATCCCCAGCATATCGTCCTCCGGGAAGGCCAGACCGCAGTCCACGACAACAATACTGTCTTCATACTCAAAGGCAGTAATGTTCATTCCGATCTTCTCCAGTCCTCCCAGCGGAATGATACGCAGTTTTCCATTGTTTTCTTTTTTCCAAATTTACACCTCCATGTGTTTTTCCGTACTGTTTCCTTGGGCCTTCTTCAGGCATTCACGGCATTGTCCATAGAACTTTAATTCGTGGTCTAACACATGGAACCCCGTCTTTTCCTCGATATGACGCTCCAGCCCGTCCAGGAGGTCGTCCCGGAAGGGCAGGACTGTTCCACAAGTCTTGCATATCAAATGATGATGGTGGTGCTTCCCTTCGCCCTCGAAGAGTTCCCCGATTTATAGCGCACACATCCGTCATCCAGATTGATACGATCCACCAATTGCATTTCCAGCAACAACTGCACCGTTCGGTAAATGGTAGCCAGTCCGATCTCCGGATAGTCTTCCTTTACCAGTTCATAGATGTCTTCCGCAGTCATATGTCTGTCCCGATGATCTGCGAGTACTTCTAATACAAGCAACCGTTGATTGGTTACCTTAAGACCTTTTTCTTTAAGCATCTCCTTGAATTTTTCCTGACTGATCGACATAGACACTTACCTTTCAATCTCCACGTCCTCCAACAGCTCTTCAAATACTTTGGAGACCGCGTTCAGTTCTTCTTCGTCCTCCACCATCTCGTAGAGGCTCTCCAATGCTTCTTCTGATGCGGTATCCTTTTAAAATAAAACATTCCGCCTCGTCTTCTTCCGAATCCGTGACCAGAATGTATGACACCCCGCCTACCTTTGTCTGCTCAAGTACAAAAAATTCAGTTTCTTCCTGCATTTCGCCGGACATGAATGTAATCTTTTCCATCAGTCAACACCTCGCTAAGAGAGGGACTCTCCACTGCCGTGAGAATCCAGATACCCCTGCAGGATCAAGACCGCCGCGATCTGATCCACGTACTTCTTGCGGTCCTCCCGCCGGACCTCCCGCTCCTTGAGCGTCCGCTCCGCCTCCACCGTAGTGAGCCGTTCATCCCACATCACCACCGGAAGGCCAGTGCGCCGCCGGAGCATCTCGCCAAACGCCAGGGCATGTTCCGCCCGCTCTCCAATATCATTGTTCATATGCTTGGGCAGGCCCAGAACGATCTTCTCCACATTCTGCTCCCGGATCAGCTCCTCGATCCTGGCGCAGGTCTTGCGCAGTTTGTTCTCCTCCTTGCGGAAAATGGTCTCCACCGCCTGAGCCGTTATGCCAAGGGCGTCGCTTATCGCCACGCCGACCGTCTTGGAGCCGTAATCCAGCCCCATGATCTTCCCTGACATTATCTCCAGCCGTTGTGCTCAATATACGTCTTGAGCATCTCTTCTACCAGTTCATCCCGCTCCGCCTTCATGATCAGGCTTCTCGCCCCATTGTGGCTTGTAATATAAGTCGGGTCTCCCGACATGATATATCCAACGATCTGATTGACCGGATTATAACCCTTTTCGCTCAATGCCTTGTACACAATCTCAAGAATATCTTTCGCCTGGATCTGCGGGCCGCTTTCTACCTGAAAAAACTGGGTGCTGCTTAAATCCTTCATATACTCACGTCCTCCCAAAATACTTCATGATTATTCTACCTTAAAGCCGCACAAAATTCAATGGATTATTTGTGAACGACTCTCAATTTCTACATTTACAAGTTGATTGGACAGATCCTCTTCGGTTTTTCGTCCAATTTTCACATACTCCTTCGTGTGGCCCACCTGCCAGGTCTCCCCGCCGATCACCACAGACTCTTCCATCAGGACCTCCCTGGCAGTCCCAAGAAGCTTCTCTTCATACTCCCGCTGCTTCTTTTGTCCAAGCTCCAGAAGGAGGGCGCTTCTTTGGGTCTTCACGCTGTCCGGCACCTGTCCGTCCATAACGGCGGCCCGGGTTCCTTCCCGCCTGGAGTATTTGAAGATATGGGTCTCATAGAAGTTGATCCTGTCGACAAATGCCCGGGAAGCTTCAAATTCTTTCTCCGTCTCTCCCGGAAAGCCCACGATCACGTCGGTGGTCAGAGCAGGATCCTGGAAATACTTCCGCAGGATCTGACATTTCTCCTCATACTGCGCCGTGTCATAGCGCCGGTTCATCCGCTTCAGGGTGGCGTCACAGCCGCTCTGCAGGGACAGGTGAAAATGGGGACAGAACTTGGGGCACTCGGACAGAGTCCGGGCAAATTCCTCCGTGATGATCCCAGGCTCCAGAGAACCCAGGCGGATCCTGCAGATCCCTTCCACCTGGTGGACGCTTAAGATCAGCGACAGCAGATCGTCCCCAAATATCCGTACCGTAGGAGCTTAAATGAATACCGGTGAGCACCACTTCCTTATATCCCCGCTCTGCCAGGCGGCGTACCTCCGCCACCACCTCTTCCCGGCTCCGGCTGCGCACCCGCCCTCTGGCATAGGGAATGATGCAGTAAGAACAGAACTGGTTGCAGCCGTCCTGGACCTTTAAGAAGACCCGGGTGTGTCCCGCCGTGTGGCTTACCGTCAGATCTTCATATTCGCTGGTATGGCCGATGTCCAGCCGCTCGATCTTCTTTGCCCCGGCGTCCCTCTCCCGGAAATAATCCTCCAGGACCCTGGCGATCTCCTTCTTCTTATTGTTTCCGATCACGATGTCTATGTCTGCGTCAAGCCCCGCTGTATCCTTAGTCTGCACATAGCAGCCCGCGGCCACGATCACCGCCCCGGGATTTTTCTTCCGGGCCCGGTGGATCATCTGTCTGGATTTGCGGTCCGCCACATTGGTGACGGTACAGGTGTTGATGATATACACATCCGCCTGCTCCTCAAAAGGTACGATCTGGTAGCCCGCCTGTTCCAGGAGCTCCTGCATGGCCTCTGTTTCATATGCGTTTACTTTGCAGCCCAGGTTGTGCAGCGCCGCTTTTCTCATAGGTTTTGTTCCTTTCTTTTCTGAGACTTTACCAATTTATTCCTTGACTTTTAATTCCTCTGCTCTTAAGATATTGATAGAACATCAAAGAAAGCGAGGAGGTTATTCCAATGAAAACTGTACAAATTTCTTTAAACTCCATCGATAAAGTAAAATCTTTCGTCAACCAGATCACCAAGTTTGACTATGATTTTGACCTGGTATCCGGAAGATACGTCATCGATGCCAAATCCATTATGGGAATCTTCAGCCTTGACCTTTCCAAGCCTATCGAGCTTGCGATCCACGCCGGCGAAGAAGAACTTGACGGTGTGATGGCTGCACTGGAGCCTTATCTCGTTTAGGAAACAGACGGGTTCATCCCGTAGGAAAAGATTGCGCAGGATCTGCGCAATCTTTTTTTATTGTCCTTTTTCTCTTTCTTACTCCACTTCAATGATCTCCACGGTATCCACTGCCTTCTGGAACAGCTCGCCGATCTTCTCCTCCAGCTTCTCCTCGGAGCGCCGGATCACCTCCACATTAGGCTTGGTCACCGGATGCTTCGCCACAAAGATGGTACAGCAGTCCTCATAAGGCTGGATGGAGGTTTCAAAGGTGCCGATCCGCTCCGCGATCTCCACGATCTCCCGCTTGTCATAGCCGATCAGCGGCCGGTACACCGGCAGGGTGCACACGTCGTTGGTGGCCGCAAGACTGTGCATGGTCTGGCTTGCCACCTGGCCGATGCTCTCCCCGGTGATCAGCCCCAGGCTCTTGTCCTGTCTGGCAAAATGCTCCGCAATGCGCATCATATAGCGCCGCATGATAATGGTCAGTTCGTCGTGAGGACACTGATCGTAGATGTAAAGCTGGATATCGGTGAAATTTACCACGTAAAGCCTGATAGGGCCCGCGTATCTGGCCACCAGCTTCGCCAGGTCCACCACCTTTTCCTTGGCCCGCTCGCTGGTGTACGGCGGCGCATGAAAGTATACCGCCTCGATCTCCACGCCCCGCTTGGCGATCATATAGCCTGCCACCGGGCTGTCAATGCCGCCGGACAGAAGGAGGGTGGCCTTGCCGTTGGTCCCACCGGCATTCCGCCGGCTCCGGGATGATCTGAGAATAGACATAGATCTCATTGCGGATCTCCACATGGAGCATCACGTCCGGGTGATGGACGTCTACCCGGGTCTGGGGAAATGCTTCCAGAATGGCCTCGCCCAGATCGCAGTTGATCTCCATGGAGGTCCTGGGGTAAGATTTCTTCGCCCGGCGGGCCTCCACCTTGAAGGTCAGGTTCTTATCCGGATACACTTCATCCATATAAGCCACAACATCTTTCTTCAGCTGGTCAAATCCCCGGTCCTCCATGCGGACCACCGGGCAGATCCCCACCAGGCCGAACACACGGGTCAGGTGCTCCACCGTCTCCTCATAATCGTACTCTCCCACACAGTCCACGTAGATCCTGGCCTGGGATTTGTAAACTTTGAATTCCCCGTCCACATCTGTGAGGGCCCGCTTCACCTGGCGCACCAGGGCGTCCTCAAAAAGATACCGGTTCTTTCCCTTGATCCCGATCTCTCCGTATTTCAATAAAAAGGTATGAAATCTCATCGCTTGTTTCTCCTGTCTTTCCGGCTGTTAATGCCGGGTATATTTTCGCAGTACTGGTACTATATTATAGAGGGTCTCAAGAGTGTAGTCAATCTCTTCTGGGGTGGTAAATTCCGACATGCTGAACCGCAGTGTGGCGTCCAGGTACTCCTGACCGGCTCCGATGCCCTTTAACACCCCGCTGATCTGGGGATGGTTGGAAGCGCAGGCCGAACCGGAAGACACGTAGATGCCCTTCTCCTCCAGGGCATGGAGCAGCACCTCGCTGCGGATCCCCGCAAATCCCACGCTGATGATATGGGGCGCCGACGTCTCATCATACAGGCCGTGGATCGTGATATCTTCGATTTCCTGCACGCCCTCGATGAAATGCGCTTTCAGCTCCCGCATAGCGCCTCTCCATCCAGATCCTGGTAAATGAGTTTCGCCGCCAGTCCAAGCCCTGCGATGCCCGGAACATTTTCCGTGCCGGAGCGCACATTTTTCTGCTGCTCTCCTCCGAAGACAATGGGCTGGATCTTCACATGGCTCCCCACATAGAGGGCGCCGATCCCCTTGGGCCCGTGGATCTTATGGCCGCTTATGGTGCACAGGTCCACGTTCAGCTTCCGGGGATAGATCCGGTACTTTCCAAAGCCCTGGACCGCGTCCACATGGAAGAGAATGTCTTTGTTATACGCCTTCGCGATGCTGGCCGCCTCTGCGATGGGCTGCACCGATCCCACTTCGTTATTCACATACATCACCGACACCAGGATGGTGTCCTCACACAGAGCCTCCTTTAAGGCGTCAAGCCGGATCCTCCCGTACCGGTCCACCGGCAGGAAGGTCACCCGGTAGCCTTCTTCCTCCAGATGGCGCATGGTGTTGATCACCGCCGGATGTTCAATGGCGGAGGTGATGAGGTGATTGCCCCGCCGCCGGTTGGCCCGGGCAACCCCCATAAGGGCCAGATTGTCGCTCTCCGTACCTCCGGAGGTGAAGAAGATCTCCTTATCCTGCACCTTCATAAGCTTTGCCAGGGTTTCTTTTGCTTCTTTTATATAATGTTCCGCTGTCACGCCCTTGGCGTGCATGGAAGAAGGATTGCCGTAATCCTCGCACATCACCTTGCGCACCAGGTCACCCACGCTGTCGTAAGCCCGGGTGGTAGCGGAATTATCCAGATATACTTCTCTCATAAACTCACTTCCTGATCTTTCTTACTATTAACCTATGTGGCTACGCCTCCAGGTGGAACATCAAAAGAGAAAGGACGGTCAGCCCGGCTGTCTCTGTCCGCAGGATGCGCCGTCCCAGAGAGATGGGATACGCTCCCGCCGCCAGCGCCGCCTCCACTTCTTCCTTCTCAAAGCCGCCTTCCGGGCCAATGAAGATCCCCACCGACTGCCCCGGACGGATCCCTTCCAGGATCTCCCTGGATCTTCGTACGTCCCGCTCCAGCTCATAGGGGATCAGCACCACGTCAAGCTCTGCCGCCTGTTCCAGCGCCCGGGCGTAGCTTTGCACTTCTCCCACCTGGGGGATGTAGCCCCGGCCTGCCTGCTTTGCCGCGCTCTCGGCGATCTGCTGCCAGCGGGCCACCTTTTTCGCCGCCTTCTTCTCATCCAGCCGGACCACGCTGCGCCGGGTTGCTACCGGGATCACCTGGCAAACGCCCAGTTCCACGGATTTCTGCACGATCCACTCCATTTTCTCCTGCTTGGGCAGCCCCTGGAAGAGATAAATCCTAGAGGGAAGCTCCGTATCCGTTTCCTTTTCCTCCAGAATGGAAAGAAAAGCATTTTCCCCTTCATAATGGTCAACGGCGCACCGGTACTGACGGTTATTGCCGTCGCTGACCACCAGTTCCTCTCCCGGACGCATCCGGAGGACATTTTTCATATGGTTGACATCCGGTCCCGTGACCAGGATCTCCCCCTCTCCCACCTGGGACGGAGGTACGAAAAAATGTTGCATATTCTTACTTCTCCTGCTCTTTCCTGGCTACCACCGAGGCCCACTCGCCCTGATGATTGATCTCCAGCACCGTAAGTCCGGCATCCCTTGCCGCCTGGGCCACCAGTTCTTCCTTTCCCTCGATGATGCCGCTGGTAATGTAGACGGCGCCGGGTTTCATCTGATGGACGATCACCGGTGTCAGGGGCACCAGCACATCTGCCAGGATGTTGGCCGCCACCACGTCATATTTCTCATAGCCTACCTGATCCTGCACCGCCGGATCATCGATGATATTTCCGATCATCACCTGATACTGGTCCGTGGAGATCCCATTGACCTCCATATTTTCCCTGGTAGCCTCAATGGCACAGGGATCCAGGTCCGTCCCCACACTGTAGGCCGCCCCGAATTTCAGCGCCAGCATTCCAAGGATGCCGCTCCCGCAGCCCACGTCCAGGATCTGATCTCCTGGTTTCACATAAGTTTTCAGCGCCCGGATGCAAAGCTGGGTAGTCTCATGCATACCGGTCCCAAAGGCAGTGCCCGGGTCGATGTGGATGATCATTTTCCCGCTGTCCTCCGGCTTCACCTGCTCCCAGGAAGGAATGATCAGGATGTCGTCAATGGTAAACTGATGGAAGTACTGCTTCCAGTTGTTCACCCAGTCTACGTCCTCGGTCACCGACTCCTGGATGGAGGCCTCCCCCACATCCAGAAATGCCCGCATCTCGTCCAGTTCCTCTCTTACCTTCCGGAGGATCTCCTCCTTGTTCTCGTCCTCCTCCAGATAGAAGGTCAGATAGGCGGTGCCGTCATCTTCCGGAATGTCCGGCAGAATATCCACAAACATCTGCTCCTTATCCAGTGCTGTCAGCGGCACCTTGTCCTCAATCTGTACTCCCTCGATGCCAAGGTCCGCCAGCATGCTGCTTACAATATCCTCCGCCTGTGTGGTCGTCTTCAGGCGAAACTGGTTCCATTTCATACTTCCTTCTCCTCTTGGGCCTCCGCCCCGTTTTTCTCATGTTTGATCAGATTTTCGTTACAGGATCCCCAGATGCTCCAGCAGGATCTTGCAGCCGATCAGCACCAGGATGATGCCCCCTGCCAGCTCCGCCTTAGACTTGTACCGGGTCCCGAATATATTGTCCTCATTTTAACTACCGATAAGCGAGATTGTAAATGTGGTCACACCGATAAAACTCACCGCCCAGACGATATTTACAGAGAGAAGGCCGAACGTCACCCCCACTGCCAGAGCGTCGATACTGGTGGCGATGGAGAGCATGACCAGTTCCTTCATCTCCAGCGGCGGGTCCATCTGCTCGATCTCCACCGTCTCATCCCGCTCCCTTTATGGCATCATAGATCATCTTTCCGCCGATGTATCCCAGCAGCACAAAGGCAACCCGTGATCCAGCGCTGATATGCTGTCCGCGAACTGCCGCCCCAGAAGCCACCCCAAAAGCGGCATCAGCCCCCTGAAATCCGCCGGAAAAAACAGCGCGATCAGAAAGCACTGCCTCATATTGACTTTGCGCATGGCCAGCCCCTTGCACACTGCCACGGCAAAAGCATCCATTGCCAATCCGACTCCCATCAGAACAATCTCTGATAACTCCCATACTTTTCCTCTTTCCTTTTCTTATGTTTTTCCCGGGAGCATCGCACTTTTTTGAACAGCACGGCATTTTGCGCATACAAAAAGACCCATGTATAGACTTCTGCCACAAAGTTTATACATGAGTCTCACATTTTAAGGTTTGCCAGGTCAAACGACCAGCCTGTTGACAAACCACACTCTCGTGCCTGCTACTCCCTCACGGTCTCTTAAATATAACGGACTTGGAAAGATTTGTCAACATTCATTTGTATACAATCTTACAGAACTTCTTCTTCCCCTTCTTCAGCACAAACTCCTCATCAAAGTCCGCCGCCTCGTAGGCTGTGTGGATGTCGGTAACCTTCTCTCCATTTACCGTCACGCCGCCCTGCTCTACCGCCCGGCGCGCCTCGGAACGGGAAGCCGTCAGTCCGGCGGCCACCAGAAGCTGCAGAATATCGATCTTTCCATCCCTGAAGTCCGCCTCGGTAATCTCCTCAGCAGGCATGTTGGCCGCGGATCCGGTGGAAAACAGTGCCAGAGAAGCCTCCCGGGCCTTGTTCGCCTCCTCCTCGCCGTGCACCAGCTTGGTCAGCTCGTAAGCCAGAATATTCTTCGCCTCGTTCAGCTGGCTTCCCTCCCAGCTCTCCATGGCGTTGATCTCCTCCAACGGCAGGAATGTCAGCATCCGCAGACACTTGAGCACATCCGCATCGGACACATTTCTCCAGTACTGGTAGAACTCGAAGGGAGAAGTCTTGTTGGGATCCAGCCATACCGCGCCGGACTGGGTCTTGCCCATCTTCTTGCCCTCGGAATTCAGCAGCAGGTTGATCGTCATGGCGTAGGCATCCTTGCCCAGCTTGCGGCGGATCAGCTCCGTGCCGCCCAGCATGTTGCTCCACTGATCGTCCCCGCCGAACTGCATATTGCAGCCGTACTTCTGGAAGAGCATATAGAAATCGTAGCTCTGCATGATCATGTAGTTGAACTCCAGGAAGCTCAGTCCCCGCTCCATACGCTGCTTGTAGCACTCCGCCGTCAGCATACGGTTCACGGAGAAATGCGGT
>ENA-OQCL01000720-OQCL01000720.1-human-gut-metagenome-genome-assembly--contig:-NODE-720-length-14502-cov-8.082574_pt1 | contig 14502 bp, 7 predicted proteins | sample MGYA00242502_ERZ504586 | MGnify/ENA primary metagenome ERZ504586 (study PRJEB26092, sample SAMD00036316) | human gut metagenome | host: Homo sapiens | study: EMG produced TPA metagenomics assembly of... | reverse complement strand
ATTGGCCTTCTTATAGCACTCCGGGTCCGTCATGCCCTTCTCATCGATTTTACGCAGTACCATATGAGAAAAACTTTCTTCTAACTCAGAGAAAAATGGCTCCTCTCGCTTCGAGTCTACAAAGAAATCCCCAAGATGATATCTGGAATCGTACAGCTGCTTGATCTGCCACTCTACTCGATCGATCCTCCCCTGAATCCCAGGCTTCTTAAGGCGCCTCGCATATGGATAAGGAGGAAGCCCCGCCTCCGAATAGCAGTCCTCCAGGTACATACTTTCCAATTCACCAGATACGGAGTCCAGACGCTCTTCCTCAGAGGCATGCGAATCCCCTTTTTTCTTCCACGCCTCTTTCAGGAAAGAAGAAATGTCCTCCACAAGCCCTTTCGAAAGCTGATAATCAGACTTTTGGAAAATCACCAGGTACACATCCAAATTATGCTCCTTCAGGAAGGCTCTGATGGTATCCACTGCCACCTCAAGCGCTTCCTCTTTCGGATATCCGTAGGCCCCGGAAGAAATCAGCGGAAAGGCGATGGACTCTAAACGATACTCCACCGCCAGTGCCAAAGATTTTCTGTAGCAAGAGGCTAGCAGCTCCCGTTCCCCATGGCTGCCGCCATGCCAGACAGGCCCTACGGTATGAATCACCCATTTGCAAGGCAACTGATAGCCCTTCGTGATCTTCGCATCGCCCGTCTGGCAGCCATGGAGCGTCCGGCACTCCGCGAGGAGCTCCGGCCCCGCCGCCTGATGGATCGCGCCATCCACCCCGCCCCCACCCAAAAGTGTCGGGCAGGCGGCATTCACGATGGCATCGACTTTCATTTTTGTAATATCGTTTCGAATGATTTGAAATGGCATGGTTTTCATCCTTTCTGGCGATTTGAAGCATCATAGGTTTGGCCAGGTGCTATGGGTTCTGCGATGGAGGCACGGCGCAGAAAAAGGCACATGGGCGCGATTTTTTATTTTGCGGAATCCGTATCTCTGTCACATTCATTATATCACGGATTTCCCCACCGCTGCGTGAAGGCGGTCTGCCTGAAGTGCCGTCCTTTCTCCCCTCTGCTTGTGCACTTCCGATGAAAGCATGAGACCAAATAAAAAGGATGTATCCCCGATCCCCTGTGACTCCTTTTCCCCACAAAAAAAGGTGATGTGAAATAACGATCGTCTCATTTTCGCGTTCAATCTGCCGCGGGGGACTTGCAGCTCTCATAGGAGTGATCGGGAAACCTTATCCCAGCTGTCTTTCATGCCATAGTCACCCTATCCGCCCCTTTCGGGCACCTTCACCTAGAGGGGAAGGCCATTAAGTTAAGGAAATCGTTAGCTACGTAACGTCTTGCTTCCCCCTTCGGGGGAAGTGCCGAAAGCAATATGTGCAAGCGAACTGGATTTTTAGGAGCGAAGCGACGCTAAAATCCAGTTTGCTTGCACAACCCCTTCGGGCAGCTTCCCCGATGGGGAGCCAAGAACGTTCTTCCGCTTAACTTAATAGCATTGCCCTAGAGTGGAAGGCTGCGATACGAGAATACCATCTTCTAAAACGGCGAAGCCACCACCTGAACCTTGAACCCTGAACCTTGAACCAAATGAAAGCAAAGTAAAAAGGAGCTGTGAAGAAATGAGGATTCATTTCTTCACAGCTCCTTTTCTTGATCATCTGTCGGTCACGCTTTCAGCGTGCCGATGATCTCATTGACGTCTTTGACGCCATTCTTATCACACCATGCATCGAGTTCACGGACGATGCGTGCCATGGCGGTCGGGTCAGCGAGGTTTGCGGTGCCGACCTGGACGGTCTTCGCACCCGCCATCATGAATTCGACGACATCCTCGCCGGTCATGACGCCGCCCAGCCCGCAGACGGGGATATTGACGGCTTTCGCGACCTGCCAGACCATACGAAGAGCCACAGGCTTGATCGCCGGGCCGGAGAGGCCGCCGGTAACGTTGCCGAGGATCGGGGCTCTCGTTCTGGTATCGATAGCGATGCCAAGGAGGGTATTGATGAGAGAGATGGCATCAGCGCCTGCCGCTTCGACGGCTTTGGCGATGGTGACTACGTCAGTCACATTCGGAGAGAGCTTCACGATGACAGGAAGATCTGTCGCATCCTTCACCGCTCTGGTGACTGCCGCCGCCTGCGCAGGGTCCGTACCGAAGGCTGCGCCGCCGACCTTGACATTCGGGCAGGAAATATTGACTTCGAGCGCCGAGATGCCGGGGACGGAGAGCAGTTTCGCGCATTCAGCATATTCTTCGACGGATTTGCCGACCATGTTCGCGATGTAGGGGCAGCCGAGTTTCTTCACTTCCGGAAGGTAGTGTTCGAGGAAGTACGGTGCGCCCGGATTTTCCAGACCGATGCAGTTCAGCATGCCGGAGGTGGTTTCCGCGATGCGGGTACCGTTATTGCCATTCCATGGCGTCGGTGCAAGACCCTTGCCGGAAATGGCACCGATCTCCTTCATATCGATGAACTTGGCAAGCTCAAGGCCGAAGCCGACGGTGCCGGAGGCACCGATCAACGGACTTGCCATCGGGATGCCAAGGAAATTCACAGCTAAAGAGCTCATAATACGACCTCCTCTGCTCTGAATACGGGGCCATCCACACAGACTTTGTAGTGACCTTTGCCATCGGCTCTGTCGCATACACAGCCAAGGCAGGTGCCGATGCCGCAGCCCATGCGGCGCTCCATGGAGACTTCGCAGGGGACGTTTGCTTCTTTCGCCATCTGCGCGGTGATACGCATCATGATGCCGGGTCCGCAGACACAGGCTTCATCGACATTGCCATTCTTAAAGAGCTCGGGGAGGACGGAGACAGAGAATCCTTTGATCCCATAGGAGCCATCGTCGGTGGTGACGATGAGCTCTTTCAGAGTCTTGGGGAAAAGGTCTTTCCAAAAGACTTCTTCCTTGTTGCGTCCGCCGATGACGACGGTCATCTGCCCCGGCTTTGCTTTCCTTGCCATAAAGAGGATGGGCGCGATGCCGACGCCGCCGCCGATACCGACGATATGATTTTTATCCATATCGAAGGCGGTGCCAAGCGGCCCCAAGCAGTCGACCACATCTCCTGCTTTCAGGTGGGACATGGCTTCGGTGCCTTTGCCGACGATGCGGTAGATGATCTCAAGGATGCCCTTCCCTGGTTCTGTGCCGGCGATAGAGATCGGGCGGCGCAGGATGCAGGTGGGATCATTCACCTTCACATGGATGAACTGACCGGGCTTTGCGTCTTTTGCGATGAGCGGAAGCTCGAGGCGCATGCGCCAGATCGAGGGGCCGACCAGCTCATGGGTGAGGATGCGGCCTTTTTCTACATAGCCTGCCATATCAATTCTCCTTCACATAGTCCTGAATGGCTTCGACATGCGGTTCGCTCGAAGAAGCTGCCATGACGCGCAGGACTTCCTTCGCGGTATCGAGGGAGGTGATGCAGGGGATCGCAAGCTCGACAGCGATGCGGCGCAGGTCATAGCCTTCCTGCTCGATCTGGCTGCCATAGGAAATGGTATTCACGAGCATGTCGACACGACCGGACTTCAGGTACTTCTCACAGTTTTCGCCTTTTTCGTGAATCTTCTTGATGATCTCGACCGGGATGCCGAGTTTTTCGAAATAAGCGCCGGTGCCGGAGGTGCAGATGAGGTGGTAGCCCAGCTCTACGAAGCCTTTGGCGAGTTCGGCAGTTTCCGGCTTATCTCTGTCGGAGACGGTGATGAGGACATTGCCGCCTGCCGGTACGGTGAGATGAGCGGCTACGACAGCCTTGTAGAGGGCTTCCTGATAGGTGTGGCCGATGCCCATGACTTCACCGGTGGACTTCATTTCCGGTCCCAGTTTGATCTCTACGAGGCCGAGCTTCGAGAAGGAGAAGACCGGTGCTTTGATCGCGACATAGCCTTTATCCGGGACGAGGCCGAGCGGAAGGCCGGTGTCTTTGAGGCTTTCGCCGAGCGCGATGCGGGTCGCGTATTCGACCATATTGATGCCGGTGATCTTGCTCATGAATGGTACAGTACGGCTGGCTCTCGGATTGACTTCGATGACATAGACTTTATCTTTGACCACGATGAACTGGATATTCACAAGGCCCTTGACGTTCATGGCTTTGGCGATCTCTCTGGTGTAATCGGTCAGTGTCTCGATGATCTCCTGCGAGAGGTGCTGCGGCGGGTAGACAGCGATGGAGTCGCCGGAGTGGACGCCGGAGCGTTCGATCTGTTCCATGATACCGGGGATGCAGACGTCATTGCCATCGGAAATGGCATCGACTTCGACTTCACGGCCGACCATGTACTGGTCGATGAGGACAGGATGTTCATGGGATGCAACGACGGCTTCTTTCAGATACTGGCGAAGTTCTGCCTGATCGTAAACGATCTGCATCGCGCGGCCGCCAAGGACGTAGCTCGGACGGACGATGAGCGGGTATTCCAGCTCTTCTGTCTTTGCCATCGCTTCTTCGACGGACTCGACGAGGCAGCCCTTCGGGCGTGCGATACCGAGCTGTCCCATCAGGGTGTCGAAGCGTTCGCGGTCTTCGGCCATATCGATGGATTCATTCGAGGAACCGATGATGCGGATGCCGCGCTTGGCCATCGGGGTCGCCAGGTTGATGGCGGTCTGTCCGCCGAACTGGCAGATGACGCCTTCCGGTTTTTCTTTGTCGATGATTTCGAGGACGTCCTGCTCGGTCAATGGTTCGAAGTACAGGGAGTCGGAGGTATCGAAGTCGGTGGAAACGGTTTCCGGGTTGTTGTTGATGACGATGGATTTCTTCCCTGCCTTGCGCAGTGCCCAGGAGGCATGGACGGAGCAGTAGTCGAATTCGATGCCCTGACCGATGCGGATCGGGCCGGAGCCGAAGACGACGACAGAGCCCTTGCCCTGCGGCTTCACTTCGTCTTCTGCGCCGTAGGTGGAGTAGTAGTACGGGGTGTGCGCTTCAAATTCTGCCGCACAGGTATCGACCATCTTGAAGTCCGGATGGAAATCCAGTTTCTTCTTGAAGTTTTCGACGTCTTTCGGTGTAACTTCAGCGAAGTGTGCAATGGCTTCATCCGGCATCTGGATGCGTTTCGCCGCTTTCAAGGTCTCTTCGGTGAGGCCTTCCTTCATGAGGCGGCGTTCCATCTTGATGATGTTCTGGATCTTGTAGATAAAGAAGAGGTCGATCTTGGTGATGCGATTGATCTCTTCCGGTTCGATGCCGCGGCGAAGGGCTTCGGCAAGGACGAAGATCCTTTCGTTATCGATGCGGGAGAGCAGGCAGCGGATATCATAGAGGGACTGTCCGTCGAGTTTCTTCAGGTGCAGGTAGCCTTCCCCGACTTCCAGCGAGCGGAGGGCTTTCAGGAGCGAGCCTTCGAGCGTGCGGTCGAGTGCCATGACTTCGCCGGTCGCTTTCATCTGGGTACCGATGGCACGATCTGCGAGGGTGAATTTTTCGAATGGCCAGCGCGGGAATTTGCATACGACATAGTCGATGGATGGTTCGAAGCAGGCTTTCGTATTGCCGGTGATGGCATTGGTGATCTCATCAAGGTGCAGGCCGAGGGCGATCTTCGCTGCGACTTTCGCGATCGGATAACCGGTGGCTTTCGATGCGAGCGCGGAGGAACGGCTGACACGCGGATTGACTTCGATGACATAGTACTGGTTCGTCTTGGTGTCAAGGCCGTACTGGACATTGCAGCCGCCTTCGATCTTGAGGTAGCGGATGATGTCGAGAGATGCGGTACGGAGCATCTGGTACTGGCCATCGGTCAGCGTCTGTGTCGGAGCAACGACGATGGAGTCGCCGGTATGGACACCGACAGGATCGATATTTTCCATGGCGCAGACGATGATGCAGTTGTCCGCACTGTCTCGCATGACTTCGAATTCGACTTCTTTCCAGCCGGCAATGCTACGTTCTACGAGGATCTGATTGATCGGGGAGAGCTTGATACCACGGTTCGCGATTTCTTCCATTTCGTAGCGATCATGTGCGATGCCGCCGCCGGTGCCGCCTAAGGTGTATGCCGGACGGATGATGACCGGATAGCCGATCTTATCCGCAAAGGCGATGGCGGGTTCCAGTTCTTCGAAAATATCAGATTCCGGGACCGGCTGATGGATCTCTTCCATCGCATCCTTGAAGAGTTCACGGTCTTCCGCATGCTTGATCGCATGGAGAGAAGAGCCCAAGAGCTTCACGCCGTACTGGTCAAGGACACCGGCATCCGAGAGCTGGACAGCCATATTGAGGCCGACCTGCCCGCCCAGTGTCGCGAGCAGTGCGTCCGGGCGTTCCTTCTTGATGACTTCTGTCACGAATGGCAGCGTGATCGGTTCGATATAGACACGGTCAGCGATATCCACGTCTGTCATGATGGTGGACGGATTGCTGTTCACCAGGACGACTTCGACGCCCTCTTCACGAAGGGAGCGGCAGGCCTGGGTACCGGCATAGTCAAATTCCGCAGCCTGTCCAATGACGATCGGGCCGCTGCCGATGACGAGGACTTTCTTCACGTCTTTATTGATCATTTTTTGAATTCCTCCATGGCCTTGGTAAATTCGGTGAAGAGATAGAAATTATCCTTCGGTCCCGGGGAGGCTTCCGGATGGTACTGGACAGCCTGGATCGGAAGGGTCTTGTGACGGATGCCTTCGATGGTGCCGTCATTGACGCTTCTGTGGGTGACTTCGATGCATTCCGGAAGGTCGTCATCGGAGATCGCATAGCCATGGTTCTGGCTGGTGATATAGACGCGGCCCGTGCGAAGATCCTTGACCGGATGGTTCGCTCCGCGATGGCCGAAAGGCAGCTTGAAGGTGTGCCCACCGAGTGCTGTCGCGAGCATCTGGATACCAAGGCAGATGCCGAAGATCGGTTTCTTTCCGATGAGCTTCTTGACGGTCTCTACGACGAATGGCACATCCTGCGGGTCCCCCGGTCCAGGAGAGAGGAAGATGCCGTCCGGATTTCCTGCCAGCAGCTCTTCGGCAGATGTATGCGCCGGGAAGACATGGACGGTGCAGTCATTGGCCGCAAGCGAAACGAGGATATTCTTTTTCAGGCCGCAGTCGAGAAGGGAGACCTGATATTTCCCGTCACCATAGGTATAGGGATAGTCGGTCGTCACGCGCTCTACCTGATCTCTGTGGAGCGGCTTTGCAAGTTCTTCGGCGATGAATTCATCGCTTCTGTCTGCCGAAACGATGATCGCTTTCATGACGCCCTGGGTACGGACCATGCGTGTCACAGCACGGGTATCGACATTGTAAAGGCAGGGTACATGGTATCTTTCGATGAAATCGGTGATCTTTTCCTTGCATTCCCAGTTCGACGGATGCTCTGCGATCTGGTCAAGGACGAAGCCTGCTGCTGCCGGCTTTCTATTCTGCATGAAAAGATCGTTCGCGCCATAGTTACCGATGAGCGGGTAGGTCAGGGTGAGGATCTGCCCTTCATAGGACGGATCTGTGAAACATTCCTGATAGCCTGTCATGCCGGTATTGAAGACCAGTTCCCCCAGCCCTTCGACAGAGCCTAAGAGGTCGCCTTCGAAGCGGGCACCGTTTTCCAAAATCAAGAGGCCTTTCATTTGAGCACCTTTCCTTCTTTCATGACAATCTCTCCATCCACGATGGTCATGACCGCTTTGCCTTTCAGCGTCAGCCCTTCATAAGGAGTGAAGAGGGATTTCGTATAGAGATCCTGTCCGTGGACAGTCCATTCTTTATCCGGATCGATCAGTGTAATATCTGCCGGAGCGCCTTCTGTCAGGACGCCGCCTTCGATGCCGAGGAGCTTTGCCGGGTTCACACTCATCAGCTCGACGATCTTATCGATGGTGAAGCCCTCCTGATGGTAGAGCACCGTCAGCGTCGAGGCAAGAGAGGTCTCAAGACCTGCGATGCCGTTCGGCGCACAGTTGAAGGGAACATCCTTTTCTTCATTGCAGTGCGGAGCATGGTCCGTCATGATGGCGTCGATGGTGCCATCCTTCAGCCCTTCGATCAGCGCTTTTCTGTCTTCGTCCGTGCGCAGCGGCGGCGCCATTTTGAAAGCCGCTTCATAGTGCTTCAGCCATTCGTCGGTGAAATAGAGGTGCTGCGCGGTGACTTCTGTCGAGCAGTTCACACCCTTCGCCTTAGCCTCGCGGATCAGATCGACGGCCTTGCCGCTCGATACATGCGCGATATGGATATGACAGCCGGTCAGCTCCGAAAGGAGCAGGTCGCGAGCGACTGCGATATTTTCCCCTGTCGCCGGACGTCCGGTGACGCCCATCGCATAGGAGACCTTGCCTTCATTCATGAAGCCGTGTCCGCACATCGTCATATCTTCCGCATGGTCGATGACCATCTTGCCGAGCTGATCCGCATACTCCATGGCGCGGCGCATGAAATTCGCACTCTCTACATAATGTCCGTCATCCGAGAAAGCGACAGCGCCATCCGCTGCCATATCCCCCATTTCCGAGAGCTGCTTGCCTTCGAGATCCTTGGAGATCGAGCCGATCACGGAAACCTTCACGACACCAGTCTCAGCTATGCGGTGCTTCACATCACGCAAAACCGCCGCATTGTCGATGACAGGCTTCGTATTCGCCATAGTCGCGACATGGGTCACGCCGCCGGCAGCCGCTGCCTGTGTGCCTGTATAAATGTCTTCCTTGGCTTCCTGTCCCGGTTCACGCAGATGGACATGCATATCGATGAGACCTGGTGTGACGAAAAGTCCCTTCGCATCGATTTCTTCTACCTCTTTGCCAGCCGCGCTGACATTCTGGCCGATTTCCTTGATCTTTCCATCTTCCACCAGGATATTTGTCACTTCATGCTGGTGCTTGGCCGGGTTTACGATGGTACCATTCTTAATTAAGAGCATCAATGTCTTTCCCCTCCGTCAGTGTCAAATATTCCAAAGCCATACGTACAGCTACGCCATTTCTGACTTCTTCCTGAATCCAGGATGCTTCATCGTAGGCTACATCATAACCGATTTCAATGCCTCTGTTCATCGGGCCCGGATGGATCACTGCCACATCCGGCTTGCAAAGTGCAAGGCGCTTCTGATTAATACCGAAAAGGCGTGCATATTCGCGGGTCGTCGGGATGAATCCGCCAGCCGCTCTTTCGAGCTGGATACGGAGGATATTGATCGCATCCGCATCTTTCAAAGCCGTCTCCAGATCATCATCGACGATGCAGCCCATCGCTTCCAGTTCCTTCGGGACCAGTGTACGCGGTCCCACCAGATGCACTTCGGCTCCCAGCTTTGTGAAGCCTATGATATCGCTTCTTGCGACACGGGAATGCAGCACGTCACCAATGATGACATACTTCATCCCTTTGATCTTCTTTCCTGCTTCCTTCATGGTGAAGAGCTCCAGAAGTGCCTGGCTCGGATGCGCATGGGCGCCATCGCCTGCATTCAGCACGACCGGCACCTTCACCTTAGGGCTCATGACCTTGGACGCAAAAAGAGCAGCCCCTTCAGACGAATCACGAATGACCACTGCATCCACTCCCATAGCGGAAACGGTCAGCAATGTGTCTCGCATACTTTCACCCTTCGTCATCGAGCTGCCACTCTTTGTAATGTTGATCACGTCGGCTCCCAAATACTTACCGGCAAGCTCGAAAGAACTACGAGTTCTGGTAGATGCTTCGGAAAACACTGTTACGATAGATTTGCCTTTCAGGAAATCTTTTTTCTTATTGTCAGATAACACAATTTTTTTCATCTGTGCTGCTACTTCTAAGATCCGCTCAATCTCTTCGGCTGTGAAATCAGCTAGCCCAAGAACACTGCGGCCTTGTAGTGAAATCGTGCTCATGCCGGCCTCCTTGAATCAACGCATAGAATGGGATTCTATGATAAATAGTTATCCCTATAATCATAAAGGGTAATTCACACTTTTTCAATGGCATAAGGGTATTAAATTTTTATTATGAAAAGAGCTTGGGGTTTAAGAAAGCACTGACTCGATCGCTCCTCCCAATCAGCGTTTCCCTAAGCACATATCGCAAAGTTTGAAAGCAGGGATGAGTGACTGCTGGCTAGGGATTAGGCTGGCGATACGAGAAAACCGCTAGTTCAAAATCTCCGCGGCGCTTCCCTGTTTTTATGCGCCGCACCACCCCCGCTGAATCCTCCGAACCTGTAGAACCCGCTCCCCCTCTTTCGCACGCCATCAAGGGACGGCACGCCCCAAGGACTTTCCCTTTACCTCTCACTCGCTCCCACCGCCGCCAGAATCACTTGAACGAAAGCGGGCGGGATGAAATCCTTTCCCAAATGGTCGGCGAGCGAGCGCCCGATGATGACGCCTTTATTCCCATAAAGCCATGCAAAGTAATAAAACTCGAGCGCTTTCTCATCTCTGGGATTGATATTCGACAATTTCCTTGGCGGATAGTAGCCCTTTGGGATGGCGAGCTTTGCGCCTGCTTTTTTGACAAGCGCTGAACTCACTAGATTTCCCCCCTCTGTAATATCTGCGATGACCGCATCTAAAAGACGTCGGCCATTCCGGGAAAGGCATGCCTTCACGACATCCATTTCATAGCAGATATAGTCCGTATAGAAGACACCCGCACTCTTTTTGTGTTCCCCCATCACATCGCGATCATAGAGCGAGACGACAGGCACATGGAAGCGGCGGATGAGGGAAGCGATCTTTGAGATCGAGCTTTCGCCCCTCGCATTGATGAGGCAGATGCCATAGTGGTCGAAACGGATCCCCAGCGTCTTTGCAAATCCAGCAAAGGAACCATACTCTGTCTCACCCTCGACAAGAACCGCCGCCCTCGCATAGAGCGCTTCCTTCACCTCCGGGAAATGCATGATGAGGTGCTTCTCGATTTCCCTGTCAAAATGAAATGAAGCACCGCAGGCGGCCTGCACCAGCTTCTTCTCATCCCAGTAGAGGCGGATGATCTGCCGGTAATCATTCACCAGCGCATCTGTCGAATGCGTCACGACAAAGAGCTGCCCCGAAAGCCCATCGACGCCCAGAAGCGTCTGCACGAGCTTTAAGAAGAACGGTTCCTCATTCGACAGGATCATGTGACAGAAAGAAAGCATCGCCCGCTGCAGGTAAGGGTGGAGATGGAGTTCCGGCTCATCTACACTGACGAGCAGCGATAAAAAGCGCCGCCCCTTCGCATCCGTCGTCACCATGTGTTCGAAGGAAATGGCGCGGCTTGCCTTTTTCTTCATCATCTGCATCAGCAGGACAAGCGCCGTCCGCGCCATCAGACAAGCCGTACGCTGGTACGAAGAGCCATCTCCCCTTTCCCCAAACAGCGTCTCAAGCAGTGAAAGCGCCGCCTGCGATGGATGCTCCTTCGGCAGGGAAATCCCGATGCCCTTCTCTCTAAACATCGTCTCCACCTCAGAAATAACCGCCGGGGACTCCGTGAAATAATGCTGCAAAAGAGAAAGCAGCTCTCCCATCGATGCATGAGCCATCATCCTGCGCGGCATCTCACACAGGGAAAAATCGATATAAAAAAGGCATCGCAGGTACTCCAAGGGCAGCTGCCGCCCGCTCGCCTGATCAAAGAGACGTGGCACCACTTCCTGCACCGCCTGCACCAGATAGAGCTCTGCGGTCTCCCCTCCCGCCTCTTCGGCAAGCACCAGCCGTATCTCGATGGGATGGTCTGCATCAAGGAAATCGCCTTCACGGAATCCATACCCATGGCTGATCCATTTCAAGAGGCAAAGAAAATTGCTCTTACCGATATTGTTATCCCCCACCATATAATTCACCTGTCTGTCAAATTGAAAGACGACATGGCGGAAGGTGCGGTAGTTATCAATGGTCATGGATGAAATATGCATGATCTCCTCCTCAGAAATGCGTTCATGTGCATGCTCTTACCTATATTATATGCATCCTGCCAGCAGACTGCAAAAAGCAAAATACGCCGCAAAAAGATGCACCAACTTGAACGGCTGAAGACAGTCATGAAGGCGATGGATCAAGTACCTTGTAAAATCGTATCCTTCGATCCCATCAGTGTTTCTCTGATTTTCTCACGCAAAAACGGGCAGCAAAGCTTCTATCCTTTGCTGCCCGTCCATGAGCTGACTAAGGCTTGTGCTTTCCGCCTCGTAAATCCTTACAGGATCTTCATGAGGCTTTCGTACATGGCTTACTTGCTCTTTTTGCTTCTGAAATACTGCATAGCGAAGACGCCGCCCAGTACGACAACGCCGATGATGTCGGTCAGGATGGTCGGATCGATGAGGCAGAGACCGCCCGCCAGAAGGAGAAGCCGCTCCAGGATATTCGCCTTGCAATAGAGCTGACCGATCATGGCACCTGAGACGCCGACCATACCGATAAGCGCGGTAATGGTGGTTTCCATGACGGAGAAGAGTGTCGCATTGATGCCCAGGATTTCAGGGGAAAGAACAAAGACATATGGGATAATAAAGGCCGCAATGCCGAGCTTCGACGCATTGACACCAGTCTTCAAGGGGTCACCGCCGGAGATCGCAGAGCCTGCGAAAGCAGCCAGCGCAACTGGCGGGGTGATATCGGCAATGATGCCGAAGTAGAAAACAAACATATGCGCCGCCAGGATCGGTACACCAAGGGAGATCAGAGCCGGGGCAGCGATGGTCGAAGTAATGACGTAATTCGCCGTGGTCGGTACGCCCATACCGAGGATCAGCGAGGTGATCATGGTGCAGAAGAGAAGCAGGATGAAGTTGCCTGCTGCGATATCGACAAGAGCCGAAGCCAGCTTCAGGCCGACACCTGTCTTGGTGACGATACCGATGATCATACCGGCGGAAGAGCATGCGATCAGGACGCCGAGCGCACCGCGGGCACCTTTGATCAGGCCGTCAACGATATCAGAGATGCTCATGCGGGTATTCGCACGAAGCATGGCAGAAGCGATGGAAATGAAGATACCGGCAAGCGCCGCTTTCATCGGGGTATAGCCGGAAGCCAAAAGACCGATGATGGCGATCAGCGGAATGGCCAGATGCCCTTCTTCTTTCAGGATCTTGCCCCATGGCGGGAGCTCGCTTCTCGGTGTGCCCTGCAGGTTATTCTTTTTCGCTTCGAAATGTACCCCGAGGAAAACACCAATGAAGTAGAGAATAGCAGGAACGATGGCAGCCTTGACGACTTCCATATAGGGGATACCGACGAATTCCGCCATCAGGAAAGCTGCTGCGCCCATGATCGGCGGCATCAGCTGTCCGCCGGTAGAAGCGGCTGCTTCTACTGCACCGGCGAAATTCTTGTGATAGCCCAGTTTCTTCATCATCGGGATGGTGAAGGAGCCGGAGCCTACGACGTTCGCTACCGAGGAACCGGAGATCGTACCCTGCAGAGCCGAGGAAATGACAGCGACCTTAGCCGGTCCGCCGGATGCCCAGCCAGCGATGGCATTGGCGATATCGATGAAGAATTTCCCAAGACCCGTCTTTTCCAGATACGCGCCGAAAAGGATGAAGAGGAAAATGAAGGTGGAGGAAACACCCATCGGGATGCCAAAGACACCCTCTGTCGTGAAGAAGAGGTGTCCGACCATCTGCTTGATGGTGAGCCCACGATGTGCGAGCGGCCCGGGGAGATACGGTCCGAAGAACCCATACGCAAGGAAGCAGCAGACAACAATGACGATCGGAAGGCCTACGATACGGCGAGCCGCTTCGATGATCATCACGATGCCAAGCACCCCGATCACGGTATCCGTCGGAGTGACGGTGCCGGCGCGCAGGATGAGCTGCTGGTAGTTCACAAGAATGTAAATGGGGGAATCATCGCAAGGACGGCAAGTGCCACGTCGATCGGATGGAAGCGCCCCTCCTTGACCCAGGCTTTCTTCGTCGGGCAGAGAAGATAGACGAGGCAGATACCGAAGGACAAGTGGACGCAGCGCTGGATCATCGCATCCAGTGCGCCGAAAAAACCGGTATAGATCTGGAAGAGCGAGAAGCAAATACAGATGACTGCGATGACTTTGGCACAGATGCCTTTGTATTCCGCTGTATTTGACTCTTTATCCAGCTCTTTTAACTTCTTCTGCAGCTCCTCAGACATTTCTCCATTTTCAGAAACGCCTTCAGCCTGCACGTTCTTTTTCTCTGAATCAGCCAATTGTATCAACTCCTAATTTCTTTTTTCTTATACAGCACCTGGTACAGCGGTGCTACATACAGATGAAGTTCCTTTCCCAAAGGCATCAGGCTTGTGAGGTCATACTCCGTATCTCCGACATAGACTTTTTCTTCATTCGTCACGCCGTTACGGATCGAGAGCTCCGGATAGGGACGGTTCATGTTATCCAGAATAAACCAACCGTCTTCTTCGCGGAAATCGCCATCTTCTTTGGAGAAAGGAAGTCCTACCCCCATGGATTGGTATTTTGTAGACTTCAGTACGAGCCCCGTCGCCATGTCATTGACTTCAAGGTACTCGTGAATCATCGTCTTCTGGACCGAGTGCCTGTACAC
>ENA-OQCL01000719-OQCL01000719.1-human-gut-metagenome-genome-assembly--contig:-NODE-719-length-14512-cov-2.820855_pt1 | contig 14512 bp, 13 predicted proteins | sample MGYA00242502_ERZ504586 | MGnify/ENA primary metagenome ERZ504586 (study PRJEB26092, sample SAMD00036316) | human gut metagenome | host: Homo sapiens | study: EMG produced TPA metagenomics assembly of... | reverse complement strand
ATAAATTCATAGCTGCCATGCAGGCTTTGCAGCAGCTTGCCGTAATCGAGGAAGGGATCTTTCGTGCAGATTGCCGGTGTTCGGGTCGATGAGATACCACCCGTCATTGTCGGTACGGCATGATGATGTTTTTCAATCGTCAGATCGCCGTGGATCGTCCCCACGGGGTCCGCCGCAAACAGCTCGCGCAGCCGCGCATGGTCAAACAGCCCGTCCAGCCGGTTCAGATTTTTGTACTCTGTACCGTTGATCCAGAGCGTATCGCAGCTGACCAGCTCGCGCAGGGCGCGGTCCTCGCGGATTTTTTTAAGGTTGCCGTCCACCTTTGTCTCGATGTACTTCTCAATCGCCGCGGGGTCCGCCGCGCGGGCGGTCGGGCGGTACAGCTGCTCCTCCAGCGTCTGCAGCACCTCCCGCAGGATGCGCCGGCTCTTCTCGACCGGGTTGGAGTGCAGATAGCGGAACATCCCCACCGCCTGCGGGTTGTAGGTCATGTCATACCAGCAGCAGCCGTCCTCCCGCGCAGTGCGCAGGATCTCGCACAGCGGCAGCCGGTCCTGCTGGGCGCGCAGCCAGTCGATCTGCTCGGCCAGCTTGTCTCCGTCCGCGCCAAAGGCATATTTGCGGTAAAAGGTAGACTGCTTGTCCATGCAGAGCATCGTTGTGGCGTTGGAGCCCGCCGAATAATCCTGCAGGATCGTAATATCCCGGTTCATCTGCAGAAAGCGCTGCAGATACTCCTTGTTTTCCAGTCCGAAATACTTGCCCAGAAAGACGGCACGGTCATGCTCGTCGGCCTGCGGCAGCAGATTCAGATAGCTTTCCTCCGCCGGGGCGGCCTGCGTTGCCTGATTGACCGCACCGCGCACACGCTCGGGCAGCAGCGTAGCTGCCCACATGGCCGCCAGCGGCAGCATAAACCAAGCCAGCAGCAGCCCGCGCGCCGCAGGGGCGGCGGTGCCCAGCGCACCGCCGGGCAGCAGCGCCGTAAGATCGGCCGCGCTGCGCCCGAACAAAAGGTCAAACACGCCGACCAGTTTCATCGGCTGCCCGGCAGCGGTCAGGGCCGCCCCCAGCGCCGTGTAGGACCCCAGATACGCCGCCCACATCAGCACTGTATTGGCGGCAAGGCGGCCGATCTTCACCCGGCCAAGATCCTTGAAGGTGTTGATCAAGCTCCAGAAGAACATCATGCCGTCAAGCTTCAGCGTGTCATTGAAGATGCCGCAGAACGCCAGACAGATCTTTTTCAGCCAGTCACGCAGCACCGACACCAGCACCAGCGCCGCCGCCAGCACCAGCGAGAACACCAGATAGTACCGCGCTGCACCGCGCACAGCGGCCCCGCCCTGCCCCAGCAGCGAAAAGGCGATAAAGCCCAGCGCCACGAACCAGACATCAAGGAACCGATCCATAATGACGGTGGCCAGCGCAAAGCCGACCCCGCTCTTCATCCGCCGTCCGGGGAATACCGCGCGGAACACATCCCCCAGATGGAACGGCAGCACAAAGTTCAGCGCATAGCCGCCGGCCATACCGCGCAGCATCTGCCCGCGCAGCGGCCGCTCATAAATGCGGATAAACTGCTCCCACCGCAGCAGGCGGAACGCATGGCCCACCAGCACCAGTGCCAGTGCCAACACAAAATAAAGTCCGATCATCAGTCCGTGACCCTCTCCCGCTTCCTTTTATCTTTCATCACCGCATAGATGATCCCCGCCGCCGTGACAGCATACCCGGCAATGAACGGTGTCAGATAATACAGGAAATATGTATCCGGTGCGGTCAGGAACACCAGCGGAATCCGCACAAAAAATGTTCCCGCCGCGAACAGCAGCATCCAGCGCCGCCGTACCAGCAGTACCAGACAGGCCGCAAACAGCAGCACAAAGGGCGGCAGCATCCACCAAGTCCAGTCGATCAATCCGCCCGCAAAGTCCCCGCTCAGCGCCACATTTATGATAAAGTTCTTGCGCAGCTCCTGATTAAGTGGCTTTACCGCTGCGCTGTCCTGCAAAAATTCTATCAGCACATCGCGCTCCGGCTCGCCCTCATACATCAGGAAGGACGATGCAAAGACTATCTTCTGGTTGGACCGCCCGTTCTGACGCTGGCGCAGCGTATTGTTAAACACATCAAGCCGCTCCCGCAATAGGCTTTTGGGGTAACGCAGCGCCAGCCGTGCGATTGCACCGCGGCATTCCTTCCACTCCGCATCGCTGCCGCCATTGCGCAGGATTGCCTCGCGCAGCGCATTGCCATGGATTTCGGGATGACTGCGGCAGTAATCCACATCATAGATCTTATCGATCGCAGCAAGCTCCGCTGCATCCTCTGCCGGATTGGCATCCTGCACAAGCGCCGCCATCTGGTAGCACAGTGCGATCCGCTGGTACTGCCACGCCTCCCCCATCAGGGAGCTGGTGTATCGGGAGGATGCCATATATCCGCACAAAATCAGCGCTGTCACAGCACCCAGCGCCAGCGGCCGCAGCAGCTTTTTGCAGCAAAGCACGGCCAGCATGACCGGAATCGCCGCCAGATAATAGACGCACTCACTGCGCCAGGAGGCTGCCAGCGCACCCAGCACAACAACAGCCGTCAACTCAGCCCGGGTCAGCCTGGTGCCGCGCAGGTAGAAGGCCACCAGCATGAAAACCAGAAAAAGCTCGCACCAGCATGACCATGTCGTCCGGAATGGATTCTGGTTGTGCATCAGCACCGGCGGCAGCAGGAACGGCAGGTAGACGATGGCGAACCACACCGGCTTCACCGGTCGAACCAGCCGTTTCTCGGTAAGATCCTGGGCCGTAGCTGCAAAGCAGCCTACCGCCGCACTGATGAGCAGATTCTGGATAAGCACTACCCCTCCGGGTATGGGCACAAACATCAGTGACAGGATAAAGGCACTGCTCGTCAGAAAATGCTGCCATGCATCCATCTGCAGTGTTCTCGCCAGAGACAGCACATTCAGGTCGTCATTGCCCCAGCAGCCCGGCCAGACGATGAGCAGCACAATCAGATTTACCGCCAGATACGGCAGCGTCCACTGCAGCCAGCGCCAGACAAAGCGATCCTTCGCGCGGAGCTTTTGACCAGCGTCACGATTCCGTGGATAAGCAGAAAGGCAAGAAGCACAAACAGTGCCTTATAGACAAAAAACGCCGTGGTTCCCCAATCATACCGGAAAAACAGTCTGTCCGTCCAAAGCGTCAGTATCCCCCACAGCACGGCCGCAAGCAGTTCCGGGATGTATTTTGCTTTTTGCCGATGTGTTCATGTGTTCCTCCCTTCCAGTCGGTCCACCCAGCGCGTCAAAATCCGGCGCGGTTCTCCGGCTTTTCTGCGGTGCGGTATTCGTCCGGCGTGCCGAAGGGCAGGTGCAAATCACACGCAAAGCCTGCGATCCGTGCGCCCTGCGCCGCCAGCACATTGTAGATGCCGGATACAAAAAATTCCTTATACTCACAGTTTTTCAGATATGCGGCGCAGGCGTCGGCGTAGGTGCGCTTATCCTTAAAATAATACGCGCCGCAGATGGCGTCATGGCTGACGACCTGCTTTTCCACCGTATGGCAGACATTGCCGTCCGCGCCGTACTGCAGATAGCTGTAGGCCGGGGAATCGCTCTCAAAGGTCAGCAGCGCCCCCGCAGGGCCGTCGGCAAAGCGGCCCTTTTCGCAGAACGCATTGAACGCGCTGCAGATAAACAGGTGGTCGCAATCATTGAAAAGGATCGGCTCACCGTCGGGCAGGCCCTCGCAGCCCTTCAGTGCCGTGACAGCCGCCCCCTCGGTCACCTCCGGCAGGGCAATGATGCGTGCCTCAGGCCAGTAGGTCCGGATCTTTTCGTCAATCGCAAAGTCGCGGATATGCTCCTGCAGCACAACAAAGGTGATGTCGGCGCAGTCCACATATTTTTCAATACTGCGCGCCGCCCAGTAAAAGAACGGCTTTCCGTTAATTTCAATCAATGGCTTCGGGCAGACAAATCCGTTTTCAAAAAAGCGGCTCCCCGACCGGCCATGGGAGGATCAGGTGTAGTTTAGACATGATGTACCTCTTTTCAAAAAGCCTTCCCCTGCGGGGGAAGGTGGCGCGTAGCGCCGGATGAGGGGCGACCTGCCACCATTGCCTGTGCAATTTTCCGCAGAAGAGTTGCTCCATTCACTCTGCCCTCATCAGTCGCCTGCGGCGACAGCTTTCCCCCGATGGGGAAGCCTTTTTACTTTCCCAGCCCTGCCAGCATCTTCGTTTCTGCCTCGATGACCCGGCTCAGGCCTGTCTCGATGTCCACCTGCGGCTGCCAGCCGTAGGCCTCGCGGGCGTGGGTGTTGTCGCACTGGCTGAACTTGTTCACCTCATGGTCAAGGATCTCCGGTTTGATGCCGTAGGCCCCGCCGTACAGCTCGGGATATTTGGCCCAGTAATGGCTGCTCGGGCAGTACTTGGCCTCGATGCTCTTGCCCATCAGGCGGCTGGCAATGGCATACAGTTCCTTAACGGAATAGCTGCGGTTGCTGGAGACATTCACCGCGTCAAAGCCCTTCTGGGGCTGCTCCACCACGCGCAGCGCCAGCGCGATCAGGTCATCGACATAGATATAATCGCGGCGCTGGTTGCCGTCAGAGTGGAACTCCGGCGTGCGGTCATAGTACAGCTCGCGGATCATGTAGCCCACAAACGGCGGCTGCTTGCGCAGGCAGTCGATGTGGGGGCCATAGACATTGGCAAAGCGCAGGCGAGTCGCACCGTAGTGCTGCGGCAAGCAATCTGGGCAAACCGCTCGCCGCAGTATTTTGTGTTGGGGTAGATCAGCGTCGGCGGGTTGAATTTCGACTCCACGGTCGGGAACTCGGTCTCATTCTCATACATAGCGTTGGTGGAGGCCTGCACCAGCTGCCGGATGCCGGTGCGGCGGCCCGCCTCCAGCAGGTTCACAAGGCCCAGCGTATTGACCTCGATGGCCTGCACCGGGTCGCTCTGGCAGTCCGGCAGGGGGGCAATGCCCGCAATGTTGTACACGACATCGAACTTTTCTTCCTCAAACAGCTGGAGCATCCCTGCCTTGTCGCGGATATCCATCTTCCGCACCTCGGCACCGAAATCATGGTCGTCAAACTTCAGGTTGTCCAGATTGCCGTAGGAGAAGTTGTCGATACCCACGACCTCATCGCCGCGCTGCCACAGCTTGTGCCAGAGCTGACCGCCGATAAACCCGGCTGCACCCGTTACCAGAACCTTCATTGCAAAAACCTCCTTACAGGTTGGACGCTACGACCTCGTAGCTGTAATCCTCAATAATATTGTCGCGCCACTCGCGCTCCACAAACGCCTTCGGCCCTGCCAGATACTTCCCGCAGAGCTTGAGCAGACTGATGCCGAAGCTCGTCAGCTTATTGTTGCTGACCTGATCCTCCTCCCGCCAGCTGATGGGGAAGAACAGCACCCGCTGCTTCATCTGGCAGAGTGCCAGAATCATGCAATCGTTAAAATACAGCGTGTCAGGGAACTTTTTGTAGTATTTGTTTTTCAGCGGGGCCACGGCATACAGGTTCAGTCCGCTGCCCAGGTCGGTGATTTTTCTGCGCGCCACCAGACTGAAAAGCCAGTTGAAGCCGTAGTTGCCCACCGTGCGCAGCGCACTGTAGCCGCCGGTCTTGCTGCCGCGCATAAAGCGGGAGCCAAGGCAGCAGTCGTATTTTTTATAGGTATCATCGTTCAGGATCGGCAGCAGGTCGGCGATGGCCCCCTGATCGTCACCGTGCAGTACGACAAGATGCGCATACCCGTGGGCGGCCGCATAGCCGAACGCCACCTTATGGCTGCCGCCCAAGCCGTAGTTGCGGTCATTGCGCAAAAGGCGCACCGGCGCATCGGGGTGGCGGGCCATCCAGTCCTGCACAGCGGCCTCGGTGCCGTCGGTGGAACGGTTGTTTACAACGATGCACTCCCCCACCCAAGGGGCGATGCGTTTGTCAAGCAGCTGCGAAAGCACCCGCGTGACCTGCTTTTCACAGTTGTAGGCAGGGATAAAAACCAGTAGTTTTTCCATGGAAAGCTCCTTTTCTGCACACAATTCTACATAATAAAGATTATACAACACCGCACCGCCAATCGCAAGAAAAAAAGCCCCCTCTTGGGAAAAGAGGAGGCCATTTTTGCAGGTCAGGGCAGCGCAGACCTCCGCGGGCGGATATGGAATCCGCCCCGACGACCCGTGCCCGTCTGCGGCGCGGAAAATCCCGCAGCCTGTATCGGTGTATACCTTTTCGTAGGGGCGGATTCCATATCCGCCCGCGCCCGCTCACGATACCACAAACCTGACTCTCTGTGCATCCGGATTCCGATACAGCACATACCCCGCCGGGCACACCGCGTCCGCCTTTTCCAGCGTGGTCGTATCCACCGGCACGCCCTCGGCGGCCAGCACCCAGTCCGCCGCATCCAAATCGGTATATGCTCTGCCCGGGTACTCTGGTCCGACGGCCTCGGCGGTCAGGTCCAGCACACCGTCTGCCAGCGCACCGCTCTGCAAAAGCGTCTCATACTCGACGATGTAGACATCCCGCGCGATATACGTTTCTATAAGCTGGCTGTCCCGCTGGCGCACCCCACAGGGCAGGAACAGCACCTTGCCGTCCAGCGCGGCAAGGCTCTCGTTCAGTGCGCTGGCGCCGGCCGCGCTCTCAGCGGGTATCGCGTAGGTCCAGCGGTTGATCCGCCACTCGCCCAGATAGCAGGCCGCGCAAAGCACCAGCGCAGCGGCAGCCAGCACCCTGCGGCCGCGGTGCCGCACCAGCACAGCGCCCAGTACAGCCACGCCCAGCACAATGCAGACGCGCCAGACAGCCAGCCACAGGGTCTGGCTGCCGCCGGGCAGGCGGTCGGTGCGGTCGGCCACAAAGTCAAACCACTGCAGCAGGGTATTGTCCCCCGCGCCCGCACCGATGGCCCGGCAGACCACTATAAAGCCGATGCCCCAAAGGGCGGTCAGCGCAGCCAGAAGGCGTTTCCGGGCGGGGGTCAGTGCCTCGTCCAGCGTGTTCATCGTCACGGCCAGCAGCGGAATGAGCAGCGGCTCCAGATACCGCATGTGCTGCCGGGGTGAGGGATCGTGCAGATCCTCCCGCACGGTGATGGACCATGCAATGACCGCCACGCCAATGCCCAGACAGAGCAGCAGGAAAAGCGGCAGCTGGGTACGGCGGGCATCGCTGCCCCGGCGGGGGCGGTGCAGCCCGCAGAGGGGCAGCAGCACGGGGTACACCCAGAACGCCAGCACGGTAAACAGCGCATCACAGACCAGTGCAAAGGGCAGGAAGCGCCACTGCTCCCCGGTCAGCCAGCCGGTCTGGTTGTAGGAGTTGCCCAGCCCCCGGAACAGCGTGACCTTGGCCAGCACAAAGCAGGCCAGAAAGCTGCCCAGCAGCGCCGCATTGCAGGCAAGCTCGGCACGCCAGCCTGCCTTATCGTGCCACCAAACCCAGCCGCGCACCAGCACCCAGGCGATCAGGTAATAGAGCGCGACCTCCTTATTCAGATACAGCAGGTAGCAGAACGCCCCCGCCGCCGCACACCAGCCCACCCGGGCCCGCGGCGCAGCCAGCATTGCCCGCAGGAAAAAGTACACCTGCCACAGTGAAAGCGGCAGAAACACCGTTTCGCTCATAAAGGTAGCCGCTGCCGACATGGTGGGCAGCACCGCCGTGACCCCCACCAGAAACGCCGTGCGGCGCGGGTTCAGCCGCATCGCACGCGCCAGCGCATAGGCCGGAAAGACCGCGCTTGCCATATACACAGCGTTCAGCCAGCCGATGGCCGTGATCTGCGCGGCTGTGGTCCGCAGCAGCAGCGCCGGCAGGATGCACAGCGGGTAGAGGATCTTCTGGTAATCGCTGGGCATATTGCGCACCCGCAGCCCGCGCCCCTGCAGCAGGCTGCGCGCCACATCCAGATAGCGCAGCTCATCGCTGTAGACGGCCAGCTCCCGCGGGTAGCTGCTCAGCAGCCCATAGACGACCGCGCACACCAGAAACACCAGCGCCACCGCCGCCCAGCCATTGATTTTTTTCTTAGAAACCATTCACAGCCCCTTTTTCGTCTGCCCCGTTTTCCTTACTTCAGCTTCACATAATACACCGGGCACTTCGCCACATCGGTCAGCAATTCCACGCTTTCTGTGTCCAGCGTGTCCTCGATCATCGTTTTCAGCGCATCTGCGTCATATACATACCCGTACACCACAAATCCATCCTGCAGATCGCGGCTTTGGGCGGCCGCCTGCAGGCTTGCCGCATCGTCACCGGCGCCTGCCTGATAGACAGCCTCCCGCGCGGCGAACTCTGTGACAAAGAGGTCCGGTGCCACATCGTAGCCGGCGTTGTTCAGCACAACGGCCGGCAGGGCGGCCGTCTTGGCCAGCGCCTCGGTGCGCGGGGCATACTGTTCGTACAAATATTCGTTGGGATGCACAAAATGTGCTGCCAGCACCGGCACCACAGCCAGCGCCAGCACAGCATCCCGCCGCAGGTCCAACCGCGCCAGAATCACCGCCGCCGCCGTCACGACTGCACCATAGATCACTACATAGTAGCGGTCAGCCTCAAACGGCGCAGCCTTGTCGATCAGCACCACATACCCGCAGGCAGCCAGCAGCAGCCCGGCGGCAAACAGGCCGTTGCCCCGCAGCCGCGCACCGCGCCGCCACAGCAGGACCGCCGCAGCCGCCAGCACACGCCCACAGCGCCAGCCCGCCGAACTGCGCCGCCAGCAGGCGGAACACCCGGCCCAGACTGGCCGCCCAGTCCGCCAGCGCCGAGACATCGAACACACTGGTAAACGCCTGCTTCCCGCGGGAGCCGGAAAAGATATGCTGCTTCATCGTGGGGAAGGCCAGATACGCCGCCCCCAGCCCGGCCAGCTCAGCCGCCGCATAGCCCGCCGCCGTTCTGAACCGCCGCGTGACCAGCAGCCACAGCCCGAACAGCCCGCAGAGGAAAAAGCAGTACACCAAAAAGAAATACTGGGTCAGCACCCCCGCCAGTGTGGCAGCAAACAGCCCGGCCCATACGGTCCGGGGCGGCCGCGCCCCCTGCTGCAGCGCCTGCCACAGCACCACATGGCAGTACAGCAGCACGATGCCCTCCAGCATCATCAGGCTGTACATACGGGTAAAGACGGCCATACCCTGCACGCCGACGCTCAGCAGCCAGCAGGCCGCTGCTGTCCACGCAGGCCAGAACCGCCCGGTCAGACGGCGTACCGTCAGGTACAGCACCGCTGCCCCCGCAAGCAGGCAGACAAAGTTCGGCAGCAGCCCGACCCACGGCAGCCCCAGTCCCGGAAAGAGCGATTCCGCCGTGTAGACCAGACAGTAATAGAGCGGCGGGTGGACATCGATCTTCTGGTTGTTCCATGGGATGCTGTAGGCAAAGGGCCGCTCCGCCGACAGGATCGCCTTGTAAAAGCTGCCGTCATGCCAGCTGTCCAGATAGCCGTCCTGCAGCGCATAAAAGCCGCCGGGGTAGTTGGCCAACTCATAGGTATACAGCTCGTCCACATGGTAGCCCTGCTTGCGCCCGGCATAGAGCAGCATCACCGCAAGCCCCACCGCCAGCAGCGCCGCTACTGCCCAGAAATGTTTTGCTTTCGTGTTTGTCATGATTCCCGCTTTCTCATCCTGCGCCGCCCCGGGCGGCTTGGCCGTTCAGATACCAAAAAGGCCTGCCGCAAAGGGCAGGCCTTCCGTTTGTTGTTACTCCTCGGCGTTTTCTTCCTTATCGCGCACAAAGCGCCACAGCTCACCGATGGTGAGATCCTCGCTCAGCTCGCTTTCATCGATCTCCACGCCGATTGCCTCGCCCAGCGCCCAGGCCAGCTCGATCATATCCTCATGGTCGGCGTCCAGATCCTCCAGCGCCGTGCTTCTGGTCAGATCGCCGGTGTCACAGCTGAACTGCTCTGCCAGCAGATCCTGCAATTCTTCAAAGGTCACTCTCGTTTTCCCCCTCTCGCCGGGTTGGTTTGTGTACTTATCATACAAGGCTGTGACGGCGGCGTCAAGGGGCAATCGAACGACAACTATACAAAATTACTGCACCGCGTTTGTGGAATCTGCCGAAGTCCCCGCCGGTAATTGCGGCTGCGCGTTCAAAATACGCATAAACTCCTCGCCGCTGATGGTCTCCTTTTCGTACAGGTACTGGGCGATCTCGTCCAGCTTGCGCTTGTTGTCAGCCAGCAGCTTATAGGCCTTTCTATGCTCGGCCTGCACGATCTCCACGACCTTGGCATCCACCTTCGCTGCGGTCTGCTCACTGCAGGCAAGGCTGGCATCGCCGCCCAGATAGGCGTTGTTCACCGTCTCGAGCGCGACCATGTCAAAATCCTCGGTCATGCCGTAGCGGGTGACCAGCGCGCGGGCCAGCTTGGTGGCCTGCTCAATATCATTGCTGGCACCTGTCGTGATGGAGTGGAAGATCAGCTCCTCAGCGGCGCGGCCGCCGGTCAGGGTGGCGATCTTGTTCAGGATCTCCTCCTTGGTCATCAGGGTGTGGTCGCCGTCCTCGACCTGCATCGTAAAGCCCAGCGCACCGGAGGTACGCGGCACGATGGTGATCTTCTGCACGGGGGCGCTGTTCGTCTGCAGTGCCGCCACCAGTGCATGGCCGACCTCATGGTAGGAGACGATGCACTTTTCTTTATTGTTCAGGATCTTATTCTTCTTCTGCGCACCGGCCAAAATCGTGTCCACAGCCTCCTGCAGGTCAAACTGGGTCACGGCCTTGCGGCGGTGGCGCACCGCACAGAGGGCTGCCTCGTTCACAATGTTGGCCAGCTCGGCACCGGAGGCACCGGGCGTCATCCGGGCGATAACGGAAAAATCACAGTCGGGGCCAAGGCGCACCTTTTTGGGCGTGCAGGCGCAGGATACTCTCGCGCCCCTTGAGGTCGGGCAGCTCGACCGGCACGCGCCGGTCAAAGCGGCCGGGGCGGGTCAGCGCCGGGTCAAGCGACTCCGGCCGGTTCGTGGCTGCCAGAATGACAACGCCCTTGGCGGCGTCAAAGCCGTCCATCTCGGTCAGCAGCTGGTTCAGGGTCTGCTCGCGCTCATCGTTACCGCCGAGGTTTGCCCCGCCGTCACGCTTTTTGCCGATCGTGTCGATCTCATCAATAAAGACGATGCATGGTGCTTTTTCGCCTGCCTGCTTAAACAGGTCGCGCACCTTGCTTGCGCCCATGCCGACAAACATCTCGACAAACTCACTGCCGGCGATCGAGAAGAACGGCACACCGGCCTCACCGGCGACCGCGCGGGCCAGCAGCGTTTTGCCGGTACCCGGAGGGCCGACAAGCAGCACGCCCTTGGGCATCTTGGCGCCGATGTCCTCGTATTTCTTGGGGTTGTGCAGAAAGTCTACGATCTCCTGCAAACTCTCCTTGGCCTCGTCCTCACCGGCGACATCATTGAACTTGATGCCGGTCTCATCATCGACAACATACTGCTTGGCACCGGATTTGCCGCCGAACAGCATTGCATTGCCGCCGGCACCGCCCATCTGCTCCATCTTTTTGGAAGCCCAGCGGTTGATGAACCAGAACAGCAGGATCATCGGCAGGAAGGAGATGATAAGGTTCAGCAGCGAGTCCCAGATCGTCGGGCTTTGGTAGACGGTGCCAAACTCCACGCCCGCATCCTCCAGCCGCGCCACGAGGTTGTTGTCCTGCGCGATGGCGTTCGTTTTGAAGGAGTTTTCGTTCTTGTCCACAAAATAGATCTGCTGGTCCTCGATCTGGACGGTGGCCAGCTCCTTGCTCTCCAGCATCTGCAGGAAGGTGCTGTAGTTCACGCTCTTGACAACCGGCCTGCATCAGCGCCGGATACAGGAAGATGTTGCTCAAAATCACGATTGCCAGAATGACCGCATAGCCGACCCATAGTTTCTTTTTCGGGTCCTTCGGCGGCTGTGTCGTTTCTTTCATGCCATTGGCCTCCTCTTTTGTCCGGGCAGGCACCGCACCTCCGGCGGTGCTGTCCTTTGTACAAGTATAGCATGCGCCCTAAAAATGAACAGCATGTGACACAACTTTGAACGAATCAGCAAAAAATGCCGCCGCGCCGGGCCGTCCGGCACAGTCTTTGGGCAATACCGCATAATTCTAAGCACCGCTCCGGCGGGAATTGTGCGGTGTTTGCCCTTGCATTTTGCACAGGTTTTCCACATCATTCCACAGTTGAAATGTGGAAAACCATGTTGAAACTGTGGAAAACCCGGTGTAAACTGTCCAAAACCCACGATATATAGGTTTTGTTGAAAATGTGGAAAAACGCCCCGTTCTTCCCAATTTTTTGAAAAAAATTACGGATTTTTCCGATTTTTGTAACAACTCGGAAACATTTATCGTTATTATAGATGACAGCACCCCCTACCCTATCTGAAAGGAGGGCCCCTATCATGACCCCGTATGATCCGTACATTGCCTACAAAGACCTGACCGTTGACCTGCGCGCCCACCGTGTGCGCCGCGCCGGCTGCGAGCTTTGCCTGACGCCGCGGGAATTTGCCCTGCTGGCCGTCCTTGTGACCCACTGTGACAAGGCCCTGAGCCGCAGCCAGCTTCTTGAGGCTGCATGGGGCTACGCCTTTATCGGCGAGAGCCGCACCGTTGATGTCCACATCAACCGGCTGCGCCGCAAGCTTGGGCTGGAAAACGACATCCAGACCGTCTACAAGGTCGGCTACCGGCTGAACAGCGCCAGTTGACTTTCCCGCCGGATTTGATACAATAAGGGTATGATGGCGTTATCGAGCCGCCCTGCGGTACGGCAGCGCCCTACACTTCCTGCTTACCTGAAGGAGGATCCTGCCATGAAGCGTATCATCACCATCGGCCGCGAGTTCGGCGCAGGCGGCGGCGAGCTGGGCCGCCGTCTGGCCCGGGAGCTGGACATTGCCTACTATGACCGCGACATTATTTTAAAGACCGCCAAGGCCAGCGCCCACCTGACGCCGGAGCAGGTGCGCCGCTGGGACGAGCGTGTCCCCCATGAGTTCGGCTTTACCCAGAGCCTTTTCAACTTCTACAACCGCCCCCTGAGCGAGGAGCTGTGGGATGCCCAGGTCCGCGCCATCCGCGAGATTGCCGACCGGGAAAGTTGCGTCATCGTGGGCCGCAACGCCGACTATATCCTGCGGGAGTTTGACCACTGTCTGCGGGTGTTCGTCCATGCCGACCGCAACTGGCGTCTTTTGCACATGCGCAAGCTGATGCCCGACACCCCGTTTGAGCAGCTGGAGGCCGACATGGACAGTGCCGACCGCGCCCGCCGCAGCTACTGCAAGCAGCACACCGGCCAGATTTACGGCGACAGCCGCAACTATGACCTGACCCTCTGCACCAGCAAGCTCGGGCTGGACAAGGCCGAGGAAATTCTGCTGTGCGCAGCGAAGGAGCTATAAGGCAGATTGGGCGGTATCGGGAGCTTTCCCGGAGGGGTCAAGACCCCTCCCTACAGAGCTTTCGCCGCAGGGTTGTAGGGAGCGGTCTTGACCGCTCCGTGCAGCTGTGCCGGTAGCCGGAAACGATAAAACAGAAAATACAAAAGCCGCTGTGCGTTCTGACACAGCGGCTTTTGTGTTATTGCTCCAAAAATTCGCGGATCTCCTTTTCGACCGCGTTGACCTCCTCCTCAAACGCGCGGGCCGAAACACGCAGCGCGCCGTGGCCCATCACGATGATCTGCTCTGCGCCGTCACTGCTGACCACGCGGGTGCGATGCCCACGGGCCAGCTCATGGGTCGCGCGCTCAATGTACATATCGGCGGTCTCGGCCTCCCGGGTGTAGACGACATAGAGGTTGTGGTATTTTTCGACCTCCCGCGCGCCGTCCCGTACCTTGTAGGCGTCAAACACCAGTATCGGCACACAGCGCTTATAGCCTGCGTAGTTGCACAGAATGTCCATCAGCCTGCGCCGCGCGGCGTCAAGGCTGCCGTCCGCCAGCCTACGCAGGGCGTCCCACGCAAAGATGACATTGTAGCCGTCCACCAGCAGATAGTCCGGCCCGGCGGGCACAGGCGCAGCCGGCACGCTCGCCGCCGGGGTGGTGTGCAGGGCCGCGCGGGCGGCCTTTTTTGGCATCGTCAACGCCGCCGCGGCGCTTTATCTTGCCGTAGGTGCGCTCAAAAATTGCCAGCAACTCCTTATCCTGCTCCAGCGTGCCGCAGTAGGCGGAGGCCCGGCGGCGGCGCGCGTTGGCCTCGTCCTCCTCCTGCGTCTGCCCGGCGGCGGGGGCAGTACCCAGCCGCCGCTCCAGCCCGCTGGACACATGGGCGCGGGCGGGGACCTCGTCCCATTTGACAAGATACCCGGCCCCGTGGGAGCAGAACACCGAATCCGCCGGGTTGTCGGTGTCGGCATCGGGGTCATAGCCCGCGGCGGCCAGCACCTCATCGGTGTTGTGGCAGGCATCGTACCCGGCGGGCAGCACAGCCCACCGGCCCAGCCC
>ENA-OQCL01000718-OQCL01000718.1-human-gut-metagenome-genome-assembly--contig:-NODE-718-length-14519-cov-5.884450_pt1 | contig 14519 bp, 15 predicted proteins | sample MGYA00242502_ERZ504586 | MGnify/ENA primary metagenome ERZ504586 (study PRJEB26092, sample SAMD00036316) | human gut metagenome | host: Homo sapiens | study: EMG produced TPA metagenomics assembly of... | reverse complement strand
CCCGTTCTCTGCAATGTTTCGATTCCAGAGGGATTCTAGCTCCGATTCGGTTGCCCGCTGATACAACATAAGGAATCCCCTTTCAAGCGCTTGTGTTTTTGTTGGTTTAACGAAATTTAATATTATAACAAATTGGGGAAAAGCGTCAAGCGCCCAATGAACGGAACGATATTTTTACGCCATCCTACCAGCACGTTATAAGATTTTGGATGAATTTTTGTATCGGTATAGGCAATAACCTTAATGGCAGATCTAAAAATAATCAACAAATATTGACAAATAAAATTGGATTATCTATAATGAAGGAAGGGATTATTGTGAATCCTTTTTTGGTCTTGATGATAACAGGCTTTTACCGGGCATACGATCAATTGACAGAAGAACATAATTGGAGAATTAAATAATTTTTTGGAGGCGCGTATGAGTTTTTGGTCAGTAGCCCAAAATATTCTGATTCTATCCGCACTTCTCATTGGCGGATTAGCGTGCGGATTTGAAGCGATTTATGAAATTAAACAGGGCGGCAAGTGGCGCATCTGGAAGAATATATCGATTGGCTTACTCACGGTTTATGCCGCGTTGGTCGTCATGCTGACGATGCATTGAATCGCTATCTTATAAAAAGCTTTGTGTTACAGAAAACCCGGCAGGCCGGATGCATCGTTGCATTCTGCGCCTGCCGGGTTCTTTTATGGAGCCAATTACAGTTCATGCGCCAACGGAAACCGTACCTGGAACACCGTGCCCTTCTCCACCACGCTATCCACGCTGATGTCGCCGCCGTAGAGCTGCACGATATGCTTGACAATCGAGAGGCCGAGTCCGGTGCCGCCCAATTCCCTGGAACGGCCCTTATCCACGCGATAGAACCGCTCGAAGATACGCGGCAGGCTTTCCTGTGGGATGCCGAGGCCTGTATCCTCCACCTTAATGACCGCCATGCCGCGCGCAGCCTGCGTGGAGACGGTAACGCTTCCGCCCGGGCGATTATATTTGACGGCATTTTGGATGAGGTTTGTAAAGAGCTGAACGATCCGATCTGGGTCTGCTCGAATGGTGAGCTCTGGCGTGAGCTCAGAGGAAAAGGCGATTTGCCGCTCCTGCGCCATGGGGGAAAGGTGCTCGAGCGCCTCCTGTGCGATCTCTGATACATCTGTACATTGGGTTTCCGGCGCTTTTTGCAAATTGTTTTCGATTCGGGAAAGCTCTAAAAGATCATCGATTAGACGCTGCAAGCGATCCGCCTCAATGCCGATAATTTCATAGAATTTCGCCCGCGTCTGCGCATCCCTCTTTTCATCCTGAAGAAGCTCTACATAACCACGGATGGAGGTTAACGGCGTTTTCAGCTCGTGCGTGACATTGGCGACGAATTCCCGGCGCATCTCTTCCAACTGATGGAGCTTGGTCACATCCCGCACCACAGCGAGCGCGCTTTTCGGCGCATAACTAAGCTTGGCGGCATAGAGTTGGAGCACGCAAGGGGCAGGGGCAGAGAACGTAATCTCTTTGGAGAGATCGTGGCCTGTTTCAATCGCTTCATCCATTGCCTGCTGGAGATAACGGTAATTTGTGCCGCATTCGGAAAGGGAAGTTGCACCTTCCGGGGCGGGGCCGAGCAGATTTCCCGCCCGGCTGGTCAGCAAAATGAGCTGATTATTTTCAATGGAAACAACGCCTTCATCCAGGCCCTGCAAAATGGCACGCAGCCGTTCGTTGCTTAAACGCAATTCGTCGCTCGTGTCGCTTAGCTCCTGTGTAACGGAGTTGAGCGCAGTGCTCAATTCGCTTAACTCGCCTTTTGGCTGTGCACGCTGGGAAAGATCCCCTGCGGCGATCCGGTTTGCAATGGTGGTTAAATCAGATACAGGCTTGACAGAACGCGCCGCCCAGATGCGGGAGAGGAGGAATGCAATGACAATCCCCGCCACAAGGCCAATGCAGGCATACAAACCCAGCAGCAGTGCAGAGTGCCAAACGCTCGTCAGCGGCATGGCCGCCCGGTAAACGATGCCGTTGGAGGCATAAGCCGCATAGGAATAGAGAATGGAGGTGGATTCGCTTTTGCGCGTGTGAAATCCCCACCCCTCAGAACGCGCCTTCTGCACCTCGGGGCGGTCTGAATGGATTTGGCCGAGTGTCGAATCCGGCCCGCTGTCCGCAACTACACGGCCATCCGGGCCGAGGATCGTAATGCGGATGTCCAGTCCGCTGCCGGAGAGAGCACCGGCGCAGCGATCTGAAAAGTCATCGGGGTTTTCCAGCAGGGATTCGCCCTGCGCGCTGAGGATCAGCAGGATGCTTTTCAGCTGTGTTTGCGTTTGGTGCAGGTTATACCGCTGAACAAGGGGCATAGAAAGCAGAAAAGCCGCGATCAGGCTGACCACGGCAGACACGGTAAATAGGCGGATCAGATGCTTTTTCATGGCGTTCCTCCAAGAAGCGGTCAGCGATTATCCTCTGCGAAACAATAGCCCACACCGCGCACGGTTAGGATATATTGAGGATGATCCGGTTCATCCTCAATTTTTTGGCGCAGGTAGCGGATGTGGACGTCTACTGTGCGGGTATCGCCGAAAAATTCTGTTTTCCAAACGCGCTCCAGCAGCATTTCACGCGTGAGCACGCGGCCGGGTTTTTTCATCAGCTCATAGAGCAGATCAAATTCCCGCAGGGAAAGGGCGACTGGCGTTCCACTTTTGGTGAGCTGATGGCGGGCAAGATCAATGGTGAAAACGCCCCGCGTCATGCTTTCTTCCGGACCGCGCAGGTATTCCACGCGCCGTAGGAGCGCCTTGACGCGCGCGGCAAGCTCTTTTACGCTGAAGGGTTTTGTTAGATAGTCGTCCGCACCGAATTCCAGGCCGAATACGCGGTCGCCCTCGTCGCTGCGGGCGGTAAGCAGCAGGATGGGCAGATGCCGCTGCGCCGGATTCTCCCGAATGCTATGGCAAACGCTCAATCCGTCCGGCGGTGGCATCATCCAATCAAGCACCAGCGCATCCGGCATTCGTTGCTGCATGGCATATAGCACTTCGCTGCCGGAAGCAAATTCCTGTGTTTCAAAGCCCGCATCCTGAAGCCCAAAGGCGGCAAGCTGGCGGATATTAACTTCATCATCTACGATATAAACCAATGGCATAAAGATACCCTCTTTCAAGTTGGGGTGACTAAAAAGCTGGGATGCAATTTGAATGCGTCAGGGGATTTGTGTCAAGCCTGAGCAGTGGAGCGAGGGGCTATTGCCCAGCCGCTTTTTACGGAATATACAAGGCGATCGCCTTGCTGTAGATTGAATTCGGAAGCCTTCTGCCCCGGAATACGGATTTGGCAAAAGCCGCCCGCACGGGAGAGCACTTGGGCATGCATCAACTTGCCCTGCGCCCATTGCGCATCCACAACAAAATTTCCCCTCGCCACAAGCCCTTGAAACGAGCCGTCCGGCCATGCCTCTGGCAGAGCAGGCAGAAGATCAATGACGCCTGCATGGCTTTGCAGGAGCATTTCGGCCACACCTGCCGTGCCGCCGAAGTTGCCGTCGATTTGGAAGGGGGGATGTGTATCCCACAGATTCGGCAGCGTGCCGAAGCGCAATAGATCGCCGTATAGTTTATGTGCACGGTTGCCCTCCCCTGTGCGGGCCCAGAGGTTAATGCGGTGTGCCATCGCCCATCCGGTGGATTTATCGCCGCGGCGGTTGAGCGTGACCTTTGCAGCCGCCATCCACTCCGGCGTTTCTCTTGTGATGCAAGAGCCGGGATATAGGCCGACCAAATGCGAGATGTGGCGGTGATGTGATTCACCAATCTCGCCGTATTTTCGTTCTTCACGGAATTCTTTCACCTGGCCGGAGGAACCGATTTGGACGGGGTCAAGCCTTGGAAGCTGCTCGCGGAGGGTTTGAATCAAAGGGGGGGTCAGCCCCAGCTCGCATGCTGCCGCAATGGTGTTTTTATGGTTTTCCCAAACCATTTGTTGATCGAAGGCGCAGCCAAACGGTTCGATAATAATCGTTATTTTTTCGCTGCTCCGGCGAGGCGGAGGCAGCCACAAGCAGATGGCCGTTTTGCTCTTCTAGTGTTTTGGAAAGAAAGCTTGCCATGCCATATAAAATGGGATAGACCTGCTCCAACACACGGCGGTCCATCGTGAACGCATAAGCGTCCCAGAGGAGCATGGAGGTAAAGGCGCCTGTGCCCGGGCCGGAATGCTTGCTTGCGCCCTCAATTGTATAAAGCCATGCGCCCGTGCCGATCGTCCAACCGTTTTGACCGGGCGCCTCCAGGCGGCTTGGGTGTAGAAGCCCAATGTATTCATCTGCCTTGCGCTCCGCCAAGGGGAGATAAGCGCGGTTATACTCTGCATAGGCAGTGAACATCTCAGCTAAATTGGTGGAAAATGCGGGCCAGTAATTCATTTGCACGTTGATATTATGCCAGTAGCCACAGCTCCACGGTGGATTGTCGTGGCAATTCCACGTGCCTTGCAAATTGGCGGGAGGTGTTCCCGCGCGGGAAGAGGCGATCAGGAGATAGCGGCCATATTGAAAATAGAGCTCCTCTAAATAACGCGCCTGCACATCCTGTTTGGGGGGCAGGTGCAGGCGGCTGCGAAGCCGTTGTTCCTTGGCATAGCGCCGGTAACGCTGTAAAAGAAGATCCGTAGGAAGCTGCGATTCACCTCCGAAATCCACTGCCGCACGGTTAAAATATTGCGTATAATCCGTAAGGTGGCGCCTGTATAGCGCATCATACGGCTTTTCGCAGGCGGCTTTCAAAATCGCTGTGATCTGCTCATGTGGGTGCGGATAAGGCGCGAGCTTTTTCGCCCGGTCTTCCTCTAGAAAGACACGGCTTTCCATCTGATAATTGGTGCCGAGCGCGATCAGGAGGAGGGCAGAATCGGCGCCCTCAACCCGGAGTAATGCCTGCTCTCCGTTCGCATCCGTCTGAACGGAGAGGGCTCCCCCCTGCGGAAGCACTCGAAATTGCCCTTCAAACAGAATATTGTAATAATGCATCCTCCCGGAGAGAAGGAGCGTATCCCCATGCGCTGTGATTGATCCACTTTTGCCCGCCTGATCGCCTTCTTTCAGGCTATAATCCCGCACAAAGGGGAATTGTGGGGCGCAGGGTAAAGGAAAGGGCGGCGGGCTTGGAGGCGGTCAAGTAGACTACCATGACCCGATCTGGATAGCTGGTAAAATATGTGCGCTCGTAGTGAACGCCCGCGCAATCGTATTTTACATAGGCAAAGGCCTCGTTGAGAAGCAGGCCTCGCTCATAGTTTTCTACCGTTGTATGCCCAAAGTCCAGATACGTTTCGGAAAAGTTGTTGAGCCCACCGATGCCATAAGGATTGGATAGCGATTTTTCCGTTAGTTGGATGCGCTCCGTGTCGGTGCGTCCAAATACATTTGCGCCGAAATAGCCGTTTCCGAGTGGGAGAGACCATTTTTCCCAGGCTTCCGCTTCGCTCATTCGATCCGCAAGGGCAGGGGATTGGTACCATAAGCGATAGGGCTTCACACTGCCACCTCGTTTTCTGATTCATAGATAATGCTCAACCATATTTTGTCAAACACGCACGGCTTTCAATGCTTCCAAGTTTCAAAGCTGCACAGCTTGAAACTTTACAACCTGTTTGAAGCTATTTTATCATAAACCGAGGGCAATGCAATGCGTTTTTTGCGGATTTATTTTTCTGTGGGAGTTGCACCCTGGTTGAGATCCGGGTGCTCGCCTGTTTCAATGAAGATCGTCCATTCTGCAATATTGGTAGCGTGGTCGGCAATCCGTTCGATATATTTGGCAATAAACATATAATCCGCTCCACGCGGTACCACCACGGGCTGCCCCTCAATAGCGGCGCAGATTTCGAGAATTGTGCGGGAAAAGAGTGCATCCACTTCATCGTCGCGGTCGCACACTTCATAGGAGAGCGCGATATCGTGCGATACAAAGGCGGAGAGGGCATCGTCAAACATGCTTCGTGCGCGTTCCAGCATTTCCCCCAGGTGCACAGGCGGCCGCGCGCCTTCGCTTAGGGGAGCAAGCGCGCGCAGGATCTCGCAGGTATCGCAGCATTGATCGGAGATGCGCTCCATATCGGTCACAATCTTCAATGCGGCCGTGATTGTGCGCAGGTCGCGTGCCAATGGCTGTTGCAGAGCAATGATGTTAACGCAGCTGTCTTCAATCCGGCGCTCCATGGTGTTCACGGTTTCTTCCCGCCGTGCGACTGCGGCGGCGGTTTCCGGATTTGGCTGGCGCAGCATCTGGAGTGTGTCAGCGATAATCGTATCAATGAGATGCCCCAGATCAACAAGGCTGCCTTTAAGATCGCTCATTTCATGTTCAAACAGGTTCCTAGGCATAATTTTAGCTCCTTTCTGAATGTTAGCCAAACCGCCCGGTGATATAATCCTCCGTGCGCTTATCCTGCGGCATGCTGAACATTGCCGGCGTTGCGTCGTATTCCACGATTTCCCCCAACAGAAAAAAGGCGGTACGGTCGCTGATGCGAGCGGCCTGCTGCATGTTGTGCGTGACGATAACGACGGTGTATTTCTTCTTTAGCTCCGCCATCAGATCTTCGATCTTGGTGGTGGAGATGGGGTCAAGGGCGCTGGTTGGCTCATCCATGAGCAAGATATCCGGCTCTACTGCCAGCGCGCGGGCAATGCAAAGGCGTTGATGTTGGCCACCGGAGAGGCCGAGCGCAGATTTTTTGAGCCGGTCTTTCACCTCGTCCCAGAGTGCAGCCTCCCGCAGGGAGCGCTCCACAATCTCGTCGAGCTCGTGCCTTTTTTTTGACGCCGTGCACGCGCGGACCGTATGCAATATTATCATAGACGGACATAGGGAAGGGATTTGGCTTTTGAAAAACCATACCCGCCCGCCGGCGCAGGAGCGTCACGTCTGTCTGCGGGGCATAGATATCCTCTCCGTCAATGAAAACGCCGCCGGTAATTTTGCAGCCTTCAACAAGGTCGTTCATACGATTAAGCGTCTTCAGACAGGTGGATTTTCCGCATCCGGAAGGGCCGATGAAAGCTGTGATTTCCTTTTCCGGGATTTCCATCGAAAGGCCCTTGAGCGCATGAAAATCTCCGTAATATAAGTGAAGGTCGCGCAGAGCGATTTTTGGGTTGCTCATTGTGTTTCTGCTCCTTTCAGAATCGGTTGCGGGCTTTTTAGCCCTGCTTCTTACGCAGCGCCCGCGCAAAGATGCCCGCGAGCCGGTTGAGGAGGAAAACCAGGATCAGCAGCACCGCTGCTGTGGCATAGGGGACGGAAATCGGATCGCGCGCCTCCATCGCCGAGGTGTAAAGGAAGAGGGAGAGCGTGCAGCCTTGGCCCATGATATGACCGAAGAGTTCCTCTGGCAGGCGAAATCCTGATACGCCCACCGTGAAAAGAAGCGCGGCTGTTTCGCCAACGATCCGCCCCATGGCGAGCACGATGGCAGTGGCAATGCCGGGCATGGCGCAGGGCAGCAAGATGGAAAAAAATGACGCGCAGCTTTGACGCGCCCAGCGCCATCGCACCTTCCAAATAACCCTGCGGAACTGCAATGAGCGCTTCCTCTGTGGTGCGCACAATCGTGGGGAGGATGCAGATGGCCATGGTCAGGCATCCCGCCAGGATGCTGTATTGCAACTGAAAGCTGATGCAAAAAACTGCGTAACCAAACAAGCCGAAAATGATGGATGGGATGCCGGAGAGTACCTCGGTTGCAAAACGGATTGCTTTCACAAGCCGGCCCTTTTTGGCATACTGCGTCAGATATACCGCGCAACATACGCCAATCGGGACGGCAATGAGCAGCGTTATGGCCACAACATAAATCGTGTTGATGATCATGGGGAGGATACCTTTGCTGCCCGTCCGGCTGGCGGAATAGGTGCTTGAAAGGAACTCCCAGGAAATATGAGGCAGGCCATTCCATAGGATGTGGCCGAGAATTGCGGCGAGAACCGCAACCGTGCAAAAGGCGCAAAGATAAATCAGCGTGCGCAGGGCGGCATCTTTCACACGGAATCGCCGGCGCGCAAGAGAATTGGGGGGAGCGAGAGCAGCAGGATTTGACACATTTTTATGTTTCACCTTCACCCACTCCTTTCTTGGAAACCCAGGTAAACACCACATTGATGATCATCAGGGAAAAAAAACAGTACGAGCCCAATGCCAAACAGGGCTTGTTTGTGCAGGCCGGTCGCATAGCCCATCTCAAAGGCGATGCCTGAGGTCAGCGGCCGCACCGCGCCGAATAGATGTGGAAAGGATACCGTGTTACCCGCCACCATGATGATTGCCATCGTTTCGCCGATGGCTCGGCCCACGCCGAGGATCACGCCCGCCAGGATGCCGGATTTGGCGGCGGGGATCTGCACCTTGAAGATCGTGCCGATCTGTGTGTTGCCCAACGCGAGGGACGCCTCTTTGTATGAGGGAGGGACTGCCTCCAATGCATTCTGCGCCACGTTGATGATTGTGGGCAAAATCATCATGGCAAGAATCAGGATAACGGCCAGCAGGCTATCCCCATTGGTCCGACCGGGAAACAGCGCCCGCAGGCCGGGCACGATCACCCGCATGCCGAAAAAACCGAAGATGACGGAGGGAATGCCTGCGAGCAGTTCTACCGCTGGGCGGACAATACCACGCAGCCAGCGGGGTGCAAGCTCCGCGAGGAATACTGCGGTTAGCAGGCCGACCGGAACCCCAAGCAGGACGGCTCCCACTGTGCCGAAAACGGAGGCGAGCACCATATAGGCAATCCCATAGGAAGGCTGCTCTGCCGTGGGGCTCCAATCGGTAGAGAAAAGAAAATCCTTTAAGCCGATTTGGTAAATGGCCGGGGCGCCCTGTAGCACCATATAGATGCAGATGAAAGCAACCGCGCCGATCGAGACGCAGGCCGCCGCCAAAAAAACAGATTTTGCAAAGCTCTGCACACCGGCGGAGAGCAGGCTCAGCGCCGCGGCAAACAGGGGAAGGGCCAACGCCAAAAAAAGCCCGATTGCATGGATAAATGAATATTATCCACACCCACAGCTGCTACGCGCTCCTGTAAGGAGGCGCTGCCGGAGAGCAGCATGACGGCGCAGAGCGCCCCCGCCGCATAGGCGCCGCCTGCTGCCGAGGCTTTTTTCAGCACGAGCAACACCCCGCCACCGATGCAGCCGGCAAGCACGCCCGCGAGGGCTAGCCGCAGCGAAAGGGGCAGGGGGATAACGGAATCGTTAACACGCAGCGAGGCGGTCAGCAGCTGATAGCCATTGAGTGAGTAGGATAAATTATTAAAAACACCATGAAAAACGGGAAGAAATAGCACGCCTGTAGCAGCGCTGCCAAGGCAGAGCGCCGCTATACGCAGAAAAAGGGCTTGCCTGCGCCTTGTCTCGCTGTGGCGCAGGCTATTCAAATTCTGGCAATCCATTCGTTCACCTCAATTGTAATGCCGGGAGAAACGAATGGAATCAGAGACTAATCCGTCTTTTTCTGCGAAAACATCCATTCCACCCATGGCTCATGTAAATAAAAAGGGCAAAACATTGCATGCCCAAAACGCTTCCATCGGGTATAGCGCAACATTTGCCCGCCGGCATTGCGCACGCTCTCCACCATGCCGTCGGTGGAGGAGACGGGAACGATGTGGTCGTTTGTGCTGTGTCCCGTCCAAATAGGCGTTTTAGTAATTCGTGCAAAGGCTTCGTCATCCGGGTAAAAATCACCCGCCATCAGCGGAATGGCAGCCGCATAACGATCCGGGTGTAGATACAGCTGATTCCAGCAGCCCTGCCCACCCGCTGAAATGCCAGTGAGATAGACCTGTTTCTGCTCGATTGGATATCGTTCAAGCAGAAGCGCCCACAGCCTGTCCCAGATGCCGGGAAAGCCGTGAACACCGTTATCGTCATAATTTTTCGTATGCCACTGATAAGGCGTCGGCAGCGATGGGATCAGGAGAATGCACTCCCCCGCTTCCCCGCGCGGGCAAGCGCCCACTGCATGGAAAAAGAAGCGGTCACCGGTTTCACACAGCTTCGGCCGCCGCCACCTGCTCCATGTAGGAAAATAAGCAATGGAAGCGATTGACCATCGCTGTTGCGGGGAACGCGAATGACGAAGGGGAGACTGAACCGCATATCAACATCATAATAAATCCAACGCTCGAATTCACGCGGCAGAAAGTGGGAATCCTCCCGTATCAGGCCGCGCGGCTTTTGCTCCTTCTGACAGCATCGATCGGTTTCCGTCCGCAATTTCGTCAGCAGGAGCGCTTCCTCCTTTGCCCACTGATACTGCTGCGGAGAGGCGCATTGATAAAATGGGAGTAATTCCGGAACAAGCCCTTCTTTGGTCAGGCAGTAGAGCCTGCCGTCGTGATCGGCCGGAAAGACGCTTCCGGTGGCCAAGCGTGCTAACTCCCCGAGTTGATCCTGTTGCAGCGTCAGCAGGGCGACATATTGCGATGGATTCCAAAGCGCGCATTGAAATTGCTCCTGAACGGTAAAATGATGAAGCGACTCATACGGCAAGCACTTTTCGTTGACATAGACAGAATATGCCCCTTTTCTAGGCAGCATGGCACGTTTGATACGCGGTTTCATAGGAATTCCCCCTTTTTCATAAACACCCGCTTTTTAAATACTCTAGCATATTTGGGTGGAAAAAGCGAGTTCTGCCCGCACATCCCGAAACGCCCCGCAGAAATGTGGCAGCGGCTTTGTGCCGGCGTTTCGGTTTGTGCTGGCATGACTTGGTTATCAAGGGGATTTTATAAAAAGGGCGGGCAAATAAAATACCGAAGGCGCGTTTAGCTGTTGTTTGGCACAGCGCCGTTCTCCTCAATGATCTTCTGGCCTTCCTGGCTGTTGGCAAATTCGAGGAAAGCTTTCGCAAGTGCATTGGAGGTGCCCTTCTTCGTAATCATGAGGAAGGGGCGTTGAACCTTGTAGGTGCCGTCCTTAACGGTAGATTCACTGGGGCTGACGCCTTCCACCTGAAGTGCTTTGACCGTATCGTCCACTGCGCTCAGGCTAATGTATGCAATGGCGTTTTCATTGCCTGCGACAGCCTGCTTGGCAGCTCCGGTAGAGTTATAAACATTGGCATATTGGCATTTGCCTTCCACTGCTTCACCTTTTACTTGAATGATTTCCTCAAACGCGCCACGGGTGCGAGCCTCTTCGCGGCCAACGACTACAATTTTGGCATCCGCCCCGCCAACATCCTTCCAGTTGGTGATCTCACCGGTATAGATTTTGCCGATTTGCTCCTGTGTCAGCCCAGTTACTGTGTTTTTTGGGGTTGACAGCCATAGCGATACCATCGAAGGCGATAGTGTAGATATCAAAATCATCCGGGTTTTCACTGCTTTTTACGTCACGGGAAAGAAGGCCTATCTGCGCCGTGCCGGCAGAGACAGAGGTAGGTCCCTCGCCGGATCCGTTGCCGCCCACTGTGACGGTCACGCCTTGGTTTTTCTCCATGAACCTTTCGCCAAGCGCGTTGGAAATCTCTGCCATGGAGGTGGAGCCGTTGAGGTTCAGCGTCCCGCTGAGCACAGCGGCATTTGATTGCCCGGAAACGCCTTGCCCTTCCACCGGATCATTCGAGCAGCCTGCGGCAAGCGCCATAGTGCCCACGAGGGCGGCGCATGCGACGAACGCAATCCATTTTCTTTTCATCTTTCGTTGCTCCTTTGTTGGATACTTTTTTGGTGCATCTGTATCATAAGGCATGTATGTTAAAATGGCGTTAAAACGAGCTTATACTCTGTTTAAACCTAAAAAAGCCGCTGCGGGCTATCGCAGCGAGCTTTTTTGTGTGAAGTGGGGCGCGGTTTACACCGCTTGTGGATACGTAAATTCCTTTATCCGAGCGGCATAAAGGAAAGCTCAAACTCCAAGCTTTCTTTTGCGGAGATGATGAAGTTTTTCCATGGCTCCGGACCGCAGCTGTTGCTGCCTGCGCCGCGCGTAAATCCGTCGATTGTAACGGCGGTCGTATGCTCGTCGTACAGATCCTCGCGGTGGGCGGCCTTTTGCAGGAGCTTTTGGGTATAATGGTGAATGTTGAAGGTGAAATCCTTCTCCTGTCGGAAAATCATCCATCCGGCGCCGTCGCAGTCGGTCAGTTTTAGCCATCGCGTGCCGGTATGGTTCCCGTTATCCTGCGGGCGGATATAATCTTCATGCATCGAAGCAACATCGGCTTCAAAAACGCCCATGATGGACTGAGCCTTGAAATCAGGCAGGTTCTCCTTTTCGCCCAGCCCGTAATAGGTGACGCTGCGAAAGGCCTCCGGCATTTCAAAAAACACGCCGAACCGCGCAAGCTCCCTCTTCAGCTTTTTATCAGAGGGGGCGCTAAGCCTTGCGCGCAGGGTAAACATACCGTTAGAGGCGAAGGTATATATTAGCTCCACGCGGAAGAGATTTCGGCCCTTTGCACGCAATTGGAGCGTTGTTTCGACCGTCACATGGTCGTTTGGTTGCTCCGCACCTTTGGGCACCAGCGTATCCGCCTTTGTGCGCAAGGAGAGTAATTCGGCTTCATAGCAGTGATAGCCCGATTTTTCCCAACTCTTGCGGATGTTCATATCATTGTCGATCGGCGCGCGGTAGATGTTTGGGAAGAAGCCCTTTTCGCCGGAGGCAGGAGCGGGGTTCAGCAAATCCTTGCCTTTATAGGCAAAGCGCCTCATGCGGCCGGTTTGTTTATCAAACGACGCCTCGCCCCCATCAAAGTGGATGGTAAAGAAGCCGCCTTCTTCTTGCGCATGGAGCTCTCTGCCTGCGGGGAAGGCCAACGGTAGCTTGTTTGCCCGCAACAGGCAAAGCTGTTCGCGAGCAAGCATTTCGCCCAGTTCATTATAGTAGGCCAAATTCATAAACCAATCGTTGCCCGCCGAGGGGCTTGCGTGGCGAATTTGAACCGTTTCGTCGCTCTGCGGCGCGGCGGAGAGATGCAGCTCCCCGTTTTCTACTACGGTTCCGTTTTTCAGCAGCTCCCAGCGCACGGTCAGATAGTCTGCCGTGCGGAAATAATTCAGGTTGGTAAAGGTATATTTCCCTTCGCCGGATACGCGGGCGCGCACAGGGCGATAAATTGCCTGCATTTCATATGCGCCGGTGTGCGGCGTGCGGTCTGGATAGACCAATCCGTCCACACAGAAGTTGCTGTCATGAATAAATTCGTCGTGATCTCCGCCATAGGTATAGCGATATTTTGCCCCCTCCGGGTTCAAAACGGCATGATCCGCCCACTCCCAAATGCAGCCGCCCATCAGCCGGTCGCTGGAGAGCACGGCATCCCAATATTCCGCGAGGCCGCCAGGGCCAACCCCCATGGCGTGCGCATATTCACACATAAAGAAAGGCTTTTCGCCCAGCTTCTTTTTCTCACGGCGTTCGCCTACTTCACGCACATGGTCGATATGCGGATACATTTCGGAGATCACATCGTATGCAAGGCGTCTGGTGCGGATCACGCCTTCGTAATGCACCGGAATCTCCGGGCAGACGTGATGCAGGTATTCGCAGCAGGCATCCTGATTCTTCCAGCCTCCCGCCTCGTTGCCCAGTGACCAGAGCACGATACAGGGATGGTTGCGGTCGCGCAGATACATGCGCCGGACGCGGTCGAGGTAATGCTGGAGCCACTTTTTATGATTACTGATTCGGTTTGGCCAGTAGATCGGATCGCAGCAGGTGCCATGCGTTTCGATATCAGCCTCATCTACCACATAGAGCCCATAAAGATCACACAGGGTTAAAAACATGGGGTCCGGCGGATAGTGGGAGGTACGCACGGCGTTTACATTGAGGCTTTTCATCAGCGTTACGTCGCGTAAAAGATCCTCTGCATCCATCACATAGCCCTTCAGGGAAGTATCGTGGTGATTGACTCCCTTCAGCTTGATCGCCTTGCCGTTTAAGGTGAAAACGTCTTTTTTAATAGTAATGCTGCGGAAGCCTGTATAGTTGCGCAGGCTTTCCACTGGCTGGCCGTCTTTTTTTAATGTAATATAGGTTTCATATACCGTGGGGATTTCCGCGCTCCACTCCCGCACGGCAAGGTCCTGGAAGGAGAAGGCGGTAGATTGCTGTGCCGTTACCTCCTGTGTAGAAACCATGCTGTTGCCCGCCATGATCGTAATCTGAACAGTGTGCCCGGCAGGATTGCCGGCAAGCTCCACCTTTCCGGAAAGGGAATAGGTGTTCCCGGTTTTCTTCGTTTTGATCTGATAATCGTTGAGGCAGGTAGCCGCGCGGCGGGAAAGCAGCACATCGCGGAAAATGCCGTTTTCACGGAACATATCCTGGCATTCCAGATAGGTCCCGTTGGAATATTTAAAGACGACGGCGACCAGCTCGTTTTCCCCTTCCCGCAGGAAAGGCTGCACATCAAATTCAGCAGAGTTATGCGCGCCCTCGCTGTAGCCCACATATTGGCCGTTATGTAAAACGTCGAGGGAAGAGATGACGCCGAGGAAGGTCAGAATAG
>ENA-OQCL01000717-OQCL01000717.1-human-gut-metagenome-genome-assembly--contig:-NODE-717-length-14522-cov-9.478708_pt1 | contig 14522 bp, 18 predicted proteins | sample MGYA00242502_ERZ504586 | MGnify/ENA primary metagenome ERZ504586 (study PRJEB26092, sample SAMD00036316) | human gut metagenome | host: Homo sapiens | study: EMG produced TPA metagenomics assembly of... | reverse complement strand
GGCGGAGTATTCCGAGTCCCGAACAAGGTGCGTCGCACAAGACTCTGTCCGCTTTCTTCAAAGCCGGATTAACTTTTGCGGCATCGTTAGGTATAACCGCGATGTTATCAAGCCCGAGTCTTTCCGCTCCGTTTTCTATAAGAGCGAGCCTCGATGGATAAACATCCATGGCAAGTATTTTGCCTTTACAATTTGTCAGTTCGGCAAGTGTAAAAGCTTTTGCCTCCGGGTGCTGCGCACATATCGTATACGGTATCTCCCGGCTGCGGGTCGAGCGCCATGCAGCAAAGCTGCGACGAAAGATCCTGCACATGAAAAAGTCCTTTTTTATATGCATCAAGATGCTCCACCGCGCCGCCGTTCACCAATTCAAGTGCGTTCGGGAAGCCGTCGATTTTCCTACCATCAACACCCTGCCGGGCTAATATCTCTATAAACTCGTCCGCTGTGCATTTCTGCGTATTCACACGGACAAATATCTTCGCGCGCTCAGACATTGCTTCAAATATCTCGCAGGCGGTCTTGTCGGAATAAGCATCCGCAAAAAGCTTGACAGTCTGCTCCGGAACGGAATATTTGACGCTCATAAAATTGAGCCTGTCCGATTCATCTGGCAGCTGCAATCCGTTTGAAGCCACCTTTCTGAGCACTGCATTCACAAGTCCAGCCGCAAACTGCGCGCGGTTGTTTTTGACGAGCTTCACGCTCTCGTTGACTGCCGCGCTCTCAGGAATCCTGTCCATAAACAGCAGCTGATAAGCACCGATGCGCAGCGCAATGAGCACCTCCGGCTTGAGCTTTTTCAGCGGCTGACGCAAATAAAGTGCGATGTTATAATCAAGCGTTATAAGCCTTTCGAGCACGCCGTATACGAGTGCCGTCAAAAGAGCTGACTCGCCGTCGGCCCCGTCTTTCGACGAGAGCTGTGCATCGAGAGCAAGATTCGAATACGCCCCGCTGCGCTCGACTTTATAAAGTATTTCAAACGCGCTCTGGCGTGCGCTCTTACTCATTAACGATACACTCCGTTCAATTTCTTCGATTTCTGCCGCTGAAGCGTATAACAAACCTCAGCAGATTTGCAAGCGCCACGAGAAGCGACGCAACATATGTCATCGCCGCCGCAGAAAGCACTTTCCTTGCGCCTGCGCGCTCGTCATCGTCCAAGACACCGGTTTCTTCAATAACTTTCAGCGCTCTGCGACTTGCATTGAACTCTACCGGCAGAGTGACAAGCTGAAACACCGCGATAAGTGCATAGAGCAGCAGTCCGAATGTGATAAGCGGCTCAAAGCTGAGAATATATCCCAATATTGCAAGCGGCAGACCTATGGTCGAACCGATATTGCAGACAGGGATAATCGCGTTTCTGATTTTTATCGGCATATAGCCCTCTGCATGCTGCGCGGCGTGCCCTGCCTCGTGGCAGGCAACGCCTATGGCGGCTATAGAAGTGTTGTTATAGACTTTATCCGAAAGTCTTATAACATTCGTTCTCGGGTCATAGTGATCCGTTAAGTCGCCCGCTACGCGCTCTATGCGAACATCGTTTATTCCGTAATATTTGAGCACCTGCATCGCCGCCTGCGCGCCGGTAAGGCCGCGCGAGCTGAGTCTTTTTGACTGCGAAGCGAAAGTGGTCTTTACTTTTATCTGCGCCCACAGCGCAATAAGCATCGCCGGGACAACGAGAATCAGAAAATAGTAATCATAGTAATACATCCAGCCCATAAACCGAACCTCCTAACGGTCATTCAAAGAATGCGCCCTTTTCAATCGGATTGCCGCGCAGGAAATCCTGAACCGGCATTGCCCGTTTTCCGGGAGCCTGAAGAACGAGTATCTCAACGGCGTTGCCGTCTCCGCAGGAAACAACAAGGCGTTTGCCGCTTTCAATTATCTCTCCCGGCTTTCCGCTGCACGCACCCGCAAGACGCGACGAATGTATCTTTATGACCTTGCCGTCGAGTTCGCCCGACGCACCCGGCCATGAATACAATCCTCTTATCTTATCATGTATATGCTGTGCGGTATCATTCCAATCTATTTTTGAAAGCTCCTTGGTAAGTATAGGAGCATATGTGCTCTTTTCGTCATCCTGCTTCACAGGATGGAGATTTCCCGCCTGAAGCGCAGATATAGTCTCGCGCATAACTTCCGAGCCGAGTGATGACAGTCTGTCATGTAGCTCTTCGGCAGTCTCGTTTTCGCCTATTTCAACGCTCTTTGAGATAAGCATATCTCCGGTATCGAGTCCCTCGTCCATCTGCATGGATGTGACTCCGGTGCGCTTCTCTCCGGTGATTATAGACCACTGGATGGGTGCCGCGCCGCGCAGTTTCGGGAGCAGCGAGGCGTGCATATTGATGCAGCCGTACTTCGTCGCATGGATAAACTCGCCGGGAAGTATCTTTCCGTAGGCGACGACTATCGCAAGCTCTGCATTGAGCGACTTAAAAAGCTCTTTTGCTTCGTCTGTTTTCAGTGTTTTCGGCTGATATACGGGGATATCATATTTGAGTGCAAGCTCTTTGACGGGCGGCGGAGTCAGAACGCCGTGGCGTCCTTTTGGCTTGTCCGGCTGAGTGAACACGGCGCAGACATCGTGTCCGTCGTCTATAAGTGCCTGAAGGCACGGAACGGAAAAATCCGGAGTGCCCATAAAAACTATTCTCATAAATTCTCCTTATGCTCCATCGGGTCTGCGAGTCTCTGGGTGAACAGGATTCCGTCGAGGTGATCTATCTCGTGGCAGAAGCATCTCGCCTTGAGTCCCTCGCCCTTTAGAACCTGCCACTTGCCGTTTCTGTCCTGAGCCTTGACTTTCACCACTGCCGGGCGGATAGTCGTGCCGTACTCTCCGGGGATTGAAAGGCAGCCCTCGGCTTCGCGCTGTTCGCCGTCACGGAAGATTATCTCGGGATTCACGAGTTCAATGCAGCCGTCGCCGACGTCGAGGACAACTACCCTCTTGAGAATACCGACCTGCACCGCAGCAAGACCGCAGCCGTCGTTTGCATACATTGTCTCCTTCATATCGTCAATGAGCTGAGCCAGACGGTCATCAAACTTTTCGACCGTCCTGCTGTGCTTTTTAAGTGTCGGATCGCCGAGCTTAACTATGTTTCTCATCGCCATTTTATTGTCCTCCTTCGGTCATACGGTTATTTCGGGGTTCATGTCGGCATAGACGGAGACATCTGAAAATTTGCTGTCGCCGTAAAAATCTTTTAGTATCTCCGATATCATGCTGCGGAATCCCTTGGTGTTTCTGCATTTTATTATGAGTCTGTATCTGTATTTTTTATTGACGCGCGGCACTCGCGCAGGCAGAGGTCCGAGAACGATAAGCTTTTCGTTTTTATATTCCCCTGCTGTCAGTTCTTTTATTTTGTCGAGCGTGCGCTGAGAAGCAACGCGGGTTTTGACTTCGTCCGCGCCGGAAAACCCGACAACGCATATATCACAAAACGGCGGATATATCATTAAACGCCTCATGCGTATTTCTGTATTATAGAACGCATCGTAGTCCTGCTTTGCCGCAAGCCTTATTATCTCATTTTCGGGCGTCAGTGTCTGAATAATAGCTTTTCCGGGGTGCTCTCCGCGTCCCGAGCGGCCGACGACCTGAGTGAGCAGCGAAAAAGTGCGTTCAAGGCTTCTAAAATCGTCGTTATAAAGCTGTTGATCGACCGAAACGACAGCCGCAAGCGTAACATTTTCAAAGTTCAAGCCCTTTGCGACCATTTGGGTGCCGACGAGTATATCATAATCGCCTTTCGCAAAGGCGTTTAGGCACTCTTCGTGAGCGAATCTCGATGAAGCGGTATCGGTATCCATACGCATGATACGCGCTCCGGGCACGGCCTTTTCAAGCTCGTCTTCTATTCTCTGCGTCCCGAACCCGGCATATCTCAGCGCGGACTTATGGCAGGACGGGCACTCCTGCGTAAAACGCATGGAATATCCGCAGTAATGGCACATCAATCTGCCGTTTGCCGCATGATAGGTCATGGAAATACTGCAGTTCGGGCATGTCACGACCTCGCCGCACGCGGTGCACGAGACAAAGGTATTATATCCGCGGCGGTTTATCAGCACTATCGACTGCTTGCCGTCCGCACGATTTTTGTTCAGCTCCTCTATAAGCTCGCGGCTCAGCTCGCGGTTTTCCGTCTGCTGCTCGTTGCGCATATCAACGGTAATGACCTGCGGAAGCACCGCTTTGCCGTATCTGTTTTTCAGCTCATAGAGAGAATACTTGCCGCTCTTCGCCGCGGCGAAAGACTCGACGCTCGGCGTAGCGGACGCGAGCAGAGTCAAGCCTTTATGCCATGCGGCACGGTATCTCGCCACGCTTTTGGCGTTATAGCGCGGAGTCTGCTCAGATTTATATGTATGCTCCTGCTCTTCGTCGATTATTATAAGCCCGATATTTTCAAGCGGCGCAAAAACCGCAGAACGGGTGCCTATAACTATTTTTGCATCGCCGTTCTTGACGCGCTTCCACTCGTCCGCCCTTTCTCCGGCGGACAGCGCGCTGTGAAAAACCGCAACGCCGTCATTGTATCTCGAATGAAACACCGAAAGCGTCTGCGGGGTCAGCGATATTTCCGGCACCATAACTATAACCGTCTTATTATCTGCAAGAACCGCATCTATAAGCTTCAAATAAACTGATGTTTTGCCGCTTCCGGTAACGCCGTAAAGAAGCGCTGTCTTACCAGTACCTCTTTTGTAATCTTCGAGCAGACCGTCATAGGCTTTCTGCTGTTCGTCGGTGAGATGAATCTCGCCGCTGTCATATGCGCTTTGCACGGCATATCTGCTCACGAAGCTACGAAGCTCTTCGCGCTCAAAGCATTCGACAACGCCTTTCTTTTCGAGCGCGGATATGACTGACGGCGTATAGCCCGTGAAATAGCACAGCTCTTTAACACTCACAGAGCCGACATCTTTCAAAACATTGACAACTTCACTCTGCTTCTTTGTCATCGACACATCGTCCGAACCCTCGCACAGGCGCACCATACGGATACTATTATCCCCGATGTTGCGCACAGCATCATCGTTTGCGGCAAGAAGTCCGGCTTTAAGAAGGCGTTCCGGAATATCCGAAGAAACATCAAAGCCGAGAGTTTTCAAAAAATTCTCGGGCTTGACATAGCCCGAACGCGAGAGCAGATAGTCATAGACCTGCTTCTCATCGGAGTCGAGCGAAGCAATAACGCTCTCATCAACGCCCGGAACAGCGCAGAACGAACGTATTATTTTATGGTTTATCCCGGCGGGCAGCATAGCCTTGACCGCTTCATAGTAGGTGCAGAAAGTCTGCTCGGATATCCACCTGGCAAGCGACATCATCTCATTACTAAGAAGCGGCGCTTCATCGAGCACCGCTGAGATAGACTTTATTCTTTTTCCTTGAGTCGAATCGGTCAGCCGCGTGATAATTCCTATGCGCTTTCTGTTGCCGATGCCGAACGGTACGGCAACGCGGCAGCCGACGAAAGCTTTGCCCTCGAGCTGCTGCGGTATACTGTAATCATAGTCCTTATCGAACGTACAGTTGACGTTCTCGACGGCGACCTGTGCGTACATTTGAGTCACACTCCGTGAAAAAGCGTCAGATGTTGCGGATCTCTTCCGGCTCGATAATGATATATTTGCCGCTGAGGATCTCATCGATAGCCATGGAGACGGGCTTCTCGGTAAGGATTATCTGCTTCTCCTCGGCATCTTCGGAGATAGCGCGTGCTCTCTTTGCGGTAGCCGTAACAAGAGAATAACGGCTCAGGTGATTTTTAAGAACGCCTCTGAGATCAGGATTAAACATTGTTGATTACCTCACTTATAATGTTTTTGCAGCGGAAAGTTTTCTGCTTTTCCGCATCAAGAATAGTGCATATATCACTCACGGCATATGAAACTATGTCGTTGATGACTATGTAGTCATATTCAACGGCGCGCTTTATCTCGTCAACTGCGATGGTAAGGCGGCGCTGGATATCTTCCTCGTCCTCGCTCTCGCGGCAGCGAAGTCTCTCTTCGAGGGCTGCCATTGACGGGGGCATGAGGAATATGCTGACGGCTTCGGGATAGAGCTTGCGGATTTTCTCCGCGCCCTGAACCTCGATTTTGAGGAACACGGTTCTGCCCTGGGCAAGAAGTTCGTCAACGGGAGCTTTGGGAGTTCCGTAATAATTTATGCCGTACTGCGCATATTCAAGAACCTGTCCCTCATCTATCTTGCGCATGAAATAATCCTTGTCAACGAAATAATAATGTATTCCGTCAACCTCCCACTCGCGCTTTTTTGCGCGTTGTCATGGAAGTGGACACCTTGATATTCATGTCGCGCTTTGTAAGCTCGGTCAGAATGGTATCCTTGCCGGAGCCCGACGGACCGGAAAGGATGACCAGAAGACCGTTGTTGTTATTATTCATCGCTTTCTTCCTCCTCAATATCAAGCTCATCGCCGTCATTGTTGAGGCGGTTTGCTACTGTCTCGCTCTGCAGATAAGTAAGAATAACATGGTCGCTGTCGGTTATTATAACAGCGCGTGTGCGTCTGCCGTGGGTCGCATCGATAAGGGTTCCCCTCTCCTTGCAGTCCTGAATTATCCTCTTTATCGGGGCTGATTCGGGGCTGACTATAGCCACAAGACGATTAGCGTTGACCATATTGCCAAAGCCAATGTTTATCAGCTTCATTATGATAATACCTCCGCAGTTATTCGATATTCTGTATCTGTTCTCTGATCTTCTCGATCTCAGCCTTGACATCAACAACGCAGCGCGCTATCTCGATATCCTGAGCCTTTGAACCGATAGTGTTTATCTCTCTGTTTATCTCCTGAACGAGGAAATCCATCTTTCTGCCGATGGCGCCGCCATCCTCTTCAAAGAGCTTTTTAAACTGATCAATATGACTGCGCAGACGAACCGTCTCCTCCGCCACAGCGACCTTGTCGGCATATATCGCCGCCTCGGTCAGCAGGCGCTGCTCGTCCACATGGACATCGCCGAGAACCTCGCGCATTCTCATGAGGAGCTTTTCGTTATATTCTTTTACGGTCTGCGGAGAACGCTCTTCGATAAACGCGACCTTGTCGATTATGAAATCAAGGCGCGAAGTAACATCATCCTTGAGCTTTCCGCCCTCGACAGCGCGCATGGCGATGAACCTTTCGAGTGCTTCTGCCGCAACGCTGAGAACATCGGCGCAAATCTTTTCTTCATCTTCTGGCTCTTTCGAGACAGTGAAGATATCATTCACTCTCGCAAGATCAGACACTTTTATATCATTCTCGATCCCGCAGGTCTCGGAAAGTTCTTTGTAAGCCGCAAGATAACCTTTTGCGAGCGCACTGTTGAGCTTGACGACAGCCGATTCCTCGCCCGCCGTGTCTATCTGGACATAACACTCGACCTTGCCTCTTGATATTTTTCCCTGGAAAAAGCTCTTGAGCTTTTCATCAAGGAAGCCGAAATTTCTGGGTACACGCGATGAAAATTCAAAGTATCTGTGATTTACGCTCTTGAGCTCAAGAGTTATATCCATTCCGTCGAACGAGCCTGTTGCCCGTCCGTATCCGGTCATGCTTTTTATCATCGGAAGGACTCCTTTTCGTCGGTCTTTTAAATCATTTTATTTTATCAGTTTAAGCATACATTTGTCAATATGTGAAGCGCATAAAAAGGGTTATTTGGCGCAGTGACCGCAGCTTCCCGTAAGAGCGGACGGTATATCGGACTCATAAAAGCCGTTTTTCTCTTCAAAACCGAGAGTTATAAACGGTTCTTTTTCAACTCTGCCGACATTCGCTCGCGCCATATAAGCATTGCGATTTGCGGCAAAATTCAGCGCGCTGCGTACAAGCCCCTCTGCAACGAGCCTGTCCCCGTCACGGGTTTTCACACTCAGGATTTCAGCATAGGTTCCGCCGAGCGAGAATATGCATTCGCCGATATTCTCCCCGTTTTCCTCTGCGCGGTATCCGTGAGTTTTGTCATCTATATCAAACGGCTTGAATTCAAGCATTTTATCTTCTTTTCTCCTTTTTGTTCGACTTTGCGCCGGCAGCCGAAAGTATATGCGAAACCTCCTGCGGGGTCAGCTCGCGCCACTTGCCCTGGGGAAGCATGCCGAGCTTGACCCCGGCTATCGCGGTTCTCTTGAGGCGTGCGACCTCGATTCCGAGCTCATCGCACATTCTTCTTATCTGTCTGTTTCTGCCCTCGAAAAGAACTATTTCTATAACCGCTCTGTCGTCGCGCTTTTCGAGCACCGTCACCTGCGCCGGAGCGGTCATTCTGCCGTCAATCATCATTCCGTCGCTCATGGCGGCTATCTGCTCGTCGGATATGTCCGGTCTTATGGTAACTCTGTAGACTTTTGCAACATGCTTTGACGGGTGCATCACGGCGTTTGCAAATTCTCCGTCATTAGTCAGCAAAAGCAAACCCTCGGAGTTTCTGTCGAGCCTGCCTATCGGATAAACTCTCTCGCCTACATCTTCGACAAGCGACGCCACACATCTGCGCCCAAGCTCATCGCTCATAGTTGTGACAAAGCCGCGAGGCTTGTGAAGCATAATATATTTTGCAACCGTTTTATTTTCTATTTTTTTGCCGTTGAGCGTTATTATATCGCGCTTTGGATCCACAGAGTCGCCTATCTTTGCAACAGTGCCGTTGACTTTAACAGCACCTTTTGCAATAAGCTCCTCCGATTTTCTGCGCGACGCAACGCCGCATTCGGACATATATTTCTGAAGTCTTATTCTGTCATCTGACAAATGATTCACATCCAATTTCTGAGAATGTTCTTTATTTTTTCAATAAACATTTTTATTCGGCTTTTTTCTTTTTGGGGTTCTTTGGAAACAATCTTTCGTATCTGAACCCCGCCCGCCGTCAGAATTTCCGCCCGGTCAACTACATTGCCGTCTATTATAAGTTCGACCGAGCCAACCACCGTATTTTCTTCTATCGGTGCATATTCAAACTTTTTCAGGCTTATTTTCTGCTCTGTCCGCGCCGATTTGCCTTTTCTTGAGATATATCGGAGCGGTCTTGATAGCTTCAGTGACACGGTTTCACTTTCCCCGCCCGCAATTTTTAATGAAACTGCGGACATATCAGTGTCCGCTTCATGCCGTTCAACAACCGAAAAGCCGTATTCAAGCATTTTTGAATGATCGTTCCAGTCGTCGGGCGCATTGAGTGTCACGGCAACAAGCGTAACGCCGTCACGCCGAGCCGCAGAGACAAGACATCGTCCGCTCATTTTTTGTAAAACCGGTTTTTATTCCGACTGCATCATCATATATACGAAGCAGACGGTTGTGGTTCGTAAGCGTGCGGCGATACGGCGGATTGCCGTAGCACACGACGGCACATTTTTTGCGAACAAACGGCGGCAAATTCAGGATTTTTGATAGCTGTGCATCCGAGCATAGCCATATCATATGCCGTCGAATAGTGTTCTTTTGAATCAAGCCCGGATGGAGTCTCAAAATGCGTATCATTCATGCCGATTTCCCCGGCGCGCTTGTTCATCATTGAAACGAAATTTTCAACATTGCCGCCGAGCGTTATCGCGGTAACATTCGCGGCATCGTTACCGGACTGCAAAAGCATTCCGTAAACGAGACCCTCAAGGGTAACTGTGTCTCCCGGAAGAAGCCCCATCGAAGTGCCCTCGACGTTTAGCATATCAGCGCTGACAGTTATCTTCCTCTGCGGGGTCAGCGCTTCTATTGCGAGAAGCGAGGTCATTATCTTCGTTGTGCTCGCCATGGAGCGCCTGTCATGCTCATTCTTGCCGTAAATAAGCTCGCCCGTCTCGGCGACCATAAGAGCCGCGCACGAGGCAGAAACATCCGGCTGGGCAAATACCGTCAGCCCGGACAATACAAAACAGACCACCATAAAAACAGCAGTCACAAAAGCAACCAGTCTTAAATTCACCAAACACACCGCCATTCATCATCCGTTACTGATAATGAATATGCGGTGTGCAGGAAAAAAATCAATATAATCCTTCGAGGTTCTCCTCGGTCTTCTTGCCCTTGCCGTCAACGAACTTGTTGACAACATCGGTGACGCTGTTGACAACGTCGGGAATCATGCCGATGGTTCTCTCGATAGAGCCTTCCTCGGTCGAGATATGTTTGATGCTGACCTCGCCGTTGTTGACAACGATGAATGCGATAGGAGTGATGGTGATGCCTGCTCCGCCGCCGCCGCCAAAGAGCTCGGCGTTCGACTTCGACGGGAAGTCCGAGCCGCCCGACGCAAAACCATAGGATACCTTAGAGACGGGAATGATTTTTATGCCGTCGCCCAGATCCATGGGATCGCCGATGATCGTGCTGACATCAACAAGATCCTTTATCTTTTCGATTGAAGTTCCGAGAATTCCGGATGCTGACTGTTCTTTCATTTTTAAGTCCGCCTTTCATTGGATTTCAAACAGATTTATTTTTCTTTTTACTGCCTTTAAGCAGTTTTAAAAGCACTTTGAACAAAAGCCTGAACGCAAGAACAACCGCCGCGTTCGTAAGCTTTATGGGTCTGACGGAGAGCGAGAGCGCAAACTGAGCTTTATTCTCCTGCGAGATGAAGTCGGGAACAACATTCACCTCATATTTTTTGACCTTCATATTCGAGCATATAAAGCCCATTGAAGGATAGACCGCCGAACACACTTTGCCGTATTTTATGGCATTCTGAGCCGCATCGTCTCCGGAGCTGACTTTCAAAAGGAGCTTCAGATTTTCTATGACAAAGGCTCTGTATATGCTGCCCATAAAGCCGCCAAGCTGAGCCGCCGCAGTCTGAATAAGCTCGACCGTTGCGCCGAAGCCCTGGTTCTCATAGAACTCTTTGAAGATGTTTTTCTTTGGTTCGGAGGGTTTGTCCTCCTCTTTCTTTTCTTCCTCGGGCTTCTCTTTTTTTCGGGCTTTTTACTTTTTGCTTCTTTTTTTGCTTCTTTCTTTTGCCTTTTTTGCGCCTCTCTCTTCGCTTTCTGTTCCTCGGTCTGCGGGAAAATATGCAGCTTTATAAAAAGCCACTGCACATCGAGAGAAAACGAATCGGCATATTCGGCAGTCACGCTGACCTTTATCGAAAACAGGATAACTATAAGCGCGATAATGCCCAATATTATGTAAAGAGCTGTCAAACTAACACCTCCTGATTATTCATACATATTTTCGAGCTCGCCGGCGTCAACATCGAACTCGTCGAAATCAAAGTCCTCGTCATCTTCTTCGGGTTCAGGCTGAACGGGCTGTGCAGTGCTGTCCTCCGCCGGGACTTCAAAAGTTTTAGCCTCTTCCTTTTCCGTCTCCTGCTCTTTCTCTTCGCGCTCCGGAAGCTCCGGCAGCTCGGAGAGCGATTCAATGCAGAAGCACTTGAGAAACTCCGGTGTAGTACCGTAAAGCAGCGGTCTGCCAGGAAGATCAAGTCTGCCTTTTTCTTCAACAAGACCTTTCTGGCACAATGTAGATATAACTCCCGAGCAATCCACTCCGCGCACCTGTTCGACATAGGCCTTGGTGACGGGCTGATTATAGGCCACAACCGCAAGCACCTCAAACGCCGCCGAAGAAAGCGGAACATTGCGCTTCATATCGAGCACGCTTCTGATATTCTCCGCGTATTCCTGCCGCGTGCACAGCTGGTATCTTTCGCCGAGCTTCAAAAGGCATACGCCGCTCTCACGCTCGTCGAGCTGTTCGGCACAGGAGCGCAGTACGGTTTCGGCATCCTCTATCTCGATATCGAGAGCCTGAGCTATTTTAGCCGTTTCTACCGGCTCGCCCGCCGCGAAAAGTATAGCCTCCGCCGCGGCGCGCATCTGATTGAATGTCAAGCTGATTCTCCCCTCAAAATCTCATCGTCTGTCCGTTATCAAAGTAACTTCGGCATCGCCGCCGTCACCGTTTATCTCAACCTTTTTCGACTTGACGAGCGCGAGCATCGCCATAAAGGTTGCGACCATCTCCGAGCGCGAAGTTGAACGCTCAAAGAAAGATATGAATTTCTGTTTTTTGTTCCTGCCGAGTTTTCTGAGTATATAAGAAAACCTCGACGAGACGGAAACTATCTTTTTTGCGATTATTCCCGAAAAAGCTTCAACGGGCGGCGGCAATTTGCGCTTGCCTTTTCCGACTGCCGCCATATAAGCTTTGTAAAGCTCGGACGGCTCATGAAGCCTCGTATATGTCATATCGACATCGATTTCCTGCGGTTCGCGCGAAAAGAAGTTGAAGCCGTTCGCCTGCTCCGCAAGCTTGCCCGCCATAAGCTGGCAGTCGCGGTACTCCGTGAGCTCGCCGCGGAGCTCTTCTGCGAGCCTGTCCGCCTCCTCGTGGACGGGAAGAAGCGATACAGTCTTAATATACACCAAACGTGCCGCCATTTCAAGGAATTCGCTCGTGACCTCGAGATTTTCTTCTTTAAGTTTTTTCATATAATCAAGATACTGATTGATGAGATCCATTATCGGCACATCTTCGATCCTGACCTTATGCTTGCTGATGAGGTGCAGAAGGAGATCCATCGGGCCCTCAAAAGATTCAATTTTATAAGAAAGAGTCTCCATAAAAACCTCACATTGCGGATGAAACTATCTGCATGAACATGTCGCCGTATTCGCCGAACGGCTTTGAAACGAGCCATGATATGCCGTAGAGCACTTTATCGGTAAGCCACGACAGCGGAGTAGAGAGCCAGCCGAACGCAAGCAGAAGAAATACGACCATTATGATATAACGCTCATATTTCATTATCTGATAGTATACTTTGTTCGGAATAAAGAGTCCGATTATACGCGAGCCGTCAAGCGGCGGAATCGGAATAAGGTTGAAAACCGCAAGGCTGATATTTATCATCGCGGCGTAGAAGAAGAACAGAAGCGCTACCCTTGCGGCGATGGAATCGTTTGTCTTGCAATAAATAACAAACGAGATGTTCGACAGCAAAATAAAGATAACGGACATTATCAGATTTGAAGCCGGGCCTGCAGCCGCTGTCAGCGCCATACCCGCCTTGGGATTCTTGAAATTTCGCGGGTTCACCGGCACAGCCTTTGCATAGCCGAAGCCGACAAGCAATATCATCACGGCGCCCATTATATCGATATGCGCCATGGGATTGAGGGTCAGTCGCCCGCTGAGCCTCGGGGTATCATCGCCGAGCTTTGTTGCAACAAATGCATGGGCATACTCATGTATCGGCAAAGTACAAAATACGACAAACGCACTCGCACACAGCCCTATGAGCGTGTCTATTGAAAATCCGTTTCTCAAAAGAGAGCGTATCATTGGTCAAAATCCTTTCCGCTTCAGAATGTATCGGCATATATCGCACGCTGAAGCCCGAATATATCTGTTACTATTTTTACCCGCATCGCATACGGCATGAGCATATCTGCAATTTCAAGCGTCTGCGACGGGTCGCATTCAAAGATTATTCCGCCGTGTTTATTGACATTCGGCAGCCAGCGTGAAGCAATTATGCGGTAGAAATCGACGCCGTCCGTCCCGCCGTCAAGCGCAGTGACAGGCTCGTGCATGACCTCTGTTGAAAGTCCGCCGAGTTCATCCGTTCTGAGATAAGGCGGATTTGAAACTATAAGATCAGGCGTTTCGAAGATTTTGTCGTCGTAACCGAGAGTTATATCATGCTGAACCGCCTGCACATTTGTAAGCCCAAGCTTTTTGATATTGCGTTTGAGATAGTCAAAAGCTTCGTCGTATTTTTCAAAAAGCCACACATGGGCATCCGGCCGCTCGGCGGCAATCGTAAGCCCGACACATCCGCTTCCGGCGCAAAGATCGAACACCACCGGATATCTGACATTGCGAAGCTTCTCAAGCGCCAGCTCAACAAGCAATTCCGTCTCGGGTCGCGGGACGAGCACGCCCTCGCCGACCTCAAATGTCCTGCCGAAGAAATCCCATTCGCCGAGGATATACTGAAGCGGTTCGCCGGATATACGGCGTAAAACCGCACGCTCAACAAGTTCAGCCTGCTCATCGGCAATATCATCGTCGCAGAGCATTATTTTTGTGCGCGAAAGCCCGGTGATATTTTCAACAAGACAAGATGCGTCAAATGATGCATTTTCTATCTGTGCCGCCCTGAGCTTCTCCGCCGCCGTTCTGAGTACCTGTTCAGCTGTCATGGCTTATATCCCCTTTCAGAATGTTTCAAGAAAGCTTATATCAGTTTTCTTCGCCGTTCTCTTCGGATATGTTTTCGGTCTCGCCGACTTCTTCGATATTCTCTTTTTCTCCTCCGGGTGAGAACAACTGCGTTTATCGCCGCTATTCCGACTTCTATCATGCTGTCGTCGGCTCCGCAGTGGTTATGCGCTGCATCCAAAGTCCGGGAGCCGAAAGTATCTTGACAAAAATGATTGTCGTGCCTGCCGGCGTATCTGATGAACTCATAGCCGAGTCCCATAACATATCGCGATTATGAGCACTTTGACACAGATCCACAC